>JAEHJW020006350.1_pt1 | contig 15660 bp, 45 predicted proteins | sample 9271431 | NCBI WGS metagenome assembly JAEHJW02
TAACTGTGGATTATATTTAAATCCTAAATTCTCCTAGGGAGATTAATATGCTTACTCCTTTTGAAGCTTATTTAAAGATTAGAGAATTGGGTCCATTGTTAGCAGCTAAACCTGAAAATAACTATCTATTTGATATTATTTTTAGTAGTGAAGAGACTATAGAATGGGCTAGAAATCTATGGAATATGAGTCATTTTTCTCTTTATGCTCAAAATCTTTTTTATGCTCATGACAGGAGATAACAACATGCCAATAAAGGAAGAATATGTTCACTTTTTTAATTTGGTGAGTTGGCCAATTAAAAAATATACTACTCCCAATGGAAATGCTAATATGTATACAACTAATAGAAACAGTTTTACTTTCCAAGAAGATACTGGAAAAGTAGTCTATTTAGGATACTTTTCATTAAATGAGATATTAAAAAAGTCGGTTTCATCAGATGAGAAAAATGAATTAGCTGAAGAAATTAAATTTTCTAAGTTTGATATTTCTTTTTTACATTCTACTGGGTGGTCTTATGAATCAGCAAAATAACAATTCCAATTCTCTTACATACAGACAGAAAAAGATTCGAAAATTTTTAGACCAATATTTTCCTGTTACTAAGTATGAAATATCTAAAAACAGTATTATAATTCCAGTAAAAAAGGAGACTAAATAGTATGGCTACTAATAATAACTATAAAGAATATACTGTTAAGGTTTATAAAGATAGAACTGAATGGTATTTGAATGGTAAATTACATCGTGAGGATGGTTCTGCTATTGAATGGGCTAATGGTTCTAAAGAATGGTGGTTGAATAGAAAATTACATCGTGAAAATGGTCCTGCAGTTGAACATGCTGATGGATATAAAGCATGGTTTTTGAATGGTAAACGTCATCGTGTAGATGGTCCTGCAGTTGAATTTGCTGATGGGACTAAAGAATGGTGGGTGAATGGTAATCGTCATCGTGTAGATGGACCGGCTATTGAATGTGCTGATGGATCTAAATATTGGTATTTAAACGGTAATCGTCATCGTGTAGATGGCCCTGCTATTGAAGATAATGATGGGATTAAAGAATGGTATTTGAATGACAAAGAATATACTAAAGCTGATTGGAAAAAAGAAATTGTAAAGATTAAAAATAAAAATTCTTGCAATGGTAGAATTGTAGAAATTGATGGAAAGAAATATAAATTGATTGAGGAGAAATAATTATGAAAGTATTTACTCAGATTGTTTGTTTGATAACTGGTGTATTAATAATATACTCTCTCCTACATAAAGACTATATTAGTGCTAATTTTTATGCAATATTGACACTTTATAATGGGCTTTCGCTTCAGATAAGCGAATTTGAAGAAAAAATAATTAAATTAATTGAAAACAAAAAATAAACTTAAGGCTTCTTTTTATCGAGCCGTTTATTATATAATATAAACGGTTCTATTAAGAAGAATATTTCATTCTTCTTTTTTAAAGGAAAAAATTATGAGGCATCGCTGCAATATTTTATGTTTTTTAGGGTTTCATAGATTTAGTATTGTTAAAGAACACTGGAGTAGAGTAAAAGAAACTCCAGATATTGAAGCATTGGTAAGATTCGAAGAATGTGAAATTTGTGGAAAAACAAAAGCTACATTAACTCATCCTTTTAAAGATATTACTTGTTATGCTTCTCCTGAAGTTAATGATTATAGATATGGAATTGAAAACAAATGACAACAGCATGGAAAGTATTTAGATTTAAAGAAACAGGAACAATAGATGTAATTTATCCTTTAGATCCCTATGCAGATGGAGGTATTAATTATTCTTGGCAAATATATTTTAATACAGAAAAATATCCTGGTATCATATTACCTGAATATACCAAAGAATATCGAGAATTAGAAAAACTTTATTTAGAAAATAAACTTGATGAAGCATTAGAGATATTTGCTAAATATTCTCCACATACAAAAAATTGGCCGGTTAAATTTATTAACTGTTCTCCACTTCCTACAATACGAAAAATAATATGAAGAAAAAATTCCAACCTAAAAAAGCAGTTAAGTATTTAAAAAATGCTAAATGGTATTGGCATCGCCATTCGTCTAAAAGTAGAAAATTCGTAAAGAAACGAATGGCACGAAAATTGCGTCATGTGAATACAGAAGAAGTTCCAGTTGAAAAGAAATGTTTATTGTGGGAACTTTATTAGTAATATATAATATAAGTTAGAATGAGATTGGATAGAATAACATTTTTCGAATCCTCTCTAACTTATCAGGGACAAATTTATGAAGATAGATAAGATATAAATATATTTCTGACTCTACTAAATTTGTCCCTGTTTTTATTTGTAGTTATTTATAGGAGATATAACATGTCATTACCTTCTCACCGGCCAATTATTGATGATGATAAATTTTATGCCTCTGAAGCAAAAGAACTTCATGAGTTTTTAGATACTAAAAATATTCCGTATAAAATTTATTCTCCTGAAGGTCAATTTTTAGATTTACACGGAGCATATTATTTTATTCCATTAATTGATAGAATCAAATTGTTATTAAATGAGGAGAAATAATCATGGCTACTAATAATAACTATAAAGAATATACTGTTAAAGTTTATGCTGATGGGACTAAATACTGGTATTTAGATGGTAAATTACATCGTGAGGATGGCCCTGCTATTGAACATGCTAATGGGTCTAAAGAATGGTTTTTGAATAGTAAACGTCATCGTGAGAATGGTCCTGCTATTGAATATGCTGATGGATCTAAATATTGGTATTTGAATGGTAATCATCATCGTGTAGATGGCCCTGCTATTGAAGATAGTGATGGGTCTAAAGAATGGTGGTTGAATGGTGAATTACATCGTGAGGATGGCCCTGCTATTGAATGTGCTGATGGATCTAAAGCATGGTATTTGAATAATAATCGGCACCGTGAGGATGGTCCTGCTATTGAATGGGCTGATGGTTCTAAAGCATGGTATTTGAATGGTAAATTACATCGTGAGAATGGTCCTGCTATTGAATATGCTAATGGGACTAAAGCATGGTATTTAAATGGTATTCAATATTCTGAAGCAGACTGGAAAAAGGAAATCGCAAAGAAGAAAAATTCTTGTGATGGTAGGATTATAGAAATAGATGGAAAGAAATATAAACTGATTGAGGAGAAATAATCCATGACTACTAATAATTATAAAGAATATACAGTTAAAGTTTATGATGATAGAACTGAATGGTATTTGAATGGTGAATTACATCGTGAGAATGGTCCTGCTATTGAATATGCTGATGGGACTAAAGTATGGCATTTAAATGGTAATCGTCATCGTGTAGATGGTCCTGCTGTTGAATATGCTGATGGATCTAAATACTGGTATTTAAATAGTATTCAATACTCTGAAGCAGATTGGAAAAAAGAAATTGCAAAATTAAATAATTCCTGTAATGGCAGGATTGTAGAAATAGATGGAAAGAAATATAAACTGATTGAGGAGAAATAAAATGAAATTCTTACCTCTTTTTATTTTAATCACCAATTTTATTTTTTGGATAGTTTTATCTTTTTTGTTTGGCAAATATCATTTTCCAATGACATTTGGAACTGTTACTACGGTAAGTATTTTAATTTTTACTACACTTTCTTTATATGAATTAACAAAGAAAAAGGAGAAATAAAATGTTTATTTTTATGCTTTCAATTATGCTTTTTCTGTATCTTGTTGTAATTATTCTATCAATTAGAAATACTATAATATATTCCGTCAGAGTTAAAGCAATTAATTCATGGTTCCAATACTCAGAAAAGAGTCGTGGATATATTAAAAATAACTTTCACACAGAAAAATTTTATTCTGAATATTCACCCTATTTTCAACAAATCGCTCAATTTCATAAATTCTTTGATCAATTGCCATCATATAGTAAAATGATACTTAGTTTATTTTCATGGAACTATAATTCTCTAACCAAAGATTATGAAGATAAATTAAAAAAACATTACGAATATATTATGAATGCATTTATTGAACTAGATAAATAAAGTATTAGGTTATGTATAAAATTTTACATATTCCATCGTCAAGTTATATGCTTTATTATACTCGTAATAAACTTTATACTTCTCTTACCCATCCAAATATAATAGAAAATTTTTATTTAAAAGCTGAACTTTATATAGTTTTTGGGTTAGACAACTTTCTATTAAAATATTATGAAGATGCTCTTTTTAACTCTAAAACCTTGGCAAAAAATACATTAACAAAATATTTAAAAATGATTAAAACAGATTCCTCAAGAGAAGATTTAGATACTTACTATTTACCTTTTGTATTAAACGAAAATTATTTTGACATTATCAAGGTTTAATAATTCAATTAGGTTTCCATTGTGGCGGATGGAATTAAATGTTTGCCCTAGACAGCCTATTAAAATGAGAATCTAATGTATAGAATTTTACATCTTCCAACTTCTACATTTATGTATGAATTTGTAATTCTATCACACTTTCATAGACATGTTCCTTGGTTAAATGCGAAATTTGAATTATCACAAGAGTCAATAAAAAATGGAAGATATATAATAGCAGAATATATTTCTATAGAAGAAGCACAAATAAAATTAGAGGAATATTTAAAAACAATTTTGCCTAGAAGAAGTTTATATCGTAACCATCCTGAAGTATTTGATCTTTATTCTGATTTATTATATTATGAAATTATAAAAATCAACTAATTTTTTTTCCTTTTCTATCTCTAGGAGATATTAAAATGAGATTCTTAACAGTTATTTTTTCAATTGGTCTTTTAATTGGTTGTGGTGGAGGATCTTCTTCACCGAGCAGCTCTACAACTTCAACCTCAAAGTCTAATTATGGCATTTTTAGGCAACTTAAGTCTGTAAATGCACCAAATGCTTCAATTATGACAGAAAGCGTCTCATCTGCAACTTCGTCAACAATGAGTATTCCTAGAGCATTTTTTAAATCTATCCAAATGCTCAATGGAAAAGTTCTTATTGTGGGTGGAGATTTACCTTTTTTCCATGAATCTGTCTTAGAAGTTTTTTTATTTGTTTCATTAGTTTTTGTTTCTTTATTCTCTTTAGTTTCGCTTGAGTCAGTTTCAGAGACATTTTGTTTCTTTTCAGTTATTATACTATTAACTTTGTTAAGATTATCAAACGCTTCTAATTTCATAGTTATAATCCACCTGATTTATTATATACTTAATTAGAAATTCAATATTGAATTTAGGAGGAGAATTTTAAAATGGCCACAAAAAAGTTAAGAACTTTTTATAATTGGTCTAAGAAATGTTGGAGAAAATATAATAAAGGGCAATTAATTATTCAAAATAAATGGGAAAAGAAATGTTTTAGGCAATATCAAAGAGATACGGGTAAGTCTGATTTATTTGAATTAATTCCTAAAAGTTCATATTATTGTTATTCAGTTTTAAATGAGATTGAACAAATACTTCACAATGAACAAGGAGAAACTTTTCCTCTATATAAAAAGAGTCTTTGTCCATTCTGGTATAATATTGAAATTCCTGAAGAAGAAAGAAATTCATGTGTAGGCATTGTTGCGTGTGGACAAACTCATATCGGTGGATGTAAAATATTAAAAGAAACTGATAATGATATGAATGGCTCGGGGTTACTGTGGGATCAGTGTAAAGAATGTGGATTAAATATCGGAAGGAATGAATCATGATTAAAACAAATAATGACAATTTATCTGATGAAGATATAAATAACTTAGTTAAACAATTTTGTGATAGCGATGAACAGATTACTGAAGAAATATTTTTAGATTTTTGTAAAAAATATTTTATTGACTATAGACTTATTAAGCCTGGTATGATTTATACTCGAGAATACATAATGGGCAGACTAAATTTTGAAGAATTAAATGGACGAGTTTATATCTACTGGGGTTAAATTATATGTCAGCATATAAAATTCTTCATATTCCTACCGCATCTTATTTAGTGGGTTTTGCTGACGTTTGGGGGTTTTATTACATTATTCAAGAGGGTATGATTTAAATTACGATAATTGGGATTCTTATAAAACTAGATCTGATAAAATAATAGTTACAACTTTCTCTAAAAAAGAAGCTAATAAAATTATTACTGCATATATACGTTCAATTAATTGTTTAGAATTGACACCAGATGAACTTATATTGGCCAAAAATTATACTAATAGAAATTTATTTGAAATAGTAACGATATAATTACTTGAAGGATATTCAATGTATAGAATTTTATTTATCCCTAGCAGTGAATTTTTATTAACCAATACTAGAAAATCTGATTGTTACTGGCTTAATTGTGAAATAAAAGATTTTAATTATAAGATTGTTCTTAATATGACAATTTTAAACGTCTATTCTAAAAAAGATGCCAATAAAAGCTTATCAAAATATATAAAAACCTTAAGAGATTTTTATAATATTGAACCTTTATCGGCTGAACAAATTGATATACTTCAAGTATATCTAAATAAAAAGAATTATGAAATAATCAAAGTTAAATAAAATTTTAGTAGATTAAATATGTCTAATATTGTTTATTATATTAAATTATTTAATTTAGATTATGAAATATCTAAATCTAATATTAGATCAAAACGATATTCTGAATTACTCTTTAAAAGAAACAAAGTTATTAAAAAAGAAAAACGGCAAGAAACCGTAAAAATATCCCTTGCCGTTTGTTTGAGTTTATTTATATTGTGGTTTATGTGGTAATTTATTTCTTAGGTTTTACATGTTCCGGTAATTTCTTCCCTTTACTTGCTTTGTCAGTTTCTTTAATTTTCTTTGGAGAAATTTTACCTTGTTGTTCTAATACATGCATTTTTTTGCGTTGAGCATCTGATTCGTATTTCATTGTATATAACCTCATTATTTAATTAATAATTTTAGGAGAAATAATCATGGCTACTAATAACAATAATAACTATAAAGAATATACTGTTAGAGTTTATATTGATGGAACTAAAGAATGGTGGTTAAATGGTAATTTACATCGTGAGGATGGTCCTGCCATTGAATGGGCTGATGGATCTAAATTGTGGTATTTGAATGGTAATCGTCATCGTGAGGATGGTCCTGCTATTGAACATGCTGGTGGAACTAGAGCATGGTTTTTGAATAATAAAAACTATTCTGAGGCAGAATGGAAAAAAGAAATTGCAAAGATTAAAAATAAGAATTCTTGCGATGGAAAGATAATTGAAATTGATGGTAAGAAATATAAACTGATTGAGGAGAAATAATCATGGAATCGAGTAAAAAAAGTTATATTCAATGTGCTTGTCATAGCATAGAACATTTGTTAGTAGCTTCAATAGAAGATTTTTCTACTAAAAAACATTCTAAAGATATAATGTTTTATTTTGATATTCAATTAAATCCTTATTTGCCGTGGCATAAAAGAGTATTTTTAGCTATTAAATATGCATTTGGATTTAAATCTTCTATAGGACATTGGGATAATATTATCATTTCTCCAGAGGATGCTGTGGAACTAAAAAATTTATTGGTTGAATATATAGATAAAGCAACAAATTAATATTTATTTACCTTAAAATGAAATGCAAAATGAAATTTATACTCAGATTTTTATGGATGATAATTACTTATTGTTTAGTAGAAATTATTATTTTTCTTCCGTTATACCTAATAGGACTTTTAATTTTTCCTATTGCATATAAATATTCTGCAATTATTAATATCGAGTCTAGTATAAATCTCAATCAACAAGTATTAGGATTTAAAAATAAAATACTAAATGAATGGTTGGGAAATAGAGAAGATGGGTTACTTCCAGATTGGTGGAAACAAGAAAATGGGACTGCCTTTTCTTGGTTTATTAGAAACCCGATTTGTAATATGAGATTTTGGCCAGTAGTTTCAACATTACCTAATCAATCTAAGACAGATTTTATTGGTTCATTAGATCATATTCCAAATACAAAAACTGAGCAAGGATGGTTTTTATGTTGGGAAGGTTTATATACAGGACTTTATTATCAAGGAACAAAATATGGAATTTGGATTGGATGGAAATGTAATCCTAGAGATAGAAACCAAAATGCGCCAATTGATTATAGATATAAAGGATTGGGAACAGCCTGCCAATTTTGGAAGGTATAAATTGTAAAATTTGAAATTTATATCTAATTTATACCTAGTGTATAAGTTAGATATTATTATATGTTCTAAGAAATCTAAAAATTTTCTTGGGACATTTAACCGTTGTTTTATAGGAGAAATTAAATGGCTAAGGGACTTAAAACAATTCCAGTAGGATTGAAGAAACTGGATAAAGGCAGACATTCGGAGAAAAACACCCAACATAAGGCAGATTGGTTCTGTACTAATGTGAGAGATGGCTCTAATTGGAAATCTGGTCCTAAGAAGTCACTTCCTTGGATTCCTTCATGTATTCCTGGAAATATGGCCAGAGAATAGATTAAATTTATTGAAATAAATCAATTTAGAAAATCCCTTCCGAGGGATTTTTCAAGTTGATAAAGGACTTTATATGAATAGAAAAAGATTTATAGAACTTATATTAGTATGGTGGGCACCTATCTTGCTGGGATTATTATATGTGGTTTTCATTAGTTTAATAATAAATTCATTATTAATAAATGTTATTACTATGATAATGGCTATTTCTCTTTACAAAATGGGAAAAATTATGACAAATTTGTTAATAACAAATAAAGTTATGTATTATCTGGGATATTTCTATGTATAAAATTTTACACATTCCCTCTGGTACTTATTTAAAAATGCACAAAAATCAGCTAAAACGATTAATTCTTATACCAAATTTTGATCTTATTTTAAATGGCTTTTTAAATAAAATTTGGTCTGAGCATGAACTTAAAAATATTGGCGCGCAGGATCAAGAGGAATTTTCTAAGTTAAACCTTCCAACAATAGAATTGGCTAATATATATTTAGGGGTATTTATTAAGGGAATAGCAAATTCAGTATATTTTTCTGACAAAGAAGAATGCAATTGTTACAACGACGCAGTTTATTATGAAATAATAAAAGAGTAATAAACTATGTATAAAATTTTACATATTCCTTCAGGAAACTTTTTATATTTTAAAATAACTAAACACTTAATGTTCACTGAGCATGAATTTGAATCAAGAATGTTAACATTAACTTTAGATTCTAGGTATCTAAATCCAAAAAACCAACTTATAAATAGGAAATTACCCCGCAGTTATACTTATTATAGAATGTTGCAAACAAAATGTCGGTTAACATTAAAATTTTATTTATGGATTCTTTTAAAAAATTCTAAAAATTCTAATTTTTTTAATAAATATTCTTATAAACAATTTGAAATTGTGGAGGATTAAATGTATTAACAATTAATATACCAAGATTTAGTCTTATTTTAATCTTTTGTTAATAATATTAATTTTGGAGTTATATTATTTATGAGTAAATCACATAAGAAAGTATCTCAAGATCTTAAAGTAAATAAGAAAAATCTCAAAACAAATAAGATTCTTCGTAAACAATATGAAGAAGAAGAAGCAGAAAAAGACATTTCCATGTATCTGCATACTTCATTTTTATCTTCTCAGGATAACAATAAATGAAGATATTTTCTAAGAAAATTCGAAAGATTTTAGATGCACAAATTTTAAAACAAAATAAACTTTTAAAATCAAAAATTAGAGCCATGAATAAATTAATGACCCAATATCCGAATTTATATCAAAGACATTTCGGTCTTAACTTTAAATTACAATATAAAAAAGAAACCGAATTTTCTAAGCGAGTATTTTCTACATCAGCTAAAAAATAATAAAATAAATATAAATAAAGTTACGATGATTAGAGAGATATTAATTATTGAAATATATAATTTTATATTAATTTAATCATCGTAACTTTTTAAGTGGGATCTTTTACTTAGCGTTATATTTAAATACATAAACTACTATCACAGCTATATGTTTAAATATAACACTAATTATACTTAATTATATTTATTACGGAGAGAATACATATGTATAAAATTTTACACATTCCTTCTAGCACATATTTAAAAATGCATAAATCTGAACTTGCCGATTTAATAACTGTGTTAGATCAAGATACAATTTCAGATCGGTTTTTAAATTTAATTTGGTCTGAATTGGAATTGACCAATTCAAAAAGAACTGATAGCTTAAATTATGTATATTTAAAACTTCCAACTAAAGAATTAGCTATACTGTATTTAGATATATTTATTGAAGGAATACAAAATTCGGCTTTTTTTTGATTCAGCTGCTGTCTCTCTTTATGATGAAGTAAATTTTTACGAAATAGTGGAAGAGCAATAATAAAATGTATAAAGTTTTGCATATACCAACGGGAACTTTTGTATATACAAATTTTTATGGTTCTACGGGACTGTATTCATTAGAAGAAGTTAATAAGTATATCAATAACAATAAAAAAATAGTATTTCCATTATTGTTTGTTTTATCACAGTCAGAATTTGAAAATAGGTTTCACTTTGCTCTAGACAGAGGTTTGTGTCCAATATATTTTGGATATAACGATAATGAAATTTCTCACTATGAATTAATAGATATAAATGAATAAGTCATAATTAAGTTTATGGATAAAATAGAATTTATTAAACTAATAGAATATGTAGAGTATAGAAAAGGGCATAAAAATAGCAAGGGAGAATCTGCTCCTTGGGTAATTATTTCTCATCAAACAGGTAGAATATTATCCAGTCATAAGAGTAAGAAAGAAGCATCTACCCATCTTCGAGAAATGGAATATTTTAAACACACTAAATAATACTAACTATATTAATTAAAAAGCGGGTATTTTCAAATGGACCTTATTTAAGGTTCATTTTTTATGGAAAAATCTATGTATAAAATTTTACATATACCAACGGGAACTTTTCTTTATACATATTATCATGGAATATTTTTATATTCCGAGGAAGAGCGACAAATCAGTAGTGCTCAAGGATACAAATTATTTTTATTTATCGTAAATTCATTTGAGCAATTTAAAACTAAATTTTATGCCACATCTCCAGAAGAATGCCCAAAATATTTTGGTATTCCTGATTACGAAATTTCTCATTATGAGCTTATAGAGGAATAACCAAATGTATAAAATATTGCATATTCCTTCTGGAACTTATCTATTAATGCCTAAAAAAAGTTATTCCTATTTATCTGAAATATTAAAATCTCGAATAATATGGTCAAAGATAGAAATTTCACTCTATAGTAATGAGTATCCTGACAAATATTGTAATGAAGGGTATCGGATTTCTTCTGAATTAAAAGAAAAAATGTTTATAACAAAATTGTCCGCTAAAAAATGGCTATCCTTATATTTAAAAGGAATCCGTCAAACTCTCTTAGTCAGAACTGATTTGTATAAAGAATACGACCAAGAAAATTTTTATGAAATAGTAGAGGATGAATAAAATGTATAAAATATTACATATTCCTTCATCAACATTTTTAAAAATTCATACCGCAAATTTAAAAGTTATTCTAACCAAAGAAAAAGTAGAAAAATTTCAAAACAGCATTTGGTGCGATCATGAAATATCAAATTACATATTTGCAGGTTTTTCAAATTTTAGAGAATTAAAATTACAAACTCAGAAATTAGCTGAACTGTATTTACAATCCTTTATTAATGGATTAGATAAATCGGTTCTTATGAATAAAGATCAAATTTCTCTATACGATCAAGAAAATTTTTATGAAATAATAAAAGAGGAATAAATGTATAAAATTCTGCATCTTCCTTCTGGCTCATTTTTAAAAATATCGGAAGACAATTATTCTGATCTTATTAAAGAGCTTAAAAATAAGGATCTAGAATTAATAAATTTTAACAATTTTGGACCTAAAATTTGGTCTGAAGAAGAATTAACTCATAATAATACTAGACTTCAGTCTTCTTATAATAATTTTATTATTCTTAGAGTGGAAACTTTAATTATTTGTGAAAAACTTTTAGATGTATTTATAGTTGGAGCGTATGATTCAGCTCATTTAGAACCGGAAAATCTTTCTTTATACACTAATAAATTATTTTATACTTTTGTTGAATAAATTGAGGGAATTGCAAATGAAATATACTAATATTTTCATTAGTTCAGATTTACACGTACAACATCAACGAATTTTGGAAATCTGTCCCAATAGAAAAATATTAGGATCGACCGTAGAAGAACACGATTTAGAGCTTATTAAACGCCACAATGAAAAAGTTACTAATGAAGATTTAGTAATTTATGTTGGCGATTTAATTATGGGAAAAAAATCTGAAACTGTGCCAAAATATTTACCAATGTTAAATGGAATTAAAATCTTAATTCCAGGGAATCATGATTTTTTACCATCAGAATTAACAAATAATAAAGAAAAATTGTCATGGTATGAAAATTTATATTTAACAAATGGAATTAGTCAAATTTGTTATGGTTGTATATCGTTATCAATGATTACTAATGACGTAAAACATAATAATATAAAATTATGCCATTTTCCACCAGTTTCGGAAAGAGATTTTAACGATTATTATGATGAAAAATATAAATTACTGCGTCCTAAAATTAATGAAAATGAAATTTTATTGTATGGTCACACACATTCATTAAATCACAGAATAAATAAAAATTGCTATCATATTGGAATTGATACAAAAGAATGCAATTTTTATCCATTTAATCTTAATGAACTGAATATTTTATGAAAAACGCATTAAAAAAATTAACGCATGAACATAAAGTAGAACTAACATTATTAGGTGGCAGTTCTCTTTTTGATATAAGTTTTGGGCTAGAAAAATTATTAGAAGCTAGACATATTTTTGTTACCCCATATTTTTGGGCTATTTTTTGGATTTTATTGGGCCTTTTATTATCAATTATAACTATATTAGATTTTATTTATGACATGGACGCAGACAACAAATAATTGAATTAATTATATATAGATATATTAATCAAATGATTATAACTCTACATTTTAGATTAAAAGATACTAATAGTAAAAAGCTATTAAAATCTCTAGCTAATAATGTAAATTATGTTTGGAATTATTGTAATGAAGCTAATTATAAACAGGTTAAAAATTACAGTAAATGGTTATCCGAATTTGATTTATGTAATTTAACTTCGGGTTGTAGTAAAGAACTGAATATTCATTCTACAACAATACAGAGCATTTGCAGAGAATTTAAACAAAAACAATTGCAGTTTAAAAAATTAAAACTAAAATGGAGATCTAATAAAAAATCATTAGGTTGGATACCCTTTAAAACTTCTGCCATATCTTTTAAAGAAAATAAATTTATCTATAATAAATATAAATTTAAATTTTGGGATAGTAAATATAAAAATATTAATTTACATAATTTAAATATAAAAACAGGATCTTTTAATCAAGATTCTAAAGATAATTGGTTTATTAATTTACAAATAGAAATAGAAGATGTTGAACAAATTAAAGAAATTAAAGCTTCTGTAGGAATAGATTTAGGATTAAAAGATATTATTACTTGTTCTAATGGTAATAAATATACTAATTATAAATACTATTATAATCTTCAAAATAAACTGGCCAAATCACAGCAAGCTAAAAAGAAAAAACAAATTAAAAATATACATAAAAAAATAACTAATCAAAGAAAAGATTACATACATAAATTAACTAGTAAATTAGTAATAGAAAATGATTTAATAGTGTTAGGTAATTTACATTTACCATCCACTAAATATACTAATGACGCCGGATTTGGATTAATTAAAACTTATTTATCATATAAAACCATTAGGTTGGGTAAACAATTTAAGTTAGTAAATGAATCGTGGACAACTCAACAGTGTAATTGTTGCAAACAATTAACTGGACCGAAAGGTTTAAATGGATTGTCGGTAAGAGATTGGACATGTAATAATTGTAAAGCAATACATAATAGAGATGTAAATGCTGCAATTAATATACTCAATTTCGGTTTAGGGCATTAAACCCAGTATTCTGGAATCCCATAGTTAAAGCTAAGGGAGGATGTCAAGACATGGATAAGGATAACAAATGATGAAATCTAATCAAAAAAATCCATTTGATTTATCTTTAATTGAACTTGAAAACGAATTGTTGACTTCGGATTTTCATGGTATTGAATATAAACGAATTTGCTTGGATATTTATGTATATAAAAAACAACAGGAGACTCAAAAAATAAAGTCTCCTGGAGTTATATACCGTTTATATAAATTAATATATAATTCTATATTGAATTGTACTTGTATCAGTAGCTGAACTGCTAGTAAATGTAAAACTTGTCCCTGCAGTAATTGCATAAGAAAGTTCACCTAAAGTACCGCCAGCAGTTGACCGTTGATATTCTATAACGCTAGTAGACTTAATTGCAGTATTTGCAACTGTAACTGTTCCGGCCACTAATACAGCAGTTGTAAATGGCATTAATTGAGAATCTAATCCAGACATTAAATTTATAAAATCTTGTGAGTAGCAATCCAAAACTTGAAGTTTGAGATTAGTTGTTTGCATAGTAAATCCTCCATATTTAATTCAGAGATAAAATATGATGATTAAAAAGTATAAAATACTTCATATACCAACATCAACTTTTATGATGATAGATACCCATGAAATAACTCCAGGAAAACATCTTTATTTTAATCAAGAAGAACGAAATGTATATAAAGGAATCTTCGATTCTGACTATGGTGATGCAAAACATATTCTAGAAATAAAAGAATATAGTGAATTTGATGCCCTAGAAACTATTAAAAAAATAGTTGAAGATTATTATAATGACCCTAGATGGAATAAGTTGTATGGAAATGAATTATTTTATTGCCCAGTAGAAATTTTTGAAAAGGACTAATATATGCTAACTCCAATTTTTCTTTTCGCAATTATTAATAATAAAAATGAAATTGCTTATTCTACTGTATATACTCCAGTTACTGCACAGATTATAGGATTTAAAGTAATAAAATGCAAAAATTTTCATTATTTAAAATATTCTAACAATGAACTAAATAATTTTGATTTGACTTCTTGTTTAGTTCCGAATCCTTCTGATATCGAAGAAGAATATACTTTTATGGTGAAAGATTATTCTTCAGGTCAAGAAGCAGAACAAAGTGCAATTATTAAAATAAAAGAGCTTTATTCTAATATGCCTTAATTTTTATAGGAAATAAAATGAGAATTATCTCTCCATTTAAAGATTATTACGATTCTGTAAATAATTTTGATTCAGATAAAGACAGATTTTTTATTAGAAAAGAAGAAGAAATTTCTTTATATAGAGTATTTCCTTCAGATCTAATTGAAGCATTGGATTTCAAAACTCTTTCTAGAAAAAATAATAAATTTGTAGAAATTTATTCTCAATTTTTATTACTTTGCGGTAAATTATATGGCGGTTTAAATATTGAAATTACAAATAGTGATTTATCTGTTATACATCATAATAACATATGGTCGTTAGAAGAATTCAATAATATAGCTGCTAAATATCCTGAATTAGACTTTTTTAAATATGAAAGATACGATTGGAAAAATCGTAAATATACATACCCAAAAGATATTTTATCTATA
>JAEHJW020002337.1_pt1 | contig 15659 bp, 18 predicted proteins | sample 9271431 | NCBI WGS metagenome assembly JAEHJW02
GTTATTACGGCCAAGCGGGAGCGGTTGCGAAAAACTTGCGCACGAACATCAACGTAATTCCGCGCCGATCGGGCTAACCGCAAGACACAGGGAACTGCACGACGCGCCGGGCCGCAGAGCTGCACGTGCCGGCCGACTGCCGTCATGGCGTCTGTAGTGGATCCTGCGGTACAGCGGACCGCCGAGACCCGTGTGCAATGCACGTGTCTCACCTTTCACTCACCGCCCGAACGGACCGCGACTGTCTTCCTCACCCCGTGCGCGTCTACCCAATGATTGAGACGCTCGGAATCCCTCATGGGCGCTTCTGCCAACCGATACACAGCGTGATACAGAATGCTCTGCAGGACCCCTCGTAAATATTGGTCGGGGCAGAGGGATTCGAACCCCCGACCCTCTGCTCCCAAAGCTCATATTGCATTCCTGAGCGTTCCGGTGTATTCCTAGCGCATGGCCCGCGCACAAGCCTCGAAACCCTGCATTCGCCGACACTCTAGCACGGCACCGTTAGGAACATATAGGAAATCACGAGACGCGCTTTTGTGGTACCCCGGCTGGTACCCCGGCGCCGAGCTGGGCCTCTCTGGTACCCCTGCTGGTACCCCACGCCGACCCTTTGCACGGCCCCTGCGACCCTCTGTAGCGGGGTACCAGCGGCGATCGGGATCAGGCCGATGAAGATCACCACCACCTGGCTCGAGGCCCGCAGAGAGCCCAAGAATCGGCCCACGCAACGCTACGACGTGACCGTCGATGGCCGCGAGGGGCTGATGGTCCGGGTGTTCCCATCCGGTGCCGTCAGCTTCCGATTCCGTTACACGGCCCCGGGCGGCGAGCGTCGCGTGATGGTGCTCGGCGAGTTCGGGGACAATGCGCTGTCGCTCAAGAAGGCTCACGAGCTGCATACCCAGGCGCAGCGTGAACTCGCCGAAGGGCTCGATCCCATCGAGGAACGCGAGAAGCGCCAGCAGGCCGAGCAGCACGCACGCGCCGAACGGGCCGGCGCCGACACGGTGGCAAAGCTCGTCGAGCAGTTCGTACATCGCAAGCTCCGAGCGGAGCGTTGGGACCAGCAACGCGGCGAGTGGGTCCGCGACGAGCGCAGCAGGACCAAAGCCCGCAAGCGACCCGATGCTGCCGAATGGATACTCGGCCACGTCGAGACACCGCGTCCGCGTAGAGGCGCCAGCAAACCCGTGCCGACGTTCGTCTCCGAGCTGGGGCACCTCAAAGCGCTGGAAATCACAAAGCGGCAGATCATCACCTTCCTCGATTCCGTCGTGGACCGAGGGGCGCCGATCCTCGCGAACCGCACGTACACGCTGCTCAAGCAGATGTTCACCTGGGCCGCGGCAAAGGACCTGATACCGGCCTCCCCCATGGCGGGCGTCGACGAGCGACCAGGCGGTGAGGAACGGCCGCGCGCCAGAATTCTGTCAGCGGATGAGATCCGCACCGTCTGGACGAAGCTCGACAGCGCCGACATGGCTGAGCCGACGCGCCTGGCGTTGAAGCTCCTGCTCGTGACCGGCCAGCGCCGGGGTGAACTGACCTTCGCCAAGTGGGCGCACTTCGACCTCGCCGGCAAGACATGGACAATTCCGATATCGCTGCTGAAGTCCGCGCATACCCGGCGGGACCGTCCCGAGCCGCACGTTGTACCGCTGTCGGCGCTGGCGCTCGAGCTGCTCGGCAAGCTCAAGGCGCTCAGCGGCGAGAGCCCCTCCGTGCTGCCCGCGCATGCGAGCGCCCGGCATACGCGCTCCTACTCGGAGAGCGTCCTGAGTCGCGCCGTCCGCCAGAATCGCAAGCATTTCGGCATCCCCGAATGGACGCCCCACGATCTGCGCCGCACTGCCGCGAGCTTCATGACCAAACTCGGCGTGCCGCGGCTGCACGTCGAGAAGGTGCTGAATCACAGCACGGGCGACATCGCCGAGGTGTACGACCGCCACGACTACCTGCCGGAGAAGCGCGCTGCGCTCGAGAAGTGGGGCGCGCACCTGCAGACGATCATCGAGGGGCGCGAGCAGACCGAGGTCCCACTGACAAAGGCGGCGCGCTGATGGCCGAGAAGTCGAAAACGCTCACAGCGGACGGCACCGGCGTTGAAGCGGCTCGAATGCTGGAGGACAAATTCATCCGGAAGATGATGGAGGTCTACCGGGCTGACCATCCGCAGAGCGCGGAAACCGACGCGGCTCTCTATGAGCGGATGCGGTGCAAGTTCCATGCGGCCTTCTCGCGACTCGAATTCGACAGCCTCGACAATCTACCGACCGCCAAGGCTCTCAGTCTGCTTCTGGGGGGCAAGACGGAGCGCGCCGGCGAACTGCTCGAGGAGCGCTACACGCAGCAGCGACTCGTCGAGCAAGGGGAGATCCACGGCAAGCGGTCGAAGGCCGGCAATGACGCGCAGGCGATGGCGAAGCTCGCCGAGCTGCCTGAGGGGCATCCACTCAAACAGACCGCCGACATCGCCGAGCGGGACCGGCTCATCCGTGAGCGTGCCCAGCGACTGAAGCGCGAGCATCCGAACCTGAAGGCAGCCGATATCAAGCGACGACTCGGCGAGTGGGCAGGTATGAGTCCGAAGCAAATCGGACGGATTCTTCTCGCGCCCAAGGAATAGCCCCCCTGCAGATAGTTGGACATCGCGCGGGATGTCCAATCGCCAAAGCAAGAAGCTGCGCCCCATCAAACGGCAAGTGCCGGAGATGGAGCGAAAATGCCGACCGAAACTTTAATTCTCGACCCCGACGACGCGCTCGTATCGGGACCGTCCATCGACGCTGATCTCGGCATCACCGACCGTTGCCGGCGGGACATGGTGGCCGACGGGCGTCTCCCGCCCCCTGCGGGGTATATCGGCGGCCGCGCGGTCTGGAGGCGCGGAGATTACCTCGCCGCCCGCGCCCGCCTTCTGGCATCTGGCCGTCCGCGCCGGCCGAATCCGTCGCAGGCCGCGTAATGGCAACGCCAAGCGCCGCGCCCGGTGGCGACCGGGACGCGGCAGGATCGACAGGGGACGCGCGAAGCATACAACAGTGCGTCGGGTGCGGCGAGCGTAAGAGCGTCTGCTCCGGATGCGGCGTCTGCGCTGATTGCCGACGCACCGATCGACGCCACGGGCTGACAACAGGCGAACCGTGCGACTTGTGTGCATGGAGGGCACTCCAATGAGCACGAAGCCCAAGGGGTTCCCCTACGTCCCGTTCTACCTCGGCGACTTCCTGCGTAGTACTGCGGGTTGGACGCTGCTCGAGCGCGGCGCCTACTGGATGCTGCTCGCCACGCAGTGGGAGATCGGCCCACTCCCGGAGGATTCCACACGCCTGGCGGCCATCCTCGGCGTCGACGCGCAGACCTTCGCCGCGGTCTGGTCTGTCATCGGCCGCAAGTTCGAGCACACGCCCGGCGGCCTCGTGAATCGCCGCATGGAGGCGCACCGCGCGCACTACGTCGACTGGCGCCAGAAGCAGAGCGAAGGCGGCAAAACCGGTGCGCGCAAGCGCTGGGGCGATCGGCAGCCGGGTGTCGTCCCCTTCCAGCCACGGAGGGACAGCCGTGAATAGGTCACCTAATGGGTTACCCAATAGCTCCCCCTATGGGTTCGGGGTAACCAGCGCGTTGGAATGGGATGCTTCCGAATGTGGCAGTGACTCTCTACGGAGTAATGGGGTTAGGGGTACAGGCTCCGGTCTGGGGAATGCTGCCCTCCCATTCGCCGGCTTTCTGGATTCGCTGCCGCCTGCCTGCGATGCGCTGAGGCCCTACCAACGCCAGGGCATCGCCCAGATCGCCGAGGCGCTGCGCGACGGCGAGCGCCGGATCCTTCGTCAGCTTCCGACCGGCGGCGGCAAAACGCACGAGATCGCCGCAGTGACGGCGTGTGCCGTGAACGCCGGCCTCCGTGTGCTGATCTTGGCGACGCGCACGCGCCTGGTGCGCCAGATCCACGAGCGGCTCGAAGCCTTCGGCGTCCCGCACGGCATCATCGCCGCCGACCTGCGCGGGATGTTCGATGCATTCCAGTTCGTGCAGGTCGCGAGCGCGGACACCCTACACCGAAGATGCATTGGGGACGCACGCATGCCGCTGCCGGCGGCCGAGGTTGTCATCTTCGACGAAGGTCACCTCGCGGCGGCTGACTCACGCATGGCGATCCTCGAGCAGTACCCGCAGGCGCTGCGCCTCGGATTCACGGCGACCCCGGCCCGCAAGTCTGGTAAGTCCCTCTCGATGGTGTTCGACCGGCTGATACTCGGGCCCTCCATCCTCGAGCTGATCCGCGCAGGCAGTCTCGTGCGGCCGCGCATCTTCAACGTCCCGGTGGTGTCGCCCGAGGAACTCAAGGCGCTCCCGAAGGACGCGGCCGGGGATTACGCCGAGGGCGCGGTGGGCACGCTGCTGTCGCGCCCCAAGCTGATCGGCGATGTGATCGAGAACTGGCTCGCCATTGCGAGCGGCAAGCGTTCGATCGTCTTCGCCTGCAACAAAGCGCATGGCGCCTCGCTGGTCGAGGGCTTCGGTCGCGCCGGCATCGCCGCGGAGTTACTCATCGATCAGGATGACGAAGCGACGCGCGAGCAAGCGATCACGCGCCTCGAGAGCGGCCAGACCCGCGTGCTCGTGAATTGCTTCCTGATGGCTTATGGCGTCGACGTTCCGGCCGTCGAATGCATCGTGCTCGCACGACCGACCCGAAGCCTCCCGATGTACCTGCAGATGGTGGGGCGTGGCATGCGCCCGGCGCCGGACAAGGATCACTTCGTGCTGATCGACCACGGCCGGGTAGTCGAGAACCTTGGGCTACCAACGTCGGATTTCGGTTGGAATCTCGACGACACGCGCAACGTAAACCGCGAGGCCGAGAAGCGCACGCGGAGCCGGACGGTCGAACAGCCGCGCACCTGTCCCGAATGCCGCAACATGTGGCTCGTGAGCGCGGACGGCAGCGCCTGCAAGCTCTGCGGCTGGGCGCCCGCACCCAGCGCCAAGGCGGTCGCGGTGCAATCCGCCGCGCTCGCCGAGCTCGACGTCGACGGCGAGGCGCGGACGGTCACCGCGCACTCGCCAGAGGCCGAGCAGTTCTTCCGTGAGGCGCTTGGCGATGCCGCGCGACGCGATCCGGCGAAGTGGGCGAACACACCGAACAAGTGCCGGGCCGCGGCGTGGCACGCGATGGGCGAGAAGTTCGGGCTGCCCGAGCAGAAGATCCCGAGCGGGTACTGGTCGATGCAGCCAGCGACCCCGAGCGCGCAGGTCGCGGGCTGGCTCACCCATCGCCGGATCAAGTACGCCCGCGCACGCTCGAGGGTGACGTGATGTTGCGCGCCGCAGACCTTCACGCGCAGCTCGGCCCCTCGTGGCCGGCGATCCTCGCGACGCTCGGTATCCCCGAGGAGGCGCTGCGCCCGAAAAAGCCGGGCCCGTGTCCGGCCTGCGGGGGGCGCGATCGGTTCGTGTTCGACAACCGCAAGCTGCGGGGGGATTTCTTCTGCCGGGGCTGCGGCGCCGGGGACGGCTTCGCCCTCCTGATGCGCGTCTACGGGTGGGGATTCGCCGAAGCGCGGCGCCGCGTCATGCAGGCCGCCGGGCTCGACGAGCGCGACGAATCAACACCCCGCCAAACCGCGCCTATTGCGCCAGGAGCGGCGAACGTCTCGGAGCCTACCGTTGCCACCCCTCCCGCCCGTGTGCGCTCGCTGACGCGCTCCACGTGCCCCGTGGCCGATTGTCCCGATGCCGTCGAGTATCTGGCGAGTCGCGGACTCTGGCCGCTGCCGCCCCACTGCGGGCTGCGTGCGCATGTCGCCGTCGATTATTTCGACCAGGGGCAGCGCGTCGGGAAGTTTGCCGCGCTGGTCGCCGAGGTGCGCGACCAGGCCGGCGGGCTGGTCAGTGTGCATGTGACGTACCTGCAGGACGGCCGCAAGCTCGAGGGCCACGAGCCGCGCAAGCTGCTCTCCGCACTCACCGGCCGCGAGGGCTGTGCCGTGCGACTCATGCCGCCGGGTGAGGTGCTCGGCATCGCCGAGGGCATCGAGACCGCGCTCTCGGCTGCCGCGCTCGACGGCGTGCCCGTCTGGGCCGCACTGAATCGGGCGCTGCTCGCGAAGTTCGAGCCGCCCGAAGGCGTGCGCGTGCTTCGCATCTACGCCGACCGGGACGAGCCCGGACTGCTCGCTGCAGGCCAGCTCATGGAGCGGCTGCAGGGCCGTGTCCGGGTCGAACTCAGGACACCGCCCGCTCCGGCCAAAGACTTCAACAATCTGCTCATGAGCCGCAGTCGCGGCGAGGTGCACACCCATGCCTGAAGCGATCCAGAACCTACCGGCTGCCGTCGACGCCCGCTTGCCGGTGACCTACGAGGCCGCGCAGAAGGCGCTCGCCGAATGCTCCCGCGTCGATGAGTGCAAGGACTGGTCCGATAAGGCTGCCGCGCTCGCCAGCTACGCCCGCCAGTCCAGGGACAACACGCTGCACAACCTGGCGCTGCGGATCCAGGCCCGCGCACAGCGCCGAATGGGCGAGCTGCTGAAGCAAATCCCCGAACAGCGTGGCGGCGACCGAGGCGGACCAACGGGCGGGCGCCCACCCATTGGTGAGACACGCACCCAAGCGGCCCGGGGTGCGGGCCTCTCGGACCATCAGCGCAAGACGGCGCTGCGCATGGCCAGCGTCCCCGAGGCCGCATTCACCGGCGCCGTTGAAAGCCCCGAGCCGCCGACCGTGACGGAACTGGCCCGCATGGGGACCTCGAGCAAGCCGCCCGCGCCGGAACCTGCCGTGCAACCGGCCGACAGAGCTACCGCGTCGCGTGCGCTCGGTCTGCTGCGCGAGCTGGCGGCCTTCTGTGGCACGAACGACGCCGCGGCGATAGCGCTGGCCTGCCACGACCCGGACATTGCCCGCGGGCACGTGGAGGAAATCGACCGCTGGCTCGATCGGTTCGTGACGCGGCTGCCGAGCGGCGAGGCCGTCCCATGAGCCGGCGGCTGCAGCTCATCGAGGCGCAGCGGTACGCGCTGGCGTACGCGCCGCCCAGCGCCGACCTGCAGGCGCGGGTCCGTCTGCTCGAGCGGGAGAACGCCGCACTGCGCGCGGCCCGATCGGCGCAGCCGGACGCGCTCAGCGAACACAACCGGGCGCGTCAAGCTGACGGTGAGCGCCTGCGCGAGGCGATCCGGACCGTCCTGGCCTCTCACCACGGCGGGCGCCCGATGACCCGCAAGGAAGTCCTGCGCGCGTTGCTGCGCTCGGGATGGTCGCCCGAGGAGGTGCGCGAGCCGACCACCATCGGCTGGCACATGCGCGAAATCCGGCGCGAGCAGCCCGCAGGCGTCAATGCCGCCGCGTTGACATCGGAATGATTGAAGCACGCCCCGGAGCGTCCCAACATGTCACGCATGAGCACGCCAAACCCACTCCCGCGCCGCATGGCGCATCCCATCAACGAAGCGGCCGAGCTGCTGGCCGTGGATCGGCGCACCGTGTACCGCATGCTCGCCCGCGGCGAACTTCGCGCGGTTCGAGTCGGAGCACGGCAGCGCATCCCGGCCGACGAACTGGCGCGCCTCACCAGACCCGCGGAGGCAGCCGCATGAAGACCCCTCTCGATCCTTCGCTCGCTGCTTTGTTGCCCGAGGAGCCGGGTGCACCCGAGCCGACCATCAGGCTGGATCTGACCTGCGCGGACCTCGACCTCATCGTCGCCATGCTCGGCCTGGGCGCTTACGATCTGGTCGCGCCGCTCATCGCGAAGATCCGCGCCCAGGGCTTGCCGCAGGCCGAGGCGCTCGGCGTGTCCAACTGGCTCGCTGCGGCCCCCGTCGACGGGCTCGTGCCGAATTGACGGCGCCGTAAACAGCGGCCGCGGAACGATGGCAGACACGAAGTTCAAGCCCGGCAATCCGGGGCGCCCGAAGGGCAGCGCAAACCGCTTCACCAAGCTGCGCGACGAGATGCTCGAGGCGTTCGATCGGCTGGGCGGCGTCGACGGCCTGGTCGAATGGGCGCGCCAGGACCCCGACAATCAAGGCGCCTTCTACGCCATGATCGCCAGGATGCTCCCGCGCCCGATCGAGGTCTCCAGCGACGGGCGCCTCGAGGTCATCATCGTGCCTCAAGGCACGCCGTCCCCCGGAGAACCTGCATGCAGGGAGGCAACCGAATGACCCCGACCGAATCCATTCCCGGCACTGAGGCGCCCGCCGAGTTCACGATGCGCACCGCATCCGGCGATGAGCTCACCGTTGAAATCCGCCGCCAGGGCGATCCCGCGCCGGTCGACATCTGCACCGAGTCACTCGAGGAGTGGAACTGACATGCCCGCACCCGCACCCCACGCCCCGGCACCCGCCCCGCATCAGAGCGCCATCATGAAGCTCCTGCACAGCATCGGGAGCGTCTACTCCAACCCGAACGATGCCGCGCTCCTTGGCATGGCCTCCGGGTTCGGCGCGGCCTCGGCCCCGCACATGCTCACCCCGGTCTCGATGGGTCAAGCCATGAATATGGCGAACCAGGGCGCGCAGCAGTACCGGCAGCAAGCCCTTTCCAACGCGATCCAGCAGCAGGCGATGCTGCCCTATCAGGTGGCGCGCACCCACGAAGCGGAACAGGCCGTCTCCGGTCAGAACGATCCGAGCCTCTCGCCCATGGCGCGGGCCGGCGATCAGGCGCTCGCCGCGAACATCATCAGCCCGGGCATGGGCGCGACGCTCTACGCCAACAATCCCTCCGTCGTGGCCCAAAAGACGTTGGCCGAGACGCTGAACCAGCTGCAGAAGATCCCCGCGAATGAGCGGGCCGTGCTGCTCGCCAAGGCGTTCGGCATCCCGGCGCAGGGGGCGCTCCCGGAAGCGACGCGCCAGGCGCCAGGGGGCGCCGTCGCGCAGATGCCCGGCGCTCCGGTAGCGATGGCGGCCAATGCGGCGAACCGGGCCGGCGGCGCGGCGAATGCCACCTATCCCTACCAAGCGGCCTTGTCGTTCCACACGAGAGTCCCCGGGCAGGCCGGCGCCACGCTCGGGCCGCGCCCTGCGGGCTTCGCGCCCGTTGGACCTCCGCCAGTCGCCGGCGGCGCGGCCCCTGGGATGCCCGGTGCCGCGAACGCTGCGCGCGAGGCGGCTATGCGCGAGCAGATAGGCCTCATGAATGGCGTCTCAGGAGCCGCCAATGCTGTGGGGCGCCCTGCACCGTTCGCGCCGCCGCAGCAGGGGCTCCCGTCCGGCGGTTACTCGCAAGAGACGCCAGGAGGTCTTGCACCCCCCGGCACTCTCGCCGCCGAAACCGCTGCGGGTCGGCGGCAGTTGCCCGCCCTGGTGGCTCAGTTGAAAGCCGCGCAGGCCGCCGGGGCGCCCCGTCCAGGGGCCGCGCGGCCGGTGCTGGCGCTCCCTGGGGCTCGAGGTGCGCAGCCGCAGCCGGAGGGCGGTGGGATCTTCTCGCCGGGCGAATCAGTGGCCGCGTACAACGCGCAGAAGGCGATCGGCGCCGAGACGGGCACGGCCGTCGAGAGCGCCGCGAAGGAAAGCGACGCAGCCCGGCAGCAGGTCGCCATTTATAACCAGATGAGCCAAGCGCTCTCGCAGATGGGACCCACCGGCGCCTGGCGCGATGTGGCCACGCCCTTGGGGCACCTCGCCAATTATTTCGGCTTCAAGCCGCTCAACATCACCAGCGCGGCCGAATTCCGCAAGTTCAGGGCGCAGCTGGTGGGGGCGGCGACCCACGCGGTGAGCCCGCGCGCCTCGACGCAGGAGATGGATTTCCTCGCGCAGCAAGTGCCGAACTACGACATGCCGGGCAATGCGCCGCGTGTGTTGCTCTCGGAGCTGCGCGGGCTCTCGCAGTATCAGATTCTCAAAGACCAGGCGCTGCCGATGTACATGCAGCGAATCTCCGGCAAGACTGGCGGTCCGTTCCGCGGCACGTCGCTCGCCTTCAACAAGTGGTGGATCAACAGCGGCCCTTCGCCCTCGGCGATTGTGATGGCGTCGGTGCTGAACGGCCTGAGCAAGCCCGAGGCCGCGAGTTACGTCAACAAGCTGCGCGCCACCCTAACGGGCCGGCACATGATCCGCCAGTATGAGCGAGCGCTTCAGTTCCAGGCGAAATATCCCGGCATCTTCCAGGGGCTGTGACATGGCGCTACTTCCTCCGCTCCCGGGCTCGCCGAAGGTCGCACCGCAGGGAGCGCCTGCTCCCGAGGAGGACCCGGGCGCCAACTCGTTCCTGAAGCCGCTCAGCGCCTACGGAGGCGCACAGGCTGGCCCGACTCCGCGACAGCAGGCCCGCGCGCTCTGGGCGCACACGCCGGGCTGGCAAAAGCCGCTCATGTTCATCAATCAGGGCATCAACGATGTAGGCACCGGGATTGAGAATGTTCTGCACGTTCCGCAATCGGTGCGCCACGCGCTGGACAAGCCCGTGATCCCGACGATTGAGAAGGCGCTTGGGGGACAGCCTGCCTCTCAGCAGCCGCTCTCAAAGCCCGTCGTGCAAGCCCTCGATACGCAGCATCCGTGGTTCAATTACGGGCTGCGCTGGCCGACGGAATTGGCCACTTCAGTTCCCCTCGCCGAAGCTGGGGGCCAATTTGTCGGCGGAGTGACAGGGGGGCTCGGCCTGCAGGCGGCTGAGAAGTCGCCCCTTTTGCTGCGCGCGTTGTCTCGACTTCCGGCCTCTATGGCGACAGGGGCCATCTACGGCGTCGAGCAACCGGGCGGCCGTCCATGGGTGAATGCGCTGCTCGGGGCCGGGGCGGGTCCCCTCACCGAAGGTGCGTTGCATGGCGCGGTCGAGCTCGGCGGCAAGGCAGGGGATGCGATCGGGGGACTGTGGCGCGGGATCACGCGCAGCGTGCCCGAGCAGGGAGAACTCGATGCCCGCGTTGGGAACTATCTGCGCTCCGTGGGCGCGCCCGCATCGGTAACGCCGCGCCCGACTCCCGAGGGCGTCGCGCTTCCGACAGCCGTACACGCCGACGATCCCAACCTCCTCGACCTGCAGGGCAAGGAGCGCTCCGGGCAGCGGGCGGTGCCGTTTCATGAACTCGCGACGCAAAACAACGCCGCGATCCTGCGGGGGCTTCAGGACCACCTTGCGCCGAACTCGGACCCGTCTACCGTCTCGACGGTTGCACACGACTTGCTGCAGAACGCGCAGGCCCGGGGGCGCGCGGGAGTCCGCGCCGCTTATGCGCCGTTCGATGAGCTGAAGTCCGGTGTCTACCTGCAGCGCGAGCCGATCCAGTCGGCGCTACGCGAGGCATACGATGGACTGTTGCCGGCGCACCGTGAGGCGCTGCCGGCGAAGTTCGCCGAGGTGATGCAGGGGACGGGGCCGTTGCACTTAAGTTCGGATGTGGAGGACCTGCAGGCGCGGCTCAGCGATCTCATCGCGGAGGCTCCTCCATACAGCCCGAAAGCCCGTGCGTTGCTCATCGCGCGCGATGCGCTCAATAAGGGCCTCGATGCTGCGCCGCTCGCCGGGGATGTTGAGCGCCCACCGCTCGCCTACGACCCCGCGAAAGCACCGCTGCCCAAGCGCAACATGGTGGAGCCGGATGCAACGCAAGACAGCATCTTGCAGTTCCTCGCCAAGCACCCGAAGGGCATCAGCTCCGTAGAGGCCGAGGCGCAGGGGCTCGATCCAGCCGATATGCGCGGGAGCGCCGCGCGAGTCGGTATCAAGCGGGCGTTTCGGCAAGGCGGCATGTCGTTCGACCAGGCGGCCGAGGCGCTGCACCAAGCCGGCTACCCCGTGGCGGATGCGCACGGCAATTACGATCCCAACGAGCTGTTGAATGCGCTCGACAACGAGCTGCGCGGCCATCCGGTCTACAGCACCGCGAACAGCAGGCGCGTCGCTGAGTTCGCGCAGGACGCGGCGCAGGCTCCTGGGGCTGCACCGCCGGACCTGACGGACCTGGCCGAGCGCGCCATGCAGGCCGCGCCCGAGCGGGCACAGGCGATCCTCAACGGTTGGACCGATGACAGCCCCGAGACGCTCGCGCGTGTGCAGCGGGAGCTGCGCGATGCGATTGCGCCCAAGGGTGCGCCGGAGGCAACCGAGGTCTGGCAACGCGCCAAGGCGGTCAATCGCGCATTTCGCGAGCGCTTCCCGCAGGGAACGGCGCGCGACACCGAGGCACAGCGCTGGCTGTCCGGTTGGCTTACCAGCCAGAAAGACCCCACGGCGTTCCTGAAGCAAGCCTTCACGCTCCCGAGCCGCGCGCGCGCTGTGCTCGATGCCATGCAGGACGATCCAGCCGAGCGCGAGCAGATGCGCCAGCTCATGCGCAATCAGTACGTGGACCGGCTCATGGGCCAGACCCGCGGGACGATCCCCGGGCAGGCGGTCCTCAATGCCGACGCACTCACGAAGGCGCGCGCGACCAACGCCGCCCTCGAGCGTACGATCCTCACGGCCCCCGAGCGCTCCATGCTCGATGTGTACGGACAGGCGGCGCGGGACAATGCCAAGATCCTCCAACGCACGTTGGGTGGATCGAGCGAGACGGCATCCCTCCTGCAGCACCAAGCCGGCAAAGCGGACGAGCTGCTTGGCTCGGGGATAGTGCATGCAGCGGCGAAGGTTCACCCCGTAGCGGGTGCGCTCGCCCACATGCTTCTGCCGCGAGGCGCGGGCGATGCCGCTGCCGAAGCGCTGCAGAGCACGCTCACCAACGCGCTGCTCGATCCTGGCATCTACAACCGCGTGATGAGCGCGCAGACCCCGGAGAGCGCCATCGTCCAACTGCTGAAGAGCGCCGGGCGCGGCGCGCTCGCAGCCGCTCCACGCGCTGCGGCCTTCACGGTGCCGCGCGGGCTCGGGCCGGCGCTGTCAGGGGTGCGCTGAAACGAAAACGCCGCCCGTAGGCGGCGCTCTCGGGGCGTCATGCGGCCCTACTGCGGCCGGCTGAGCACCCACTTCAAGACGGCCACGATCGCCAGGGGCGCGAGTGCAACAGCAACGACGGTCTCCCATCCACCGTGTCGCATGATGCCTGGCACGTTCGTGGAGAGGATCAGCGCCCACCCCAGGACGATGACGGCCCACACGGTGGCGAGCCGAACGAGGACGCGGGCGATCACGGCGCCCTCCCGGCCCTGCGCTGGGCTGCGGCCGACCACGGGAACAGCCGGGCGCCGAGGCGCGGGAACAGGCGCACGAGGATCCCGGCGACCATCATCAGGCCCACCAGGGCAAGCATGACGGCCCCGAGCCCCTCGACACCTGCGCGCACCTCTGGCGGTGCCGTTCGGATGTACTTGGTGGCGAGCCGAACGCCAACGAACATCAGGGGCGCCCCGATCAGGCGCCCAGCATTGCGTGAGTTCATGGCGCCGCACCTCCCGCCTGGAACGTCCGCCAAGCATCGGCCGGCCTGGCGCTGCCGGCAAGCTCGAGCCAGTAGGCGCGCTCCGAGCGGCTCAGGCCGTTGAACCACGACATGCCGATCAGCGCCTCGGCGGGGTTGCGCTCGGCCTCCAGGGCCTCGAGCACCTCGCGCAGCTGGCGCCGGGCGAGATTGACGGCAACGGGCCAGTGCAGCGGCCCGGGAACGGCGTCCGTGCCGTTCTTCCAGTCCGCGCTCGCCCGCCCGAGCAGGTCGAGGGCCTCGGCGATCGTGCGCTGGATATCGGGGGGTGCGTCGACGGACTGCGCCACGGCGGGCGCGGTAATCTTTCGGGTAGCCATGTGACACCTCGTGCGTGTTGCGTGGTGAGCCGCTCGCCGTGGATACACACCACGGCAGGCGGCGCCTCAACGCAGAGGTTCGAGGGCTGAAGGGCGCGCAGACGCTCAGAAAGGTGCTGCTGGTACCCCTGCTGGTACCCCGCCACGAATCGGACCGGGAAGCTCTGAACGCAAGTCCATGTTTTTATTGGTCGGGGCAGAGGGATTCGAACCCCCGACCCTCTGCTCCCAAAGCAGATGCGCTACCAGACTGCGCCATGCCCCGACCGGTGCCGCCCGCGGCACATTCCGCAGGCGGCCGGGCATGATATGCGAGAATTCGGGGTCCGCGGAAGTGCAGGTCGAGAAGCAGCGCATGACGGCAGTAGTAATCGACGGCCGAGAGCTTGCCAGCGAAGTCAAGGCTCAGGTCCGAACGGCCATCAAGGCCGCGGTGTCGCGCGGCCACCGGCAGCCGGCGCTCGCTGTCGTCAAGATCGGGGATAATCCGGCCTCGGACGTGTACGTGCGCAACAAGCGCAGGGCCTGCGAAGAGGTCGGCATCCGTTCGGTGGCGCACGACCTGCCTCGTTCGTGCTCCGAAATCGCGCTGCTCACGCTCATCGACGAACTCAATCGGGATCCGCAGATCGACGGCATCCTGGTGCAGCTGCCGCTGCCCGATCACATCCGCTCCACCATCGTGATCGAGCACATCGACCCGGCCAAGGATGTCGACGGCTTCCATCCCTACAATGTGGGGCGCCTGGCGCAGCGCATACCGCTGATTCGGCCCTGCACGCCCTACGGGATCATCAGGCTCCTGGAGCACGTCGGCGCCCCGCTGAAGGGACAGCATGCGGTGATGGTCGGCGCCTCGAACATCGTCGGAAGGCCCATGGCGCTTGAGCTGCTGCTCATGGGGGCGACCACTACCGTCTGCCATCGCTTCACGAGCGATCTCGCGACGTTCGTTCGCCAGGCCGATATTCTGGTGGTCGCGGCGGGCAAGCCCGCCCTGGTGCCCGGAGAGTGGATAAAGCCCGGATGCATCGTGATCGACGTCGGCATGAATCGCCTCGAGGACGGTCGTCTCGTCGGCGATGTGCAGTTCGAGGCGGCGCGCGAGCGCGCCGGCTGGATCACGCCGGTGCCGGGCGGCGTCGGTCCCATGACCGTGGCGATGCTGATGCACAATACGCTGGAGACGTTCCACCGCCGCCTCGAGCAGGCGCACTGAGTCGTCTTACCATCCCCTCCGGCCCGGATTCCGGGCCCCGGCTACGCTCGCCGCCAGTCGGTCACTCCGCCGGGCTTGTCCTCCAGGACGACCCCGGCGTGCTCGAGAACATCGCGGATCCGGTCCGACTCGGCCCAGTTCTTCGCCTTGCGGGCCGCCGCGCGGGCGGCGATTTGCGCCTCGATCGCGCTGTCGCTGAGCGTTTCGGCCGGAGTCGCGCTCACCGGCGCCGTGGCGGATCTCGAGGCCGCAACCGCGCCGGGCCTGGTGCGCCGCAGCCACTGTTCGGCAGGCTCACCGAACAGGCCGAGTAGCCCGCCGAGCATACGCAGCTCGCCCGCCCGCGCGGCGGCGCGCGCCGCATCACCGGCATCCCGCGCCGTATTGATCTCCCGCGCCAGCGATTGCAGGACAGCCAGCGCCTCCGGCGTGTTGAAATCATCGTCCATCGCCTCATGGAAGCGCCGCACATGAGGCGAGTCGGCCGGCGCAGCCTCTGCGGGTCCGCGCAAGGCCAGATACAGCCGTTGCAGCGCCGCATCGGCCTGCTCGAGCTGCTCCGGCGAGTAGTTGATGGGGCCGCGATAGTGGCTCGCGAGCACGAAGTAGCGCAGCACCTCGGAATGGCGCAGCTTCGGCAACACTTCTCGCACGGTGAAGAAATTGCCGAGCGACTTCGACATCTTCTCGTTGTCGACGTTGACGAAGCCGTTGTGCATCCAGATCTCGG
>JAEHJW020005365.1_pt1 | contig 15655 bp, 27 predicted proteins | sample 9271431 | NCBI WGS metagenome assembly JAEHJW02
CACACGCTCACGGCGCGAGGCTGGCTGCGCGCGAGGCTGCCCCGATCGGCCCGCGCCCATCGGCAGGAAGCGTAGAGCCTCTGGCGAAGCCCCCGGCATCACCACTCACCACCACGAGGAGGAACCCTATGAAGCCCACCGATGCTACCGTCGCTGCCGCCAAGGCCGCCACCCACGCCGCCGCGAAGGCCGCCGACGCCGCCGCGAAGGCCGCCGCCGCCGCCGACGCGAAGAAGGAAGCGTTATGACACTTTTCTTGGTAGCGTTGCTTGGATTTGCGTGCGCATGGATGGTCTTTTCATGTGACCGGGAAATTCGCGAGTTGCGCGGTCGTTTGGGAGTTGCCGCTATTACGCATTTTCAACGTCTACGTGCTTGCGAAGAGCGTATAGAATTATTGCACGGCGATATTGTCGATTTGCAAAAGCAACTCATCGAATTGCGTTCCATGGTTCAATACTATGATTGAGTCGCCTCTTGTAAAGCTCTTGTCCTCTGCGGGCTATGCGCACCCGGTCATCTTCCCGACCGACGTCATCGAAGCGATAGTAGCGAATCCTGAGCAGGCGTTCATCCACGCCGATCGGTGGGTACTGCTCGGGCTGCTGCCGGGAGAGTACCGCGTGGACGATACCTGCACGCTGCGCATGGTGCCGCGATGACGCTCGAGGTCGTGCTCTTCACGATCTGGGGCTTTACGGCCGGGTGCTATTTGGCAGGCTCTGTTCTCTGGGGTTGGTATCGCCGGCAGTATCGAGCGGCGCTCGAGCGTCGCTATATCGAGGGCTGGGATGCCTGCGCGAAAGTAGCTCGCTGGAATTCGTTGGCCGTTGCGGAGCTGCCGACCGGACGCGCCACCCGCAGAGGAGCTTTCTTCTCCGATAACTAACCCCAGCGATCGCGAGGCGTCATGCACCTCTCCGCCGCTCGATCGGGAAGAGAGAACCGATCGAGCGGCGCCTCTGCACGACGTCCCCATTACCAGAGGAGTAGAGTTCGCATGAAAGCCCGAGCGTGACCGTCCCCCGATCGCGACAATCCTTTGCCCGATTAATCGGGCTGCGCCCCGTGACGGCAGCCGAAGGGCGAGCGCTGGGATTCGACCAAGCGAAGAAGCGGTGGTATACCTCCGCGCCGGCCGGCACCGTTCCGACACCAGCGCAGCTCGTGCGATCGCGTCGGCAAGTCGATACCCAAGCCCTGACCCAATCATTCGAGCGCTATGCCAGGATCAATCGCGAAGCGCGTGTTGCCGAGGCGCAACGCCTCATCGCCCGCGGGCGGGTGCCGCGCAATATCGACCAGACCCGCTATCAATACTTCCGATCGATGTATCTCGATCGGTTGAATCTGTTACGCGCAGCCGAAGGGCTTCCGCCGATGACCGTCGGACAGCTGCGCACGGACCCAACCTTCAAGCGCTGGTATCGCGATACGAAGAGCAGGAACAAGAAGCCCAATGGGCCGTTAGCGCGAGCGCTTGAACTTATCGGCTTGCGTGACACGAGCTGGACCCATAACGTCGGTGAAACCGAACACTTACGAACGAAAGGAATCATTGCATGACCCCCCCGAGTAATTCATCAAACCCTTCGGCGGCATCGATGCTGCTGCAATTACAGAAGAACTTTTTCCACCTCGAGATCGAACCCGGTACGTCAATCCTCCATATCACCTGCAAGTTTTGCGGTTTTGAACTGCGGTTCGATGATGCGAATCTCGAGCAGTCGCAATTCTCGTCCGAGCTCTTTGCCCAGCACTTGCGCAAGAAGCACGCTCGAGAATTGCACGAAGTGGAAATTCGGCGGTGAGGCCGTCGCATTCGCCCGAAGCGCAGCGCGCATGGCGCGCGAAGCGGAAAGCCGAAGGGCGCCCGGTGCCGAACGGTACGCATCGTGCGCGCACGAAAAAGCGCTATGCGACCTTGGCAGCGCAAGAGATCATCGCTTGGGACGGCGAAGGCGTGACGTCGGTACCCGGCTCGGGGCTCGACCCGGTGATCTACGAGCGCATGGTACGCGCTCGCACGCGCGAGCTCTATCTCGAACGGCACGATCGCTTCGCACGTTACCAAGGCGTGCGTATCGTGCCGGACTATTTCTGGAACGAACGCCATGGCCGTTACGAGCTTGCCGGCGAATTTGCCGACGTGCCGAAGCGCTTTCTCGATCGCTCGCGCAAACTCGCCGGCGCTGGGAATCGGCTCGCCGGCAATGCCGATCGCGTCGCACAATCGCTTGGCATGACGAGCGACGAATTGCTCGAGGAGCTGCGGGATATTTCCCCACCGACCTATGCTCAATGTCGCGCGGAGATCGAACGCGAGCACACCGCCGATCGCCCCGTGCCACCTCGGCATGACTACACGCTCTTTGCCAATTCGCTCGGTCAAGCGATCGAGTCGGAGAGTCTCACGACGTTGGAATGCCTGCGCTTTGTGACGAAGGTCGCACGCGAGCACCCCAACGCCTTGCACGTCATCTTCGGCGGGTCGTACGATGCGAATATGATCGTGGCCGATCTCGATCAAAACGAGCTCGTGCGCTTAGCCGATGGGAAGCGCGTGACGGTCGTCTTTGGCGAGCAGGGCAGCTTCGAACGCTACCGGCTCTTCTATCGTCCGCGAAAAGAGTTTTGCATTGAATTGCTCGCCACGCCGGCATTCGTGCGCAAGAAGGGCAAGCGTGTGGCGAATGTCGTTGCGCGAGCGCGCTTGTGGGACGTCGTGGGATTTTTTCAAACCTCGTTCGTGCAGGCCGTGCAGGAGTACGACTTGAGCAATCGCTTGGGCGAGATCGCCGAAATGAAGGCCCAGCGATCGCACTTCACCATCGCCGATCGCGAACGCATTCGTGCGTATTGTCTGCGGGAATGCACCATTCTCGCCGAGCTGTTCGGCAAAGTGCTTTCCGCGGCAATCGAAGCGCGGCTCTCCTTGCGTCGGTTCGATGGAGCCGGTGCGTGCGCGGTGGCACTGTTGCAACGGGAATCCGTTCGCGAGCACGTTCCCGCCTTGCCGCCGCCGGCAGTAGATTGGGCACTGCGCTGCGCGTATTCCGGCGGGCGCATTGAGCTCTGTCAAATCGGCGCCGGCAAGCTCTACGACTACGATCTGAATTCCGCGTATCCCGCGCAAACGGTGCAGCTGCCCAGCGGCATAGGGCGGTGGGTGCGTGGAGAGCATTCCTTCTTCTCGGTGCATCGCGTGGTGTTTACGTTCCCTCCTGGGCTGCCGTGGTATCCGCTCTTCGTGCGCGTACCGATCGGCGTGCAATACCCCTCGATCGGGGAGGGGTGGTATCATCGGTCCGAACTCGAAGCGGCCGAGGAATTTGCTCGAGCATTCGGCGGCACGATCTCGCAAATTGATGCGTGGTCGTGGATTCCCAATGCGGCCGTTCAGCCGTTCGCGTTCGTGCCGGAGGTCTATGCCGAACGGCAGCGCCTCAAGAAAGAGGGAGCTGGAGCGCAGAAGGTGCTCAAGCTGGCGCTGAATTCGCTTTATGGGAAAACGTGCCAACAGATCGGCGCTCGCGATGGGAAGCCTCCGCCCTACTTCTCGTTACATTGGGCTGGAGCGATTACCGCCGGCACGCGCGCGGAACTCGTGCGCATGGCGATTCCCTTTGCGCATTCGGTCGTCATGTTTGCGACCGATGGTGTTTTTACGAATGAACCTCTGCCGATCTCCCTATCGAATCGGTTAGGGGAATGGAGCGACGGAGGTAGTACCGATTTTGGCGTCGTCGCTCAGGCGGGAGTCTATTGGCAATTGAACGATGCTCGGTGGAGAGCGAAGTATCGCGGCTTCGATCGCAGCTCGGCTCCTACGCCGGCGCTCGTGCTCGAGGCGTGGGAAAAGGGGGAGCGGTCGATCGCGCTGCCGACGACGCGCTTCATCACGCTCCGATCGGCGCTGCAAAGCCGCGACTTGTTCCCGTATTGGCGGACATGGCGAACGGTCGATCGCGTGTTGCGCATCGATGGCGGGTCGCTCAAGCGCTCGCCGATGAATGCGTGGGCCATGCCGCAGCACGGCTGGGTACCGATCGGCGTGGCAGCGCCGATTCCCGTGCCCGAGCCGATTCCCTACTCGACGTGGTATGCTCGCGGAGAGCAGCAATGGGAAACGATCGACGGAGTTTCCGTCACGACCTTTGCCGATGAAGTCGGCGACGCGCTGTTATGAAAGGAGAAACTATGGGCACCTGGTGGGTCGATCTCGCATTCTTTTTCCTCGGGATGTTTGTCGAGTATCTATGGCAGATCGTGGGGCTGTTGTTCCCGCGTGGCCCGGAGGGACACTAGATGGAGGCTTGGAAGCGGGGCTGGATTCAAAAGCGGGACTATCAACGCGAACGGGAACGCGCGCGGAAAAGCTGCGGCAGCGATCACGCATGGAGCGAGCCGACGTTCTACTGTACGAAGAGCGGTGGGGAGGAGTGGATAGCGACCTGCTCGCGCTGCTCGTCATTGCGGAGAGAGTTGCGCGCTCCCCGCGCCGATGGTAGAGTGACCCCATGATCGAAAAACTACTCGGGCCTTTGTTGGAGAATGCCGCCTCGTTGCTACGGGAGTATCCCCCCGACTATTTCCTTCGCGCTGGGGCTGCCGCGTTGCTTGCATGGTTCTATCGCGTGGAGAGTACCCGCGAGCGGGATTGGGGGAAACTCGCAACGATCTGGGGGCTTGATTCGCCGGAATCGGCGAAGACGCTCTATCACATGGTACTCGGCACGATGGTGCGCGAGTCGGAAAGGGGCCAATCATGAATGATAACGTGGAAAAGGAGATCGAGCAGGTTGCCGAGCATCCGGTCGCGGCTGCCGAAGCGGTGATCGAGGACGCGATCGAAACGCTCGAAGCAGCACCGGGAGAGGTTGCCGACGCGACGGCGGCGGCGATCAAAGCGCTCGAGCTGCGGGTCGAAGCGCTCGAGCACGTTGCCGCCGCGCCGGCGGAGGAAGCGGAAGGGGAGCTCGAAGAGGAGCTGCACGACGTGGAAGGGGAGGGCGTGCCGATCGTCACGATCGAAGAGCCGGTTGCCAATACCGCACGCACGAATGATTCGTTCATGCGTAAAATTCACGACGTGCTCGGATGACCTACGAAGAGTTTTGCAGTGCTCGCGACGCGGGCGAGCCGATCGTCGAGCTCATCCGGAAAGAAGCCGTCCCGCGTACGACGGCCTATAAGTGGGAGAAGCGGCGTGCGCCTAAGCCGACCGCTTCGAGCGCTGAGGAAACGCCTGACGAGCTCGAGGATGAAGGCGAACCGCTCAAAGTTGAAGCACGGGTAGAAAAGCCGTCCAAGCCAAAACCGCGAGCGAAGAAAGAACCGATTACCGCAGCGACTGCCGGCAAGCTCATGGAAGGGATGTTCATGCTTGCCGCAATTCTGCAAAACGAAGAGGAGTGGCTGCTGACGCCGGCCGAGCGCTCGGCACTTGCGCAACCGCTTGCCGACTCGCTCGAGATCATTCCCAACCCGATCGCCAAAGCAATTAACGACTACGCCGCGCCGATGGTCTTTTTGTCGGCGGTGGTCGGTATCGTGACGACGAAACAAAAACGCATTGCCGCCAAGCAACGCAGCAAAGTTGTGCCGATGCAGCAACGCCCAGCGCCAGCTGCTCCATCGCCCGCATCACCATCGCCAGCACCGGCGCCTGTATCGCAAGCCGTTGCGCGCGAAGCGGTCTCGAAAATGGCGGCGATGGAAGATTCCAAGTCGCAGATCGAAGAGGCCCCCTCGCATGGAGAGCTCATCTTTTCGTGACGCGCCTCTACTTGCCGAGCATTAAACCGGGAGAGAGCGTGTGCATCGTTGGCCCGAAAGGTTCGGGGAAAACGGTGCTTGCCAAGACGCTCTTACTCTCCCGGCGTAATGCGCTCGTTATCGACACGAAACTCATCGAACGATGGGAGCGTGTCGGCGTGCGTATTACGCCGCAGCAATTACTGACCGTGCGCGGCGGCCGGTACCATTGGCCGGCAAGCGATGATTTTATTCTCGACCGCGACGTGCAAGACGTGACGTTCCGGCGATTGCTCAAAAGCGGGCACCGCGTGCTCTACATTGACGAAGCGTACGATCTCCAGCTCTCCGGCGGGCTGAAACTCGTAGCGACCAAAGGCCGCGCATCGAAACTCGGGTTGTGGGTATCGACGCAGCGCCCCTGTCATATTCCGCTCTTTCTGATTTCCGAAGCGCAGCACTTCTTCGTTTTCTACCTGCGCTTGGCACGCGATCGCGCGCGCATCGAAGAGGCGACCGGGATGGAGCTGCCCTGGGACCGTCTGCAAAAGTGGCGGCATTCCTTCTTGTATATCAGCGAAACGGGGAAGGTACTTGGACCCATCCAACTTGACAAAGGCACGGTCCAAAGCGTAGTGTGACCCCTAAAGGCCGACTTAGCAGGCGGCAGAAGGAGTCTCATGAGTGGATTAGCCCCGATGACCGGCGCCAAGCCGCCGGCGCTCGAACCCTTCGCAAAGGGCAGCACCGAATACCCCACCCCAATCAATGGCTCGGGCGCCAATATGGCCGCCGGGGCGGCCGGCGGAAATACGAGCGTCTTAACGCCGATTCCGAAAACCGGCTACGTTTCGTTTTTGCGGCATACGATCTCGGGCACGTTGACGGTCGGCACGGCCGCGACGGCGGCCTACACGGTGCCGTTGCACCGCCTCATCGCGAATTACAATCTGAGTAATTCGCTGAATTACCCGTACCGCAACCTCAACGGGGACGACGTTTGGGCGTGGGCGAATTTCACGACCGGTCGCGGCGAGCAAGACCCGATCTACGGGTCTGGCACGTTGGTCATGCCAAGCATGACGACGATCGGCACGAAGAATTTCAGTTTCACGTTCGTCGATCGCATCGGCCAAAACGACGGCGTGAACTTCGCGCGCTTTTTGCTCTCGGCCCTGACGACGAGCAACGATCTCACGATCTCGCTGTCGTGGCTGCCGTTTAGCGGGCTTTCCGCGTTGCAGCAAAACGGAGCCGTGATCTCGAGCTACACGGCGACCGATACGGTGTCGGCGATGTACATGACCGTACCGAATCCGCAGAAATACTACCAACCCAATACCGGCATCGTGCAGCAAGTGCTCGGCGACCCGACGTTCAATAACCCGCAGCAGGGGGTCAACGCGGTCAACTTGACGCCGATTCAAGGGCCGGAATTCCTCGGCCTGGGCATTCAGGTCGTCGATGCGGGCGGTGCAGTCGATTCGCTCTCGCCGGCAACGTCGGGTATCTCGCAAGTCGAAATCCTCGTCAACGGCACGGTGCCGATCAAAACCTGGTCGCTGACCGATCTCATCAGCAAATTCGAGGAGCTCTTCGGCCGCGTGCCGAGCTACGGCTATCTCTATCTCGATATGTCGAGCGATCTCAGCATTCCCAACGTCATGTCGCATATCCATCGCAAGGTGCTGAGCACGGCGAAGTATGCGCAGATCACCGTGCAGGTCACGCTGAACGCGAACTTCACCGGCGGGTCCGGGGCGAAGATCAACCTGCTCAAGCGCACGCAACAGCGCTACGCGGGCAACGGGTAACGCACGATGTATTACGCGCAGGAGGAAGAGTGGCTCGGCGAGCCGCAGCAAGGCGACTTCAATCAGGGCTCGGGCATCAGCACGAGCCAGCTGCAAAACCCGAACGTGGTGATCGCCGAGCACCACGCGCCGGCTGGTCCGGTGTGGGTGCAATCCCCGATGATCTTCTTGATCGTCGTCATTCTGCTCGTCGTCGTGAAAATTTTGACGGAGAAGGCCGGCGAGGCGGGAGAATTCCGTACGGTCCGCGTGGGCTTGGAAAACTTCTTCATCGTCGGTCTGCTCGCTTCGCTGTTCATCTACGCGAGCAAATTCGTATCTGCAACCGCTTCCTGGGTTCCGACCCCGGTGAAGCAATTCTTCGGAGTGGTCTAACATGACAACCAAACGCATCGTCATTCTGCTCGTCGCGCTCGCGATCGGGTACGCGATCGCGTATCATACCGCGTTCGGAAGCTAGGCTATGGGCTTCGCGGGGGTCTTTGCGGCGAGCGTTGGTGTGGTGGTCGTAACGCTTGCCGCAAACGGGCGGTGGCCGGCCGTGTGGTCCGCTCTCACGGGCGGCGCCGCTCAGCCGGCTACTCCTCCGCCGGCGCAGTCGGGCTTTCAAAATGACGCTGGGCAAAGCAGCAGCCAAAGCAGCGCGGGAACGTGGGGCACGCCAAGTGGACCGCAGCCATGACCCCAACGCTGCTGGGCAATGCCGAGCAGAGCACGGCGAACATCTTCGCGATCTACGATGGTTGGATAAACAATCAGCAGATCGACATCTTCTACAAGGTGCTCGTGGTCGCGGGCGTATTGGTAGCAGCGGGGACCGTGCCCCAGCTGCGGCGTTTCGTGGGTTGGACCGCCGCCGCGCTAGCGTTGCTGATTCTGCTCACGGGAAAAGCGCAAGCTGCGACGCCGACCACGACCGGCTCGCCGGCAACGCCTTCGCCTTCGGCATCGTCTTCGGTACACTTTGTGCCGCCGGGTGTCTCGTGGTAATCGATTCGATCGCATCATTCTTGGGAAAGGAAAACTAAAAATGCGTGAACTTGCGACGTTCCTCGGCGGCATCGGCCTGCTGATCTTCGCCTACCTCATGCTCGCGAATGCCGGCAACGCATCGACCGTGCTGAACTCACTGTCGAAAGGCATGAACGATACGATCACGACGCTGCAAGGTCGCACGGCGGCCGGCTAAGATGACCGAACGGCAGATCACGATCGGTCTGCTCGCAGCGATCGCGTTCTTCGCGTTGCTGGCGCTACTTCGTCATGCATTCGCACCGCGGCCGGTAGACGAATTGCCGTTAGCCGAGCAGCCGCTCGTGGCCGTGCCGGTGCTGGGACAGATTCAACGCTCGAGCGATCGCTCGGCTATGCTGCCGCCATTCGTGCCGAATCTCGTGCTCGATGACGACGGCATCCCGACCGATGCCTTCCTCGTCATGACGCGGCTAGGTTCGACGATGAACCCGCACCTGGTCCTCGACCCAACCCCCGAAGGGCTGTTTGCGCAGGCGTGGCAGATTCCGCAGGTGGTCGAGCTCATGCCCAATTCCGAGCGCATTCCCTGGACGTCGATTGCCGGCGTGCAAGGCGGTGCGGCGTGAAGTGGGATGCGCAGGATACGCTCTTAGTCGGTGGGGCTGGTATCGTCATCACGATTCTTGCCTTTGCTTCCTCGCGTGCCAATGCCGGCGCTGCGCCACCGCAAGTATCGGTCATCAATCCGATCTCGAGTGCCGATCTCACGAGCCAAGTCAATACCGTCAATAATAATGCCGCGGCCGTCGAGCAGTCGTTGCTCAACGCCGAATCGAATGTCATCACGACGAATAATACCGGCGGCACGAGCATTATCAACACCGCGCAGCAAAGCTCTCTTGCCGAATATGAAGCGCAGCAAAGCACGCAAGCAGCGCAGTATCAATTCCAAAACCAGCTGTCGTTGGCCAATATCGCAGCCGGCGTTGCCGAGCAGCAAATCGCAGCGAATCAAACGGTAGGCGTCGCAACGGCCAACGCGCAGGCGCAGTCGGCGCAGCTTGCCGCGCAGACGCAACAGGCGGCGAATGCGCTTGCGTCGCAGACCGCTATTCAGCTCGGGCAGACGCAAGCCAATGCGACGATTACCGCAGCGAACGATCAAGCGCAGGCGACGACGAATGCTGCGAACGCGCAGGCGAGCGCTTCCAATACCGCCTCGAGTGATAACCTCATTGGTTCGATCGTCGGGACGATCGGCGGATTGTTCGCGGGGTTGTGATGCTTTTTGCGCATACGGCCACGCCGATCGACGTCGCTCCGGGAGGCATCGGTGGGATGTACGAAAACGATCTGTACGGTAATACCGGAATGCCCGGATGGCATCCGCCCTATCTCGGCGGCGGCAGCGTGGTCGGGGGCTTGCCCAAGAGTGGCGGGTCGAGCTCTGGGTCGAGCTCCGGCCCGAGCTCCGGCGCGCCGGTTGCGGTCGGTACGCCGATTGCCATGCCGCCGATCACGACGCCCTCCACGTCGAGCCCTACAAGCTCGGGCAGCTCGAGCAGTGGTTCGGTGGGGCTGTTGCCGGGAATCGCTCGGCCGCCAATCGATGCGGGAGCTCCGCCTCCGGTGCTCAACCCAACGACCGGAGCGCCGGTATCCGATACGACAGCCCCACCGGGCTCGTCAATCGGCGTGCAGGAGCCGGCTCCGCCCGGTACGGGGACGCTGTTGCCGGCGCCGAGTGCAAGCGCTAGCAGCTCGCTTGCGCAGCTGCTCAGCTCGCAAAATGCCGCCACGGCATCGGAGCTCGCGAGCTTGGCCGCAACGGCGAATAACGGCGGCATGAACGAGCCGCTTGGCCCGCAGCAAACCTACGTCAACGCGATCGCCGCGACGTCGCCTTCGAGCGCGGCTAATCAGCAGCGCGGCGTAGTGGTCATCATGATCGCCTTGGCGATCGGCGTGGGCATCTATCTCTTTCTCAAGCATAAAAAAACCGCTGCCGCTGCGGAGGCGTAGATGTTCGTCGCGCCGACTACGATGTATGCCGATCGCTCGACGGTTGCGAGCGCTCCGCTGCCAGCGCTGCCGGCGCAAACGCTCGAGCAGTTATGGATTGCCGCCGGTGGCGACCCGCGCGTTGCAGCGAATATGGCGGCGATCGCACTTGCCGAATCGGGCGGCATCCCCAATGCCGTCAATCCCAGCGATAACGGCGGTACGCAAGCAAGCTGGGGACTCTGGCAAATCTCCAACGGCACGCACGAAGCGCCGTCGCCTGCGTGGGCGAACCCGTACGACAACGCGCAGATGGCCGTGCAGAAATTCGTCAACGCGAAGGGGTTTAGCCCGTGGGGGACCTACGGCGGAGCGACCTATAACGAAGAGCTTGCAGCGATTCTCTCCGGCGCCCCGTCGCCAAGTGCAACGAGCGTCACGGGGCCGAGCTCGTCGAGCTCCGACCCGTACTCAACCGTATCGGAGCTCTCGGCCACGCAGCTCACGGCGCTTGCCGAGCAGGCGCTGGGAATGAATAACCTCGGCGGGGTCGGCTCGGCGATCGATGCCGCCGGCGGCGCTGTGATGAAAACGACAGGAGCGATTATGGGCAGCTTTACGACGATGCAAAACCTCTGGAACAATTTCGGCGCGCTCATGGTCGGCATTGCGTTGATCTTCATCGGCGCGCTATTGTTAGCGATGATGTGGGGCGAGGATTTGGTGAAAGTCTTACAACAGCAAGCGCCAGCCGTCGCGTCAACGGCGAAGAAGGCGGCAGAAGTCGCGGAGGTAGCAGAATGAATGACCAGCTCGAAATCGAGGTGCGCAAAGAACTCGATCGGCATATCGATCGCCAATACGGCGATCTCGGCGCGAGCACGCGCTTTATCTCGCGCAAGGCGTGCGCGGGCATCATCATCGAATTCGCGCCGAATATGAACGGGCAAATGGCTGGCGCGATCGACGTCTATCTCAGCGAAGCCGTTGGCGGGTATCCCTACCGCACGCTCAACGCCGGCAACGTCTACGCCATGCCGCTCGAGGCGCCGCAAGGGGCAGTCGTCACGGTCGTTCCGCGTGCGGGCGCTGCCGGCACGGCGATCGTCACGCTTACCGGCTTCGAAGTGCAACCCTTCATCGGGACCGTGTAATGCGGCCTTTCCAGCCCGAAGCCTTCGATGCTGCAAGCGGCGTTGCGGAAAAGAGCGGTGGCACAAGCCCCCTGCTCGATCGGGAGTATTTGTTCGGCGGGAACGCCGGCGTGGAAACGGCCGGCAGCGTGCCGCATTCAACTGATCAACGCGCGCACGTCGAAGCGGCCGATCAATGGTACGCGCTACCGCCCGCGCCCATGCCCAACATCACGATGGAGGACCCTAACGGGCAGTGGTTTGCGTGGGATGGTTCCAAAGCGTTAACGATCACGCTGCCCGATCGGCGCGATATTCGTAGCGTGTGGTTCCCGACGTCGCTCGGGGTAATCGAAATTTTTAGCGGGCTCACCGAAGGGGGCGTGCCGCTCTATACCAGCAACGCGCTCGCGGAATGCGCGCCGATTCCTAGCGGCAATAAGACGCTCACCCTCGTTTCGCAAAATGGCGCATTCGCGAATCCTATGGCCGTCTATGCGACGAACGACGTGCTCGCGCCGAGCCGATCGGCTGCTTCGCCGATCGCAACGCCAACGAGCACGCCGAGTATCGCAACGAGCACGCCGAGTATCGCAACGCTCTTCACGAATGTCGTTACCATCGCAACGGGTGTCGGAGCGTCGACCTACTTCGTGGTGACGCTTCCGGCGGATGCACAAGACCCCGAGATCTTCCTCTGGCTAGGGTCGAGTGGTCCATGGAATTTAACGATAGCTATGGGCTCGCAAATCGCCAATCCCGGGACGCTGGTCAATCAATCGACAGCCGGCAATTGGTTCACCAATAATCCGCTCGGCAATGCGCTTTATACGACGTTTTCGGGCATTGCGCATGGCGCGCTTTTTAGTCCGCGTATCCCCGGGTCGATGGTGACCTTGGCGAATAATTCGATCGTCACGGAGGGCATCCAATTCGGCAATTATCTCGTACCGGCTAGCTCATATCTCTTCGAATTGCAAAACAACCAGACGGGTGCGGGTAATACCTCCTGTCAAATGGCGCTCACCTACAAATCATGAAAGGAGCAATGATGAAACGACTTGCATTAGCGCTCGCTCTCGTAGTCGGCATGATCGTGCCGGCACGAGCCGATTCGCTTCCCTCGATCTCCGGCCCGGTAGCGGCGAACGGCACGCTTACGCTGCCGGGGCTCGGGGCCTACTCGACCTGCTCGATCGACGTACAAGGAACGTGGAGCGGTGCGCTCGACGTCACGGGCCCGAATAACGCGGCAATTCTCGTGCGGTCGTACGCGAGCGATTCGGCAACGAATACGAGCATTACGGGCAACGGCCTTTCGTTCGTTGCGTGTGCGGGGCTGTCATCGCTCACCGTTACGGGCGGCGCCAGCAATACCGGCACGGCGAACGTCACGATCGCAGCGTCCCAAGGCATTGCCAAGCTGGGGCTCAATGGAGTCGCCGGCGTAGCGGCAAGCGCGCCGATCACGAGCTCCGGCGGCTCCACACCGACAATCGGTTGCGCGACTTGCGTCGTGCTCAATCCCGCGAGCGCGCAAACGGGTGCAATCAACGTTACCGGAAATATCTCCTCTGGAGGTTTTGTGCTTCCGGTAAACGCCCTGATTGGAAATAATATAGCTTCGGCAAATGGAATAATTTGGGGCACAAGCAATGAACCTATGACCATCACTTTAGAGTCAAGCACTGGATATCACCCAGTTTTATCTTCATACGAAGTAAACTGCAACGGTACTAACTATAATTTATTCAATGTGGCGATATTTGGTGGATCCCCTGTTTTTTGTTTAGATAATGTCGGTAACGCCTACTTTAACGGGAATTTGACTGTGAGTGCTATCACTCAGCCTGGATACGCGCAGCACGGTATTCTCTCGATTACGACACCTGCGTCCTGCACGGCGTTTTCCGCCTGCGCGGGCGGGAGCGTTACCTTTACGACGGCGATGACGGCTGCAACTTATGAATGCACGGCGACCGCGGAAACCTATCCATATACGATCATCGATTCGGCGAAAACGACGACGGCGGTGACATTCGAGATTTATCCGCTCGTAGCAGTCTCGTCGGCTCAGACCGTACCTGTCGATTATTCGTGCGCGGTGTAGTATGGACGAATCGCTTGGGCCTCGAGTAGCGGTGGTCGAACATCGGCTAAAAACCAGCGAAGCGCGCATCGATCGCATCGAAAACAAAATCGATCGCGTACTCGTTGCGGCAGTGATCTCGGCGATCGGGTCGCTCGGCGGCGTGCTCGCAATCCTCCTCGATCATTCGCTGAGGATGCGCTAAATGCCGAAAATCAATGCCGCCGGCTTGGCGATCGAAAAAAAATTCGAAGGATGCGTACTCCATGCCTACCCAGACCCTGGCACAGGCGGCGAACCCTGGACGATCGGCTACGGCCATACGGGCTCCTGCGCAGCGATCGGCATCGATCGCGCAGTCGAGCCGGGTATGACCATCACGCTCGAGCAAGCCGAAGCGCTGCTCGCAGCCGATAACGTAACATTCGAAGAAGGCGTCAATCGGCTCTTAACCCATGCGCTCAATCCGAACCAATTCTCAGCGCTCGTGTCGTTTGCGTATAACGTTGGGCTCGAAGCGCTCGCGAGCTCGCATCTCCTGTGGTATATCAACGTTGCGGCCAACGGCACGAATGCGCTCGTCATCGCGCAACTCTTTGGCGATTGGGTCTATGCCGATGGCGTTGTGCTCGAAGGGCTCGTACGCCGGCGTGCAGCCGAAGCGCGGCTCTACAACACCCCATGAAGATCGATGGATGGTTCCACGCGCTCGGCGCCGGCGCTGCCGGGTTCGTGCTACGGCATCTGCTTGCACACGCGCAGCTGCGCATGGTATCGTGGGCTCCAGGAGGACCTATGAACGATCTGAAAACCCTACTTGCGCTGCTCGAATCGGTCATCACCAACGGCAGCGGCACGGCGACGATCGACGGCCCGGAAACGACCGTTTCACTGCCGCTCGTTGGCGATCTGGTCATTAGCGAGAGCGTGACCATCACCATGAAACGCAAATAGCGCGCTTCGAATGCAAGAAAAAAGACCCCCGCTCCGGCGGGGGTCTTTTTACGATCGGAAGAGCGCCTAGAGCGCCTAGAGCGCTTCCCACTGCGAAACGTGGCAGATCGTGATGGCCGGCGAATAGCCCTTCCCCTTCGCCTTCTGCGTGAGGGGGACTTCGCGGCACGTCATGTGCGGGATAGCGCCGTGCGCTTGCAGCAACACGGCGATATTGCGCGAGATCTCCGAGCGAATGGGGTTAAGCCGGAGCGAGACGATCGCGCGATCGCCCTTGGCAAACGAACGCTCTTCGCGTGCGTTGTTCTTGTAGACGAGCTCCGCCTCGAACTCGACGAGCAGGAAGAGGTGGCGCTCGAGCTCGCCCGTATCGATGTTCTCCGCTTCGCGCTCGCCGATGCGCAGCACGGTAAACGGCGTGCCGCGCTCGGCGATCGCGCGGGGCTGCGCGAACGGCGTTTCGAGCTGTTCGTTCAAATCGTTGAAGTACGCAATCGCTTCGCGTTCAGCCGTCGTCGCCGGTGCGAGATCGGCGCGCTGGGATGCCGCAAGCTCAGTCGATGCGGCTTTAGCTTTGGAGGTCATGAGGGCTTTCCTTTCGTGCCGGTACTGCCGGCGGTGCGGAGTTTGTATGCTTGGTGCGAACAGCGGCGGCTGCAATAACGCGGAATCTCCCGCACCCGGGCGGCGGCAAACCGCCGTTGCTCGGGGATAGGAGCCCCGCATTGGAGGCAGATAGGCGCTGAATCGAAGGCTGGGGTATCCATAGCGAGGAGGCTTCTCCAGAGCCTCTACGCTTCCTTCTTCGCGTCGGCGGCGGCGGCGGCAGCGGCGGCGGCGTAGGCGGCCTTGGCGGCGGCGTCGGCGTCGGCGGCGGCGTAGGCGGCAGCGGCGGCGGCGTAGGCGGCCTTGGCGGCGGCGTCGGCGGCGTC
>JAEHJW020007978.1_pt1 | contig 15652 bp, 29 predicted proteins | sample 9271431 | NCBI WGS metagenome assembly JAEHJW02
TTAAGTGCCGAAAATATCCAAAAATACAAAGAATGGAAACCGCCTAAAAAGGGGGTAGTTTTGGCTAAAAAGGTGGAAAAGGGGAATATTACGCAGAAGTCACGAAAACTTGCTACAGGCGATTCTGTGGCGATTAAGGAGGTTATACGCTCCTATATAAAAGAAAAGGCGACGGAAAAAGGCGTTGACCCGCGAAAAGCACTTTTTATAGCCGAACACGAGAGTCAATTTAATCCAAATGCCATAGGAGATTCGGGGATAAGTTTCGGCGTTTGGCAATTTAATCTAAAAGCCAATCCGCACATCTCAAAAAAATGTGCTTTAGATTATAAATGTTCCACAGAAATTGCGATAAATTGGTTGGCGAACGGGAAAGAAAATATGTGGTCGGTTTGGCGAATGAGAAAACTTTGGTATAATGAAAACTAAACCCACAAAAAAATACCTGTGCGACTGCGGTAGAAATTTAGAATCCGGCCCGCAATACTGGGACGCGAAACTAAAAAAGTGGAAATGCGCCGTTTGTTATTTAAAAGAAAAAAATAAAAATGATACAAACCGCCCTAAATAACCAACAACTACTGACCCGTAAATGGGCAAACGGAAAAAATATAGTTTTCCCAGACAACAGAGAAATAAAGGCTGGTTCTTTTTCTTATATTCCAATTGATCCTTATATTTATAAAAATTGCCACAAATGCGGGGCGGAAGTAAGGAGAGCTTTTAATATGAAAGCCCGTTTAGCCGTTTGCTTTGATTGTAAAGAGGAATTAAAGAGGGAAATATCGAAAAAATGGAAGGAAAAGATGTCCACAGTTTTTCCACAATAGAGGGTTGATTCAATTTTTAAAAGGAGTATAATTGTTTTAATGGATAAAACACCCGCGATAAAAACTAAAAATTTTTGTCAGCAAACCATCGGTGATTTTAGGACATCTTCGCGGGTATCCTTTCCAGTCGCCGATGGTTTTTTGATTGAAATAAACTGGCGGAAAGGGTTGGCGAATCTTCAAGCCCCCGCTGGATGCCAATTAAATTGAAGAATTTAGAAGCTGATGCTATTCCGACAGCATTCGGAGTTGCCTTATGCCGATAAACTTACCTCTATCGTTTTATGGATTGGTTTGGCGATAGATAAGTCCGTGGGCGGTCGTGCGACCTACCCCATAGAGTGAACCATAAGCGGCGCGGAGAGAAAACCGGAAAACACCGCCGAATATAAATGCTTAATTCAATACGGCTTTTAAACTCTCTATTACCTTAACCGATAAAAATTATTATTAGCTAAAAAAGTATGGAAAAAAAGAAATTTAATGAGTTTTATGAAAGATTTTTAAAATTACCAAGATGGAAAAAATTCAGAAACAAAGCATTTAATTATTATGGAAGAAAATGTTTTATATGTGGGGTTAAAAAGTATTTATTAGTTCATCACATAAATTACAAGAGATTATCTATAGAAAAATTAGAAGATGTTTTAATTTTGTGCGTTAATTGTCATAATCACATACACAAATATGCTAAAATAAATAAATTGAAAATATCAGAAGCGACAATAGATATTTTGGGTCTTTATGGGATGGGTATGATATATTCGGCGAAAAAAAGAAAATATCGCAGAATTAAAGAAAGGAAGGATAATTATTATCAAAGGAAATGTGAAGGAGAGATAAAATTTTTCTGTCCCGAATGCCATTTAATTGTTATGGTTCCAAAAATGAACGCAAACCTTAGAAAGAGATGTCCAAAATGTAGGTTGGAAAAGATGAAAGAAATTGCAAAGATACACTATTTAATAAAAAGGTCGATTAAATTAAATTCGGCGCCGTGTAAAGGTTGGTAGAAAACAAAAGATTTAATAAGAGAAAAATATAATGACTTATAACAATGAAATATTTCAGTGCATTTAGTGGAATAGGCGGGTTTGAAGTTGCAGTGCCGAAAAATTGGGAATGCGTGGGGTATAGCGAGATTCTGCCACAAGCGATAACCATTTATTCAAAACATTTTCCAAAACACAAAAATTATGGGGACATATCAAAAATCATTGCCGATGAATTACCAGACTTTGACTTATTCGTGGGCGGATTTCCTTGCCAAGATTTATCAATCGCCGGAAAACGAGAAGGACTATCAGGAAGCCGTAGCGGATTATTTTATGAAATTGTGCGAATACTTAAAATTAAAAGACCAACATATCTACTCCTTGAAAACGTTAGACACTTGCTTAGTATCGGGAAAGGCGAGGCATTCCAAACCATCTTGTGGAAAATTTCAGAATTGGGGTATGACTGCGAATGGGCTTTATTTTACAGCGCGGATTTCGGAAAACCGCAGTCAAGATCGAGAGTTTATATCCTTGGGACTCTTCGGGAAAAATCCTACCCTTGCCTTGACGTTGGGAGAGCCGAAGAAAAACGGACACGGGAAACATCTAACCCTTACAAAGCAATCATTGGAGATAGGGGATTTAACGGGAGGATTGATGTTGGCAAAAGGATTAAGCAAAAAACACCGATATTGTTTAAATGCAAGAAGAGGTTTAGAAGTGAGAACTACAACTGGGAAGAAATTGGGAGAGTGTCCACCCGAATTATACGAAATTATGCAGGGATTCCGATTAGGATGGACGGAAGGGATACCGAAAACTTGGCGTAAGTTTGTTTTAGGGAATTCGATAACACCGGACATTCCTAAAGAAATTTTTAAGTTATTAAAATCGCCGAGAAAAGATTGCGTCAGGAAGTTTTACCATTATGAACTTCGAAGAAAGGAAAAAAATAAGCGACATAGAACTAAGCGAGGTTGAGGGGGGGGTTGCACTTAAGTATAGGTATGGTATAATTAAATTATGGACAGAATAAAAATAATAGAACAAATGAGAAAAGACCGCTATACTTATAAAGAGATAGCGAAGTTTTTAGGAATTAGCCGGGCCAGAATTTATCAATTATTAGAAAGAGAAAAATCTAAAAAATTGCCTAAATTAGAAAAAGATAGTAAAAATGCGGGTTTTTTATCCACAATTAAGGGTTGACATTTTTGTTTAGTGCCTTATACTTAAACTAAAGGTCGTCAAAACAAAACAAATCTATGATGATAATAAATCACTATCCCGACAGAACCGAGAAGTTGTGGGAGAAAATCTTGTCGGCACTGGCGATTACAGCGTGTTTAGTCGCACTAATAATTTTGGCGGTAATATTCCAATGACCAGAATTGAAATGTATGGTTGTGATATTTGCCGGAGGAAGTTTGAAAAGCCGTCCGCAGTCCACAACGAAGTTCACATTGTCAACGGAGAATACGATAACTATTTTGCCCAAGTATGTGGGTCGTGTATTAGAAAAATAGGCGAGTCGGTGGAGGAATTAAGACCAGAAGCAGATAGAAAGAAAGTAGAAAATTAAAAGTCGAATAAACGTGGTTAGAGTGATGGGCAGAAACTTCATAATTCGTTTTCTACCAGGTTTACGAATTGTGGATATGGGTGTCTGCCTATCACCCTTAAATAAAAATGAAAAAAACTTACAGCTTATATAGTGGGAAAGTGTTGTTAGAGTTTGACGACTCGAAACACATTTATTCCGTAAAAGGGAAGCCGGTATATGGCGTTACGAGTATTACTGGAGTTTTAAATAAGCCCGCGCTTGTGTATTGGGCGGCGAATATAGCGGCGGAAACATTTCTCGCTAACATAAAGGCGGGCGAATCATTGGACGAAATACAGATTAAGGAATTAGCAGACCAGATTAAAACCTCCCACTCAAAGAAAAAAGACGCTTCGGCAGATTTGGGAACGATGATACACGATTGGCTTTCGGAGTTTTTAAATGCGGGCATCTCGAAAAAACCGCTTCCTAAAAAACCTATAAACCCCGAAATGAAAAATGCCGTTAATGCTTTCCTTGACTGGTGCAAAAAGAATAAGGTTAAGTTTCTTGAGACCGAAAGAAAGATTTATTCCAAAAAGTATGGGTATGCTGGGACGCTTGATGCTGTGGCGATGGTCAACGGGAAGATGACATTGGTAGATTTTAAAACTTCTAACGCCATCTATCCCGAAATGTTTTTACAGACGGTTGCATATCAATCAGCATTTTCAGAAGAAACCGGAAAGAAAATAACACACAATCTTATTCTCCGACTCTCGAAAGAAAATAAAGAAAAAGGAATTGAGGCGTTTGAGGTTAAGGAAACCGAAAACTATAAAGAGAATTTTGGGGCGTTTATCTCTTGTTTGAAAATTTATAGGTGGCAAATGTCCCAAAAAAAAGGCCGAGATATTAGCAAAATTAAATGGAAATTAAAATGAAAAATCAAATAATAGGAAAAATTACATCAGTAGAACTTCTGCGGGAGGGTGAAAAAAACGGACGGAAATGGCAGATGTTTAAGGTGAAAATCAACGATCAGGAATTTATCAGCTTTGATTGGGGCTATAAAAACAAACTAAATCAGGAAGGGACTTGGACTTACGAAGAAAAAATAAACGAAAAAGGATACACCAATAAGATTCTTGAAAATCTACCTCGTCCCAAGCCGGTATCGGTTGAGCAGTTTGATGCTTTAGTTAAAAGAGTTGAAGCGCTGGAAAGCCAGATAAACTTCCCTCAAGGAGAAGAATCCGGCGGACACGTTGAGGATGTTAGACCAGAAGATTTGCCGTTTTAAATATGAATTTTCAAAAAACAATTATACTTGGAAGATTAACTGGAGATGTGCGTATAGAAGAAGTTAGTAATGTGGGGAAAAGAGCAAGATTTTCTGTGGCTGTCAATGAGAAGTTCATTGATAAAAGGGGTGTAAATCAGGAAAATACGGAATTTTTTAATGTTGTGGCTTTAGGAAAACTCGCCGAGGTTGTTTTTGAAAACATAGAGAAATCAGACACGGTGTTTATCGAAGGGAGGTTAAAAACCCGCGAATGGGAAAGTGGAGGGGCAACGAAAAAAAACATTGAATTATTTGCGGACAAAATTCAGTGGATAAAAATAGATAAAGTAAAATGACCCAGCACAAAAAAATCTTACAACTTTTAAGCAATAATGAATGGGTGTGCAGTTCCGCTTTTTACGCTTCCTATATCGCAGATCCTCGCACAAGAATTTGCGAGCTTAAAAAGAAAGGATTTGAGTTGGTTGATAGATGGTGCGAAAACCCGCTTCACCGCCACGAGGGGATGATGAAAGAGTGGAAATTAGTTTCCGCGCCAGCACAAAAAGTAATAACGAGTGATGAGATTCTAAAAATAAGTTTGGGGGCAAAATAAATGAGCAAAGCATCATACAAAGGATACAAAGGAGAAGTGGAGTTTGCGGAACTGTTAACTGATGTTTTTAAGATTTGGAATTACGAGTTTGTCCGGCGTGGCGGGCAGGAGAGATTTAAGAAAATCCACGCTGGAGACGTAGTGTTAGACCCCCGAACCGACAAGAACGAGAAATGTTTTTTGAGAAACTATTTCTTGGAAGCCAAAAAACACGCAACGCCTGATTTGTGGGCAGTGATGAGGGAAGCGGAAAAGAATGCCAGAGAACACTATAAGCACGGGGCGATAGCGTATATCAGGAAATCAGGAGAGAAAAGAAGTGATAACGGAGAATTGATAGTGATGACGCCTCAAACATTTAAAAAAATAGTCGTAGAATTGCAAGGATTCATTACCAATGGAGAATAGCTATATTAAAATACGGGGCTTGGGAAGTGTTTTAATGAAAGGGGGTAAAATTGAGCCGGATAAGGATTACTTAATTTCAATCCGTGCCGCACTGACCGATATTAAAAAGAATGTAGAAGACAGGGAAAGCCCGTATTTTACTTTTATAGTGAAATATATCGCTACAGAGGCGGTGAATGAAATTGGCTCAAGTGAGAAAATCAAGGTTGTTAATGGAAAAACTCCGAGCCAAAGATTGATGTATGCGATTAGAGGGTATTTATCCCGAATAGGAGACGATCCGAGCTATGACAATTACGCGCGGGAAGTTGAGAAGAAAATTGAGGAATACGACAATAAGGGGATTTAAAATCAAAACTAAAAGATTAAAATATGAAATCACACGAGTTTTATCAAAAGTTCGCCAATCTTCCTTTGGGTAAGAGGAAAGAGTGGAAAAACTGGCAAGAGGAGTTTTACGATAGATTTGTAGACATAGTTAGTTTAAAGAAAGGGAAAAAATCACTTTTTATAAATCGTGACCTTGCTGGCGATGTTTTTTCTTTTATTGAAAAACAAAGAAAAGAGATAATCAAAGAAATTGAGGAAGCGTTGCCAGAAATTGAAAACGCTGATGTATATCGGGCTGATGTATATCGGGCTTATGACGAAGGACAAAAAAGAATGCTTGAAGAAATCAAACAAGCCATAAAAAAGGTCGGGGAGAAATAACAAGGATTTAAGAGTAGTGGGTCTTGAAATATGTATAAGGGGTATAAAGACATAGAAAAAAGAAAGGCATATTTAAAAAAATACTGCGAAGTCCATCGGGAAAGGAGAAGGGAAATTGAGAGGAAATCTGATAATAAGCCAGAAAACGTAGAAAGGAAGCGTATTTATAACAAAAAGTGGAGAGAGAAAAATAAAGATATTGTGAAAGAAAAAGAGAAAATAATAAGGAAAAGAAATAAGGGGGAATATAGGGCGAGGGATAGATTTAAATATGCGGTTGAATCTGGAAAAATAAAAAGATTGCCATGTGAGGTTTGTGGGGATGTTAAATCACATGGACATCATATAGATTATTCACAACCATTAAATGTTCGTTGGCTATGTCACAAGCACCACAAGGAGGCACATAGATTATCATAGCCCATTACCTCAAAATAATTATTAACCTAACCCTATGCCAAACTCAAAACAAATTATAGAGAAAATTATCCAAAAAGCTATTAAAGAATGGTCTGAACAGGGTCGCACAAAAGAACAGATTTATGGAGTAAAGAATTTTATGAGCGGTAAAGGGTTTATGATGGCGAATAGTTTGTATCACGAAGGGTTTAAAGATGGATTATCTGAAGCTTTAAAATTAGTAAGAAAATTTAAACAAAAATGAAAAAACTATATTTTTTATTACCAGTAATAGCGTGGATAGGATTATATTTTTTATGGGGTTATTCTTATCCTATAATACAAGAAGTTAAAGGTATGAAAGCTGGATGGTGGGCGTTGACTGATATGGCTGGGATTTTTGTTGTTGGGTTTCTTTGTGTTTATGCAGTTAAAAAAAATATTCGTTAAATAAATGAAAAAACTTTTAGAAAATCAAATAGAAATTTTTGAAGAGGAGTTTATACACAAAGGAGGAGGAAGTTATCCGATAGAGGTGGAAGGATTTATCAAATCTGTCCAATCTGAAATCCTTAAAAAAATGAGGGAGGAGATTGAGGGGATGAAAATCGAGAATTATAAACCTAATAAATTCTTATAAACAAAAAGGGAGATTGGCGACATTTTTAGACGAAGTTTATCGGGGGTGGATATTCCCTTAAACAAAAATGAGCAAACAAATCAAAAAAAGAAATAAGGTTATAAAGGTATGGGCGATTATCGACATAAAAACAGGAGATATTTTGGGAATCGTAGAGGGAAATATGTCTATTATTGAAAGCAAATTAAAAATTCCCTTTAGGGGCAAAACAACGGTCGTCCCCTGTGAAATAAAACTATTAAAATGAAATACATTTATGGATTTTTTTAAAAAAAACGCCGATTTAATAATACCTATTTTAATTTTTATAGTGATGATTATAGTGATTACGGGAGTATTTATTTTTCTTAATAAAAATATATTTTGCCCTAATAAAGCGGCGGAGTTATCTCTTGAATACAAGTATAATTTTTTAGCGGGGGGATGTTTTGTAAAGTATAAAGAGCAATGGGTTGAAACAGGACAATTTAGGGTTGGAAAACTTGATTAAAAAAGTTGAATAACCCTGATTTTTATGGATAAAGAATTAAGAAAACAAATACTTCAATCAAGTTTTGACGCTGGTGCTTGTCATATCGGATCGGCTTTGAGTTGTGTCGAAGTTTTGTTGGCGATTGATGGCGCGAGAAAAGAAACAGACATTTTTCTTTTCTCTAAAGCCAGTGGGGTGGCGGCGTACTACGTTTTGTTAGCAGAAAGGGGGTATTTCTCAAGAGAAAAAATCGTTCATTATCTCAAAAATTATCCGTTAGCGAGCAAAGAAGTCCCAGGAATAATTCATTCTGTCGGTTCTTTGGGACACGGACTATCCGTTGCTTGCGGATTGGCGTTAGGAGACAGGATGAGAAATGTGTATTGTTTGGTTTCCGATGGAGAACTCAATGAGGGGAGCAGTTGGGAGGCAATATTATTTGCCGCCCATCATAAATTAAAAAATTTGATAGTCGTAGTTGATTATAACAAAATCCAAGCTTGTGGAAGAACAGAAGACATATTGGGGTTGGAAAAACTATCGGATAAATTTTCGTCTTTTGGGTGGTGGGCTTTGAATGTGGACGGACACGACAAAAAAACCTTGGAATATGTCCTTGGATTGGATACTATTAAGCCAAAGGCGATTATTGCTCATACCACAAAGGGAAAGGGAATTGATTTTTTGGAGGACAAGGTTGAGTGGCATTATTTAAATTTGTCGGAAGAATTATTGAATAAGGCACTATCGCAATTATAATGGACTTACGAAAACCATTTTTTGATATTATGTTAGGGATGGCAAAAGAAGACAAAGACATCATTGTTCTTGTCGGCGATCTCGGCTTTTCATTTAAAGAAAACTTTGAACAAGAACTGCCCAAACAAATCATTAACTGCGGTGCGGCTGAACAAAATATGGTTGGAGTTGCGGCTGGATTGGCTCTTTCCGGCAAAAAGCCCTATTGCTATTCTGGGGCTATTTTTATGGTTATGCGTCCCTATGAATTTGTCCGAGACGATGTGGCTTACAATAATTTGAATGTAAAGTTGATTGGGACAAGGGCAAGCGGTTTTTTGGGCTTCACCCACAATTTGACTGGGGAAGAGAACGAAGAAGATTTACTAAAAAATTTACCTAATCTAAAAAGATTTTACCCAAAAGACGAAGAGGAATTAAAAATAGCATTAAAAAGCGTTGGTCCGGCTTATATAAGACTATGAAGAAAAAAAGAATTTTGATTACCGGTTGTGCGGGAAGTATCGGTAGCGAATTGACTCGGCAATTATTCAAAAACAATAAAATTTTTGGTTTGGACATAAATGAATCGGGGTTTTTCGAGGTTCAACAAGAGACAGGTATTTTCGGCAGAGTCGGGGATATTAGGGACGAAAAAACAATCCACGACATTTTTTCTGATTTCAAACCGCAAATTATATTTCACGTTGCCGCTTACAAGCACGTCCCCTTAATGGAAAGCTATCCAATTGAAGCAATCCAAACTAACATTATTGGGACGTATAATTTAATCAGCGAAGCAAAAAAATGGGAATGTTTGGAGAAGTTTGTGTTTATTAGTTCCGATAAAGCGGTTCAGTCTTCTTCTATTATGGGGGCAACTAAAAGAATGGGAGAGATTATGGTGAAAAATCAGGGCAAGGGATTTGTGGTTGTGAGGTTTGGGAATGTTTTGGGCAGTAGAGGAAGTGTGATACCGATTTGGCAGAAACAGATTGAAAATGGTAAGTCGTTGACGATAACTGATGTTAGGGCCGAAAGATATTTTATGACCATTGAGGAAGCGTGCGGTTTGGTGATTAAGGCCGCAGAGATGGGAGAGGGAGGGGAAATTATGATTTTGGATATGGGCGAGCCGATAAAAATAATTGACTTAGCCCGAAAAATTATTCAGGAAACTCGCAAAGACATTCCGATTGAGATTACCGGACTCCGGCCAGGGGAACTTTTAACAGAGAAACTAATGTTTGAGGAAGAACAAAGTCGAGCAATAAAAAGGGATAATTTTTATATAATAAAATGATAAGATTTTTTAATCCAGGGTTGGGGTATAAAAAAATTAAAAAGGAAATAGACGCGGAAATGCAGAAAGTTTTATCTGTTGGGGATTTAATACTCCGAGAAGATGTGGAAAAGTTTGAGAAAAATTTAGCAGAGTATGTGGGGACTAAATATGCTGTTGCCCTGAATAGCGGGACGGACGCTATTTATCTCGCCATAAAAGCGTTAGGGGTTAAGGGAGGCGTGGCATTGCCGGCCCATACTTTCAAGGCCACTTGCGGGGCGGTTATTAACGCTGGCGGTATCCCTATTATTTACGATATGGATGGGGTAGTTGATGGGGAATTCCCGGAAGCTCATATATCTGTTCATATTGCCGGAGAACTTTCACCGATACCCGACTTGGGGATTCCCGTTATAGAAGACGCTTGTCAAGCATTGGGGGTAGTTAAAAATCCGACATCTTTAGCTCAAGCGTGGAGTTTTTACCCGGCAAAGATTTTAGGAGCATATGGAGATGCCGGAGCGTTGACTACCAATGACGAGAAAATTTATGAATATGTCAAAGAAGCCCGCAATCATTTTAAAACAGACAATAGGGATTTCGGGATGAATTCCCGAATGGACAATCTGCAGGCGGTGATATTGAATGTGAAGTTTAAATATCTGCCCGAATATCTAAAAAGACGTATGGAGATTGCTGAAAAATATAAGGCATTAAAAGGAGTAGAACTTCCCAATTATACCGAAAATCGCGTGTGGCAGGACTACATTATCCGAACGCCCAAAAGAGATGGGTTATATGATTATCTTAAAGAACGGGGCATAGAGACAATGAAGAATGAATACCCGTTTTCATTAGATTATCCCAAGCCGCCATTGGCAAAAAAATACGAAGCGGAAACACTGCGACTTCCTTGCAATCCTGATTTAACAGACGAGGAGGTAAATTTTGTAATTGAAAAAATCAATGAGTTTAGTATTTTGTGAAAATTGCGTGATGGATGGAACAGCACCCGAACTTGTTTTGGATGAGGGTGGCGTGTGTAATTTTTGCCACTCTGCCCAAAAATCATTAAAAGAAATAGGAGTTGAAAAGCTGAACCTCAAAAAAATTGTAGATAAAATAAAAAATGACGGCAAACACAAGCCATATAATTGCTTGATTGGTTTGAGTGGCGGGGTTGATAGTTCTACGGCACTTGTTGAGGTGGTTAAATTAGGACTGCGGCCATTAGCGTTTTCAATGGATAACGGCTGGAATGACCCAAAAGCGGATGAGAATATAATGCGATTGGTAGAGACGCTGAAAGTGCCGTTCTATCGTTATGTGATTGATTTAGAGAAATTTAGAGAATTGCAGTCAGCTTTTATACGGGGCGGAGCGAAGAATTTAGAGGCGATAACAGACCATATTTTATTTGCCACCACTTACGAGATGGCTTCTAAATATAAAATTAAATGGATTATATCCGGCGGAAATGTGGCAACCGAAAGCATAATGCCGGCTTCGTGGGGCGAAGACCCGCGCGACCTCCACTGGATTAAGTCAGTTTATAAGACAATGACTGGGAAAAAACTAAAAGGTCTTCCAACGATTTCATTAGTTAAAGAGCAGTATTACAGATTGGTTAAGGGAATAAAGTTTTTTCAGATATTGAATTATTTTGATTATAATCGGCAAGAAGCGATAACGAAACTGGAAGAAAAATTTGGGTATAAATCTTATGGTGATAAGCACTGCGAAAATATTTTTACAATGTGGTTTCAAAATTTTTACCTTTTCGAGAAGTTCGGAATAGATAAAAGAAAAGCTCATTATTCTTCTTTAATAAATTCCGGTCAGATGACCAGAAAAGAAGCGATGGATTTATTGGCGGAATGTCCAGAATACCCACGATTTGGGATGGAAGATAAAATTTTACGGTATCCTCAAAGGTCGTTCCCTGATAGTAGGAAAATAAGGGGTTTAGTGGTAAAATTATATGGTTGTGTTAGGAGATTTTCAAACTTCAGTTCGCAAAGCACTTGATGAAATTGACCCAAATTGGGAAAAGTATGAGGGGCTGGTTATTTGCGGGACACACCAACCACGATCAGAAGAAATTGATTATTTGATTCATAAAATAAGAAAGGCGAGGGAGGACAATACACCATATTTAGGTATTTGTTATGGGATGCAACTTGGAGCGGTTGAATATGCACGGAATGTCTTAAAAATTGAGGATGCCACCAGCGAGGAATTTGGAGAAGGGACATTTGTTGTTAAAAAGAGAAAAGAAGGGTTGAATGTTGGTTTAAAAAACGGAGAGAGCTACTGGAATAATTATGAGGTTGATTTACCCGATTGGAAAATCCCCGCAAACTTTTTTATATCGCAGTTTCACCCCGAATATCAAAGTTCAAAAGAAAAACCGCATCCTTTACTTAAAAATTTTATAGAATATGCAAAAGAACATACAATGGCAATGTAAATGGTCGCCTACACTTGGCAAGTTGGAATCAACTCATCAGAAAGTTTGGAGAACAAAAAAATACACAGACAATACTATACCAACTGTATTTATGGGTTGCTACTCTTTCAATGATTTTATCGCCATCTGGGAACACAAAGGCAGAAAAGCGATTTTATGGTGCGGGTCAGATATTCCAAGATTGATAAATGGTTATTGGCTTGATGAGTTTGGCCAGCAACGAGTTTGCGCCAGAGAGATAATAGAATGGCTGGCGAAAAATTGCGAAAACTATGTTGAAAATAAAGTTGAGGCGGAGGAATTGAAGAGTGTCGGCATAAAAGCAAAAATAGTCCCCTCTTTTTTGGGGGATGTCAATAAGTTTAAAATTAATTTTATTCCGGGCAATAAGGTTTATATGAGTATTAGCGGGAACGATTACGGACTTTATGGCTGGGATTTATTACCAGAACTTGCCCAAAATAATTCTCAAATAGAATTTCATCTTTATGGAAATACTGGTAAACCACTTAAAGGGAAAAACATTTTTGATCACGGCAGAGTTCCAAAAAATCAAATGAATAGAGAAATACGAAATATGCAAGGAGCATTAAGGTTGACTCAATTTGACGGATTTTCGGAAATAATCGCCAAGAGTGTTTTAATGGGTCAGCATCCAATTTCGCCGTTTATATATTATCCTCATACTTTAAAAGATGTCGCTGACATTTTAAAAAAGAAAAAACCTAATTTAAAAGGGCGGGATTATTATAGAAAAATATTAAATAGATTTCCGTGGAACTCAAAAATATGAAAATTACACATTTTTTTTATTGTCCGTTTACTGGGTTGGGACTTTATGATGGATTTAGAGGTAATCGCTGGCTAAAGAACCGCATTAAAATTTTCAAGCAATTTGTAGTTCCTTCTTTAAAGGCACAGGTTAATAAAAACTTTGTCTTATGGATTTCTTGGAGAAACAAAGAGAAAAATAATCCGATTGTTAGGGAATTTATTAGTTATCTGGATTCTATAACTGAATTTAAAAGTGTTCATACTTTTAGTGGTGTGTGTTTTTATGACGATAAATATCCTGACGAGGAAGCAAAAGACAGATTATTGACCTCTTTACACGGCGCTCTTGGCGAATTGGTTAATGTTATAGGGGAATCTGATTTTGTTTATATAACCATACAACCCTCCGATGATTGTTATTCTCGATTCGCTGTTGCTGGCATACAAAAGATTTTTGAGCAAGCGCCCCAGTTTCAAGCATTTGGTTTTTCAAAGGGATACATAATAAATTACCAAACAAAAGAAGTAAAAGAATACAACCCGACAACCAATCCTCCTTTTTATACTATTAGATTTCCAAGAGATGTTTTCGTTGACCCTTTAAAGCATTTTCAATATACAGCCCTTAAAAAAGATATCGGAAAATACAAGAAAGGAACGCCACTGCCCAGCCACGAATACATAGGCGATTGTTTGAATTACGGAGTTATCAAGGAGAGGGAATTTTTAGTAGGTTGCCACGGCGAAAATATTAGCACTCATTTTAATATTCCTTTTGCTGGGGAGTTAATCAATGTAGAAATATTAAAGAATTTTGGCTTATTTGATGTTCCGCCATTAAAAATAAGATATAGTATTAGAAAAAGAATAATGAAAATGTTGCCTCATAAAGTTCAAAGAAAATTAAGATATTGGTTCGGGGAGAAATTATGGAATAAATATTATGAATTTATCCGTTCTTAAAACAACTGGGAAATGGAAGAGATACTGGCAGAATAGAAAAATTGATTGGAACGAACATTACGGAAATTGGGAACATCCACATAGATTTGTCATTTCTTCTATTTTGAAAAATCTTGATTGGTTATCGCTGATGGAGATAGGAGTTGGCGGAGGGGCAAATATGGAAAATATTGTTAAAACCATTGGCGGGAAACAGATTGGGGGAGTAGATATTAGCAAAGACGCAATTGATTTTCTCAATAATAAATTTAAAGGGGGGTTATTCAAGGTCGGCTCGGTTGAAGATATTATGATGTCCGATGATTCTACTGATGTGGTGTTATCTGATATGTGTTTGATTTATATCGGCCCGAGAAAAATAAAAAAAAGCCTCCAAGAAATTAAAAGAATAGCGAGAAAATATGTGGTATTGTGCGAATTTCATAGTGAAAGTTGGTGGAACAGATTAGCGTTAAAAATTAACACTGGCTACAATGCTTATAACTACAAAAAACTATTGAAAAACGAAGGTTTTTATGATATCCTTACATATAAACTAACAGAAAAGGACTGGCCGGGGGGAAACCCACAAAAGGTCTTTGGTTATATAATTGTGGCGAAGGTTTTAAAAATAAAATGATATTTAATAAACAAAGAAAATACTTCAAAAAAAAGTTAGAGGGAGTGCAGAAGATGATTTGGGACTTACAATTCAAAAGAGAGAAAACTCTGGTTATAAGAGAGGAGATAAGGCAGGAATATGATAACTTAAAAGCCAAACTTCATAATTTAGATGGGCAGATTAAATCTCAAAAAGAAACCCCCACGATGAAGCAGGAAGAAATTGCTCGGCTCGATGACCAAAAATTGATTTTAGATAAGGATATTGAAAGAAAACTTAACCTAATGAAATCTCTTGATTTGGAAGTAAACGGCACGAAGCCGACCAATGAATATCCTGATGGCGTTGATGGAGTAAATCAAACTCTTGATTCATTAAGGGAACTTCAAAAGATGTTGCGGGATTATATAAAGAAAATATGAATTGTTTAATTACGGGCGATAAGGGCTTTGTTGGGTCAGAAACATCCAAATTATTCCAAGAAAGAGGACTAAATGTGGTTGGTTATGATTTAATGGATAGGTTGGATGTCCGAGATTACCGGCTTTTGGAGGAGTTTATATCTAAAAACGACATTCACAGGATACTGCATTTGGCGGCTATTGCGAGGTTTGCGGACGCTGATAAGAATCCTAAATTAGCGTTTGAAACAAATGTATTAGGAACAAGAAATGTGGCGTTAGCGGCGAATAAATTTCATATACCGGTAGTGTATGCTTCAACTGGAAGCGTGTATATGCCTATCAAGAGAACTCCTCCGATAACGGAAGAATTTGAAGCGTTTGGGAATTCTGTTTATGGTTGCACTAAATACGGCGGTGAGATTTATATTCGGGAAAGTTCCGCTCCGTGGATTATTCTTCGTTATGCCCATCTTTACGGGAAAGAAAAACGACATCACGGATTAATAGGCGGGTTT
>JAEHJW020005966.1_pt1 | contig 15611 bp, 26 predicted proteins | sample 9271431 | NCBI WGS metagenome assembly JAEHJW02
CGCGCTTCCTCGTTGGCGTCCAGGTTGTTCATGCGCCATTCCAGCATGCCGTACACGTCGAGGTAGCGATACCCGACCGACGTGGCGCCCGCCAGAGTCCCGCCCGACACGGAGACGCGATACAGCCCCGCCGGGGGATATCGGAGGTGCCGTCGGATGTCGGACTTCTCTGTGAGGGTGAGGGCCATGGCGGCGCCTCAGTCGAGCACGAACGTCTTATGGCAATGAGGGCAGCAAGCGACGGTTCCCGCTTCGTCTACCGGCTTTATGGGCATCTTCATGCCCAGCATGGCGTCGATGAGGTAGGGTTGCTCGATCACACGGCCGGCGTCGTAGCGCACCACCGCCCCGTGCAGCGCGAGCGTGAATGACTTGACCGCGACATATCGGCGCGGAGCGGCCGAGACCGGCGCGGCGGCCGGAGGCGGCGTAGCCGCGCGCTTCGTGCCCTTGGCGGAGAACGATGGCGTCGCCATTACTGCACCGGCTGTCCCTGGGCGACCAGGGCCTTGAGCGTTTGGTAATTGACGTCCACCGGCACGCCGAACCAGTACGACCGAGGACTCGTGCCCGTGGTGAAGATGAAGTTCTCCACCGGCGTTACCGGGCCTGCGCCACCCGTCATCTGCGTCACCGTGCCCGTCACCGAACCGGTGGCGGAGAACGCAAGGGTCGAGAAGTTGCCGACACCCGATGCCTGGTAGATGTAGAGCGTGGCCGTCAGAGGGTCGGCCTCGGCGCTGAACCCGAACCGCTGGAGCGTTGGGTTGTCCTGGACAAGCTGCGCCAGTTCGTAGGCCACTGACGCCGCCGTGTCGCTGGAAGTCAGCGTGTAGGCGAGCGAAACCGTGCCGCCCAGCACACCGTTGGTGATGTCAAGCGTTGCCACATCCCCCGATGCCAGCGTGCCGCCCACGACCACGTTGCCGGACGAGGGGGTGAGTGGGTACTTCGCCATGTACTCCTGCGGAGACATGAGCGAGACGCCCCCGCTACCGGCTACCGGCCGGTAGAAGTTAGGCATCAGCGTGGGGTTCTGGTTGTTCCCCTGGTGCCCCTGGAACGGAAACGTCATAGCCTACCCCCTAGACCTTGGGATGGTTGCTCTTGATGGGCGGATGGTTGTCGTCAGGCTCCGACGTCGGCCGGTCCTTCAACGACACGCGCATGGCATGCTGCCCCATCCCCGGAACGCGGTCCCAGTCCGGGACGAACGCATCGGTGGCGAAGCGGTCATACGGCGCCTTGACCGTGCGGGTCAAGGGCATAGTGATGTTCATGCCACGCTTCTTCATGCCGACCTCCTGCCTCACATGTCGTCGCCGTCACCCTGCGCGCCGTTCTTCTGATACTGCAACGGACCCACAGGCTTGCCACGGCCGCCCACCCCGTCCATGGCGTTGGCGAACTCGCGCGCATTGCGCTTGCCCCCCCGCAGGGTGTGCTCCATGTTCATCGGAATCTCCACCGACCCGTCACCGGGCACCGCCATGGAGGGCTTGGTGGGACGAAGTTTCGTAATCTTGACAGCCATGATGACCTCCAAAGTCAGGCGTTAGCCTGCGTGCTCGATGACAGCCGCCCGCTTGTACAGCGCATTGCTGGCCGTCGGGATGATGTCGGTGGTGGCCGTGATGTCGGTCGGGATGGCGAAGTCGCCCACCCACATCCACGACAGCGAAAGTTGCTGCATCAAGCGATCGAGCGGCGGCCGGATGATCTGGGCGACGCCGTTCAGCAGGAACACATTGCCGATGGCCGACACGCCCTCGCGGGCCAACCACATATCCAGGCCCTCGAAGTTGCCCTGGATGATGCTCTCGGCACCGACGATGATGGGACGCCGGATGGTCGGGCCGCCGGTGTAGATGGGCGACTGGACGTAGGCTTCCGTCGTGGGGATGAACGTCACACCCAACAGGGTGATGATGTCACCCGAACGCCACTCGTAGGAGTCGCTGCGGCCGGCCAACATGACGTTGAACTGCTGGTCGGAGTAAAGCTGCCGCATCGAGGCGTTGTCCAGGATGCACGCATAGGTGCCGTTGGACAGCGCCGGAACGCCGTTGTTACGCATCTGCGATACGACGTTCAGGATGTCCGAGAACGTCAGCGTGTCCGCGCCGGTCAGTTCCTTGGTGGTGATCTTGTTGTTGGGGCGGTAGACGGTCGCCGCATTGGCGGCAATGATGGCGTCGCCCTCCACCGGGGCCGTGGCCGTGGCGAAGGTCAGGGTACCCGAAATACCGTCGGTCGTGCCCGAACCGCCCGAGCCGGGGTAGTTGGACACGTTGGTGGCGTCCGGCGTAGCGGCCGTAATGGAAAGCGTCTGGTTGACGCCGCCGGACGACGTGGCAATCTCGGTGGCCGCCAGCGGGTTGGTGCTGGACACCGGCGTGACCGTGCCGTTCACCAGGACGTACTGGAAGCCCCGGATGTCATCGACGTGGCAGGTGGTCGTGGTGGACGCGTTGCCCGCGGTGCGGACGTAGGTGTTGCCGCCGTTGTAGGCCGCGAACAGGCGCATCTTCGCCAGACGCTCAAGCGTCTGGGCGCTCGCAACACCGTTGTTTCGGCTCGCGGCGATGGTCTGGTCCGCGATGCCCGCCAACTCTTGGATGAGGTACACATCCTGGGTGTCAGCGTAGGTGTTGAGGGTGAACGTGTACTGCTCCAGCGCGTAGCTCTGGGGCGTCAGGCTGTTGTCGAGGTTGGCCTGCATGTTCGCGCCCGACAACGGCGTGATGTTGGGCGCCGTGCGGCCCTTGCGGGTGCGCGTCAGCGTTTCACCAACACGGGCGTTGATGGTCTCGGTCAGCGCCATGCGCCGATAGGCCAGAATGGAGTCGAGACCTTCCTCGAACTCCCGGTTGAGCATGTTTTGCTGGAGCGCCGCCTGGAGGCTGGCAGGGAAGTTGACGAAGGCCATGGTTGTCTCCTATGGGCGACGGTTAGCGCACGACGCGCAGTTTGTTGACGAAATCCCGCTTGTACCGCGCGTATTCTTCCTTGTTCATCTTCGACACGTCGGGTGTCGCGGGAGCGGAAGCGGCGGGCGCGGGCTGCGCGGAGCCGGTGCTCACGGGAGCCTTGGGCTCACCTGTGGCGCCCGGGGCCTGCGCGGCCTTGTACCACGAGGTCTTGCTCTCGCGGTGGGAAGCAATGGCCTCCTTGATGCCCTCGAACACGCCCGACTCGTCGTTGAACTTGATCCCCTTGGTGGGGATGAGGTCCGCCATGTCGGGGTCCAGAATACCCTCGGAAACCGCGTAAGCCCGCACCTCCGCGCGCATCAGGCGCTCGCGCATGCGGCCCTCGGCGTTCTTGCGGCTACTCACTTCCTTCTCGTAGAGCTCCTTGAACTTACCCTGCTCCGCGAGCTTGGCCGCCTCCGCCTCGTCCTGCCGGGTCTGGAGAGCGTCGCGCTCGGCGCGCAGCTTGGCGGCCTCGGCGCGCAGCGCCATGGCCTCCTCCTTGGAAATACCCGGCTCGCCCGAGGCGGCCGCCGGAGCCGGTTGCCCCGTCTGCGCCGCAGGATCAGGTGCCTGGAACTTCGGAGTCGGACGCGGATCGCCCGCGGTGCCGGTCGGCAGACCGCCGCCCGTCGCCTGCGAAGAATCCTGCGCGCCGCCGTTGGTGATGGGATCGTTTGGCATCACATAGCCCTCAGGATGAGACGCAGCAGCGAAAGCGTAACCGCCGCCGTGCCGCTGTTCGTGAACGTGATCTTGACCGCCTGATGAAGCAGGCCGTCGGTGTTGTTAACGTTGAGCGCCCCAGCCGCCGAGACGCTGCCGGTCAAGGCCGCACCCTGGACGACGGTTCCCTCCACGTCGAGATACCGCTGCACCGACACGGACAGCGCCCCGGAGGCATACGCCCCGAGCGCGAACAACTTGTAGTTGCCGGTGTAGATAACAGACGAGACGAGCGTGCCGGAGGCGGGGACGGACAGTGGCAAAGCGAATCCCATGTCCGCAAAATGCAGGTCTTTGGTGAGCGCCGCGCCTTGCCGGATGCCATAGCGCGTGTCAAATGCCTCCGTCATAAGCACGGAACATATCACCAAACGCCGCTAAGTCAAATATTTTTTGCTGTATAATCAGCAGGTTAGTGTATAGCAACGAGGCTCAAGCAGGGTATATCTTGCCTAGCAGGGTATCTTGGTGGACGGTCTCGCCCAGGGCTACCACCCACTCCACGGTACCAGTAGCGCAGGCTTCCACGCGCTGAAACACCTTCATCATTTCGATCTCGGCCAAAGTGTCTCCCTCGGCCACGGCGGCCCCGCTCTCGACGTGGAACATCATCACCACACCGGTCGTGAGCGCGCGAACGGGGTAGTATGGCCTGCTCACTGGAGGGTGCCTTCTGGTGATTGCTCGCCCAGGCCGCACGCCCCCTCGTCGCAGTCAATGGTCATCGCCACCGGTGCAATGATGGTGATGCTGCGTATCGTGCCCGGCCACGCGTCGTTCGCGGCGATCGCGGCGTGCGGAAAGTCGGGCGCTACCACGATCACCGGAGCACCGGCCACGAAATGCACGAGAAAAGCGTTCTGCGCTCCCACTACACTACCTCCCGGTCAGGTTCCCGCCAATCCACGGTTATGAATGGCCGTCCCTGCATGTGAATCTCGACGATGAGACCGTCCTCGCAGAACCCATCGAGGCCGAACGATCCCGTGAAGCTGGATGGCTGCGCCCATATCTTGCGCCGCGCGCCGGTGCGCACCACGATCTGGCCGAAACTGCCGGACGCGGAGATCATGATGGAATGAAACGCGCAATCCCGCCGCGAGAGGCGGTAGACCCCCGGTGTGTCGAGCTGACAGCAGCGCACGAGCGTCCCCGGCCTCGCCGGGATGCGCAAGTCGATGGGGTCGAAGATGGTGCTGCGTTTCACTTGCGGCGCGGCGCCGTGCGAATGGCCTTGTTGAGCGCGGACACTTCCTTCTTGGCCTGCGCCACGGCCAGCCGATGACGGCCCTTGTCCTGACGGATGGACTCCGCCTCGCGCAGCGTGCGCACGTCATCCCTTGCACGCCACTCCTTGTCCTGCGCGGACAGGCGCGGCTTGGGTAGTGTTGCCATGAAAGCCTCCTAGTCGGCGACAAGCACCGGTTTTGTCTTGACGGACGCCTTGAACGCCAGCCATGAGACGGAGATAAACACCGGCGTGTTCTTCATCCCACCGCCAGCGACGCAGGTCAGCCCGTGGTTGCAGCCCCCATCTATGGCCCAGAAGCCCATGCACTGAACCGGCATTACGAATATTCGACGACCATTAGACTGTTGATACTCGGGGTGTGACACCGGCATTTCGTGGTTGGGAAAAAACCCATCCTTGTCCGGCACGCCGTCGTAAATGGCGAACGACCCCGCGCCGATATGCGTGCAGGCGAGCGAGCGCAGCACCGACGGGCCTTCCTCGAACACATACACCCCTTTTTCCTCGATCAGATATATCTTGCTGCCGATGCGCGGCTCGGGGAGGGCTACCCGGATCACCGGGAGCTTGGCCGCGGGGTCGAACTGGGCGTTGACGAGACTCAATGGCCTATCCTCGTTTGCGGCTTGCCCACCTGACGCGCGGGCAGCGTGGTGTTCTGCGGACCCGGCCTGCGCAGGTCGGTGTTTGTCCCTTCGTTATACACATCCCCGGCGGGGGTCGTGGTACCCGTCGTCGGTGCATCGCCCTGCGCATCCGCCCCGCCATCGGTAATGGGCGTGTCGGTCTTGTAGTCCTCCATATCGAGGTGCGCCCACAAGTACGATTTCGCCGTCTCCGGGTCCACGAGGTTGCTCTGGGTGGCCATGGCCATCCCCTCGATGAGCGACATTTCATCCTGCGGTGTAGCGCCGTAAAGCCTGGGCCAGCGCAAACCAAACGCCCGGGCGTCCAATTCCTCGATGCCGGGAGGGGCGAGCCCCTTACGCACCAGGGCCACCGCGATCTTGCGCAGGAGCGCCCCGAACCCTTCCTCGCCGTAGGCGCTGCGCAACTCATGCACGAGGTCGAAAAAGCTATCGTCCATGAGCTCCATAGCCCGCCCCGAGAGCGTACCGCGCGATTCCTCGGGGTTCTTGCGAGACACCGCCACCGCCTCCAGGGCGAGTCGGCGCGTGTACTCAATATACTTCATCCCCGTCTGGGTACCGTTGCCCACCATTTCGAGCAGCTTGGCGTCCCCCCCGCCCCGGCTGGAGCCGTCCTCCATGCGCGCCGCCGACGGGAACTGGAGCACCGTCACAGGCCCCCGCTGGATGCGGTCGTCCTCGTCGCCCTTTAAATCCCCGATCACCACGAGCTGGGGCGCCGCGTTATACCGCACCCCCCGCCCAAGCTGCGACAGGGTGTAGTCGGCGTCGATGGCGAGCGAGACGGCCGCTTCCCAAGTGCACACCCCATCCGGCGCCTCGCCCCCCGACAGGTTGACCATCCACACGCCGGGAACCATCCCGAGGCTATGCTTGATCGTCCGGGCCGTATCCTCCTCCAGGGTGCTGTCCTTATTGGCCGGCCCGTTGTATGGGTCGTAGTCCTCGACCACGATGGGGATGTAAGTAATCTCGGCGTCGGCCGTCCAGTCGCGCACGAACCAGTATTGCTCATGCGGTGAGAGATCATGCCCCTTGCGGTCCACGGTGAATCCCTGGTGGAGCAACACCCGGCCCGAGACGGTGTATTGCACGCGCAGCGAAGCCAACCCCCCGGCGGGCGCGAACGTGGGGTAGCAGAACTTCGCCCGCCAAATATCGACGTGCAGGCCGTTCTCGACGATGCGGAACGTCACGGCCACCGAGCCGACGGACCCCCACACGCACGCCTGGAGCATGCGCTCGTATAGCGACCCCTGGGCAATGACGTCCCGCAGCCAGTCGGCCACTTCCGAGCGGACGTGAGTCACACGCGGGGCATGCCGCCCGGCGAACAACTTGCGCGCCAGGAGCTTGCTCACCATGTTAGGCAAATTAAGCTGCGCGCTCGGCACGCGCCGGTCGATGGGGACATAATTCCCCCCCGCATCCACCTCGTCGTAGAACGAAAACTCCAGGTGGTCGTACAGCGTGCCGTCGAGGAACCGGTCGAGGGCGTCGAGGCGCACGAAGCGCCCCTGATCCGTCGCCCACTGGGGGTAGGTGATGCTGCTGACGAGTCGTTTCCACATGAGCGGAGTGTATAGCACACAACGGAGGAATAAAAAAGCCACCAGTCTGGCGGGACTGGTGGCGAAGCCGCAGGGAGCGGCAAGGGTGGAGATACGGCCCGTAGTGTATACTCGCTGAAACGATCTCGCAAGGGGAACACCGGCCCATGGCCATATCCGACGACCTCCGCATCGCCGCCCGCGGCTCCCTTCTGTCGTTCGCGGCGCTCATGCACCACCAGTTCGAGCCTGTCTGGCACCACCGACTCATTGCGGCCGCCATGGAGCGCGTAGCCTCCGGCGACCCGGCTTGGCGCCGCCTTCTCATATCGCTGCCGCCGCGGCACGGCAAGACGCTTCTGGTGTCCAAGATGTTCCCCGCGTGGTACATGGCCTCTCGCCCCAACAAAAATGTCATCGTCGCCACTTATGGCGGCGAATACGCCGACGACCTGGGGCGCGACGCGCGCGCGATCGTCACGGACCCCGTGTATGAAAGCCTCACCGGTGTCGGCCCCGACGAGTCGTCGCAGGCAATCGCCAAGTGGAAACTCGTCAACGAAGCGCAATACTACGCGGTCAGCGTCGGATCATCACTCACCGGGCGCGGCGCAAACCACTTATGTATCGACGACGCCGTTAAAAACATGGAAGAAGCGGAGAGTGAGGGCGCGCGCGACCGCGCCTGGAACTGGTTTCTGTCCACGGCCATGACCCGCCTTGAGAAAGACGCTTCCGTAGTTATAGTAATGACGCGCTGGCACGAGGACGATATTATGGGCCGCATCCTCGCGGGCGAGACACGCAGCGAGTGGAAAACACTGTTCTTCCCCGCCGTGGCCGAGGCGGATGAGACGGACGAACATGGCCTGATCGGACCACCCGGGGAGGTCCTGCGCCGCGAGGGCGAAGCCCTCTGGCCCGAGAAGTACGACCTTCCCGCGCTGGAACGCATCAAGAAGCAGGTGGGTTCGCGCGTGTGGTCCGCCCTTTACCAAGGCCGCCCGGCCCCGGCGGAGGGCGCGGTATTCCTGCGCTCGTGGTGGCAGTCCTACGACCTGGACAGCATCCTGGATGGCGTGCGGGACGCCCCATGGGTGGCTGTCTACCAATCGTGGGACACGGCGGTGAGCAAGGCGCGCGGGTCCGCCCGTTCGTGCTGCACCACCTGGGGTCTTGGCCCTTCCCGGCAGTTTTACCTCATCGACGTGTGGACCGGGCGCGTGGAGTTTCCCGAGTTGCGCGCCGCCGCCCGCGATCTGGCCCGCCAATGGCGGCCGTCCCGGATATGGGTGGAAGCCCAGCAGACAGGCGCGCCGCTGGTGGCCGAGCTATCGCGTGACCAATACCCACCCATCCCCATCACCGGGGTACGCCTCAAGGGTGACAAGCTCGTGCGTGCGCGGCTCGTGAGCGGCATGGTGGAGACCGGACGGGTGTTTCTCCCCCGGCAGGCCCCGTGGCGGGAGGCGTATATCGACGAACTGGCGGCATTTCCCACGGGTGTGTATGCTGACCAGGTGGACAGCACATCGCAGGGCTTGCAGCTTCTCGCCAAGGAGGAAGTCCGTCTCGGGAACCAGTACGCCGCCCGGGAGTCGAGGGGTAAAACGCCTGTGTCCATATATGGGCGGTAGCCAGGAGGACTTGATGCGAACCAAGCTCAGCAACCACAAGCTCTTGAAGCGGCCTCCGCGGCCCGCACGGCCGCAGGTGGGCAGGCCACCGCGCGCCCATAAGGGTCTGCCGCGGCCCCGGAAGCACAAATGACCACCCCCCTCGACGCCCTGTCCCGCCAGCAACGCACGTTCGTCCTGGGGTTCATGCAGAGCGGGAACGCCTATCAGGCGGCGCTCAACGCCGGGTACTCGGACCTCGTGGCCGCGCAGGCAGGCGACATCCTGCTGCGTAACGACTTGGTGAAGAAGGCGCTGCGCGCGCTGCGCGCCACACACCGGGAGTCCGTCCGCCAGCAGGTGATGCTCGCCACCACCGACGCCATTGGCGTCATGATGGACGTCATGCGCGACCCCGTAATGCCACCCAACGCACGCATCCAGGCCGCGAAGGAAATCATGGCCGTCAGCGGCGTGGCGCCGCCCAAGGAGGCGACGGAGGATACGGTGACGGACGACGTGCTCGACACCCTGCCACCCGCCAAGGTCTCACTCGCGCTGGCGGAGGCGAAGAAGTAGGGATTGTCGGGTGCGTTCGCGCTCATAGTTATACGAAACGATTATATGATTACTCTCCGCCGCTGCGCAGCGTCGCAGTTATATGAATTGATTATATGATTACTGCGAGTTTTTGGCAGGGGAGGGTTTTGCTTGAAGGCGGGAGGTAGGGATGGAGGGCGGGCGCAGGAGCCCAGGGACTTAGGAACGGTGGGTGTAGGCACTAGTGATTATCAGGCGCGTTCGCGCTCGTAGTTATACGAAATGCTCGGAGGGGTAGCAGCGGTGCGGAGCGGTGAGGGGGTCTGGCGGTTAGACTTACACTAAATAAGCACCCTCTAATATACTAATATACTAATATACTAATATACTAATATACTAATAATAACACAACAACACACAACGCAAACGATAATCATTATCATCTAACACACAACATCGAAACACTATCACACAATCAATAATCATATGATGATAATCTACATATCAGCCCTTCGCAGCTGCGTAGAAGCATCAACGCACCTACCGACAAACGGTCGATTCTACCCGACGAACGGTACTAGACATCCTTGCAACACGTCCGATCCTCATATATGATTACATCATAGAGATAGGAGATAGTCATATGAGCATGGAACTAGTGATATTCGGACTTTGCACCATCGCCGGCCTGGTCATCGGCCGCGCGATCACCCACACCGCTTCGCGGTTTTTTGGATAGGAGGGACGACCATGGCTATTAAGGAATTTCAAACCCGGAAACACGCAGAGGAGTTCCTCGACTTAGTTCGCCTTATGGGCGGACGGGGCTTTGTAGGGACATGCTGCGCGGACCTCCATACGGTAGCTTTTGGGGGCATCACGCGCGGGCAGGCCAAGGCGATATTTGCCCGCATGGGTCTACCCTGGAAAGCGAAAGTCGGCCAGTGGGCATAGGAGGTAACATGGAACTACTCATAGACGGTCTTCGCGGTATGTACGTCCCGCAAGAGTTCGCGCGACGCTACGGCGAATATCTCGACTCGGAAACCCGCGCGGTGCTCTTGGCGGGCCCGAAAAACGAAGAATACTGGGACGCCTGGTACACCGCATCCATGGAAACGGCCTTCCCTGACGGCGAGCGCATCCTCATCAATGAGTCGGGCGACGTGATGAAGGCGAGCAACGCAGAAATTGTCTCGTACTACGTCGAGGCCGACAGCTAGTAGTGTTTTTCCCTCTGCCCCCACACGTGTGGGGGCTTTGGGAAACGCATAACCAGATGACGCGCCCCGCAAGGGGCGCTTGGAGGGTAACACCATGAACACGCCAGAACTCAAAGCACTTCTACGCGCCTTTGTGGCGCAGCGTCCGGGGTTCGATTACCGGAACTATAACACGGCAGGCGCCTACCGCGCCGACCAAAAGCGCGCCATGCGTGACAAGGCGGACGCCCTGGCGCTCATCAACGCCTTTCCCGACGAGGCCGCGCGCGGATTCCTCGAAAAACACCTTGACGGGAGATTGCGCCTAGACGGCGAACATCTGGACTACACCCCGGGCCAGTATTACTGCACAGAGTACCGCGCGGCTGTTTGCCGCGCCGTTTCCGATGCCCTGCGCTCTCTTTCGTGGGCCCAGAGTCAAGAACGCTTGGCCGAGACCCGCAAGCGCATGGCGCGGATCGTGGGCCGGGGTTGCGCCAATCGCTGGTTTTCCTAATCACTACGGGCCAGGGATGGCCCACTTAGAGGGTATGACTATGACAACGTACCGCATAACAAACACGCGTTGTGGGATTGATTTTGGGTTATTTGAGGGCGCAACGGAACATGACGCGCTAGATGATTGGGCGCGGTGTGAGGGATTCGCAGACTACACGGAAATGAACTCAGATTTTCCGGTGGATGACGGCGAAATATTAGTACTTATCGAACCATAAACAGAGGGTATCACAATGGCTACTATCACCATCCCCAAAAGCATCTTAGCGGCCGTGTTTGTGACTGCGGCAGGTAAGGACACGCGCTTCTACCTTAATGGCGTGGAGGATCAACCATGAAGACTTTATCACTCACGGCGACGGCCATGATCGCCGGTCAGGATTTCCCACTGCGCCTGGTACTGCGCGGCAGTGTCGCAGACCGCACGCGCTTTGAGGCCCGGGCCCACAAGTGGGCGCGCGGGCAATTCGCGGACAGCGTGCGCATGCAATACGACATGGCGTGTGGGGATCATGGGCCTTTCGTGATGATTTCGCGTACCGACACCCTGTAGTGTGCCTTCCGTCCCTGCGCAAGCGGGGACTTTAGGGACACTGTAGACCATAGGAGGAACGAACATGGCTTACTTTCTCGCCTACCCGCGCGACTACGCAGGCGACTTTGAGGAGTGCCCGACCAAAAAGGCCGCGCTTGCCGCTTTCCGTAAAACTGGCCGTGAGCTCGCACGCGTCGGGCAATACTCGGAAGCGGTCTTATACCGCGCCAATGACCGCGCGGATATACGCGACTACCCGGACTTCGTTTTGAGTTACGGGCCGCGCGGGATGCGTGTGGAAAGGGCGTAATCAAAATAAAGCCCGCGAAGCGGGGCTAATCACAACGCAACAACAAAGTCCGCTTCGCGGGCATGGATCAAACAACAACACAATGAGGGCAAAAACATGGAAATAATCATCCCGATCTCATATATCAAATGCGCGCTTGTCACGGCCGCGGCTAAGGACGTGCGCTATTACCTTAACGGACTGGCCATCCTTCCCCACAAAACCGGGGCCATACTGGCAAGCGCGAACGGGCACCGGCTCACCATGTTGCATATCCCTGGCCCCTTTGGCTTGCCGGAAGGTGGCGCTATTCTGCCGCGCGATTTTTGCGAGCGCGTAGCTAAGTTCAAATACGCGGCCAAAAACCCCCAAGAGACCTTTACTATCGAGGGCAGCCGCGTGCGGGCGACTCTGGCGGGCATGGATGCGGCTTTGGTTGGCGGCCGATTTCCTGACGTGGCGCGCGTAGTGCCCAAGGATTGCAGCAATGAAGTGGGCCAGTTTGATCCGCGCTATTTGGGCGACCTGGCGAAGCAAGCCATAGCCTTGGGCACGGGTGCCACCAACGTCTACATACACCATAATGGCAAAACGAGCGCGGCAAGGATCACTATGGGCGGCCATCCTGAGTTCTTGGGCACCCTCATGCCGGTACGCGTAGAGTACGCGCCAGCCGCGGGCGATTGGGCGAAAGAGCTGTAACCATACCGCGCCCCGTGAGGGGCGCTTTTTCGCGCCTTGGCCGGCGGCAATGCCGCGCCTTTAGGCGCTTGGGGTTGCGGGTGGAAAAACTTTGACAATTCTAGGAGAATAGAATAATGGAAACAGACCCGCTTTACGGCATGACACAAAGGCGCTGGGACTCGCTTACACCGATGCAGCGCGAACAGCTGCGCGACTTGTCCGACCTTTCGCCACAACTGCGCGGGCTGGAAGGCTACCAGGTGGCAGTAGAGACGTTTGACGGCGTTACGCGCACATTCTGGGTCGGTATATCTACTGGGTGGCGGCCTGCTCATTTTGAGGTGGCGGCGCTGAGTTCGGCAAGTGGAACCTTGGCCGCCAAGGAATACAAGTCCGTGCGCGTCATACAGACAAAACCTTAACCACGGGCGCCCCGTGAGGGGCGCTTTGGAGGTCTTATGTCATGGGTCATCGTGGACCTTGCTACAGGGCAAGGCGTTACCGAAATCACCAGCGTCTCACTGGCCGCGAAGGTCAACAAGGCCAAATACAAGGCCGTGCCTATTATCGAGTACCTATCGGGCGAATGGCCGATACCAGGCGTCTACCCTACTTCGTACCGCTACCGCGGATCTTACGGGTATTGCATGATCGTAGCCAAGAACCCCGCCGACGCGCTCAAGGAAGCCGCCAGGTCGATAAGCGGGCCGATAGACGCAGGCCGGCTTGAGGTATGGGCCAAGGATCACTGGGAGAAAGTGTCATGAAAATACCTGCATACCCCTACGCAAACTGCCTGCGCTGCGGACACATCTGGGCCAGGCGCAAGCCTGAGTTCCCTAAACAGTGCCCGCGGTGCCACTCGCCGTATTGGCATAGGCCGCGGACGAAGTTCTAGGGTCCCGGGCTATGCCCGGACCGGCTAGGCGCCAGCGGTGCTAGCAGTACCATTCGCGGGGGGCTCGGGCCCCCCCTTTTTGCGCGCGGGGGGCCTCAAAAGCGCGTGTTGAGAGGCGGGGCAGTTCTTGTTGTGGACTTGATAACCTGCTAGGGCAATCAACTGGCGAGATACGGTCTCTAATATCTTGCGCTACGGGCTTTTTTGGGGCCATACGGGCGGCGGCCCAAAATCGCCCCTTTTTGTTAATACCACAAAAACCATAGTACCTAAGCGGATCAGGTAAACTTGCGTTTGCGAAGCCAGCAAAAACAATATCTTACGAGATTCGTAATCAGTGGCGAGGATTTTTTTGGTACCAACGGCGGCCACCTGAGAAACTAGGTTTTGGGCGCTAGGGCGTATACGAGCCACGGATGGGGGAATCTAGGGTTATCCACCGTGAGAACAAAAACAAAGGCAGGGGCCTACTACTACTCTTTTAAGGAATGTATATATTTGCTGGCTTTTCGCGCTTCTACCTTTCCTGCCAAACTTTCATTTTTTGCCTTTTCCTGGAGAGAGACATTTTGACATGCAGCGGAATCTATATATTAGCCGCCCCTTATATATCTACCCCCCGCCTCTGTCGAAATCTCGTCCCTTGTTTGGGTTTTACAAAAGTGGTGAACTAGCGCTAGTCGAAACTCGCTTTTTGAGCCTTTTTCGGCCTGGAACCCGCGCCGCTGCTCACATTTCATGTTTTGACCCCCCATTTTACGCCCCAACATGTTGATTTTAAAGGTTTTTTAGCCGCTTTCCGCCGCACGAAAAACGCGATTCGTGTGAAAAAAAGCTACATAACTCTTTTCACGAAAGCTAGAGTCGTATCATATTGATTTTATTACACTTTTTCTGAGACTACTACATCTGCCGCGTTTCTGGTAACTTTCCGTCCAAGCGCCTCGCGCGGAAAAAAAGTCTGGCCCCCCTTGACGCCAAATCGCCACCCAACTATAGTATACGAACTTTGTTTCCAAAACTTCCCGTCACCGTTACGGAGATTATCCATGTTGACAGTGTCCCAAGCAGCACGCCAATACGACCTCACCCCCGCCGCCATCTATAGATATATCCGCCTGGGCATGCTCCACCCTACCCGCATGGCCGGCCGCGTGGTCATGATTGACCAAGAACACCTGGAAGCCGTCATTACGAAGGCCCGCTACCGGCCGCTCAAGGAGCACAGCGCGCGCAGCGCGCAGAAGGCCCACGAAGCTCGCGCCTTTGGCCGCCTCCTCCTGGGAGGCCGCTCCGTCCGCCTGGCGCTGCGCGCCGCGTTCTCCCTCAAACCCGACGACGATGCCCCGTGGGGGCGTGTCCAAAAGATCGAGGAGGTGCGGGCGGCCATCCACCATCAGCGGTCGCGTGGCAATCCGTTCCGGCCCGCGCCGCCCGACACCGTGTGGGACAGTCTGCACAAGTCCAGCGCCGATGGGGTGGATGAGCGGTCGCCGTTCGCCCTGGCGATCCCGCGCAGTTCTCTGCGCCCCACCGACGCCCCGCGTCGCATGGAGTTCATCGACGGCGTGCACCGGGTGCTATACACCCACGCGAGCTCGTTCCTGGCCTTGGCGTGGCTTTATCAGGATCACCCGGGGCACTACCCCATACCGGTGGGCAAGATGCCGTGGGTGTGGCGCCTGTTCGCGTTGCAGCACCCCCCGGCCGGCAGTCCCGAGCCGCCGGAACCGGCTGCCATGCCGCTCGCCATGCCCCCCGAGCGCAAAACGGCTCGCCAGCTCGCCCGGCGCCTGGAGATCACAAGCCAGACGATGACCGCCGCGGTGGCGGCCGGCTTGATCCCGTCCGTGCTCGACGCGGGGTTGTGGGAGGACTGGACGCGCGACCCGGCCAGGTCCAAAGCGAAGCTTATGGACGCCCTGCGCGAGCTGGGACTGGCACCACCGGCGGAGGCGACGGGGAGCGCGGTCGATCGCCTGCCTGGTGCGGAGCGCCGGAACGCCGCGTCGAGCACGGACGGGATCAAGCCGGGGAGGTAAGGAGACGGCGCCGCTGTGTGACATTCCCGAGGGGAGCGAGGCGCGAGCCTCTGTCACAAGGCCCTTACAGGCTGGCAGCCGGGAAAGACCGGCACTGACTTAAACCGGAGGCGGTGTGTAAACCGTCTCCTTACCT
>JAEHJW020003607.1_pt1 | contig 15609 bp, 19 predicted proteins | sample 9271431 | NCBI WGS metagenome assembly JAEHJW02
ACATCGTTGATCCTAATTTGAAGCTTAAAGCCTTAACGGATGATTCTTTCCGTTTCGTGAGCAGACTCCAACAACGGCCTTCCCCTAGCGACTACGAATTTCGTGTCGGTGCTCCAGCACAGCAGGATCAAGTGATTTTACATGAATAAGAGGGTTGAAGGCTGAAATGCTCTCTATTTTTTCGCGTAGAGGATTGGACGCAATCACATCGAACTAAATATCGGGGTGATAGCGTTGGATGAAAAGGCTTTTTGGTCTTCAGAAGTTGCTAAAATGCTTGGCGTACAAGACGTTACTGTACGTTCATGGGCGCTGAGGCTTGAAAAGTACGGATATACGTTTATGCGAGATAGTAACGATAAACGCGCATACACTGAACGCGATATTAGTGTGCTACGGTATTTGCAGTCACAAGTGCAGGATAAGAAGCTGAAACTGGATGATGCAGCACGAATGACAGCAGATCGGTTCAAAACGGAGAATGAACAGGAAGAATACAGGATAATGGGCATCGCTATTGCAAAACAGGAAAATGCGCTAGAATCCCGATATGACAAGCTTTTACGATCACACGAAGCGCTATTGATATGGATGGAAGAGACGAAGAATACGCAACAGGGGCTACTGGAGCGACTGGAGCGACAAGAGCAACGGCAAGAGGAACGGGATCGAGCGCTGATGCAGACCATGCGTGAATTGATGGAGCAGCGCCGGATTGAGGCAGACGAGAAAAAATCATTTTGGCAGCGTCTACTAAAAAAATAATGGCGTTTTTTGGGCAAACAGAAGTATAATTAGCGAAAATATAAAAACGAGCGGATGAAACGACTAAACCAGCCCTAATTTGTCTTGGCGGACAGGCTGGTTTAAAGAATCATCGCTCTGTATGCTACTGTTCCCTTATGATACAAAAAAGATCGATGGGTTTCAAGAGTTCTATATAATTTTATATAGAACTAGAATAGTACATTCTAACCCCATTAATATTTTTGTAAAATTATAGTAGATACGAGCGATGACGTTTCCTCCGACTAAAGGGAGGATTTTTTTTATGGCTGAAATAGTTGTCCAATTTGAAGGTACCGTATATGAAAATGGGTATGGCCAAATCGCCAAGAAGGTTATGCGCGATAAGTCTATTCATGCCGTGGCCAAAGCCATCTATGCGTACCTCGTTTCCTACGCAGGGAGCAAAGACAATTCGTTTCCCAGTGTCCAACTCATGATGGACGAGCTTGGTATCAGAACTGAGGGGACGTTTTACAAGTATCGAAAACAATTAGAAGAGGCCGGTTATATCACCATTACGCAAGACCAAGGGGAAGGCGGAAAATGGCTTAACAACGTCTATCATATTAAGACTGTTCCCGTCCCGAAAGTGGAAAGAAAAGAACCGTACTCTAAAAAACAGAGTACGGTGAAAGAAAAGAACCGTACTCTAAAAAACGGAGTACGGAAAAAACCGAGTACGGTAAATCAGGGGACTAATAATAACAGATCTTTAATAAAAACATCTTTTAATAAAAACAATCAAATACAACAACAGGAAACCCCTACGGAATCCGTAGAGGAACAAAAGCCTGTTGTTGTCGATATAGAATTTTCGATCAGTGAAAGCTTGAAACAAATCGACGTGAAGGTGAGCAATCAGGAACTCACCAAGTGGATCAGTAAACATGGCGTTGCCTATGTGCTTGAAAAGATCGAAGTGGTGAAGGGAATGACCTCTACCGCACCGCTAAGGACGCTCAGAGCCGCGATTAAGGACAACTGGAAGGTAAACTACGAAAATAGCAATAAAAACGATTCTAAGTGCAATTCTGAACGTCTGGAACGTGTCGTGCCTGCCGCTCAAGCGGGGAAATACGAGCGTTTCTATCAGGTGTACGGAAAGACAGCACAGCACCAAGCAAACTGACCCCCCCGCCCCTAAAGGGGTGCGCCGAATCAGGTTAACCTGATTCGCAAGCGAAAGGGTGTAAATCAGGTTTGCCCATCAAGGGTAAACCGCTTCGCGGCGCGTTCCGCGACCTTGACAGGCGTGGAGGCTGGCAATTTTCATCCGAAAACTAGTTTTTTTACAGGTAATAAACCTTTTCAAAGCTTTGTTTATATGGTATATTTATTACATGTAAATAACCATATGAAATGAGGGCATATGATGGCAAGACCGAAGAAAGCGGATGAAAAAAAGCGAGATCGTCGGCTCACGTTCTACATGACCGAAGAGGAAGAAACACGCTTGAACGCTGTTGCGGCACATATGGGACTAGACAAAACGAAAGTGATGGCGAAGGCGCTGGATCGTTGGATACAAACGCTTGAAAACCCACCAGAAATCTTGAAACAGGCGAAGTACGAAAAGATCATGGAGATTGGCCATGAAGAAGGCGAAGGTTATATCTGTTCGCGTGGTGACTTGTTTTGGCTTGAATCAACATGGCCTTCACCACCGCTCTGCTGTCCGGCTTGCGGAGATCGATTGATTAAGCGAACATGGTTCGGTAGAATTGCGAGAGGTTTTTAACCTGTACAAAACGGAGGTATTCACATGGAATACGAGTTTAAAACAGACAAAGACACAGCTAGTCTCACAGGCCGCGTTGATCCGCGTGACATTCTCGTGGAGGATGACGATCCAGAAGATTTAGCCTGGTCAATTGCCGGAGCCTACGCTTTCCTGAAAGGGGAACAGGATGAAGAATAGCCACCAACGGGGACACCGCTTCTGGCTATCCATTTTTCCTTAGTGACAAGTTGTTATGTTTTGTATATAATGTGTATATAAAACGCATACAACGGGAGGCTTTTTTAATGGCACAAACATTTCGAATTCAAAAACTCGAAAAAACACTTGGGAAGCTCAATACAGAAATCGAAAAATACGAAACCGTCTATCGAACACTCAACGAAATGGAGGAATCAGGAGTTTGGCAGACCGCCGAAACATTGGGACGGTTGGAAGGATTAAAGTGGGCTAAAAATTTGTTTACAAATGACTTCCAAATCTAAACTACTGAGTGACACCCTTTTCCCTAGTGGTCAAACTTTGGTCACGGAAAACAGGTAGAAACGTAGTACCGTTTCAGTACCAAAACCGTATGAAAAGCTGTATCATTACGCTCATTTTTTTCGCCATCAAAAGGAGGGCAACCGTATTGAAAAATTTCCACAGGCACGCGAATAACACACCCCCCACTATTTCGTGTAATACTTATAGTAATACTTATAGATCAAAAATAATAATTTAACTATTTACAAACGCTATAAGTTGTTGTACTATAAGTGCATGATATTAGTGTCTAAATAATACAGTGCAGACGGAGGGTTAAAAGTGAGCAAAGACATGAATTCCATTGAAGGACATAGGCAGAAAATCCAAACCTTGCTCAATATGGTGCAGGAAAAGGAAAACGAGATTGCAGAACTGGAAAAAGAAAAGGACATCGAGAAGAGCAAGTATATGGCAGCCATTAAACGGATTGACGATGATATAAAGGCCATTCATAAGGCAAGAACTGTGTATTTAAAAGACATCGCCAACCTTAAAGGCGAATCGCTCACCGAGAACAACCTGTATGCCCTAAAAGGCATGAATATCGGCAATGAGGCAATTAAAGTGCTCGAACGCTTAGGCCGCAAAATGCATTACACAGAAATCAAAGAGGAATTAGAGAAGTTCTATGCAATCAGTGGAATCAATGATAAGAGCAAACTAGACTCGGTGTGGAATCAGTTGGATCGGAGAACCGATGTGGAACGACTGGGGGGAGGATATTTCCGGTTGAAGAAATAAGCCGATGGTGATGAAGTATGAATTTAGGTCGGGAAAAGAGACCGCCCGTACAACCGGGCCAGTCGATCCACGCGACCTGGTGACGAATGAGGATGACGATCCAGAAGATTTAGCCTGGTCAATCGCCGGAGCATATGCCTGGGCGCAGGATAAGCAAAAGGACGACTGACCTTTTCCCTAGTGACCAAAGTTTGGCCACGGAAAACAGGTAGAAACGTAGTACCATTTCAGTACCAAAACCGTGTGAAAAGCTGTATCATCACGCTCATTTTTTTCGCCATCAAAAGGAGGGAAGCCGCTCTTACTTGTGTCTAGCGTTCAGCAAGGAATCCGCTCACGAAACGGAAAATATAGCACGCTAAGCGTTGGTTTAGTCGATGAATGTATTGCCTCGCCAGCATAAAAAATATGTCTGAATGGACTATACCCAAAATTGACGTCAGGGAAACCGTTGAAATGTTGTCTCTACTCATCATTATACAAAAAGATCACTTATGAAACATAGTAAAATATGAGAATAAGATAACCAAAATAACATCAGATATTATATTTATAATTTTCCAGCGTTCTAATTTTTCTTTCGTTTTTTCTTTTGGAATTCCCATCATATCCCCAATTAGAAATCCTAACTTAGGCCCACTATAAATCAATATAACAAATAAGATGACGGCAAATATTGTGTATATCATATACTTAAAAACAATTAACATTGCGACTCTCCTTAAGCATGGATATCAAAATGAGATACTACTATTTCGTTTTGATTACAATCAATCACTTTAAAACTTGCATCATTAATAATGTTACTGTTTAGGGATACAGTAACATTCCATAAACCGAATAATTTATTTTCAATTATTACAGCTGTTTTCATATAGCTCATTACTCTATGTGAATCAAGGTGAGGAGTAATAATAACGCTATTTGTATAAAATTCCTCACCTTGATGTATCCATCTGAAAGTGAATTGACTCTTTCCTCTTAATCCATCAATCAACAATAAGGCAAATACAACTGGGTCAAAAGAAGAAAAAATTTTTTTTGATTAATAATTTCCCAATTATCGCTGACATTGGAACAAATTAATAATTTGTTATTCATTGTTGATTATAATGCATTTGTATTTGATAAGTTAGTTTTGAGCCACTTTTCGCTTGGTTGATCGAGTAAAAAGTGAGCCACCTGTTTTCCACTTCGATCCCTTCACGAGTATGCTTGAGTTGTCTATCACAAGCAGAAAGTGAGGGAGCAAAAAAGGATGATCCAAGTGGCTCAATTTCATCTTATCAAAATCCTCGCAGAAAGAGAAAACCTTTCTCAGCGGGAAATTGCACGAAAATTAGGGATTTCTCGCAATACTGTCAGCAAATATCTACGCCAGAACACCCCTCCCACTGCCGCTCATCGGCGTCACGTCTATGGACGTGAACGCTATTCGGCAGAAACGCTCCGCATCATTCCCCTGATCGACCAGTGGCTCGAAGAGGATCGCTTGACCTGGAAAAAGCAACACCACACCGCCGCTCGTATCTATCATCGATTGCGCGATGAGTACGGATTTCAAGGCTCACAGTCCAATATCCGCAAAGTGGTCGCTGCTCGGAAAGCGGTGAAAAAAGAGGTCTTTATCCCTCTATCGTTTGCGCGGGGTCAACAGTTTCAATTCGACTGGGGCGAGGCCGATGTGCGGATCAATGGCGAAGTCACGCGTGTCTATCTGTTCTGCATGGAATTATCGGCCAGTCGAAAAAAGTTCGTCTGGGCCTATTCCAATGAGCAGCAGGAATCGTTTTTGGACGGCTTTGTCCGTGGGTTTGACTACTTTGGCGGGGTTCCCGCGATCGGTCTGTTCGACAACCTGAAGAGTGCCGTCAAGAAAATATTGACGGGGCGAAACCGAGAGGAACAAGAGTCATTTATTGCGCTAAAGGCTCACTATGTGTTCGAAGCCGAATTCAGTAATCCCCGCCGGGGCAATGAAAAAGGGATAGTTGAGGGGCTCGTCGGCTATGTGAGACGGAATGCGTTGACTCCCGTCATGGAAGTGATGAGCTTGGAGGAACTGAACACGCAGATTCTGATCTCCTGGTGTGAGCAAACGGCCACTATTGATCTTGTACCGCAAACCCATGATACGGTGGCGCAAGTGTATGAGCGGGAGCGGGCAGTGTTACATTCCTTGCCGCCGCAACCGTTTGAAGCGTGTCGGATGCAGTCAGGAAAGGTGAGCAAGATTTCGACCGTGACATTTGACACGAATCTGTACTCCGTGCCCAGTCAGTATGCCGGTCAAGTCGTGTGGGTAAAAGGATTCATCGATCAAGTGATCATCGTGGCTCAAAACGAGGTGATCGCTGTGCATACACGCAGTCGGGATCGGCAACAAATGGTGCTGGAACTGGATCATTATCTGGACGTGTTGCTCAAAAAGCCGAGAGCCGTTCGGGATGCGCGGGTCATGCGCAGTGATCAAGTGCCAGAAGTGTTTCGGCGTGTGCATGCCAAGATGCGGGAACGCCAGGAGGCAGAGGGAGATCGTTTGTTTGTCCGTTTCCTGCTCTTGCATCGGGAGGTGGGAATGGATCGTTTGCGCCAGGCCTTGGAAGAGGCCGAACGGACGCAAACGTACCACTTCGAGGGGCTTCAGGAGATCCTGAACCAATTGACAAACCCACGCCCGACGACACCGCTGACGAACGACAAAGTGCCGGTGGATCTGGCGAAGTTTCTGGTACAGCGCTCGAATCTACAAATGTATAACCGATTGTCCGGTGGGGAGAAATGAGCATGACGACCAATCTGCTACTGGCTCATCATCTGAAACAGCTGCGATTGCCCACGATCGCCAAGCAGTATGCGTCCCTCGCCAGGGAAGCGGTGGAGCATGGGTTATCCTATGAAGCGTATCTGCTGGCACTCGTGGAACAGGAAACGGTCACACGGGAGGAAAACCAGCGTCAGGTACGGATGAGACAAGCCACATTTCCCGTGCCAAAAACGCTCGACACGTTTGAATTTCACTATATCCCCTCGCTGAATAAACATAAGGTATTGGCACTTGCGCAAGGGGAGTTCGTAGAAAAGCACGAAAATCTATTAATTATTGGCAATAGTGGGACCGGAAAATCGCACATCGTGTTGGCGCTTGGCGCAGAAATGGTGCAAAAAGGCTATAAGGTAAAGTTCATTACGGCCAGCGCGCTGGTAGAAGAATTGTTGTTGGCTAAAGAGGAACATCGCTTGCAAAGCATGGACAAGCAGTGGCTGAAATACGATGTCGTCATCTGCGACGAGCTCGGTTATGTTCCTTTCAGCAAAACAGGCGGAGAGCTGTTATTTCAGTTTTTTTCTGGCCGACACGAACGGAGAAGCACCATGATCACCAGTAACCTTGATTTTGGTGAATGGGTGAACGTGTTTGGCGACGAAAAAATGACGGCGGCGTTGCTGGATCGGATCACACACCGGGCACACATCCTACTGATGAATGGGGATTCGTATCGATTTCGCCAGAGTCTACAGCGACAACACGAGGACCAGGAAGCATCGCAACCATAGAGAAGGTGAGTTCGCCCCTCTCCTCAGGGAGGGTGGAGGAACCCTACTACGCAACACGAGACCCTGCTGATGAATTAAACGACCAGAGACAGTCCCCACCGTCCCATGACACAAAAGAGAGGATCAGGAGCTCGTTGTGACACCAGATGTCACGCAGCCGGGAAAGGGGGTAAAAAAGGAATGGCTTTTGTCCGCTGGCGCGGAAATAGCGCCACACTTCTGGCTACCGTGTATGAACAAGGGAGAAGCCGACAAATCTTGTTGGCGGCCTTAGGGGGTGGGTACGGAGTGCCTACAGGGGTTCGCGAGTCCGTCCATGAACGCTTCCCGGGTTTGTCCATTGACTGGAACGCGGTGAATGAAGCGATGGCGAAAGGTCCCCGGAATGCCCCACCGCTGTTGGAGACTCAGCTCTCCTATTTAGAGGCAGAGCAACAATTGCGAGCGTGGGCGACCCAAGCGACCCCCACATTCCCTAGGGAAAAACAACAATTGCTAGATGCAGCGAACGTGCTAAGAAGCTGGAGAAGTCGGGAAGAAACGTCCCTACCTTAGGGAAAGTGAGAAAGAACACAACAAGAACCAAACTACTCCAAAACAGGGAACTCTCACGCACTAAGTGGCTCACTTTTACCGTGATCACAGTGGCTCAAATTATGCTTGACAAAAACAGCATTATTAACGAATGAATGCACTGCATCTGCTACAATACCACCAACAAATCCAGATGCACCACCAAGCACAGCGCCAGCAAATCCGCCACCAATTGTGCCTTCCGGACCAATTGTACTCCCTGCTTCTGCGCCCCATTGTGCACCTTTCCAAGCACCACCAGCTGCTCCCCATAAGGTATCTGTTTTAAAGTTTTGTACAAAACTATTTCCAACTGATTGTAAATATCCCACTTGCAATCAACCTCCTAAAGTTTTATATGGTTGATCTAAAACGCGCCGTTTATGGCAGACCCCAGTCTTTAGCCGTGGGGTCAGTGGCGCGAGCGTTGCAGCGCAACGCTATCTCTTGTCTCTTGCGTGGATGCCCCCGGCTTTAGCCGCGGGGAGGATGTCCACTATAATATATTTTCCCATGTTGAACAATAAATATTATGTATAAAATGTTATTATCCCCTGATTTAATTTTGTCCATTTTCCCTTAGTGACAGGAGTTTTTCGACTTCACCTTGAAGCTGTCGCGCCAAATAGTCAGCGGTGGCCTCGTCTAAATAGCCCCAGTGATGTTCAAACACACCTGCAACCAAAATCAGTTGGTGTGTCCGTTCGCGGTGTTCTTTTTCCTTGAGCCGCCCCTCCAACAGTTTTTTTCGCGCATCAAGTTGCGCTTGTTTTTGCTTGAACTCCTGCTCTTTGCGCTCTATCTCCTCTTGGATCGCCGCTAGCCGTTCCGCATCCGTTCGCCGTACCAAAAGACCCAACCCCCTAAATATCAAAATACTATCATACCCAAATTCTCAAGCGCTTGAGAATACCAAAACCCCAAAATACCGCCGCCCTAAAACCTACAACCAAAATAGCACAAAATGCCTGTTTAGCCCGATAGTTTCATAGTAAGATGATCCCAAGGACGAAGTGCAACGGAGAACGAAGGGCGCACTTATAGAAACTGCGTTTCTGTGCACCCTTAATAGGGGGTCGCGTCAACAAAACGCGAAATTAGTTTCGTAAGCAGACTCCATTTAGGGTTTCACTTAATGGATGGTTTGTTGACCTAAGACGCGTGAAATCAGAAAGCACCGAGCCTAATTTTACGTTCGTTTTTACACTTTTTATCATGGGTTGTTGAATGATGTTTTCACCTTTTTTCCGTTGTTTTTATACGAGTTCACCACGTTTTGCGATATAAACAGCAAAAGATCGAAAAAAATATTACTCTTTCCATTGAAAAATACTGAAAAAAATAATCTCATGATCCAACACGCATGAAAAAAGACAAGGAAGGTTCACTGCGCAGAAAACGAAAAAAACGAAAAAAACAAAAAAAACGAAGAAAAATCAAATCGCAAATTCAGCCATTTTAAGCGGTGAGCGCTTGTTTTCGTTTTTGTAAAAAAGGGCTGTTTCATGCCCTGTTTCATCACATTGTGATCTTTCATTTTCTCGTGTTTTCGTCGATTATCGGTCTTACGCACTTTTTGTAAGTTCTCATAACCGGTTTTATGTAAACTTTCTCGTGAAGGTGGTCACTATGAAAAGAATGATTGACGTTGAATTTGCATCACAATCGCTCGATCAGCGTCTTAGACGGGACATTTTAAGCTATCGAGCATGGTCTGATAGGTTGTCGCAGGAGACTTATGCCCAACTCATTGACAAGTGTCAGCAAGAGATTGTTGAAATAAAAGCAAAAGTCGAAGAAGATATATATTTATTACAAATATTGGTTTTTTTGTTTGGTCAAAGAGACTTGTATTGAATTTAATTACCCTGTTCCTACACTAGAAACAGAACTATTACGAAATGCCAACGCACATACTCGAATATATTAGACAGTACGAGTAAGAATAACTTGACAAAGAAGAATTAATTCTTCTATAAATTTCATCTGTTAATTTACGGGTATTTTCTAAAAAAGACCGATGATGTTATCACTATATTTGAAATTTGTCCAGTATGCACTTTTAAGCGTACTAAAAATGCATTATACTGTGATTAGATGTCACTAGGAGCTACCAGTAATGATCACCTGTTATCAGGAATGATTGAATAAAAAGTTCCCGTCAGCTGCAAACTGACGGGAACTGGGACGGACTGCAGCACCGTTAGGCAATTACTTCAGTTGAAAAGCCTAGTTTCTATTAAAACCAACTATGGGCAGTTGGTTTTAATTTTTTTTGGAGCGCTCGATTTCTATGGAGAAACCGAACAACCAAAAGTGAAAAAAAGGCACTGGTACTAAACGTATCTTCACCTTAGTCATTGACATCCCCCCTGTCCGTTAATCTCTAACGGCACTACAGAGTCCCATAGCCAAGGGGGAGCCTCCCACAACCTAACGTATACCAGTCACTCTAGAAGTCCTAGAATGAGTCTTGACTAGATTCTATCATATTATATTTTTGTAATCACAAGATTCCTAAACGCTTGTGATGGGTGATGACACAGTCATCTATTTTTATTTTTAAATGTCATATAATGTTCACAAATACCTTCTGTTTTTTTATTTGCGCTATACTCCTAATCGTTTACTGAAGTGATTTGCTCACGAAACAAACCACTTCTAAAAAATCTGACAAGGGTGTGATGATGACAAGTAGGTTCTTCCCAGTTTAACATGGCTGCATGCCGTTGATCGAGGGAGTCTACATCGTTGCGGAACGTACAGAAAGCCCGATTGTCGTTTGTATGATCACGAAAAAAAGTAATCATGATGCCATCTTTGCGCATCATCAGGTGGAGAACAATCTGTGATTTGAACTGAATTCGATTCCCTTTTCCGATTCTATTAAATTGGTGTAACCACTCCAAACTGCGAATACCCGAAAAGTAGAACAATGATGTCTTTTTCATAGAAAAGTACCTCATTTGAGCCTCAAATAGCATTTTCGAAAAATAAACACGTAAGTAGGAGGCAGCTCACGAAACGGGAAGAATAGCACGTTAAGTGTTGGCTAAGTCGATGAATGTCTTGTTCTGCGTGCATAAAACAAGGCTATGTCTGGATGGGCTGTACTTTAAATTGACGTCAGAGAAACCCTTGTAAAAGCGTCAAAATAGGGTTCGTTTTTAGATTTTCTGACGTCATGTTTCAGAACCCTTTGACCCTAATTTGACAGCTTAAAGTATTAACGGACGATTTTTTCCGTTTCGTGAGCTGACCCCATATTCAGCGCCGTATTGTGGTTCATCACGATCACATCAAAGATGCACAAGAGCGCATACAGCAGATCGATGGGCGCGGATGGTTCGCCAAGTGGAGCGATCCGATGGAACACGAAAAACACCTAACCCAGCAGACGATTAGCCTTAATGAAAAAATGATCCAAGAGTTACAGAAGGAGTTACCACCAGAACGGGAAATAAGACAACAGGCCGAGGCCGCACCACAGATCGGAGAATGGTTAGGAAAGGTCAATTCGTGGTTAGGGAAAATCGATAACGAGTTATTTAAACGCGATATCGATGAACATCAGCAACATAAACAAAGCAAGAAAAAGCAGAGGCACGATCAGAAACAAGGGCGGGGACTATAAAGATAACAAAAGATCGACTGAAGTACAGGTTTCATCAATTGATACAGTATCAAAACCACCAAAGTATTATATATGCAGATTTTCCGTATGTGTTTAATTAGTTAGTTCTGTAATGTTATTCAAAATGTATACACATTTTGAATTTAGGAAGGCTTCGCAGGGTTTGTTATCTGCTACAAGGAAGTTATTGCCGAACAATTAAACATTAGGGGAGTTGTGTATGTTTAGAAGTAAATGGTATATTGCGAGATATAAAGTACATTATTCAGCGCTATTTTATCGAGGTAATGATAAAGGGTTTGAGTTACTTATGGCGCACTCTGATGAAGAGGCGATAGAAAAATTCAGATCTATATTCGATAAATATGGAGGGGAAGTTACGTATACAATCAGACGAATCGGGAGCAAGGAACTTATATAACTAATAAATTTTAGGAGTTGAGTGGCGTGTATAAAATCATCAGTAGGGTTGGTTATTATTTCAGCGCAGTACTTTTGATCATAGCAGTCGTTGATGCAGTTTGGTATAAAACATGGTATATGATACCAGAGGGTTTTCTGGTAGCCATATTATTTACTATTTTTTGGACTTTTTTAATTCGTATTGTCTTTAGATTTAGACGAACCAAATAAAAATTTACATCATTTTAGTGTTTGTCGTAGTAGCTTTTCTTCCAATGGTTCATATCCGCGAAACAGTATGTCCGATATCTCAGTATGATCAAAAAAAATATTATATTGATCCGAGATATGCCCTATTGGGTGTAAACACCCAACATAATCAAATCTTTTTTGTGTTTCCATATGTATTTGTAATCGACCATATATCATTAGTGATTTTTTTTCCATTTTTTAATAAAATGACAGAACCTATTGGAAGTAAATGTGCTTTTTTAATTCTAACTCTCCCCCTTCCAGCAAACTGTGCCGTATGGCACAGTTTGCTGGGAATCGATCCGCATATTTACCATGTAATATCTACAGCCCCGCCAACACCAGCAATATCCGAGGCGCCGGCACTCATATGTATACCACTACTACCAAATGCTGCATCTGCGTGAAAACCTGCTCCAATATAGGCTGAACCGCCTATCGATACATGAACACCACCAATACTAAAGTTCAGACTTGCATTATCTTGGACAATATATGCACCAGCTGATACTCCGGCTGAACCCTCACCCTTACCGATTGACACCCCAGCCGAGGCGCTGACAACTCCCGCTGAAATATTATTGTCTGCTGATACAGTGTCACTACTATTATGAAAATGAGCATCTAAACTAGCCGCTTGTGCCGTAGCTGATCCACCCATTAAACTCCCGCTAACAGACCCGCCTAATACAGAAATTTTGGTGGTCTCATTGGGTGAATTTTTTATTGTATCTGTGTATGCCGATTTTTGTAAGTTAATCTGATGTCCCACATGTGCATCAACCGATGCACGTGATTTATTCTGATTTTCAATTTTATGCGAGCTATTGTTCTGGTGTGTTGACTGATGTGTTGTGTGGTGGCTTGCTTGGTGAGTGGTATGATGGCTTGCCTCGTGGGTTGCATGGTGGACTTTACTCACTATAATTCCCCCTTATTTGGTTGAAATACAATTTGTTCTCTTTCTTGTAGCTATGATTATAAACTATAATTTTCGATAAAATATACCATCCATAGAAAATTCAATTATTAAATTGTTAACATTAATTGAATTATTTTATTAAAAGCGCGTAATAACAAGTAATTAAAAGTAAAAGAAGTATGCTGATGGTGCTGAATGTAAACGTATGGTTCCTTGAGTCAAGGGCATGCGCTTTTTGTTTATCCTTAACGCCGAAGCTGGGAGATAAGAAAACTGCGGTTATCGCAGCCTCCATGATGACCCCAAATTTCAATTATTCATCGTCGCAGCTTCCTCGGCGGTCAAGCTGCGATAAAGACCACAGCCCATTTCCCTGTTCCATCCGATCCAAGAAAGAGCTGCATTTACATTATATTACTCTTTCTATTTCCTTAAAAGTTAACATAAAGCCGGTTATTAGTCCTTACCAAAAGTGCGTAAGGGCTATAATCGACGAAAACGCGAGCAAATGAAAGATCGTGATGTTTTGAAACACCCCATGAAACAGCCCCTTTCTGAGAATTGTAAAAACCCGTTTTACGCCCCAAAATGCCGACATTTGGCGAGGCTTATCGTACGATTTTTTCCCATTTCGTAAGTAGACCACTTTAAGCACTAAGATGCCATTCTATCGACCGATAATAGTCGATCAGCATCTATCTAAATCGTCAGGATCAAATTGATATTGAAGGAGATAGAAAACTAATGTCGAATTCACCATGATAAGCAAATACTTAATAACGTGGTGATAACGTTTTGAAATTGAACAAAAGAAATGCGTTCTGGACAAGCGAAGTAGCATCAATGCTTGATGTACAGCCTATAACAGTGAGAACTTGGGCGCTTAAATTCGAAGAAAAAGGATTTAGTTTTCCGAGAGATGATAACGATAAGCGTGCGTTTACATCGGATCACGTTAACATGTTTCGCTATTTGCAAAGCTTAACGAGGGATCGAAAGTATTCACTGGATAAAGCGATTGAAAACACCATCCAACGGTTTACAGAAAACGAAGAAAACACAATAACGAGGCCTGTAAATGAAACTGAACAAAATGCCATTGAACCGCGACTTAACAATATTTTTGAGACACAACAAGCGTTATTTGATCGACTCATAAGACACGAAGATACACAACAAAAAATACTCGCAACGCTGGAGGAACAAAACAAACGATTACAGCAGCTAGCGGAAGCCCAGGATCATCGAGATCTGCAACTAATGCAAACGCTGCGTGAGATCCATGAGCTGAGACGGTTAGAGGCAGAGGGGAAAAAAACGTTTTGGAGTAGGCTATTAAAAAAATAATGGCGTTTTTTGGACAAACAGAAGTATAATTAGCGAAAGTAAAAAAATGAGCGGATGAAACGACTAAACCAGCCCTAATGACTTGGCGGTCAGGCTGGTTTAAAGAATCATCGCTCTATATACTACTGTTCTCTTATGATACAAAAAAGGTCGATGGGTTTCAATAGTTCTATATAATTTTATATTGTAATAGACTATTACAATATATTTCTATCGACTTTTTTTATTAAATAATGGTAGTTATAGACGATGTTCGTTTCCTCCGAAAAAAGGGAGGATTTTATTATGTCTATTAATGATAAAACAATCATTCGTACGGTAAAAAAGTCTCAATATGTTACCATCAATAATTCTGTTTTCACAGATAAACGCCTGTCGTGGAAGGCGAAGGGAATAATGGGTTATTTACTCAGTCGTCCCGACGACTGGAAAGTCATTGTAGGTGATCTGATCAAACAGAGCAAAGATGGGAAAGATGCTGTTTATACTGGCCTGAAAGAACTCAAAAAATACGGATATGTAGAACAGCGGACAATTCGGCGTGAGGATGGAAAAAAATCAATTCTCCGGTGGGAATATATCGTCTATGAAGAACCCATTCAAAAGAGAGAAGAACCACTTACGGAAAATCCGGAAGTAGATCTAATACATACAGATTATCTACTTACGGAAAATCCAGAAGTAGATAATCCAGAAATGGATAATCCGACACTACTAAATACTGAATGTACAAATGATTTGATTAAACCAAATACTAAAAACAAACAAATAGAGCCTAATGTACTTGTGCCTGTTGTTGTCAATATTGATTTTTTTTCGATCAGAGAAGACCTGAAACAACTCAGTATCAAGGTGAGCGATCAGGAACTCACCCAGTGGATCAGTAAACATGATGCTACCTATGTACTTGAAAAGATCAAAGTGGTGAAGGGAATGACCTCTACAGCACCGCTAAGGACGCTCAGAGCCGCGATTAAGGACAACTGGAAGGTAAACTACGACAATAGCAATAAAAATGATTCTAAGGGCAATTCTGAACATCTGGAGCGTGTTGTGCCTGCCGCTCAAGCGGGGAAATACGAGCGTTTCTATCAGGTGTACGGAAAGACAGCACAGCACCAAGCA
>JAEHJW020006539.1_pt1 | contig 15609 bp, 14 predicted proteins | sample 9271431 | NCBI WGS metagenome assembly JAEHJW02
AAGTATCCGTTCGCGGGGCCAAGTCCTCGCCCAAGCTCACTCTCGAGGCGCACCCCTGAATGTAGGACGTTGCCCGTATAGATCTTCGCTGCAGCCGGCGTCAGCGTGCAGGTCCGGCGGTTAGCCGCGCACCAATCGCCTGAGACGATTCTGCCGCGGCAGCCCATGTGATGGTTTCAGGCTGATCCGGGGCAAAGTCCCGCCAATTCGGCATGGCCGTTGGGTTGGACGTGTCATAGAGCTTTGGTGCGATCGCAACCAGGAGCTTCCATCCAACTTCCGGGTGATCGCGCAGAAGCCGGTCGATGACTGTCAAGCGCTGTGCTGAGGTTGCATAGGTCTGCGGAGACCACGTCACAAAAATCTGCCGTAGCGACGCAAAAGGCCTGTTGGCCCACTGCCCTCCGGGATCAAGTTCGTCGAGGCGCGCCAGAATGGAAGCGGCCTGGAACAAGTAGGTTGGGGAGCGCGCAAGCATTTCGAGTGCCCACAACAAATTGGACAGACGCTCGGTCGTGTGAATCAGCCCTTCGTCGCTGCGAAACAGCGACATGATGGCAGGATCGTCTCCTTCGAGGCCGGCCTCGAGCGCCTCAAGAAACGCCGCAGGAGCCGCCTCGGCGAGGTTGCAAAAGTCTCGCGACAAGGACCACCATAGGGCATCCAAACAGAGGGTGGAGCGCCCGGGCCGTTCGACCTAGGGATTCAGCGTTGCGAGTGATGTCAGCAACGCGCCATATTGCTGCCCCTACGACGAGCCGCCTCTGAGCGGGAACGCCGGGCGATTGCTTCACCTCGATACCGGCGTCTGAACCGACGTCGCTTTGACCGGCAAGAGAGGGTCGGCAATCGGGAGTCAGAAAATTGTGGGCGTATCGCTTCTGCGGCGTGGGGAGCGTTACGGGCGCGCATACATGATCTCGTCGAGGATGAGTCTTCATTTCGAAGAGTGGGCCTGCGCATGGGGTGGAGATCGTTCTACGCCGTAGATAGGGCCACCGGCGCGAAGGCGCTACAGTCCTACGGCTGTTTTGTTGGGGGTGGCTGTCCCGCGCCAGCGAGCCTTGACGTAGATTTCGGTGGTCGTGACGGATTTATGGCCGCAAAGGTGTTGGATCCTTTCGAGCTGGACGCCGGAATGCCACATGTCGGTCGCCCCCTTGCCTTTGAAATCGTAAAAACCGAACGACTTGATGGCGACGGTTGAGCGATCGACCGGCTTGTTCTTCTCAGCTGTGTTTCTGCCGACGGCGAGATCATTCGCCTTGTCGATGCACCTCTTTAGCATCGAAGATAGCCCATCGTAGGTGTATGGATTTCCATCTCGACGATGGATGAGCGGCATGTCGGGCTCCGACATCGTGACATCGGTTGTTATGCGGAGTTCCGCAAAAATCGATTCAATTTCCGGGGTAATCTGGATGTCAACGATGGTGCCGGTTTTTCCCTGCACGTTGCGAATTACACGCGTAAAAGTCCCGCTCGGTTCCTGCTTGCGCACAATATTTCTCGTGGTCCAGCTCAGAATATCTTCTGGACGTTGCAGCGTCCGGTAGACGAGCATGGCAAGGCATCGGACTGCCTGTGGAGCGATTTTTAGGACTGCTTCGAGTTCCCAGTGTTCTACGTATCGGCGACGCTTTGTCTCCTTATTTCGGCGGACACCAATGCAGGGATTGATTTTGACTTCGCCGCGACCGGTACGAATCATCCAGGAAAAGCAAGCAGACAGGCAGGCTTTTTCCCGATTTGCGCGAATAGGCCGATCGAACATCGCTCCGAAGTCGAGATACTGAGCGACGTGATGCGGCTCGATGCATGTCGGGGTCATCTTGCCGAAGAAGGACTTTAGCGGGATGAGATTCTCTGTGTAGTCATCCCGGGTGCGCACGCTCAGCTTCCCGGCGTTTATACGCATCTCGCAGAAGTCGAGAAACTCGTCGAGAAACCACGACATCGTTCCGTAAGCTGATCCACTCTTTTTGTTGTAGTGGGAGCCTTTGAGTTTGGCATCATTGATGTCCGTTCCAAGTCGCTCCCATCGATTGTCCTTATGAACGTACCAGAATGCCCCGTGCTTCCAGTGCACGCGGGTGGGAAGGCCGAGCGGATTTTCTTTGCGCTTTTGCCCCATTATATTTGTTCATGAGTATTAAGTAAGTTTTTTGTGTTGCGCTACGAGTTGTTTCTGTGTGAAAACGACCTCCGTCGAATATATCGGAAGAGAGGATACTCAAATTCTAGAGGGAATATTGTGCGATGTCTGTGATTTTCAGCATTCGTCTGGGTACGCTTGGATACCGGCATGCGGTGTTTTATTCGTTTCGTAATTAAAAATATTGCATTTGTGATAATTTGAGAGTCAGTTGACACGATTTGGATCGACAGGTAGAGTCCATCTCGTGTGATTGCCCTGAAAACCCGGAACCACCATGTCCACGCAAAGCTGCAACGCGATATCAAAACGCACCGATGGGTTTCGGTGTGCCGCTCCGCGTCGTCCGCGTGTGGCGGTGTGCGTGCGTTTGCCGGGCAAGGAGGGGAGTTCGTAGGTTTTCCCGTCGTTCGAACGGATCCCGAGCCCGGCCCGCAAGATGCGCGCCGGGCTTTTTGTTTTTGGCTTGAGGTATCTCCGATGGAGTTGGATCGCGGCCCGTGGCGGGGCTGCGAAGGGTTGATTTGGCCTTTGTGCCGGTTTGGGAGATTTCCATGCTGCGACCGATCGTGTTTCTCGATATCGACGACGTGCTTTGCCTGAATACGGCGTACACCGGATTCGACGCGAAGGATGCCGTGCGTCCTGGAGGCGGCACGCCGTATGCAAAGCCGATACCGCCGGACCTGTGGCAGCGCCTGTTTGCGCACCGGCCGCGAGCGAATCTCCGTGCGCTCGATGACGAGTTTGCGCCCCGGTACGTGGTCTCGTCGTCCTGGAGGACGAGTTTCAGCCGAACGGAGATGGAGATCGTGTTCCGAGAGACCGAGATCGCATTCGTTGCCGAGAACCTCCACGATGTCTGGCGCACACCGGACTACGGTCGCGGATGGGGTTGCGGGTACCGTCGCGGCGAGATCGAAGAGTGGGTCGAGCGCTGGCACCACGAGGCGTCGCCGTGGGTCGCGTTGGACGACTTCGCAAGCGGTGCAAGCCTGATGGGTCACGACAACGCAGTGCTATGCGAACCCGGTGTCGGGTTTTCGGACGATCGCCTGGGAAAAGCCCGGTCGGTGTTGCGCGCGTTGGGGGAATGATTTTGGGAGCCGAAACATGGAAATGTTCTCGAAGAGGAGGGATGTAGAACTGCCGGGATTCGACGCGGTCGGCGACCGCTGCCTGGGCACCGAGAAGCGCATGCGGCATGGGCGGAACCTGCTCGTCCCCATGGACCTCATCGAGCGGCTCGACGCGGAAGCGGCCACGCGCGAAGCAGAAGTTGCGGCAAAGGAGAAGGAAGAGGAAGCCGCTCAGGCGGCTGCCCTCGCCGCGCTTCAGGCAGCGAAAGCAGCGCGGGCGGAGGAAGCTCCCAAGGTCGTTGCGCCTTCGGTTCGGAAGCAGCGCCAGGTGACGGTCTTCCCGAAGGAAAACGTCGCCGCTGCGAAAACGCGCCTGGAGGGGAATCTGCGCGATAAACCGGGGACGAAAGAAAATCCGTCGCCCGCGATGAAGCTGCTCAACCGCGCGGCAGCCGATGATGGACTGCGGGCGTTGCCGGATGCGAACCGGGCCGCGAAGCGGGTGGCGGCGCTTGCCGATCGGTTCGAGAACCTGGCCGAGCCGATCGAGTACCTCTCCACAATGCTTGCGCTTTCCGCGCGGCAGCCTGCGGAGCACTTTCGGGTTTCGCCGATGCTGCTCCTCGGCCCCCCGGGGATCGGCAAGACCTACTTCGCGCAGTCGCTCGCCGAGGCGCTGGGCAAGGACGTTCCGTGGCGGCGGTTCAGCGCGGGGCAGGCGCAAAGCGGCTTCCAGTTGACGGGGGTCGACAGCGGCTGGGCGACCTCAAGCCCCGGCCTGGTGTTCGACATGCTCGTCGGCTCGCCGTGGGCGACGGGCATCCTGGTCATCGACGAAGTGGACAAGCTCGGTGGTGACCGGAGTCATCCGGTCGTTCCGACGATCCTGGACCTTCTGGCCGATACGACGGCGGCGAGTTTCGAGGACCAGTCGCTTCACCTGAAGTTCGACGCCTCGCGGCTGCTGGTCATCGGGACGGCAAACGAGGAGGATCGGATCGACAGCGCGCTGCAGTCGCGGATGCAGACGTTCGCGGTGCCGATGCCCGGCGTCGAGCAGCGCCGGCGGATCGTCGAGGCGCAGTGGGCAGACCTGACCCGGCGCGCTCGCCGCCGGTTCCGGCTCGATCCGGTGTCGGTCCGGGAGGCGGCGGAGCGGGTCGACCTGGATCTGCGAAGCCTGCACCGCGCGGTGCAGACGGCGTTTGCTCGGGCGTTGTTCCGAAAGGGTTCGGGTGCGGTTTCGCTCGAACTGCCGGAGCGGGAGGAGGCCCCGCGCGCGATCGGGTTTTCGTGACCGGATGGGAGGCGGGATGAAGGTGTTTCTCGACGATGTGCGCGATACGCCGGAAGGCTGGGTGCGGGTGTACTGGCCCGAGGAAGCCTGCCGCCTGTTGGAAACCGGACAAGTCACGGAGATCAGCCTGGATCACGACTTGGGCGACGATCTCCACGGCACCGGCTACGACGTGGTGAAGTGGATCGAAGAAGCAGTGTTCACCCGAGGGTTCCGGCCGCCGAGGATCACCGTCCACTCCGCCAATAGTGCGGCGCGGGCACGGATGGAGGCCGGAATCTGGGCGATCGAGGCAATGGCGGCGGGGCAGAAGGCGGCGGATGAGGAGGCGTAAATGAATTTCGACGAGCTTATGGCAGCGCACGAACGTGCCAACCGGATTCAAGGTTGCAGCATCGAGCAGCTGGTTGCGGCGTTTCCCCGCATTTTTCACGGCGAGGCGCCGCAGTGTTCTTCGCATGTGTCACCGGGCTGGCGCGAGATCGTGTGGGAGGCTTTCCGGCAGATCGACGATCTCCTCTCCGAAGGGCAGGCGGCGCGCCTGCGCGTGGATCAGATCAAGGAAAAGTTCGGGTCGCTGCGCATCTATCTCAGCGGAATGGCGCGTTCCGGGGCAGTCCAGTTGGTCGAACACGCGACCCACACCCACCTGGGGCCGTCCGACCAGGGGGAGGAAATCGGGGATCGGGTCCAGGCGATCATCAACGCCGCCGCGGAAAAATGTGCGCAGACCTGCGACATGTGCGGGCAGCCTGGAAGCATCCGGGCTCCCGATCACGTTTACGCGGCTCGCTGCGACGCGCACCGCAAAACCTCATGGGATGAATGGAACCTGCGCGTCCTGAGGCGGCACGGGGGAGCGCCGTAAGCATGAAGATCCAGATTCTTTCCGATCTGCACACGGAACTGCGGGACTTTGCGCCGGCGCCCGCCGATGCCGACGTCGTCGTGCTCGCCGGCGACATCGGCGCCGGGGCCGGCGGGCTCGACTGGGCCGCGCAGCACGCGCGGCCTGGCGGAGCCTTTGCCGGAAAGGAGATCGTCTACGTTGCCGGAAACCACGAGTATTACGGCCGGCACTGGCAAACGGTACCGGCCGATCTGCGGGACCGGGAGCGCGCGATCGGGATGCCGACGCTGCATTTCCTCGACTGCGACGAGGCGATCATCGGTGGCGTGCGCTTTCTCGGCTGCGAGCTCTGGACGGACTTCCAGCTTTTCGGGGTGGACCAGCACGCAATGGCGGAGCAGATGGCTGCATGCGTGATGTCCCTCAGCGACTTCCACCAGATCCGCAATGCCGGCCACGGCAAACTGCGGCCGGGCGCGGTTCGCGAGCGTCACCTGCAGCAGCGCTCCTGGCTCTCCAGGAAGCTGCTGGAGCCTGCCGATGGCCGCTGGGGCAAGACGGTGGTGGTCACGCACCACATGCCGTCGATGCAGTCGGTGGAAGGGCGCTGGCGGCTCGATCTCGCGAGTGCCGGATTCGCGTCGAACCTGGATGACCTCGTTGCGCAGGTGGACGGGCTGTGGATCCACGGCCATACCCATGCGAGCTTCGACTACCTGATTGCCGGCTGCCGCGTGGTCTGCAACCCCCGCGGGTACGTCAGCATGCACGGGAACGTCGAGAACGCCAATTTCGACGAGCAGTTCGTCGTGGAGGTTTGAGCATGGCGGGGCAGGGGGGAATCCCGCGATGACCCGATGGCCGGAGGCGACATGAACGCGAACGTGTTTTTGGATACGGAGTTCGGCGGGTTTCTTCCCGACGAACTGCAACTCGTCTCGATCGGGTTCGTTTCCGAATCCGACCGGATTCTCTACCTCGAGCTCGATGAGGTGGATCCGCGATCGTGTTCGCAGTTTTGCCGGGATGTCGTGCTGCCGCTGCTGGATGCGGGTCAGAAGACGTCCCGGGATGATGCGGCGACCCGTGCTCGGGATTACCTGGGATCGTTTGGCGGCGCGGTTACGCTTTGGACGGATCATCCCGGATACGACGTATTCCTCCTGCGCGAACTGCTTGCGAATGTCGGCGGGACGCTCCCGGAGATTCGGATCTGCGTGCCGGAATTTGCCCGGTTCATCCCACGCATGACGTACCTGAATCACGTAGAAGCGTTGTTCGAGACGAAGCAACTGCGCCGGCACCACGCGCTCGACGACGCCCGAGCGATGCGCGCGGGGTGGATTGCGGTACGAAACACTGCGCCGAGCGAGATCCGGCTGATGTCCGAGGACGCCGATCCGTTTGACCGCTTTACGGCTCGGCCCCCGCTTCCGCCGCCCCGCGAGGAGGATGTGTGACCGTTGCCGCTGGCGGAGGCTTGTCGGTCACAAGCAGGCTACCGGCTGCAGCGCCGAGTCGGGTTTTGACATGGGGAATGCGATGAGAATTTGGTTCACGTCGGATCTGCATTTTGGGCACCAGAACATCATTGGGTATTGCGGCCGTCCGTGGGAGACAGCGCAGGCGATGGACGAGGGGCTCATCGGGAACTGGAACGCGCGCGTGGGTCCGGACGATCTCGTTTACGTCCTCGGCGACATGTTCTGGTGCGATGCCAAGCGCGCCAGGGAGATCATGCACCGGCTGCACGGCGCCAAGCGGATCGTCCTTGGCAATCACGACCGCCTGCTGCGCGAGGACGAGTCGGTCCGCGAGTTGTTCGATGCCGTGCTGCCGGATCTGCATGAAGAGGCGATCGACGGCGCCCGGGTGGTGATGTGCCACTACCCGCTGCTTTCCTGGAATCGCGCCTTCGGTGGGGCGTACATGCTGCATGGGCACAGCCACGACACGGTCCCGTTCCGCGCTGACAGTGGCCGGCGGCTTGATGTCGGGGTGGACGCCCAGGGGTATGCGCCGATTTCGTGGAATGAAATTCGGAAAAAACTCGATGCCGTATCGCCGGTTGATCCGCGAGGGTACCCGTAGCAACGGCGGATCCCCGCTGAAGTGGTACCTATTGGGAATCATTCGCTATGCTTTGCCGTTGGTTGTTGAAACGTTCACCACGCTGAATAGCCACCTAAACTTGGCACGACACGCAGTGTCTGCACAAGCAGATCGATTGACAATTCGCGCTGAGTGGTTTCGCCGCTTTACGGACAATTGGTTTTCGCGGAAGTGCGCATTGCAGTGTTTCTGTCCCTTAGCATAGCGCCGCGGTGCCGATGGCGATTCGACAGAGAGTTTCCCAATATGACTATTTTGTTGCATTGAAGACCGCCTCACTGGAGAAAACTTCCAGTTGGCAACGCCGAACTGGATCAATCCACCAGTGCTAGAATCCCCGCATGATCCCGTCGGCTATCTCGCAGGCTTACACCCCGCAATTTTCCGGGCACGAGACCTTCCCCCTGCGGCAGATGTGGCTGAAAAAGGCATTTGACTGCTGTCAGGCAGATTGGACAGTACCGAAGGCTGCTTTCTCCGACGAGAGCGCCATCGCCGAGTTCGGGGTTGGCAAGAATATGGTCGCCTCCATCAAGCATTGGGCCTTGGCTTGCGACGTACTCCGGGAAGGCCCGCCCAACGCTTACGAGGTCTCCCCCTCGGCGCGGAGGATATTCAGAGACGGCGGTTGGGATCCCTATTCGGAGAGCCCCACGACCGCGTGGCTCGTCCATTGGTGGCTCGCGGGGAAGGGAAACCGAGCCACAACTTGGTATTGGCTATTCAACCATGTGACGGCGCCGACATTCTCGCGCGAGGACCTCGAGGCGCCGCTCGTCGAGTTCGCGCGGAAGCTTGATCCGAAACACAGGCTCTCTAGCTCGACGATATCGCGCGATATTGAGACCTGCCTGCGGAGCTACGCACCGTCAGGGGCAGGCCGATCGCCCGAGGACTACGCGGAGCCGGTGCTCGGGGAGCTCGGCTTGCTGCACGAGGAGCGCAAGGGGCACTTCTCATTCCGGCGCGGGCCTAAATCCACTTTGCATGATGCCCTGTTCGCCTACGCCCTGATCGATTATTGGGATGCCTCGGTCCCCGCGATCAGCTCGCTCGCGTTCGAGGCGATTGCATACGGCGACGGCTCCCCTGGCAGGGTCTTCAAGCTCGACGAGGACTCCGTCGCCGAGCGCCTTTTTGCGCTCGAGGAGGTCACCAGCGGCAAGTTCTCGTGGACCGACACTGCCGGCTTGCGCCAGGTCATGCGCAAGGAGCCCGGATCGGAGGCGTTGGCGCTTCGGCTGATCGAGAAAGCGTATGGCTGAGCAAGCTAAGGTTCTCTCGGATATCGTTCGCATTTCGCGGCACTATCAGCGCTCGATCAGGATCGACGCCGATCTAGGGCGCTTCGACGCCCTCGAAGGCTATGTCTGCCACGCTACCGCAACCGAGGCCATCGAGAGCATGTGCAGGCAGCTGCGCGACAGCAGCCAACGCGCGTTCACCTGGACCGGGCCGTTCGGTGGAGGCAAGTCCTCGTTGGCCGTGGCTTTGGCTAGCGCGGTCGGCCCCGACAAGGGGCTCAGGAGGAAAGCTCGCAAGGCCCTTGGCCTTGCCGCCATGCCGGCCTTCGATAAGGCGTTCCCGGCCGACAAGGGCTGGCTCGTTATTCCCGTGGTTGGGCGCCGCGCCAGCGTCGCAGGCGAAATAGCCAAGGCGCTTCATAAGGCCACCGGAGCGGACTCGCGCAAGCGCTCTGGCTCCTCGGTGATCGCCGAGCTCTGCGAAGCGGCGGAGGACAGGCGCTCTAACGGAGCGCTCTTGATCATCGACGAGATGGGCAAGTTCCTCGAGGCCGCCGCCCTTGGCGTTGGAGACGACGTTTATTTCTTCCAGGAGCTCGCTGAGGCTGCGGCTAGGGCCTCGGGCAAGCTCGCGATCATCGGTATCCTGCACCAATCGTTCGCCCAATACGCCGCCAAGCAGGGCATCGACACCCGCGACGATTGGGCCAAGGTTCAGGGGCGCTATTCCGACATCCCGCTGGTGGCCGCCAGTGACGAGGTCGTCGAGCTGATTGGAAGGGCGCTGGTCGTCGAAGGCAGACCAAGCGGCGGAGCTGAGGCAGCGGAGGCCGTCGCTGAAGCGATCAGAAGCCGGCGCCCGTCGGTTGGGGCGGGGTTCGCCCAGAGCCTCGACGCCTGTTGGCCTCTGCACCCCTCCATGGCGGCCTTGCTCGGCCCCATCTCCAAGCGGCAGTTTGGCCAGAACGAGCGCAGCACCTTTGGCTTCCTTGCCTCCGCCGAGCCCTTCGGGTTCCGCTTTTTTTTGGAGGCGACTCCGGCCGCCGCTTCCAACTGGTATCGGCCGGACGACTATTGGGATTACCTGCGCGCCAATCTCGAACCGGCGATCCTCGCTTCTCCGGACGGCCATCGCTGGGCGCAGGCCGTCGAGGCGGTTGAGCGCGCGGAGGCCAAGACGGGCGACGATCTGCATGTGGCCTTGATCAAAAGCATCGCGGTGATCGATCTCTTCCGGAATGGATCAGGACTGGCGGCGGAGACGACGGTGCTGGCCTCGCTCTTCCCCGAGAGGGTGCGGGAGGAGATAGACGCGGCGCTCGAGCAGCTTTCCAAGTGGCGCGTTGTCATCTTCAAGAAGCACATCGGTGCCTGGTCAGTTTTCGAGGGCAGCGACTTCGAGATCGAGTCGGCCGTGTCCCAGGCGCGGGCGACCCTGCCCGGCGTCGATTTCAATCTGCTCTCTAAGCTCGCGAACCTCTATCCGGTCATCGCCAAGCGGCACTACCACCAGACGGGGACGATGCGGTGGATGGACGTGGCGCTTTGCAGGATGGAGGAGGCCAGGAAAACGGTGTCTGGCTTTGAGCCGCGCGAGGGCGCGTTCGGATTGTTCCTGCTCGCGCTGCCCGCCGCGGGATCGACCCAGAAGGCGGCACTGCGCGATTGCCAGAAGATCGCCGGGGAGGCCAAGTGGCCCGTGGTGATCGGCGTTCCGCCGAACCACGCCCGCATCGACGAGCTCGGAGCCGAGCTCCTGTCGCTGCAAGCCGTCCAAGCTAGGCACGAGCTCGGCGGCGACGCGGTGGCGAGGCGCGAGGTGGCGGCGCGCTTGTCGGCCGCGCGCTCGGCCTTGGAGGAGCAGCTCGGGACCGCGTTGACCGGCGCTACCTGGATCGCCGGCGAGACAAAGATGGCGGCAGGCGAGAAGCTCTCGCCGATGGCATCGAGCATCGCCGACTGGAAATTCGAGGACGCCCCGCAGGTTTGGAGCGAGCTCGTTAATCGGGACAAGCCGTCGAGCAATAGCGTGAAGGCGCGGCGCGACCTGCTCTACCGTATGCTCGACAGCGAGGGCGAGCAGTCCCTCGGGATCAGCGGATTTCCCGCCGAGCGTGGCCTCTATGAGACCTTGCTGCGTCGTCCGGGGTTGCATCGGCAAGACAAGGACGGCGCGTGGCGCTTCTTGCCGCCGGACGAGAAGGACGAAGCGAGGTTCGCCAGGCTCTGGGAATCGACCAGAGCCCTCTTCGGCGATGGCGAGGCGAAGATCCCAGCTGCGAACATACACAGGCTTTGGGCCGCCCCTCCCTTCGGGGTCAAGGCCGGCGTTATGCCGGTGATCTTCACCGCCTTTTTGCTCGCCCACAAGGCCAACGTAGCGGTCTACAAGGACGGCGTGTTCGTCCCACGGGTCACCGACGCCGACGTCGACGAATACTTGCAAGACGAGGGGCGATTCGCGCTGCGCTGGATCACCATCGACGAGGACAAGTCCAGAATCCTCTCGGGCATTGCCGAGATACTCGCCAGCGTCGGGGAAACGGCTGTGGCCCGCGATCCGTTGGAGGCCGCCCGCGGGCTGGTGGCGATGACGCTGGACCTTCCCGCGTGGACGCAGCGGACGCAAGGCCTCTCCGACACGACGAAAGTAGTCCGCGACACACTGCTCAAAGCCAGTGATCCGCACAAGGTCCTGTTCGTGGACCTCCCGGCGGCCTTGGGCGGAGCGCGGGGCACGGAGTATGTCGAGGCGCTGAGAGGGCCGGTCAAGGAACTCGCGGAGGCATATGGCAAGATGCTCAAGCGGATTGAGGCGAGCATGCTCGGAGCCTTGGACGCTCCGCCTGAGAGGCTCGACAGGCTGAGGGCCCGGGCCGAGGCCGTGGCGGGCGTCACGGGGGATCTCAGGCAAGACGCATTCTCCGCAAGGCTCGCCAAGCACGACGGGTCGAAGGAGAGCATCGAAGGGCTGATGAGCCTGGCGGCGAACAAGCCGCCGAGGGATTGGAACGACAGAGACATCGACGCCGCGCTATTGGAGGTGGCCGGATTCGCGCTGCGCTTCCGCCATGCGGAGGCCCTGGTGTCCGTGAGGGGTCGCAAGCCGACGAGCGAGGCGTTCGCCGTGGTTATCGGCGCTGGCAAGCAGACCCAGACCCTCGCGCGCGAGTTCGACGTGCCAGACCGCCACCGCGAGAAGGTGGACGCCTTAGCGGCGCATCTAGCGCGAAGCTTGAAAGAGCAGGGCCTCGGGGCCGACGCGATGCTTGCTGTCTTGGCCAAGGCGGGCCTGAGCCTTGCCGAGGATAAGCAAGGTGGCTGAGAGGCATGTCCTGGGCATCTCGGGCGGGCGCGACAGCGCGGCCCTGGCGGTGTTCGTCCGCCAGCGCTATCCGGAGCTCGACGTCGACTATTTCTTTACCGACACGGGCAAGGAACTCCCCGAGGTGTATGAGTTCCTCGGCAGGCTTGAGGGCTTCCTCGGCAAGCCGATCGCGCGGCTGAACCCTCGGCGCGACTTCGACTTCTGGCTGCGGGAATACAACCACTTCCTGCCGTCGCCGCAGACCCGCTGGTGCACCCGGCAGCTCAAGCTCGCTCCATTCGAGCAGTGGGTTCGGCCCCTGCTCGCCGCCGGAGACAAAGTCACCAGCTACGTGGCCATCCGAGCCGACGAGGAATACCGGGAGGGATACGCGGCCAAGCACCCGAACCTAACGGTGAAGCTCCCTTTCCGCGAGGCGGGTATCGACAAGCGCGGCGTGATGGAGATACTCGACGGATCTGGCGTGGGCCTGCCGAAATACTATGATTGGCGGTCGCGCAGCGGCTGCACCTTCTGCTTCTTCCAGCAGAAGATCGAGTGGGTGCGCCTGAGGGAGCGCCATCCCGAGGCCTTCGAAGAGGCGAAGCAATACGAGAAGAGTGCCCTTGAGCACGGTTCGCCGTTTACATGGTCACATGGCGAATCGCTCTCCGATCTTGAGCGTCCTGCACGTGTTGCGCAAATCATCCTGGATTTTGAGCGCCGCAAGGCCCGCGAATTCGCTAAGAGACCAATCAACCCATTACGACCAGCTAAATTGATTGTCGATCTCGATGACATATATGGCGAGGACGAAGGCGGGGGCACATGCCTTGTTTGTCACAAGTAGTGCCTGATTAAGAAATAGGTTGGCCAAGGCTCGATAGTCGCGGAGATTGGCGAACACTTCCGGGGAGGTATGGTGGCGAACAGTCACGTTGGTTTCCAGTTCAAGGCAAGAGTCCTGCATGAGCTCGGGGCCGAACTGATTAGCTCAGACGCCGTTGCCGTCTACGAACTTGTAAAGAACTCACTTGATGCAGGCTCGTCGACTGTGGAAATTCAGATTGATGTCGCGCTGCCCCATTCTGCGTATCGCCAGCTACGCGGGCTACTAGAAGAAGAAATAGAAGGCACCTCTCTCGGACGTGGCGACACGGTAAGTTTTGACGTATTCAACCAAGCCTTGCGCCAAGAAGTTGGGGAGTCAGGCGCCACTGCCAGCGTACGTGAACGATTCTTTCAGCACTACGGCGAGCCGCTGACTATTTCCAGTGCCATTAAGCACCTTGACGAGGCGTATCTGCGCAGCAACAGATTTTGCGTAAAGGACATCGGCTGTGGCATGTCCGCTGCAAACATTAGAGATGTTTATATGACGGTAGGCACCGCAAGCCGACGCACCGAAAAGAATACGTTCGTCGAAACCGCGCTTAGAGGACGATCTCGGCTGCACTATGACTATTCCCATCCTGCGAAGGGAATTCCCCTCGGCGAAAAAGGTATAGGCCGGTTGGCGGCTATGCGCCTCGGACATTACATCAAGGTGAAGACCAAGAAAGTGGGCGAAGAACACTGGAACGTCTTGCACCTTGACTGGCGGAGGGCTCTTGACGATGCAGACCTTGACCCGTCGGGCTTGAACTTCAAGCTTGAGTTACTCCCTGCCGAAGCCGCCGAAGTCGAGGCGTCAGGCACGTCCATCGAGGTCTTTGCACTACAGGGCGACTGGTCATCAAGCAAAATAGGGAACATCGCGCGCTACGAGCTAGCTAAGCTCGCCGATCCATTCGCGGATTTCGCCGCAAACAAGTTCATCAAGGTACGTTTCCAGGGTTCCCCGGTGCGCGTACCTATTTTGGATCGGGAGCCACTGGAAGCCGCTGACGCGGTTTGTGCGGCACGGCTGGTCTATGACGATCAACACCAACCAAACTTACGTGTGAGCGTTGATTACAAGCGGCTCGGCAGTCAAGTATCGGATGTCATAAAGAGCGATCATCTTTGGTCGTGCGTCAGGGAAGAGCCCAGTCGCAAATCGAAAAAGGCGCTGCTCGTAGATGCGGAAATTGTCGGCGCCGCCCTCCGACACCTTGGGCCATGGGAAATGAAGTTCTACTGGTTCAATCGCGGGCGCATCATGAGGAATCAGCCCACGTTATGGGAAAGCTCCGTAAAGGATTTTCTCCAGTCTTGGGGAGGCGGATTCTTGGTTTATCGAGATGGATTTCGCGTTTATCCGTATGGTGAGCGATCAGATGATTGGCTCGACCTCGACCGCAAGGCGCTCTCGGCAAGCTCCTTCAAGCTCAATCGGGCACAGATGGTTGGGTATTTGCGAATATCCTCCATCGCAAATCCCGCGCTCGAGGATCAAACAAATCGTGAGGGGTTCCGTGACACATACGAAAAAGAGGCGATCAGGCGATTGTTGCGCTGGGTGATCCTCGCCTACTGCAGGCCGTTCCTTGAGGAGGTCGAACGTAAGAAGGAGCCCCCTATCGATGAAGTCGTGACAGAGGTCGAGAAGCGCATAGCGACCTCGAAGGACTCCGCCATCAGCAGCCTTAAGGAAATAGGCATGCGAGTTCCATCAGAATCCGATAGCATCAGAAAGGTGATGGCGCATCTTGAGGACGTAAGTGAAGCATGGGAACGTGCCAAGCTGCGCATTGAAAGCTTCGAGGAGGAGATCGAACGATTCATCCATCTTGCTGGTGTGGGCCTCATGCTCGAGTTCATATCGCACGAACTTGCACGGATTACGCAAGACACGTTGAAAGCTGTCTCAACGCATCGATTTTCTCCCCAGGTTATCGAAGCGCAGTTAAAGACGCTCGACAAGCGGGTTCGCATTCTTGACGAACTGAGCGTTCCAGGACGCCAGCGCCGAAAGGAAGAGAATCTTGGCGACATAGTACGGATGCTTGTCGAGTTTCATGCAGACAAAGCGAGACGGGATCAGATCGCTGTCTCAGTCATTCAGGAGGGTAAGGGTACATTTCGCGAAGTGGTCGAGAAAGGCCAGATTCTGCAAATTCTTGACAATCTTCTAAGCAATTCGTTCTATTGGCTTCGCAATCGCTTGGACATACGTGGGCCGGCTGATGTGACCATAGTTCTGGACAACGCCCGCCGGGAGATTCGATTTACGGATACCGGACCGGGAATCCCCCCTGAACGTGCTGACCAGGTATTTGAGCAATTCTTTACCACAAAGCCGCCACAATCTGGCCGGGGTCTCGGCCTTTATATCGCTAAGCGACTGGCACAAGAGAACAATGCGACGCTGACACTTGCGCCAGTAGAGAAGGACGGGCTGCATCGGACGTTTGTGCTTAAGTTCGGCGCTGTTCAATGAAGTGCGCGGGGGATCGGGGAGGAATTGATGGCGTGGGCATACAAGAAAGCGGTGGTAATAGACGATTCATTTGGGCCCACTGCTGTCCGGTTAAAGTGACCTAGAAATCGCGGAGAACGAGTATTCATGCGGGTTTCCAGGCGTTTTTGGGTGGTGTCGACTTGAACGGCGAATTGCCTCCGACCCATGATTTCGGTTTCGGCT
>JAEHJW020003296.1_pt1 | contig 15601 bp, 19 predicted proteins | sample 9271431 | NCBI WGS metagenome assembly JAEHJW02
AAAGCCTTGCCGGATCTCTGTGAGGCCCGTACAATCCGCCCCCTTCCTGGTGCGGGGTGGAGCAGTCTGGCAGCTCGTCGGGCTCATAACCCGAAGGTCGCAGGTTCAAATCCTGCCCCCGCTACCATCGATACTTGAATGGGCTGCGCCAGCAGCCCGCAGCAGCATCGCTGCCACGTTCCGCTCCCCGTAGAGCCTGAGCTGCCGCTCATCCGCCTCGATTGTCACGGTGCCCACGTGGGTGCGGATCTCCTCGCGTGCCCTCGGGATATCGCCGGCCGCGAGTGTCTCCTCGAGCCGCTCGACCGCCCGCCGGGCTCGGGCCGGCAGATCGGCGAGGATCGGCGTCACGTCTACCGCGCGGACAGGCTCGGCCTGCGCGGCCGTGAGCCGCTCGAGCTCCGCCTCTGCCGCGGTGAGCTTCGCGGCGAGCGTCGGCGAGGCCCGCAGCGCGCCGGATGCGATCGCGTCGGCGAGGTTCTCGACCTCGGCCCGCAGTTGCTTGATCCGCCCCGCGTGATCCGGTGCGCTGGGCTTGCGAGCGCGTAGAGCCGCCCGGACGCGCCGGACAATCTCATCGATCACCTCGGGCGAGCGCAGGTCGCGCTTGATGCCCGCGAGCACCTCAGCCTCGGCCACCTGGCGGCGCAGCATGGCGTTGTTCCCGCACAGCGCATCGCCGCCGCTGGTATGCCCGCTGCAGGCATACCGATCGACGCCGGCAATGGCGTACGCCGAGCCGCAATGGCCGCAGCGCAGCAGCCCCGACAGCAAAAACTTGCCGCCGGTCCCTGTGCGGATCGCGGCGCCCTTCGACATACCACGGCTCACCCGCTCGCCAATGCGGTGCGTCTGCGCGGCCTGGCGAGCCTTGACGCGCTGCCATAGTTCCTCGCTCACGATGCGCAGCCGCTCATCCTGCCGGGTGATCCATTCCTTTCTCGGGTTCAATACCTGCCGGCGCTTGCTCGAGTCCGCAGCCGAGCGAATCCACCGCGAGCGGTTCCAGACGACGACGCCACGATAGACGTCGTTATTCAGGATCCCGAGTCCGCGGGCCGGATTGCCGTTTATGGCTGAGTGGACCCAACCGCGCTTGCGGCGCAGCTCTCGCCCCCAGGTCGAGCCCGGGGACGGTACACCCTCACGATTGAGCGCGGAGGCAATCCCGCGCGGCGCGTGCCCGTCGGCGTAGAGCTGGAACACGCGGCGCACGATGGCAGCCTGCTGTTCATCGATTTCGACCTCCCCAGAAGCGGATAACGCGGCCGGAACGTACCCGTAAGATCGACCGCCGGCCGACTTCCCGGCCCGCGCGAGTCCCTCGAGGCCGCGCCGGGTGCGCCGGCCGATCTCCTTGCGGTATGCCGTTGCCATCGCACCTCCGACCGCCCCCATGATCTCCGCGGACTCGTGCCGCGTGTCTAAGTCATGAGTGACCACGGCGATGCCTAGGTCGGAGAGTTCTGCAAGTCTCGGCGCCTGCTCGGCGAGATTGCGCCAGAGGCGCGAGGCATCCTCGGCGACGATCACCTCGAACTCATGCGCACGTGCCGCTGTGAGCATCTGCTGATACCCCGGCCGCTGCGCTGTGCCGCCGCTGATCGCCTTATCGTTGAAGCGCGCCACGACCACGAAACCGTGCCGTTCCGCGAGGCGCTCGGCGACCCGGAACTGATCCTCGATCGACTGTTCCCGCTGCAGGTCCGAACTGTAGCGGCCGTAAATCGCGGCCCTCATCGGTGCCTCCTCGCGGGACGTCTCCCCGTTTTCTTGAATTGGCGGAAGTCCTCGACCGACATGCCGGCCCGGAGCGCTGCCTGGCGCTCGCGCTGCTTTTTCAACCGAGCGCGATCCGCACAGGTTCTGCCTCGCGTGTCCTTCGCTTCCGGCAGCGCGCAGTACTGCGGAGGGCCGCCGGTACGATCGTAACTGAACAGAAAGAATCGGCCGCATTCCGGCCACTGACAGCGGCATAGCTCGTCGCAAAGCGGCTCAGCCGCCAGCGACCGAAGAACGAACGCCCAAGCCGCACCATCACCGCTCAAAATGACGCGCTCCTCGCCCCGCACGGGCACCGTCGCGGCGCGCCCGCGTAACGACTTCTCCCATTGCGCCTCGAACTTGCGGCGAGCGGCCGTGGGGTCGGCGCGTATCTGGTCGAGGTCTGCGATGAGCCCCCCCAATTCCGGCTCGCGGTAGTAGATCGCGACGGTCGCCGCACCCGTTGCGGTTCGAATGAAGATGTCCGTCGGGCCGTCCTTCGTGTGCCGGCTGAAGTTCACGACCGCGAGGAGTTCCTCGACGTACGCGCGGGGCGTCAGCCCGACCGGCCCCCCATCGCTCAAGAAGCGAACCGCGTCCCAAGGCCGCGACGGCCGCTCGGCGATGCGCGCCAGAAACGCGAGCGCCTCGGCGACCTGCTTGCGCTCCTCCGGTGAATCCCGTTCGGGCTGCGTAACGCTCATTTCACACCTCGGCGCCTACTACCGGCGTGACGGCATTCTATGTGAACCTGCGTCACATCGCAAGTGAGCAAGTACATAGGCAGGAGGATCAATGCAATCGATCACCGACTTCGGCATCTCCGCGGTCGCCCGCCTCGTCGGGCGCGCCGAGTGCACGATCCGCAGGTACGACGCGAGCATCCGGCCGCGGCGGGACTCGGCGGGCCGACGCATGTACAGCCCGCAGCAGGTGGAACTCCTGCGAAACCTGCTAGCGCGAGGCCGCAGCGCGGCCTGACTCATGGAGATTCCCGCCCATCTGCAGCGCTACGACTCCCTGATCGACCTCCTGGTCGAGGGGCTCCTGCGCGAGATCGAGGCGGATTCCCAGTCCACAAACGCGAGAGAACCCGCGCCGCCTGATGCCATCGCACCTCGGGCCGCACCCTCAACATCCAACAGTTAGGTTTGTCATGGCTTTCAACCAGCAGATTCAGGACCGTATCAATCACCTCGGTAAGGCCGCTGGCGCCGGGGCGCTCACCAAGGGCGCAAAGAGCGAGGACGGCGATGCCGTCGAGCAGCTCGCGAAACTCATCCGCGGCCTCACCGCCCGCATCGAGGTGCTCGAGGAGCGTCTCGCCGCCGAGAAGTTCGCCACCGGCGCCCGGCTTCGCAAGTAACTCGATCAATCAACACCTTTTAGGAGCCAAAAACATGCACCCCGTCAACATCGACAACACTGGCGCCATCGCTCGCCGAGCCGAACTGCAGCGCCGCAATCAGGAAATCATCGCGAATCTCGCGAGGCTGACCGCTGTAAAAACCGAGCGCGACGCCGCCCGCGCTGCCATCGATGACATCACGCGAAAAGACGCCGAAGCGCTCGCCAGCTGGGCCGCCAGCGGCGCTCGGGGCGAGCCTCCGGCCAGCGACCAAAAGGGCCGCACGTCAGCCGCTCAGAAGCTTGCGGCCGCTGAAGCACAGGCCGCTGCGGTCGATCAGGCCATCGAGAAACTGACTCAACAGCACGGAGAGCTTCATGCGGAACTGCAGAACGTCGGCCGCGAGATCCTCGTCCTGCGCGCGCAGCACATCGGGCGGCTCCTGACCGACATAACAGCGCGGCGGCGCGAAATTGAGGACGAGCGCGCTGTCACCGATGCGATCGCAGGACGCCTGCAAGCCGAGCTTTTCGCGACGGATCCGCGAACAGGCGGAGATGTCACCAGCGAGTTGGAATCGCTGCGCGTGGCGTGGATCAACACCCGTGGCGGCCAGATCGACGCGGAAGTGACCCAGCGCTGGGCCGAACTCGCGAAGGATTTTCCGGCGTAGTGCCAAAAAAACGGCTGCGCGACGTGACGGTCGAGCAGCCGGGAGTTTTCAAACATGCGGCCTCATCGTAACACCTTCCGGCGAACCTCAAAAAGCACCGAGCCATTGCGCTCACCGCAACGGGCGGCGGACGCCAGCGCGCAGCCGCTGCTCGAGGGCGCCGTCACCGCTGACACGACCGCGGGCGTCCAGCGCATCGCGGAGCTGAATGGGACGCCGGCGGGGAGGATCGGGAAATGAGCGCCACCAAACGCGCCGCTTGCCCGCAGTGCAACCGCGGGCCGAAGGATACGGCGCTCGCTGTCACGACCGACGAGCGGGGCTCGGTGAGTTTCTGCCACCGCTGCGGCTACACCTCGGCCGAGAATCACGAGCGCCCGCGCATCGAGCGGGCCGGAACCGCGATGCCGCGACCTGACATAACCGCATCGAACGCGCCGCTAGACTGGAGCGATCGCGCCGAGGCCATTTGGCGGCGCACCCTCCCGTTGCGCGGCACGGTCGGGCAAAGCTACCTCGAGCACCGCGGCTGCATGTTGCCCCCGAAGGACTCTCACTTGCGGTTTCTGCCGGCGAGCGACAAGTATCCTCCATCGCTCTGCGCCGCGGTCAGCGACGTACGCACGGGGAGGCCTATTTCCCTGCATTTTACGAGACTTGCGGCCGACGGCCGAGGCAAGGCCGGGACTCAACAAGACAAGCTCCTACTTGCAGGGCATCGCAAGAAAGGTGGTGTTGTTAGGTTGTGGCCCGATGAGGCTGTCACCTATGGGTTGGCGCTCGCCGAAGGCATAGAAACCGCCCTTGTCTCTGCGCGCATCTTCAGCCCGGTATGGTCAACAGTTGACAGCGGCAACATGGCCGAATTTCCGGTACTGCCCGGAATCGACTGCCTCGCGGTTTATGCCGATCACGATCAGGCGGGCCTCCGCGCGGCGGTTAGATGCGCATCGCGTTGGCAGACAGCCGGCCGCGAGGTTGCGGTTTACCGATCACAGCTCCTCGGTGAAGACATTGCAGACGTGCTCGAGCGCCTCGGCGCTCGCAAGGGAACCGCATGAACGTCGATGCGAAAACGCTCGAGGCGCAGCTCGAACGGGTACCGATGTCTCCCGAGGATGACGTGCCGATCGGGGAGCCCCCGCCGTGGATGGATGAGGGGCCGCGCTCGGGCGCGGAGGCCCAGAAGAAACCCGCCGATGATCCGCTCGCTGCGGTGCGCGTTTCAATCATCGCGGACCTCGAGGCCGGCCCTGCCGCGATTGACGCGGCCGAGCCCCCGCGGTTCGTGCAGTACCCACGCTTCCCCGAGGCGGGCGCGAGCCTCTGCGGGCCAGGCGGGACCGGCAAGACCGCTCTCGCGCTGACCGAAAAGGTCCACGTGGCACTCGGCCTGCCAGCATATCCCGACACGGAGCCCTGCACGCAAGGCCCGTGCGTTCTCGTGACAGCCGAGGACGGGGCCGACCGAGCGCGGTATGTGCTGCAGCGCGCGCTCGCGGATGCGGTCGACAACCGGCAGATCAGCGAAGCGCAGGCGACCGAGGCCAAGGCGCTCATCCGGATCGTTGGCTGGAACCCGTCACACTTTGGCCGGATCGTCAAGGTTGAGCAATTCACTGGCGAGATGTATCGCGCGCCCGTGTACGACCTGCTGCTTGAGCTGCTCGCGCCGATCAAGCCGGTCTATATCACGCTTGACCCAGAGGCGCTCTTTGCACCGGGTGAGCGCTATGGCAATGACGGGCACGCATTCCTCGCGGCGATGATGCACGAGACCGCAATGGCCATGCGGGCGTGCGTGCAGATGCTCGACCACGTCTCGCAGAACGTCGCGCGGAGCGGCACCGTGGACCAGTACGCGAGCCGCGGCGGGACGGCCAAGTCCGACGAGGCGCGGCTCGTGCGTCAGCTCGTTGGCGTGAAGCCAGAGACGCTGAAGCCGGACGAACCGCTGCCCCTGATGGTGACGATGGGCGATATCGAGGCCGCGAGCATCTTGCGGCTGTACTGGACCAAGCTGTCCTGGGCGAAGCCGAACGCTGCGCCGCCCCTCTGGCTGCGCCGTAGGGGGTACTGGTTCGAGGCACTGCGCTCACCGAGCGCCGCTGAGTACGCCGCAGAGCGCGAACACGACGCCGCCGAGCGCGACCTCGAGGAACTGAACCGGCAGGCGGCCGCCGTGGTGGGCTACGTGAGCCAGCAGCTCGCCAATGGCGCCGGGGTGCGCCTGACCGCAAGCGAGCTAGCGAACGAGGGCGGCCCGATTGTCGACGGTAAGCGCCTGAAGCGGGACACGATCCGCCGCGGCGTTCGCCATGCCATCGCTCAAGGACTGCTGGCGCAGCTCGAACTGCCGAAGGGCGAGCGCCAAGGCTCGCGGCAGACCTACCTCGCGCCTGCTGACTACCGCGGGACCGCTCCGGGAGAGGGCGTCCTGTGAGCGTACTCGGCGAACTCGGCGAACTCGGCGAATCGCGCGGTTCGCTCAGTGGAAAGGGAAGCCGCCGTACTAGGCGGCGGATTCCTTTCCTATATAGCCGCCGCCTAGTAGGTACCCGCCGAGTTGACCCCTGGAGCACCTCATGGCCCTGCGGAGCATTCCGCCGAGTTGAAAGGCGCAGATGGCCTACCGCGGACTTAACAGTAAGGAGGATTTCCAATGACACTCTCAATTTTCATCGCCGGCTGGACACTTGGCTGGCTGTTCCCCTGGCGTTGGACCGCACCCGCAGTGCGCATCCTGCTCGAACGAGCGCGCTACGACCTCGAGCGCGGCTGGCCGCAAGCGGCGCACGATGCCCTGAGCCGCGCCCTGGTGCTCCTGGCGCCGTCACGGAAGGAACCCGCACCGTGAGGACGCCCCGCGCTCGTCCATCGGCCTGGCAGCTCCACACGCAAGCAGGCGCGGCACCGTCGGCCACACTTCACGATCATCGCCACGTCCGCGTAACCCCCATAGGGTGACCCATGGCTAGACCGACAAAGACCAAGCCGAAGATAGACGCCGTTGTGTTGCGCAGCCTTCCGCCGCTGCCACCGCCAGGTGCACTCGATACCCTCGATGACGTTCAGCGAGAGTGGCAGCGCCTCCATCGAGGCCGCGCTCGCGGGCAGGTCGGAGACGAGGAATTCCGCTCGCTCGCGTACTCGCTCCAGGTCGGCGGCGCGCTTACGCGGATGCGCGAGGAGATTCAGGTCGCGACGGCGATCGTGCGCCAGCTCGAGCAGCTCAAGAGCGGTGGCACCGTCACTTACCTTCCCGGGAGTGAACCGGCCGCTACCGAAAGCTTCGATGCGGAGCTGCTGCCGGTCGACTCGACGGAGGCGCAGCCGTGACCCTATACCGTAATCCCCTGAGGAATCGGGTCGCACGATTGCTCAGCGATCAAGCACTTGCGAGAGCAGAATCATGCCATACGAAACCATTTGTAATTGGTATGCCGCTGACGTATCCTCGGAGCCTGGAATTACCGAGGATTCCGACATGGGCAAAGGCAAGCGCGTCGCGTTCTACCTGCGGGTATCGACCGGCTCCCAGGCTGTCGAGAACCAGCGCCGCGAACTCGCGGCCGCCGCAGAACAACGCGGCTGGACCGTGGTTGAGATCTACAGCGATAACGGCGTATCCGGTGCCAAGGGCCGCGAGCAGCGCCCCGCATTCGGTCGCCTCTGCTCGGATGCGGTCGCCGGCAAGTTCGATATCGTCGCGGCCTGGAGTGTCGATCGCCTCGGCCGGTCGGTCTTGCACCTTGCGACCTTCGTCGAGGACATGCGCGGCGCTGGCGTCGGGCTGTTCCTGCTCAAGCAGGGTATCGACAGCGAGACACCTACCGGCCGCGCCATGCTCGGGATGTGCTCAGTGTTCGCCGAACTCGAGCGCGAGATCATCCGTGAGCGGGTGCATGCCGGCCTCGCGCGGGCTCGCGCCAAGGGAAAACGGCTCGGTCGACCGACAACCGTCACGGGTGCAACCGAGCAGCGCATCCGCAAGATGCTCGAAGGCGGTACCGGAAAGCTCAAAATCGCGCGCACGCTCGGCATCGGCGTCTCAACCGTGCAGCGGGTCGCCGCCGCTCGTTGAGTGTGTCGCCGCGGCGTTGGCTCACTGCGCCGCAGATCCCTACCCGGTCGACACTTACCCACGGCTGCCATCGTGCGCCGCTCCTGGCGCACTACAGCGCGGTCTAGGAGGTGCGCCGTGCTGACCCTCGGCCTGGACCCAGGTCTATCCGGTGCGCTCGCGCTGCTCGATTCGGACGGCATGCCGGAGCTGGTCGCGGACTTGCCAGTCATCCGTGACGCCAAACTCGCCTGGATCGACGGTAGCGCGCTCCAGAGCATGCTGCTCGAGGCGATACAAGGTCGCCCGTGCCGCGCATTCGTCGAGCGCGTATCAGCGATGCCGGCCCAAGGCATCGCATCAGCGTTCACGTTTGGCGTCGGCCTCGGCTCGATTCTGGCGACCCTGCAGACCTTGCGCCTGCCGATCGAGCTGATAACCCCGGCGCAATGGAAAACCGCCCTCGGCCTTGGCAAGGACAAGCGCGCCAGTCTCGATAAGGCGCGGCTGCTGTTCCCGTCCGCCGATCTTCACCTCGCCAAGCATGATGGCCGTGCCGAGGCGCTGCTGCTGGCTCACTTCGCGCTGAATCGGCGCCCGGTAACCGCATGACCGAGGACACGCTTATGCCTCGCTCCGTCCACCTGGCGGTCATCGCAGAGGTGCGCACCCTGCTCGAGCGTGCCCTGTTCGACCTCGAGCATGACTGGCACGAGGCTGCTTACGACTGTCTCGGCCGCGCGCTGCGGCTACTTCCCGACCCCAACGAGGAGATTCATCATGGCGATTGACGCTCTGATATCAGGCCGTATTCACAAGCCGCCCCAGTCCCGTCTGAGCGCCAACGGCAAGCGCTTCTGTACGACGGTCCTGCGCGCAACCGCTCGGGACGGCAACGGCTTTTACGTGTCCGTGATCGCGTTCTCGCAGACCGCGTGCGATGCGCTACTCGCGCTCGACGAAGGCGACTCGGTTGCGCTCGCTGGCGAACTGACGCCGAAGATCTACACGCCGCGCGACGGTAGCGAACCGAGGCCGAGCCTCGACCTGGTGGCGCACAAGGTGCTCACTGAGTACCACATCGCGCGAAAACGCAAAGCGGCGAGCGAGTCGAGATCGTCCGAAAGCGGCCGGACCGCAGACCCTCACGAAGGCGAGCGCCAGGAGCTTGACGATGCGTTACCGTTCTAGCGGCCCGCGCAAAGCGGCTGCGGCGTCTGACCTCGCGCGCGAGCTGATCCGTCAGACCCTGCTCGAGCATACCCGCGCGCATCCGCTCAGCCGTCCGCCCACCGCATTCGAGCTGCGCCGGTTGACCGGCCTTCGTGTCAGCGAGCGGCGTATCCAGCAGCACGTGGCGTCGCTGCGGATCGAGGCTGAGATCCGCGAGCTTCTGCACGCCGAGATCGCACGGGAAGCCGAAGGAGGTTTGCCATGTCCTTGATCCGTCAATCGCTCCCGGCGCTTCTGCGGGAAGCCGATCGTGTAATCGAAAACCGCCGCGCTGCCGCCACGGCGCCCGTTGTGCTGTGGCAGGCAGATGGCGAGACGATGGAGCAGATTGAGGCGCGCATCGCATTGACCCGCAAGCGTCTCGGTACTGCGGCCCCGATCATTGTCGGCTGCGGTCCGCGCACCGGCGCACCCATTCGCGGCGTGACTTTCGTGGAGTTTCCGCCGCGACTTCTGCCGCTGCTCAACCCGTCGATGCCAGCGCGCTACCGCGTCGCCTACTCGGGACGCGGTGCTGCCAAGTCGTGGAGCTTCGCGCGGGCTTTGATCTTGCGCGCCTTGGTCGAGCCGGTCCGCGTGCTCTGCGCTCGCGAGTATCAGGGCAGCATCGCGGAATCGGTTCACAAGCTCCTATCGACGCAGGTCGAGAAGCTGCGACTCGATCCGTGGTTCACGATCCAGCGTGACTCGATCACGAGCTTTCGCGGTGCCGAGTTTCTGTTCACCGGGCTGCATCAGAACGTCGCCAAGATCAAGTCAACCGAGAACGTCAGCATCGCCTGGGTCGAGGAAGCCGAGCGCGTCAGTGATGAATCCTGGCAGGTGCTCATCCCAACGATTCGCAAACCGGGCAGCGAGGTTTGGATCACATTCAACCCCGATGCGCCGACTGATCCGACCTATCGCCGTTTCGTGACATCGGCACCGCCTGGTGCGCTCGTGGAGTTTGTCAGCTACCGCGATAATCCTTGGTTGCCGTCAGAACTCGACGCCGAGCGGCGCTACCTCGAGTCGGTCGACGCCGATGCGGCGGCATGGATTTGGGAGGGCAAGTGTCGCGCCGCGTCCGATGCGCAGATATTCGCCGGCAAGTACAGCATCGAGCCGTTCGAGTCCGCGAAGGAATGGGAAGGTCCATATTTCGGGCTGGACTTCGGTTTCGCGCAGGATCCGACCGCAGGGGTGCGGTGCTGGATCCACGAGCGCCGTCTGTACATCGAGCGTGAGTGCCATGCGGTCGGGTGCGACATCGACGCAACCCCTCGGCTCCTCGAGCAGCTCGGCGAGGACGCACCGAAGCACACGATGCGCGCGGACTGTGCAAGACCGGAAACCATCAGCTACCTGCAGCGCAACGGCTGGCCGAATGTGACTGCGGCGGAGAAGTGGCAGGGGTCGGTTGACGCTGGCATCAGTTTCCTGCGCAGCTTCGAGAAGATCGTCATTCATCCGCGTTGTGTGCACACGGCTGCGGAGTTTCGCGCGTACTCGTTCAAGACCGACCGGCTCACTGGCGATGTCAAGCCCGAGCCTGTTGATGCGTTCAATCATTCGATTGATGCCCTTCGCTATGCGCTCTCGCCGCTCATCCGCTCGCCGAGTAGCAACCTGTTCGCGTTCTACAAGCAGCAGGCGGAGGCGTTGAAGTGCGGCGAGCTGCCGACCGAGAGGCGACTCACGCAGTCTGCGCAGAAGGTGGAATGGTGGCTCAAGTAAAGGCGTGGCCTGAGCGCGGCTAGCCGTCGTAGTGCCGGTAGGCCGCGATCCAGTCTGTCGCGATGGCGCCCTGTGCGGCGCGCAGCGTCAGCCGACCGGTGCACACCAGGTGGTTGAGCCGGTTCTCGAGGCGATCCTTGCGGTACGCGCCCCATCCGCCCACGACGTGCCACGGTTCGGGCCAGAGGTTTTCTGGTGACGTGGGCGAGCCGCCGAGTTCCAGCGGGATGAGGTGATCTTCTTCGTAATCGCTCAGCCAAAGGTCGCGGTAGCCGTACTCGCGAATCTGGTGGCGTTTCAGGCTCTCTGTGTACGCCTCGGGCGGTCGCACGGTGCGCGTGTAGCCGTACCTGCAGATGGTGCGATGGATATTCGACTGCGTGACGGCTGCGCTCGCTGCGCCTGGGGTGAGCTGCGGATCAGGGAGTGCGTCGCTGCGCGGGAGGGTCCAGGTGCGCTCACTGTGCCAGCGGTGCCAGTGATGCCAGTGATGCCAATGGTGCCAGTGCGCGTGCGCAGCGGGCGCTACAAGCACCAGGCAAGCGGTCGCGAGCAGGATGCGGCGGATGTTCACGTCAGCGGAGTGTACGAGGTTGCAGGCGCACAGGGAGGGGATGCGGACATTTTAGGCGGGTCGCGTGCGCCTTGGCACCCGGGCAAGTAAGTGCCGAATCGAGCCCCCGCTACCACATTTGACACAGCCTGCGGCTTCGGCTGCGGCATCCAGCAAAATGTGTCGATTTAAGCCGACGCGCGCAATCAGGTAAGGCTGCTCCCCTTCCTGGATGGGCGCGGGCCGGCGGCCCACCTTGCCTCCGAACATTCCGAACAGAACGTTCCGCAGCTCGCCGATCGACGTCGGTGCTTGCAGCCCCAGATTGTCGCTTCTGATGCGCTCACGCAGTGCTTCGGCGGCCCGCGGCAACATCCGAATCAGGCGCGCCACATCCTTCTCGGTGGCCTCGGGCTGCGCTTGCCGCAAAGATTGAATTTCTTCCTCTGCCTTTTCGATCGCCGCCAGTGCGACCGTCTCCGAAAGCGAGCCCGCTTTCATCACGCCGCGCAACTGCTCGATTTCCGCGCGGTTTCGCGAGACCGCCTCCGGCTCCGCTACCTTTGGCATCGCGTCACCCTGCCCGGCCTCCGTTAGGTGCTCTCTAATTCGCCTTTCCAGCAATGCAACGCCCGCCGGAGACAGGAGCTCGTCACGCAGCGCACCGAGCAATTTCGATTCCGCCCACTTCATCGGCAGGCGGATGCCATTGCCACAGCTGCGGCCGTCGCGATGGCTTGCACAACCGTATTCACGACCATTAACGCAGCGAAATCCACCACCGCATTCCTCACAGCGCAACAGGCCGCTCAGCAGGCGCCGAGCGGGACGACCGCTCTTGTTCGCAACCGCCCCGCGCAGCTTCACTGTCATAGACCCAATAGCGTCCTGCCGTCTCTTGACAACATCCCAGAGTTCCTGCGGGATGATCCGCAGTCCCTCGTCACGGTGACGAACGGCGAGGCTCGGATCATTGAGCCGCCACTGGCGATGCAGAGAGTCGGCCATCGAGCGATTCCACATCGAACCATTCCACACCCTTTGACCGATATAAAACAGGTTATTGAGGATCCCGGACCCGGCGTTCGCGCCGTACCGCAGCATCAGATCGAGCATGATCATAGATTGCAGTTGCTCGTGCTCGAATGGCTGCAGATAAATATGATTGAGAATTACCTGACCCCCGCAGAACTTGCCATCCGCTCTCAGACCCACAAAAACAACCCGATCTCCTTGTATGGGGCGGCACGCTATGGGACAAGACCCAGATCGAACTGGAGCTAACGCAAAATCAGGAACGAAGGTCCTCAAATTTATCCGTGACTGCGAATGGGGTATCAGTGAGAAACGCTGGAGCCGCGTACAGATCATCTGCCGTTCTCCTGCGCTAGAATCACGATATCTCCGCCTGATCGATGAAGTGGACCGAAACAAATCCGGAAACTTCCTTGTATCGCGACTTGAGGACTAAAATGCCAAGCTTGCCCCGGGGACTAGCTGTCGAGCCGATAACAATAGTCGCACAGGAGCGATTCACTGATGAATCAAAGCAATCAATTGTTTAGGAAGCTTGCCATAGTTGTTGCTTGCTCGGCAGCAGCACTTTTAGCTCCAGACAGATCATTCGCCAAAGGCGCAAACCGATGCTCCTGGACAGGGGAGCACGCAGGCTGGAATTACTATTACAACGGCCGATTGGGCGACGGAGAGACTGTCAGAGCTGCCCTTAAGTTTCACGGTTGCACGGTGGCTGGCACCTGGTTCGACTCTCTCTGGTTTAAAGAGTTTCGAATCCGTGGATCAATTTCAAAGGCTCGTGACGTCGTACTTCGTCTTACAACTCGCAATAGCCGCGTGATCGCCATACTGCACGGACAGTTTCCTCAACACGATGTTTTCGGACTGTTGACTGGCCCATTGACTACCGATTTACTCTTAGGCCATATGTCCGGAGGACACGGATATAACGGGCAGACGGTCATTTTGCGACTATCTCGTACCTGGAATGGCACAGACTCACAGGTAGCTGCAGCCGTTGGGATAAAAAATCAGAAGGCGTTTAACCGCGCTACACTGCGTTTCTGGAAGGCAGTAAAAGGCCATAACATATCAGAGGTTTCAAAATGTATTCGATACCCTTTTCAAGCAAATATCTATGACCCCAAGACTGGTAAATTTGGCCATATCGTTATCAATAGCCCACGGATGCTTGAACGCGATTACGGAACGGTATTCAACTGGTTCCGGACGAATCAGATAGTCAACCATCTGCCACGCCACCTTATCTGGACTGCGGTAGGCCGCGGAGTCCAACTAGGCGGAGATGCCGCCGTCTTTGATGCTGAAGGTAAGGTGACTGGACTACCGTGATGCCGAGCCACGCGCCAAAATGCCGGTAAACAGAGGGTTAAATTCTCAGGTTGATTCGCTATTCGATGGAACAGGGAAATTTCATTGGAAGCCGTTTAATTCACCGTCCGCTGTTTTACGCACTCTCACAGCATGCCAGCGCAGCGTATAAATGTTCGCTGCGATCCAGCGGGCTCCGTTCCTTTGACACCATCCGCTCAGCGCATCGAAATATTAAGAAAATCAATGATGCTCAAACTCCAAATCCCGCCCCCGCTACCACATGTCCCGGCGGTCCGAATTGCAGCAGCGCAGGGGCTGCTTGCCGCATCGTCCGCAGGAGCACGCGGGTTGAGCGCCGCGCGCCTTCCTTTGGAACCTACGAGCGCAGGTCCTTGAAAGTCCGTCGGCGGGCTCTATCCGCTGTGCCGCCCCACGGGTTGCGCACTGGCCGTGACCAGCTCTTCAATGTAGTCGAACACTCCGGGAGGGACCCGATGCTCGAATTGCGCGCGCCGCCGCATGGAAAGCCTCCCATCGTTGTCGAGACAGCAGATCACGAGGGTTGCAAGATCATTACCGCGCACGTCGAATTTCGCGTCCACTGCCGCCACGATCTTATCGTAGCGCCCCAGAAATTCTGTCTCGCGACGCAGATCGACTTCGAGAGCCTGTTCGGACATTTCATATCCGAACTCGACGCACTGCGTCGCGTCCCAATAGCGGTATAGCGCGTTGCTCCCATTGAATTTGAAGTCGTAGATCCCCTCGTCGATCCATCGGACAGACCAGGATTCACGGGCCGGCCTGGAGTAGTGCTGTAGAGCGGAAAGATACTGCTGCTCGTTGCGCTTCATGGCGATCGAAACGGGCAGAAGCAGTCCTTTCTCGAGCCTCCCAGAGCGGCACAGGGAATGATGAAAGAGGAATCGTGACAGTCGGCCGTTTCCGTCCATGAACGGATGGATGAAGACGAATGCGAACGAAACAACGGCTGCAGCGAGAATCGGATCCAGCTGACCGGCCATGTTGTTTGCCAGATTGATCAGCTCATGCATCAGCACCGGGACCATAGCGGGTGGAGGGGGCACATAGGTCACGCCCGCCGCGCCGCGGGCAGGACCACGGAGCCAATTCTGTTCCTTGCGGAATGTGACCGCCATGTCATAGGGGTTGGTCAGTACCGAATTCTGCAATTCAACCAGGTAATTCTCTGAAAGAGGTCTGCCGTCATGCGCCTGATGCAGCAGCGCGACGAACTTTCGGGCTTTATCCTCGCTCGGTGTTTCGCGCTCGATGGCGAAGCTGTCCTCGGTCTCGTGCAGGTATGCCCAGGCAAGTGCCCGGTCCAACATGCTCTTGCCCAGCGTATCGGCAAAAACCTTGGCCCGCCCTAGGATGTCGGACCGGATCCCCGCCTCTATGCGGTCAGTGCGACGAACAGTGGGACAGTACGAATTGGTGCCGAGCCCGTTGAACGCCACGCGCCAGCGCGCATCTCGTCGTGGCGGACCCGTTACATACCGGCGCGGGTCGAACAGTTCAACCGTAGGCCCGGCGATCTCCGGCAGCTCGGTAAGTTGCTTCCCAGTGAACTGCTCCCACAGGTGGCATGCCATTCGAATGTAAGTGCCAGTGGGCAGGCGACGCGCTTCGGTCAGCAAAGCGGTCGGCGCGATCTTCGGCAGGGCTTCAGCCAGAATTTGAAGGTCGACACCCTCGTGCTTGAGCGCGAACAGAATATGTTCAATAGGGTCATCCGACGCCGGCGCCACGTTTCGCGGAATGGCCAGGAAGCCGTCCGTGGGCTCAACCCGGGTCACTGGCTTGACGACAGCGGGTCGCTCAGGAGCAAATACGTTTAACCGGAGCGACTCGTGCAGGAACTGGTAGCCGACGGCA
>JAEHJW020008843.1_pt1 | contig 15587 bp, 19 predicted proteins | sample 9271431 | NCBI WGS metagenome assembly JAEHJW02
GAGGTGGTGATGCGCCGGTGGCTGCGAAGAGGGTCAAGGTGAGGGCTGGCCCACCAGGTCGGCCAGGGCCTCCAACCCAGGCAGGGCCTCGAGCACCGCTTGGCGCGAGGCGGCTGGAAGTTGCTCGAGCGCCGCTTCCAAGAGGCGGGCTCGAGCGTCTCGAAGTCCCTGATGCGTGCGGCGCCCTTCCGGCGTCGGCCGGAGGACGACCGCCCGTCGATCGCGGGGATCAACTCCCCTGGTCACCACTCCAGTCGAGGTCATTCGGGCAAGCATTCGGGAGAGCATCGTGGGGTTGAGGCCCTCAGCCTGGGCCAGCACCGATGGCCTGATCTGGCCCGAGCGAACGATGGTCGCCAGGGCCGAGAACTCCGCCGGAGTCAGGCTGCTGCCAACCTCGATGGTGCGCAGCCGGCGGCTCAATTTGAGAACCGCCGCGCGCAGCCGGGGCCCGGAGACGGACTCCGGCTCGATCGGGGGCGGCTGCACGGACACTTCGGCCCCGGAAGCGGAGGACGGTTGAGGCATGCTCCATTATTGCTTATCGCAGAGCAACTATTCAGCGCTAACGCGCCGCACCTCTAGCACCGGCCCTTTGGGGTCCGGCCCCAACTGGGGCCCACCGCCGCCCAGATCTCCGGTCCAAGTGGGACGAGGCTGTGGAGAGATCCTCCGGGCAGCAGTTAGACTGGGTCTGGCCCGGCTGTATGGAGAGTGAGGGCGCAGGCCGCCAGGCCGACGTAGCTCAGTGGTAGAGCAGCGGTTTCGTAAACCGCGGGCCGGGGGTTCGAGTCCCCCCGTCGGCTCCGTTTTTGAGATCACGAAGTACCACCCAGCGTCGGCGCGTACCGTCGAGTGGTACCCTGTAAGCGGTACGCTAAGCGGCATAGGCGGTACGGATGGTGGGCTCCGCCAAGGGGGTTTGAGCGGGCATGGGGGCACGGCGCAGACGGGGAGAGGGATCGATCCGGCAACGGCCCAACGGCTTGTGGGAGGGTACCCTGACCATCCCGGGGGCGAGCCCGGGAACCCAGCGGCGGCGGGCGGTTTATGGCCGGTCCCTGACCGAGGTCCGGGCCAAGCTCCAGGCGCTCCAGCAGCAGCTCGCAGAGGGGATGGAGCCGCCCGACCAGCGCCTGACGGTCGCAGGCTGGTGCTCTGCTTGGGTGGAGCAGGTGGTGGAGCGCCTGCGGCCATCGACCTTGACCCGCTACCGCCAGCTCGTGGCGCAGCAGATCATCCCCACCTGGGGCCGGGTGCGGCTGGCCCAGCTCACGCCCTCGGGCGTCGAGCGGGGCCTGCGGCAACTGACCGACGGGGGCCTGTCACCCCGAACTGCGAGCCACGTCAGGGCGGTGTTACGGGCAGCCTTGAGCGACGCTCAACGGGAAGGGCTATTAGCCAGAAACGTGGCAAGCCTCGCCAAGCCTCCGCGGGTGGCGCGCGAGGCCCCGAAGGTCCTAACCCCTGCCGAGGCCAGGGCGGTCATTGACGCCATGCCCGATCCCGGCCTGCAGCGCCTGGTGGCCGTGGCCGTCAACACCGGGCTGCGCCAGGGCGAGCTGCTGGGGCTCAGGTGGACCGACGTTGATGGGCAGGCGGCCGAGCTGCACGTCACCCAGGCGCTCCAGCGAGTGGCAGGCGCGTACCGGCTGGTGGAGGTCAAGAGCATCAGCTCAAGGCGCACCGTCCCGCTCACCGCCGACGCCGTGGCCGCGCTGGAGGATCAGCGCCGCTGGCAGGCGGAGGCCAGACTCGCCGCAGGCTCCCGCTGGCGGCCGATCCCAGGGCTGGGCGAGCTGGTGTTCACCACCGACCGGGGGCAGCCGCTCAATGGTACCAGTCTCACCCACCGGTTCGAGGATGCCCTGCGGGCGGCGGGGCTGCCCGTCATCCGCTGGCACCACCTACGCCACGCCTTCGCCGGGTTGATGCTCGGCTCCGGCAGCGACCTGGCCACCGTCAGCGGTCTGCTGGGCCACTCCAGCGTGTCACTTACCGCCAGCACCTACGCTGGGCTCATGCCCTCCCTCAAGCGGGCCGCAGCCGACCGCCTGGGCCTGCTCCTGCAGCGCCCGTCGGGCTGAGCTGATCGCCGTGGGCCATCGTCTTGGCCCTCTTGTTGTAGTAGTAGCCCAACTGTCGGCAGGTCCGGGAGCACCATTTTTGCCCCCTGCGACTTGGACTGAACGTCCTCCGGCACTGAGCGCAGGTGTCGAAGCGGACCGGCCCGGCGCCGGCCGCAACTCGCCCCCACTCGTGCGCCAGCGCTAATAAGATCTGGGCGTGGAGCCCGACTGCGGCCGACACCCCCCCTGCCGAGGTATGGCCCACGAGCCGGATCGAGAAGCCGTCCACAAGGTCGGCCCGGTCCTCGATCAGCCTTCCGAGCCCGCCCAGGGCTAGGCGGACGATCTCAAGGTCGGGGGCGGAGCGAATCGACCCCTGGTCGGCGGCCTCGATCCTGACCCCGCGGTGGTAAGCGGTCCACCACAGCGACTTCGACCTTGCCCGCAGGTGCCTGACCAACCGGCGGCGCGCCGCCTGATCGCCGGTGCCCCTGAGCATAGCCGCGTCCTGTAGGCGCTCAACGACGTGGCGAACCAGGGAGCCAAGCTCCAGCCACGAACTGACGGGATCTCCGACGAAGCTCGACCCCGCTACTATCCGGTCCAGCCGTGGATCGTAGGTGCCCGTGGCCACCACCGTTCCGACTACATCGGGAGATCGACCCATGCCAAAACGGCGGGGTAGTCGCGCCCGCCCCGGATGGTAAGACAAGAACCCGAGCTGCCCGGCGGCCGTCACCACGTCGTCGGCGACCTTGACCCCGGAGATCACCGCCAGCAGCTCCGTGCCGTCAATCTGAACCTGCGGCCTGGGTGCTGAACGCGCCACGACGAAGGGTTCGGGCATAGGCCACCCGGCTTGCACAACTCTCACTTTCTACGCCACATTCTACGTGAACACCGAGGCACACGGTGGCGGCCGGGGGTACGGTGTCCCACATGGAATCACTGCTGACAGTCCCCGAGGTGGCCCAGAAGTTGAGGATCGGACGAAGCCTCTGCTGGCGGATGGTCGAAAAAGGCGATTTGCCGTCGGTCAAGCTGGGGCGGGCAGTGCGGTGCCCGGAAGGTGAACTTCAGCGCTGGATCGAGACGCACACCCGTGGCGGCGCAGATCACGGGGTTGCCGAGTGAGCGACCTTCCCCTCGACGCCATCCCCAAGCCCGTACGGGATGCGGTGGCCGGTGAGCCGGGTTGATGGGGGCTGTCGGCGACCTTGTGGTCCTGGCGGCCATCCCCGACTTCCCCACGGGGGTGCTACCTCCAGCCGCCTCCGAGCTGGTCGCCTACGCCGCAGCCCAGGGCATACCGCGGGCGATGACGGCCGGAGCCTGTCTGGCTGCCCTAGCGGCGGCGGTCGGGCCCTCGGCGGTGATCGGGAGGGCAGGCTGGCACCAGCGGGCCGTGCTCTGGGTGCCCCTCCTTGCCCCGCGAGGCGCTGGCAAGTCCCCTGCCCAGATGTACGCCATGGGCCCCATCCGCGAGCACGACCGGGCAGCCTGGGGGCCCTACCAGGAGGAGTTACGGCGTTGGGCCTGTCTTCCCGACAAGCAGCGGCGGGCAGAGCCTATGCCCTGGGACCCGACGGTGCTTGTCGGGGACTGCACGTTGGAGGCGCTGGAGCGGCGGCTCGCCGGGGGTGACGGCGCGGCGGCTGTCGACCTGGACGAGCTGAGCCAGCTGCTGCGGGGTCTGGGCGAGTACAAACGAGGTGGGGGCGGGGACCGGGGCCGACTTCTGGCTCTCTGGCCCGGCGAGCCTTGGAGGAGTTCCCGGATCAGCCGGGGGGACACCCTGATCTCCCAACCGACCGTGGTAATCGTGGGGGGGCTGCAAACAGCCCTGCATGGCCTGCTCGGGGGCGAAGAGGACGGGCTGCGCCCACGGTGGCTCCCACACCTTGCCAGCCTGCCCGCAGGTGATGTGCCAGCCGGGCGGAGCGATGATGAACCGCCAGCACGCTGGGCACAGCTCTTGCGGGAGCTGCTCGAGGCCCGTGACCAGCCGCGGATCTGGGGCTTGGCTCCGGATGCGGAGCGGGCGTTCCGGGCGGCGCAGGCGCGGTGGAAGGAGGCGTCCAGAGGGAGCGAAGCGGCTTCGACTTCGGCTGCCCTCGTCAAGGCCGACATCCACCTGCTGCGGGTCGCCCTCGTGCTCGCCGAGGCTGACATGGGGGGAGTCGGCGGGCAGGTGACTGCCGACACGGTCGAGCGCGCTGCCTGCTGGGTGGACTTCGCGCTCGATTGCTGGCGGGCCCTCCCCGAGCAGGGGGCGCTCGCGCTTTCCCTCCGTGAGGAACGGCTAGGCGGCGCCGCGGAGCGCCTCCTGGCCTACCTGGAGGAGCACGGCGGAGAGGCCACTACCCGTCAGCTTCTGCGCAACCGGGTGGCAGGGTGCGCTTCCCGGCGCGTGTTGGACGAGGTCCTCGACCACTTCGCGGAGACGTTCCCGGGCACGGTGACTGAGTACCACCCGCCGCGGGGACCTGCGGCCCGGCTGGTCAGGGCACCCCGGAGGGAGCGGCGGGTCCCCTCCCGCGAAACTGTCGGACCGACAGTTTCGTGGGAGGCGGGTGCGAGTCACGGAAGAGAGGGTTTCGATCTCAGGGGAGCGCCTCCCAGGGACGGTGCTTGGGCGCAAGACATGGCCGCGGGCGCCCGACAGTGTGAAACTGTCGGGGCGGATGGCGAGCCGGACCTGGTCCCCATCGACCTCCTGGACGGCGATCCGGGGGAGGGCTGGGCGTGACCCCGGAAGCGATCCTGGAGCAGCTGGACAGGCTCGGAGTCGCAGTAGGTTTTCTCCGGGACGGGCGAGTAGGCCTGAGCCGCGCGGCAGTGGCCCTGATCCCTGCCGAATTGCGGCGCCAGATCGTCGCGCATGAGCCAGAGCTGCACGCCCTCATCGGAGCCCGAGCCCGCACCTGGAGCGCCGACCCCCCCGCGATGGCCTGGCTCACTCGTCCCGGCGAAGACCCCAGGCCGGACCTGGACGGCTCCGAGCGCTGGCAGGCCCTGCTTCTACTCGCCAGCGGGGACGCCAGCGACCCCCACGGCACCTACGGCCGCCTCCTGGCAGCCCGGGCTTGTGGTGCGGTCTTGGAGCGGCGCGATGGACGCTGGAAGCTGATCCCGATTATCGACCCCTCGGAGCGACTCTCGGTCTGGGCCGATGAGGCCGCCTGGCAAGCTGACGCGGAGAAGTGGCTGCGGCCCCGCGCCCAAGAGATCGCGGCCCTGTTGGGCCAGCTCCCGCCACCGGATGAGGTGGCCGGTGGCTGACCGTCAACCGTCACCGGTGGTGGCCGGGGCCCTGGCGATCGTGGTCCCGGGCCGCCCGCCGAATTGGGGCAACCTCCGGCTGGGGTGGGCCGATCGCCACCGGCTGGTGGCAAATCGCAAGGCGCTGGTGCGGATTTCGGCCCGCGCGGCCCTCTCACGGGCTCGCTTGGCGCCAGCGGCCACCGCCTGCCGGGTGGAGGCCACCGTCTTCATCGCGGGGCGGCAGTTTGACCCGGACAACCTCTGGGCCAGCTTGAAGGCCGACATCGACGGCCTGGTGGCGGCTGGCCTCTTGGTAGACGACAGCCCCACCTGGTGCCGCCTCGAGGTCGAGCAGGTCTCGGCCCCGCGGCGGGGCCAGAGGGTGGAGTACCACGTCACCCGGCTCACGGCATCGCCAGCCGGTGTGGGCCAGGGCCAGCCGTCCCCCGGCCATGGGCTGGTGCTTCAGGACCCCGGCTCCGGCAGCGGCCATCGTACTGGCGAACGAAATGCGCCCGCAGGGGCTGAGGGCTGCTGCCCGGCCTGCGGGGAGCCGTTGCCGCCGCGCATCCCCGGCCCCGGAGGCCGCCCCCGCGTCTATTGCAGCCGGAGCTGCCGGTCTCGGGCCCACCTCCGCCAGGGCCGGGGACTGCCGGTGGACCTTCCCAAGCAGCCTTCCAGCGGGCGCCGGCGGCTGGGAGCGCCGCGGCTGTGATGTCCACCCTCCAGCTCCGGGCGCCGGCAGCCGCCCGCCGCCTCGCCGACGGCTGCGCCCGGCTATTGGTCGAAGTCGAAGCCCAGTGCGGGAGGGACAGCTGCGCCCCAGGCTGCCCGGTTGCCGCGGCCCTCCGGCGGGTGGCGATCAGCGCAGGAGAGTTGTCGCGCGAGTGGGGCGCTCCGGCCAGACCTGGTGGGGCCGGGTGATGACAGGTGGCCAAGAGGCCAAAGGGGTGGACCTGGAGCCTCTTGCGGCACAGATAACCAGCGAGGTCATGGCCCGGGTGGGCCGAAGCTGGCGCTGGCGGCTGGCGGCCCTGGCCGCAGTCGCAGGTGAGGCAGTTGTGCTGGCCGACGCCGTGGTGCATCTGTGGCCCCGGTGACTGTGGAGACCGACGGCGTACCCCGCGTCCCAGTCCAGGAGCTCCGGGAGCACCCGCTGGCCGTGGCGATCCCGGAGATGCGCCCGGCAGAATGGTGCGCCTTCCTGGAGGACGTGCGCCAGCGGGGCATTCTGGACCCGTTGAGGCTGGGCTCCGACGGCACCACCGTGCTCGACGGCCGCCACCGGCTGCGGGCCGCAAGGGAGCTGGGGCTAGAAGCGGTCCCCACGGCGCCAGCTCTGTGCGAGCCCGGGGACGAGGCCGGGTACATGCTTCGTGCTGCCCTTCACCGCCGGCACCTCTCCGACGATCAGCGGGCGATGCTGGCCGCTCGGCTGGCTGAGGCCATGGGTGCTGAGCGGCGGCGAGAGAGCGCCCGGGCTGCGGCCAAGGCCCGGTGGGGGGATGCGTCGGGGATCGGCGTGGTCCCTGACGCATCGCTGCCAGACCCGAGCCGGACCATAGCGGCCAGGAGTCTAGGGGTCAGCGAGCGCAGGCTCAGGCTGGCGCGAGAGCTGGCCCGGGCCGCGCCTGACCTCGCGGCCCGGGTGGAGGCCGGTGGCCTCGCGCTACCGGCGGCCAGGGGCTGGGTGGAACGCCGTGCGGCGATGGCGGAGCTGGCCGCAGCCCCGGCTGCGGTGCTCCCGATGCGCGCGGCCGACCTCTGGGAAGGCGACGCCTTCCAGCTGGCGGCCCGCGTACCCGACGGCTCGGTCGATCTGGTCATGACCGACCCGCCCTGGGGTGGGCAGTGGGTCCAGTTCTGGCCGCGGCTGGGGGAGCTGGCGGCCCGGGTCCTGCGCCCGGGTGGCTTCCTGATGGCATACAGCGGGCACATGTTCCTGCCCGCCGCGCTGGAGGGTCTGATGGCGGGGGGTCTGGACTGGTGGTGGGCGGTGGCCATCACCTTCCACGGCCACCACCCTGAGATCAGAGCCCGGCGGGTCCGCACCCGCTGGCGCCCAGTGGCCATCCTGCGCCAGCCAGGAGGAACGGAGGCCCCGTGGTTCTCCGACCTCTTCTCGACCGACCCGCTGCCCCAGAAGGGGCTCCATCCGTGGCAGCAGAGCCTGGGTCCGGCCCGCGCCCTGGTCCGGCGCTTCAGCCTGCCCGGGGCCTTGGTGCTGGACCCATTCACCGGGGCGGGGACCTTCCCGGTGGCGGCCATCCTCGAGGGGCGCCGCGCCCTGGCCATGGAGCTCGACCCCGAGCACGCCGCCAGCGCCCGGGCCAGGATCGCCGCGGCGGTGGCGGAGCGGGACGGGCAGGTGCAGGTCAGCGCGTGACAGGCGCGCCGGGGCGGGCCGCCCTGTGGCTCCGGGTCAGCACATCGGACCAGTCGGCCACCAACCAGGAGCCGGAGCTCCTCGCCCTGGCCGCCAGCCGGGGCCTGGAGGTGGCCGAGGTCTACCGCTTGCAGGGGGAGTCGGCCTGGTCGGGGTCGGGCGGCTACCGGCAGGCGCTCGACGCCATGCTCGGGGACGCCCGGCGAGGCCGGTTCGAGGTCCTGCTGGTGTGGGCGCTCGACCGGCTCAGCCGGGAGGGTGCGCTTGCCACCCTCCAGCTGGTGGACAAGCTGGGGAGGGCGGGGGTCACGGTGGTCAGCCTGCACGAGCCCTGGACCGAGGCAGGCGGGGAGCTGCGCGAGCTGCTGCTGGCGATCACCGCCTGGGTGGCCCGGATGGAGTCGCAGCGGCGCTCCGAGCGGACCAAGGCGGGGCTGGAGCGGGCCAGGGCCGAGGGCAAGCGGATAGGCAGGCCGCCAGGCTCCAAGGACCGGCACAGGCGCCGACGGTCGGGGTACCTCCGCAGGTGGGCCAAGGAGGGGAGGGGGTAGGGACGGGACCGGTCCGGCCTGGGCCGATCCCCGGGTACCGCGCGGGCGAGGGGCAACTGTCGCCCCATGTCGCCCCCAACAGTCATCCCATGTCGCCTCCGACTGTCGCCCCGATGTCGCCCCCGACGGGCAGCCCGTGGGGGTACCCGAAGCCTGCCCGAAGCCCGCCCGTGGGGTAGCGTGAGCACCATGACGAAGCTACTCCACGTGGTCGAAGGAGACCCACCGCGTCACCGTGAGCCGCGACCATCCCGAGCCCGATACCGCGCGGGGCACCGTACTCTCGGGCTTGACGTTCCGCTGGCTGCGTGGGAGGCGCTCGACGCCCGCCGGGCCGCCGAGGGCAAGACCTTCAGCCAGCTCCTCCTCGGGGCTCTTGCCGACCATGATGCGGCCATCGCCGAGGTGCGCGAGCGCGCCCGGGCCGCCGAGGACCGGCTGGGTGAGGTCGAGTCCGCCCGGCAGGCCGAGATCGCCGAGCTGCGGCGGGAGCTGGCAGCGGCCGGTCAGCGGGCGCAGCAGCAGGCCCAGGCGGCAGTGGCCTCCGTCTACGAGCAGGGCCGAGCGGCGCTGGCTGCCGCCTATCGGCGGGGCCGAGCGGAGGCGGACCCGGCTGCGGCTCAGGAGCTCGCCTACTGGCGGGAGGCGGCGCCGGCCCTCTTCCGGTGGCGTGCCCAGATCGACGAGCTCGCCGACCGGGTGCTCGACTACCTGGCTGAGCGGGAGACGGAGCCATGGGCGGGCCACGCGCACCGGCAGTACGTGGAAGCGGTGCGCCAGAGTCGGGCGGCCACCGACCGCTGCCTGGATCTGGCCCTGGAGCCGCTGCGCGCCCTCTGGCCGCCCACAGCATCGGACCGGGGTTACCATCAGGCCCCAACGGAGCCGGCTGGCTCCCCGAGCGATCACCGGAGGTGACAGCATGGCGACTGACGTAGGGACCGAGCCGGCCGGCGCTGGCGAGCCCCCGGCTGCGGTGGCCGCGCCCCAAGCCGAGCCTGCGGTGCGGCCGATCCGGCTCAGCGACCTGGGCGGCGCCCTGAGCGCCTGCGAGGCCACTCAGCCCGAGGGCTGGAGCGCGTGCATCACGCGCGAGCTCGAGGCTCGCGGATACCGGGTCGAGGCCGAGGCTGGCGAGGCTGCGGCTCCGGCAGCGAGCGAGGCCAGCACGGCGGCCGGGGCCGGGGAGCCTGCCCCGGAGGCTGCCCCAGCCCCGTAGCCGCTCTCAGCCCCAGGTGCTCACCCCTGGGGCTCCGCGTCCTCGCGGTCTTCGTCGGCCAGGACCTCATCGCGCTTGGCCGCGAAGGCGTGGTTCAGGGCCATGCCAGCCGGGCAGGCGTACATGTTGCCCGGGCGGCAGACCAGGCAGGTGGCCACATGGTCGGCGAGCTCGACCGCGAGCCGGATCAGAGGGTCGTCGCCGCCAGGTCCGGCGGCGATGCGGTTCAAGAGGTCGGACGTGGCGGTCCTCCAGGGTGGATGGTCGATTGCCCCCCACCCTCTGGAGCCCGGCCGCCCGGGTGGTGATGCTGGCGCCTCAGGTATCCCTCGAGTGCGCCTCAAGCGGGCGGGACACCGGGCCACTTGTGTTACTGCCGCGTAACCTGGCGCACTAGTGGGCATGTCACAATGACAGCTAGCGTGCCCCGGCACCCGGAGGATGGCCGAGCGGACGGAAGGGGCATCTGCTCCTGGTTCAAGGTAGCCGTGACGATCTCGCGTTAGGAGGGCCAGCTATGGCTGTGTCAGTTCATGACGTTGCCGCTGCCATACTTGAGCGCGAACACCCGCTCGACACATTCAAGCTCCAGAAGCTCGTCTACTACTGCCAAGCGTGGCACCTGGTGTGGGAGGCCCAGCTGCTATTCCCAGAGGCAATTCAGGCGTGGGCCGGTGGGCCAGTGGTTCCAGAGCTTTACGCCACCCACCGGGGCCAGTACTCAGTTGACGGGTGGCCTCAGGGGGACTCGTCCAAGCTCAGCGAGTCGCAGCGGGAGACTGTCGCCATCGTCGTGGCCGCCTACGGGAAGCTGTCAGGTCGTCAACTCAGTCACCTCACCCACGGCGAGGCGCCGTGGCTCAAGGCGCGCGGCGACCTCGGCCCGGGCGAGCGGGGATCGCGGGCTATCGACCTGGAGGATATGCAGGACTACTACTCAGGGTTGGACCAGAGCCAAGACGCGACGCCAGTTGAAGAGCTGACGGCGGTCGGCGGCGAGTAAGCAGAGGCGTGCCCCAAAGGGATCGCCGTCCCAAGACCGATAAGAGGTTCAACGAGCCGCTTGGCCTTCAACAGCCGAAGGCTTTGGCCGGTCTCCTCGCCGACGATGGGCGGCACAATCTACCCCTGTTCTCCTTCGTGCTCATGGACAGGGCTTACAGCGGCAACTGGGGTTGGCACCTCCTGACCCAGGCGGACGCCCTGCGGTTGCTCAACCTCATGTGCGAGATGGCCAGGCTCACCTGGAGGGAGATCCGGGACCAGGTAGCAGGCGGGCATCGGCGCCACCACCATCAATCCGTTCAGACCATTTGCCGCGAGGCTCAGTATCGACTCACCGAACTTCACCTCGATGACTTGGGCGACCAGATGTTTCGCTTCCGCCTCGACGGCACTGGCCGCCTCTGGGGATTCGAGCTGGGTGACGGCATCTTCCACGCCCTGTGGTGGGACCCAGACCACGAGGTTTACCCGACCGAGCCCGGGTGACGCGGCTGCGACCAAGCCGTCCGGGCAGCCCGCTTGGCGCCCGATGGCCGCCGCCCATGGCGCGTAGCAAGGCCAGCGCGGCCGATGATCTCCGGGGGTCGGGGTCCCTGAAGGCCGTGGCTCCACCTTGCCCGGCCTCTGCGGCCCGCACAGAGCCGGAAATCCTTCGGCCCCGGCTCCAGAGCGCACCCGGCGGGGGCGCGCCGACCGCCGGTGAGTTCGGCCGGCGCCTGGGGCCCGGTAAAAAACCGTCCCCCCAGATCGGCCCCCCGGCCAAGTTCAGCGGGAGCCGGTGACGAAGTGGTAAACAAGGGGTCCCAAGTTCTGCGCCCTCTTCGTGGACTAGCCTAGGGTACGGTATGCTGAGTCTACCTGAAGAGGCGCCTTTCCGATGATCAGTGGGCGGCCCGCCGTCTTTATCTCATGCTCGGAACGATATCGGGAGGACGTGGCCCTCCCGGTTCGTGAGGCATTGAAGGCGCTTGGCATTTGCGGTGTCATCGTTAGCGACGAAGCCAGACTCCCACAGAGGGCATGGGACCCTGAGGCAAAGGTGGAGTCGTACCTGAGGTCCTGTGACGCATTTGTCGCGCTGGTCACGCCCGACGAGAAGCTTGCGAACGGGGGCTACCGATGCCGATCGAACATCCCCGACGAGGTGGGACGTGCTCGCCAGGATCCGCGGCTAGCGGAGCACATGATCATTGTCAAGGCTCGCAATGTGTCACTGTGGTCCAACATCAATCCGACTTACGACATGCTGGATGTTCAGGACGTTCGACCTGCGATCCAAGCAATTGTTGGCCAGCTGAGAGCGTGGGACCTGGTACCTTCCCAGCAAACCCTGCCTCCGACGGTAGCTGAACCTAGGTTGGACCCGCGGTCCGCACTGGGCTCCATCGCGGACCTGCTGCTCGGACTCGATCTCGGGGACCACGAAGAGGCAGGGCGCCGGGTTTATCGTCTGCTTCGCGGACTGCCCGCCGCTGAGCACCCGAGGGTGGTCAGCGAACTGGTCAAGTTCGCCACGGAGACCAGCGACCACGGAGACGAGCTAGTCGCGTGCTCACTGGTGGAGGCTGCTGACCGCCTCGATCCGGCGCTGGTCGGAACGGCGATGATCGAGACTCTTGCATCCTCCCGCGACTTCTCCCTCCGCAGTTGCGCCGCAGTTCTGCTTTGGCAGAAGGCCCAAAACGCCCCATACCAAGTACCGATTTCTATCCTAGGGCGCTTGGCGCGCCCCGCGTCAGAGGATTGGTACGTACAGGCACCCGCCATGGCAGCAGTTAAGCAACTGATGCTCACCCGCGCCGACGCGAGGCAGATCCTCGATGATCTGGCTACCGAGGGCGATCGGGACGAGCGCTACGCGGTCGCAGCAGACCTGCTCGACCTTGCCACGGTGTCAGGCACAGCGGTGCCTGCGGACCTAGTGCAGCGCCTAATTCGGGATCCAGACGCAGCTGTAGCTGCGAAGGCAGCGGAGGCGGGGCGAGTTATTTCTGACGTGAGCGACGAGGACCGGCGACGCCGCTACCGACCTTTTGGCCTTTGACTTGGATGCCTCCCTGCCAGAGGCTCAGGACATGGAGGGGAAAATGACTCCTGGTGACTGGCAACTCGGAATGAATGACTTCTACTCCGGCGAGCGCATTGGTAGCATCGCTTCCGCGAGCGGGTGGTTTCTCCAGGTGGACGAGGAGCAGTTGCCCGTAGTCCTTTGGGCCTTCGTCGTATCTGACCAGCGTCCAGGGGACCTTGGGCGGGTGGTCGGCTTGGTGGACGACAAGGGACAGCTCCGGCCTGCCGACAAGGTGGCTGGCGCCGGTGGCTATGTCTATCGCGGGCAGTGATCCACACATCCCGGGAAGTTTGTGCAGTTGGAAGGCACGCAGCCTGTCGCTCGATGCGTGTCGTGGCGGCTGAGATCCTCCGAGTGCCCACTGGCCGTGGGAGGTCCGTTGGCCCGTGACAGGGGCTTCACCTCCTCCCGGTGCCGATGAGAAGTTTGAGGAAACGGAACTCGTAGCAGGCCCGAGTGGGCTGTTCAGGGCCATCCGGGACCGCGTCCACACGGTCCAGGGCCAGGGGCAGGTGTTCGAACGGCTCATTAAGGCGTTCTTGACCGAAGATCCGCTCTTCAAGGGCCGGTTCAAGGCTGTCCGGCTCTGGCACGAGTGGCCGGGCCGGGGTGCCGAGCATGATACAGGCATCGATCTGGTGGCTGAGGAACGGGGCGGGGGGCTCTGCGCGGTCCAGTGCAAGTTCTACGCTGGGTCGCAGTACATCCGCCGGGAGGACATCGACCCGTTCCTTGCCGCCTCCGGGCGGCGGCCCTTCACAGCGCGCCTGTTCGTCTCTACCACGGAGCGCTGGAGTAGCAACGCGGAGCGAGTCCTCGCCAATCAGGCCGTACCGGTGCAGCGGATTGGGGTCGCAGAGCTTGCCGCCAGTCCCTTCGACTGGTCCCGCTTCGACCCCGACCACCCAGATCAGCTGCCCCGCCACGAGGCCAAGCGGGTCATGCCTCATCAGGCAGCCGCGATTGCGGATGTTGTCCGGGGCTTCCAGGCAGGGGACCGGGGCAAGCTGATCATGGCCTGCGGCACCGGGAAGACATTCACCGCCCTCCGCATTGCAGAGGAACTGGTGCTCCCTGGAGGGGTCGTGCTCTTCTGCGTGCCGTCGATCTCGCTCCTGTCGCAGAGCCTCCGAGCTTGGTCTGCAGACGCCTGCCGCCCACTGCACTGCCTGGCGGTTTGCTCTGATGCCCAAGTGACCAGGGACGAAGAGGACATCCACGTCTACGACCTGGCCCTGCCCGCCACGACCGACCCGATGACCATTGCCTCCCATCTCGAGCTGGCTCTCCACGAGGGGGAGGGGGAAGCCCGCCCGCTGCGGGTAGTCTTCTCCACCTACCAGTCGTTGGATCGGGTGGTGGAGGCGCAGCAGATGCATGGCGCCCCCGCCTTCGATCTCGTGATCGCCGACGAGGCCCACCGGACCACCGGGGCGCTGGCTGCAGAGGAGGGCTACGGCGGCTTCACCCTGGTCCACGACGCGGAGCGACTGAGCGCGCACCGCCGTCTGTACATGACCGCCACCCCAAGGCTCTACACCGACCGGGCAAAGGCCAAGGCCCGAGAGTCAGACGTGCTGCTGTGCTCCATGGACGACCCAGCCCTCTACGGACCGGAGTTCCACCACCTCGGCTTCGGCACGTCTGTCGAGGCGGGGCTCCTCAGCGACTATCGGGTCGTGGTGCTGATGGTTGACGAGGCCTACGCCAACGAGGCAGCCCACGGCCCGCTTGCTGATTCCGGCCTCGATCTAGCCCTTCAGGATGCCGCCCGCCTGGTCGGCTGCTGGCGAGGGCTGTCGAAATACAGCGCGGAGGCGGGCGAGTTCTCCTACGATCCGCTCCCGATGCGCCGTGCGGTGGCCTTCGCCACCACCATCGCAGCCTCTAAGCGCGTCCGCGCCGCTCTCCCCGAGGTGGTCGAGGCGGCCCGTGATTGGGGTGCCCACGGCGTGACATGCCAGGTCCGCCATGTTGACGGGGGCATGGGGTCGCTAGTTCGAGATCAAGCGCTGGCCTGGCTCCGGGAGGATCCACCAGACGGCACCTGCCGCGTGCTCAGCAACGCCCGCTGCCTTTCCGAGGGCGTTGACGTGCCCGCGCTCGACGCCGTGATCTTCATCAGCCCGCGGAAGTCCCAGATCGATGTGGTGCAGGCAGTGGGGCGGGTCATGCGCCGGGCAGAGGGCAAGGCTTATGGCTACGTGATCATTCCCGTGGCCGTCCCGGCGGGTGAAGACCCCGAAAGGGTGCTCGACGACAACGAGCGCTATCGGGTCGTCTGGCAGGTCCTACAGGCGCTCCGGGCCCACGACGACCGGTTCGACGCAGAGATCAACAAGCTTGACCTGCAGCGGAACCGGTCCAGTCGAATTCAGGTGGTGGGCGTCGGCGGCGACACGGAGCGGCTGGCCGATCAACTGGGGTCGAGGCAGCTTGAGCTGTCGTGGCAAGGGCTCGAAGAGAAGGTCTACGCCCGGGTGGTTAGGCGCTGCGGGACCCGGGTCTACTGGGAGCAGTGGGCCGACGATGTAGCGAGGATAGCCCAAGCCCACATCACGCGCATTGAAATGGCTCTCAAGGGCGGAGGGGGCGTAGCGAGCGCCTTCGACCGCTATCTAGAGGGCCTCCACCGCACCATCAACCCTGAGGTCCGGCGGGAGGAAGCGGTTGAGATGCTGGCCCAGCACCTCATCACCATGCCCGTTTTTGACGCGCTGTTCGGGGACTCTGAGTTCACCAAGCGGAACCCGGTCTCCGAGGCGATGGCCGAGGTGCTGCGTGCCTTGCACGAGGAAGAGGCCATTGAGAGCGAAAGAGCCGAACTGTCCGACTTCTACCGCTCGGTCCGCACCCGGGCCGAGGGAATCGACAACCTGGCGGGCCGCCAGAAGGTGTTAGCGGCGGCGCTAAATGGAGCTGTAGCGGCGGAAGTGTGTGGTGATGCGGCCGTAGTGGAGTCTGGCGGGGGTGCGGGGGTTAGTCGCGGGTGAGTTCAGCGACCGCTTTCTTGGCGCAGGCG
>JAEHJW020000084.1_pt1 | contig 15577 bp, 22 predicted proteins | sample 9271431 | NCBI WGS metagenome assembly JAEHJW02
ACTTGTTCAAGACCAGCGCGGACGCTTTGTTGAGCTGTTGCGCCCAATTGATCTTGCCCTCGCCGGCGCGGTCCAGTTCCAATTCGCCCCACTGGGTGATGGTCTGGAACAGGTAGCTCTGACGGGTGACCCAGTTGACGTTGGCATTCGCGCTGCCATTGGCGTTGAAGTCGCCGTAGCTGGAGACCTCGCCAGTGGATTCCACCATCGGGAACATGGCCGTTTGGGTGGTCCAGTTCCCCTTGATCTGCTCGCCCAGGATATTCACGGCCTTGTTGGGCGTGAACAGCACTTCAATCACTTCCGGATCGAGGTAGTTGGTGAGGAAGGCCGGAATACCAGCGTTCGACGTGGTGACGAGCGCCGGCTGCGCGTCCATGGCGATGGAATGATCCATGGCCAGTTCGTGTTTTTCGAGCAGCCCGCGAGCCATGGGGATGAAAACCCCGACTTGGGCCAGTGCGTTGTGGTCAATTTGTTTCATGGCTTAACTCCAAGACGAGATTTTGCAGAGTTCATTCGCCTGGGCGTAGCTCTGCACATAGAACGGCGTTTCAACCGCGCCGGCAGCGGTAATTGTGGTGCTGGCCGCAGTTTGCGAAACCGACACGTAATAGGTGCCAGTCCCGCCGGTGCCCGTCCCGAGAGCAGTAATGAACGTGCCTGCAGTGACGCCGGAGCCGCTCAGCACATCACCCACCACCAGAGAGCCGGAACCCACGGCGCTCACCGTCATCACGCCATAGGCCGCCGTGATGGTGGTGCTTGCCACCGTTTGGGGAATAGACACCTCATAGGTGCCCACGCCGCCTGTGGTGCCGCTCAACTGGCTGACGATGGTGGTGCCCGTCTGCACGCCGGAGCCGGAGAGGGTTGCACCAGGCACGAGAGTGCCAGAGCCCACCGCGGTCACGGTCAGGGTGGTGACGCCGTAGCGACCGTCCGGGGTGGTGGAAGGAGCAATGGAGCCGGTCACGCTGGTGGTGGCCGCTGCGGCGATGGCGGCAGTGACGCTGGCGCCCTGAGGGGGAGAACCTGCGGTCCCGGTGCTGATCGCGCCGGTGGCGTAATTGGCGAATACCTTCTGGCCAGGCACGGCGATGGTGCTGGACTTGGCCCAGAAATCGCCTTGCTTGTAGAGGGTGACTGGTTGTCCAGCAGGGATCAGCAGCGAGTTGCTGGCGAGCCACGCGGTGATGCTGGCCTGCAGCTCGTTGGCGACAAAGCCGTCCGGGACTCCGGTGCCGTAGTTGGTGGTGACGCCGGTTTCGTCATCGACCCATGCGAAGTTGCCCACCGTGACGCCGTTGGCGCCAGCAGTCAGCGCGGTCGGGCCGGCGAGTTTCGTCGCGCGCGGGTTGGCGCTGGCGAAATCGCCCACGACGGCCGGTGCGGGCTGGATATTTACGGAAGTCTGAAAACCCATGATGTAGCTCCTTACGCGCGAGTGGGCAGAACGATGTTCTTGGAAAACTGATCCCAGAACTTGCCGTGACCGGCAGAATCTTGGGCCAGCGCGGGTTTGGCCTTGGCGGTGGCCAACTTCACCATGGCGGCGTAGGCCGATGGGTGCACCCCGTCAACATCCACGCCCAGATGATCGAGCGCCATCTTGTAGACGGCCTCCGCTGAGTCCATCGCGCCGACTTCGCCGATGATGGGCTGCACGTCCTTTTCGGCCTGGTGGATGGCTTGCAGGCGCTTGATGGCGTTGGCCTCACCCTGCTTGATGGCCGCGTCCATGGCTTTTTTGTCCATTTCGGATTTCTCCATTTTTTTCTTGCCGTCGGTGTCGTCGTCTTCGGCTTTGGCTTCGGGAGGGCCGCTTTTATCGATTTTCTCTTTCCAGGCGGCAACGATCCGCTTTTCGATGGCGGCGCGTTCTTCTGCCGAGTATTTGTCTGCATCCTTTTCCTTGTGGATGTAGTCCCACGCGGCGCGGATATGCTCCTCTGTATCGAGGGGGTATTTCTTGTTTTTTGTGTCGGCATACTCCACGTCGCCGTATTCGTCGTCCTCGTCCTCGGCCTCTTCTTCGGCTGCGGACTTCACCACATCCTCCACGTCCTCGTCCTTGGCCTTGTCGGCGGCGAACTTGGCGTGCTTGAGCACGTCACGCGCGATGCGCTGCGCGTCCTTGGCTAGCGTGGCGGCTTTGACTTCGCCAACCAGTTTGTTGATGTCCAGTTGCGCATCCTGAGCCAGCATCGGGCGCAGATACGCCTTGAGCGCGGCACGCACGGCAACCGTCTTGCGGTTTGCTTTGGGCATGGTCTTACCTTTCAAAAATGGGCCTGCAAGGGCCGCGTCAGCAACGACAACATCGGGGCCGGCTCGGCCCACTTCCACCAGGGCGACGTGGTTACCGATGATCTCGGTCATCACGCCGTCGTAGGCCATGCCCTCGTAAACACCTGGGGTCATGACCGGCTTGTAGCGATACGCGCAGGAGATTTCGCACTGGTCGCGGGATTCAATTCCCGCAATGGCCGCGGCATCCCAGATCACCAGCGAATTGCGCAAGTAGGGTGCGGAAAACTCGGCATCCGTGCCGGTGCTTCCGACAACCAGATCCTTCTCCGGCTTGTCTGCGCTGACGGCCTTATGGATGCTAAGCAGTGGAAGGTTATTGAAAGTACCGGCCGCCTTGGCCAGTTCGCCGGGGTCACGCAGCAGGTTGTAGATGTGGTCCGGGCTAAGCTGCAGCTCTTCCCAGCACGGGATTTCGCGGCCATAGTATGGATTCACCGTGGCTTTGCTGATGTTGGACATGGCCACATGCATGCGGCCATCGACGTCTATGATGCGTGCGCTCCGGTCAAAAGAGAGCGCATCCCCCACATACCCATTGGCGCGCGCAGCCTCAGCCTGTTTCTCGGCGTCTTCGCGGCTGGCATAACATTTGCCACGGTCTCCCCATTGCCAACCTTTCCCGCCTTCGGGTAGTGTGCATTCTTTGATCGGCATAGGAGGCTCAGATGAAAACGATTATTGTGGGACTGCTTGTTATGCTTCCTTGGACGCAGCCCATGGCGGCAAACTCACTCGGGCGCCAGCAAATTATTTGCACTGCATGGGGAGGCGCGTTTCAAATGGCATCTGAATTCCGCGATACCGGCCAAAGTCCTCAAGTAGCGTTCGGCACAATCAAGAAAACATTTGGCCAAGCACTCCCAGATACAAACATCAAGCGCATCGTCAATGCTGATTATTTCGACCCCAGACTTGCTGGCCTAAGTGGGGCCGCTTTGGCTTATGCCTTTGAAAATGCGTGCATGCTGCATACAGCGCCGCCGAGCCCCTACAAACCGCTTCAATAATCAATCCCAGGCAGCACCGGGCGGGCAGTGCACCGGCAGTTAATCAGTTCGCCCGGCAGTATCCATTCGCCATCGATGTAGGCACCTTTGTCGATGTCGTAGGTCTTTCCATCGAACGCCACATGCGAGGGGCGTGGATGCTTGCCTGCGTGACTATGGCGCCATTTCGCTTGCGTGATGCCTAGCTGCTGGTGACGCGTTCTGGTGAGCACCGCGGTGGCCTTGTTGTTCTGGTCGCGCGCTATGAGTGCCGCGCGGCGCTTGGTAATACCGTACCGCTTTTCCAGTTCCTGGCTTAACTCGCCCAGGGTTCGGCCCTGCTGTACGGAGCGCATCACGAGGCCCTGGACTTCCTGCAGGTGCTCGCTGGCAATCGACTTGATGAGCCCCACTTGCTCATGGATCACGGCCGAGTAGGCGTTTTCCATCGGCTCCGTCATGGTGAATTTCACGGCAAAACCGGAATCCTTCAGAATCCCCTGGAGGGTGCCGTCCGCGTAGTTCTTGGTCTTCTGCGCAAACCAATCGGCCAACCGCTGCGCCCCCTCGTCAAAGCGCGCCTGCCACTGTTCAGCAAGGTGCGTCATGGTGCGCTGCAGGTCATCTGCCGGCGTGGCGTCTTGCGCCATGCTTGCGCGGTAGCGCTGCTCCAGCCAGTAGGTGATGCTGGCCTGCATTTCGGCAATGAGTCGCTTGAGTTTTTTCCGGTAAGTCGCCTCGATGCCGGCGTTTGGAATTACCGGGCGGAGGGTCTTCTCCTCACGCATCGTTCACCCGCGTCTTGACCTGCAGGTCATTCTCGCGCTTGTCGGGGTCGCCCCCCTGCGCTTGCATGTTCACGCGGCCGCCTTCGTCCTCCAGGTCATCTTCCAGCGTGTCGTAGCCGCTTTCCGGGTCCGCTGCGACTCGCGCGCGCGCCTCATCCGGGCTGATGATGCCGGCGCTCACCAGAGCCACATCCGTGTCAGCGTTGGTCTTGCGGACATTGGCCTTTTCCAGATCGTCCATCCCGTACAGCGTCTCGAACTCGAACACGATGTCTTCGTCAATCTCGCCGAACTCGGACAACTCGATGACATGGAGCGCCTTGGTCAGGTTGTCGCGGTAGAGCGCTTCCTGCATCGCGCCGATGTGATCGTAATAGACCTGGATTTCGCCCTCGGACGAGGCATTCAGGCCACTTGGCGTGATTCCGAGCAGCTTGACCAGCGGCATATTCGACACCGCAGCCATTTGCTCCTGTGCCTGTTGCTGCAGCTCTGGGATGCCACCGAGCGGCGTGTTGAACTGGAAAAACTCCTCGCTCTCCTTGTCCAGCATCATCAGGCCGCGGTTGTCGCGCATGGTGTTGAAGAGCTGCGCCCGCGCAATGAACTGTGCATCATCGGCGCCGGAGAGCACGGAACTGAGGTTCGTGCTCAGCCCAGAAATAGAGAACGAATGCACCAGGTCAGACACGGAATCCCGCGTGCGCAGCCAGTTGTTCACGTAAGGCTGCGCCATCTGGCTCATGCTCAAGCCGCTGAAGTTGTAGCTGGCCTTGAGCAGGTCCGGAACCGGCCGGCTTACGAACGTCAACAGGCGCGAGGCGTGGATGGTCTTGCCAAGCACAAACCATTTTCCAGGCTTGAAAAAATCAGGCTGCAGTGGTTCGCTGGCGTTGAACTGTCCGGGGTAAGTCCAGACCGGCTCGATTGGGATGAACCCATTCAGCGACCCCTTGCGGATCTTCGCAGGCGCCATCACAAGCGGCGTCAGCAGTTCATTGCCATCATCCCGCGCACTACCGCCGTTCGGCTTGTTTACGTCGATGTAAAGCTGTCCGCGCCCGTAGAAGCCGTCCATTTCGGCCATCTTGCGGAACAGCTCGCGCACCTTGAATCTGTCAAGGGCATCGTTCAATTGGCTGATGCGCTCGGCTTTGTTCTCGTCCTGAGACTTGCTGCGCAGCTTCACCCACTTGCGCGTCATGTCCTTGGACACGATCTCGGAGAATTTCCGGCACTCGGGCAACTGCGCCAACATGGCCAGGTACTGGTAACCTGGGAAGTACTGGTTCACATAGGCCGAGTTGACGAAATCGTATGGCGTGGCGTCCATCGCCAGAGCGTCACTGCGCTGATCGGCCGGAATCACACCATCGGGGGGCAGGTACGGCTCGAACTGCTGCACTACCGCAGTCTTGCGTACGCTCTTTTCGAGCGCCGAGGCGCGGATCGTCAAATGCTTTGGCCCCTCCTCTACGGGCTGCGCAACCTCATCGCCGGCAAATAGCCGTTTGAGCCACTTCACAGGGCGGCCCGCTTGAGCGTGGCTTGCGATATTTGCATGGTGCTTTTCCCTATCAATTCCGCAAACGCCCGGCTCATGGCATCAATCTGATCGTCATTTGTGCCATTCGGGAACATCCTCATTTCGTCCACCAGCGCATCGTTCCAGCCGGCGCGCACCATGAGGACGTTCCCGACGTTCACCTGTGCGGCGAAAGGCTCAGCTCGCGTCACCTTGTCGCCCGATTCCGGGGTGCTAGACACGCGAAAGCCGGTGAATTGGCGCGTGAGGTACAACACCTGCGTCTTGCCCGCCTGGCCAGGGTCTTGCGGAATACTCACCCGAACATTGAACCCATCACGCCTAGCCGTCGCCAGCATGGCCGCGTCACGCTCGTCTGGGCCCACTCTCAGCCGGCTCATGTCGGCGATGATGTAACGGCCATCCGCCAAGCGTCCCAGCTTTGCGCCAGCCGACCAATCGCCATCCGTGGTGCTGGCCATGTCCCAACCGCGCACCCATGTAATCGAGCCGAGCGGAATTTCGTCCACCATCACCAGGCGATCTGGCTTGAATAGGCCACCTTCGGCTGGGGCCGGAGTCTGCTGGTAAAGGGATGCCCAGGTGATGGGCAGGCTCTCGAACTGCGCCCAGTGGCGCCTATCGAACCATTCCGGCCAGAGATATTCCCCGTGGGCGCGCCGGAGCGGATCGCTCGCCGTTTCGCATCTGGCCTGCAGGCTGAGGACGTTCCATGTGAAGCCGTCTTGGCACTTGATGGGGCCCGATTCGCCATTCCAGTCATCGGGCAGGATGCGGCCGGCCAGATCGTTCTGGTGCCATCGAGTTTGGATCAGGCATATCCAGCCACCGGGAACAAGCCGGGTTTTCAGGTCGTCCTGGTAGGCGTCCCAGGTCTTTTGCCTGACGGTTTCGGAGTTCGCCTGCTCCCGACCTTTTACCGGGTCATCAATAATGAGTCCATGCGCGCGGTTGCCCGTGATCCCCGACAAAATGCCGCAGGACATATATTCCGAACCATTGGTGAGCCCGAATTCTTGGGCCGCTTGCGAGTCAGCAATCAGGCCGGCTTTGAAAATGCCGCGATACCGAGGCTGCCGGATAATCGACCGCGTACGGCGACCCATCTTGCGCGCGAGATCATCGCCGTAGCTCACCAGGATGAGCCGGCGCTCTTTCTCACGTCCCAAGAATGCCGAAGGAAACACCACGCTGGCGTAGCTGCTCTTGGCGCTCCCTGGGGGCGCGAAGATCATGAGGCGCCCGTGAGAAGTTCGGCTGGCGTTGTCGAGCGCCTGCAGGATCAAGCGATGGTGAGGAGCCAGCGCCGTCTCGGCGCGGCTGAAAACCTCGGTATCCTCTTCATCCCCCACCGGTGCGCCCGGAACGTCAATGGCTCCGGCATAGTCCAGAATGTTGTCGCGCGCCCGGCGCCGAGCCAGGATCTCCCTAGCTATCCTTTTCCTCAAGGATCGCGAGGAGTTCGCCATCCGTCATTTCCTCAAGCTTCTTCGGCGTACCCAGATCCTTCACGGCCTCCTTATTGGCCGCGAGTAGGTTGAGCGGGATGGTGCTGGCCTCGTTGGCCATCTTGGTCAGGACGGCCACGCCTTTGAGGGTGGCCGCACTTTCCAACGGGCTCGCATCGTCGATTTTGTCGAGCTGGCCATGCGCCAACCCGGAGAGGCGGTGAGCCGTCATGGCCCCATAGTGGGCAGCCGAGGCGAGGTTGTCGCTGATGGCGCGCAATTTCGCGGCGAGGTTTTGTGCGGTAATTTGTGCAGAAATCGGCAGCGCCATAATTCTGCGCTCCGTACTAACTATTTGTTCCGCTACGGACTTTATTTCCTTTGCTCGTGCAGAAACACGGTTTTGGATGGTGCTCCACGCAACGCCGTACTCTTTCCCGAGTGCCCGGTATGTCACCCCGTCCAGCGCCCGGCGCTCTATTTCAACCCATTGAGACTCGGTCAGCTTCGATTTGCGTCCCATGATTGATACCCGATTCCGGCTACGTTTTCACGCATCGGGCTGCGGTTTTAGGAGGACTGATGAACCTGGCACACCAAACAAAAAACCCCGGTCGCGTGTGCGTTTCCGGGGTTTGGTGACAGTTCTACAACCTAGATTAATTTGCAGGATATTCGGATTTTTCATAATGTCAAGGGCCATGCGCCCTTTCATGCCACCATCCCGATCTCTTTCATCCGGCGATCTGCCTCACTGAGCGCGTGGTGCTCTTTGCGCTTGAGCCAATCCACGACCCGAGCGTTGTGGTTCGTCGCGGTGTCGGGGTCGCAGCTCACTAGTGAGGCTAGGTCTTTCAGCTTTTCGCCGCTTCCGAAATACCGCCGCACGATGCCCTGGCGTAGGCGCGTGTGGCTCACGCATCCTGAAAGCTGCTTGATGGCCTCCTGGGCCAGTTCGCCAATGGCGGACTGCCATGGCACATTGATCCGGTGGCCGCAGCAGCACGGCGCCTTGCAATCACATGGCGTGAGGCGATCCAAGTGCCGAGCTGCGAGAATGGCGCGATCAATGCGCTCCATCAGTCCGATCTGCCCGAGGATGAGACCGGCTGTGTGTGCACCATCCAGGCCTGCGCCGAGGCCTCGCCAGGGTGGATTGCGCGCCTGGAACTGCGCCAAGCTGTCCTTGTGCATGCCCTGGGTGTGGTTGTAGGCCCAGCGCAGACACTCGCGTAGGCTGTCGAAGGGCGCGTCTGGGTTGGCGGTCTGAGCGGCGGCTACTTGCGGCATTCCTGGCCTTTCTTGGATTCGAAAAATTGGCACCGAGTGCCGTATTTATTTTTGAGTTTGCACCACTTAGCGCCGGAATGGGCCTGCCGCACCTCGTGCTTGCAACCGGTGCAGATCTCGATTTCGAAGCGCACATGCCTCGCTGGATCGCCGTAATAAGGTGCCGGTAGCGCGCGGGAGGGTTCGCGGCTCACCACATCACCTCCATGGCATATTCCCGGCTGCCGCCGAGCTTGACTGCCTGCCCTCCCCACTCCCAGCGCCGCGTATCCGTGAGTTGCACCACGCGGCCGCCGTGCTGGGGTTGTTTTTGCGTCAGCGGGTAATCGCGCTCGCGGAGGGGCTTGCCGTAATCAATCTCGCGTTTCGCTTTGCGCTGGCGCAGCTTGGAGACCTGACCAGACCCAAGCTTGTACCAGTTCGCGGGCATCTTGTGGCCCTGCGCGCTCCAGAATAGGCGCTGCTCAAGGTCTAGTTTGTGCCACCCAACGAGCTGCCAGCACAGTTTGCGCACGTAACTCTGGTCCCGCTTGACCTTCGCGGCCAGGTCCACCAGGGAGGTCCATTGTCCATTGGCGAGCGCTCCCAAAATGGCGCGGTGCGCTTTGGTTTGGTGATTAACTAGCGGCATTATGCTGCCTCCTGCTGGATTTTTTCGAGGGTTGACATGTCAGTACCCCCCCGTACTGGCGTTTGCAAATCGTCCCTGCGGGCCAATATAGGCCACCATGCAAACGCCTGTCTCGCCCTGACGTTGCTTCGCGATGATGATTTCCGCCAATCCCCTGTCGCGGCTGTCCTCGTTTACAACCTCGTCGCGGTAGATGAACATCACCGTGTCCGCATCCTGCTCGATAGCACCCGACTCGCGTAGCTGCCCCAGGTTGGGCCTTCCATCCTTCGCCTTGGTGCTTTCGCGGTTGAGCTGCGCCAACGCCATGACGGGGCAATCCAGGTCTTTGGCAAGCGCTTTGAGCCCTCGGCTCAGGCTGGCGATCTTCTGCTCGCGGTTGTCGCCTTCACCCGTCATGAGCTGGAGATAATCCACCACCACGAGCCCAAGCCCTTCACGCCGTTTGAGGCGCTGACAACGCGCCCGGATGTACGCGAGATTGACAGCGGCTTTGGTGTCCAGCCTGAACTTGGATTGCTCTGACTTGGCGATGGCGGCCGCGAGCTGCTTGTATTCGTCGGCATCGATTTCCCCTTTGCGGATCGCCTGCATGGGCACACGTCCGAGACTGGAGAGCCCGCGCACGCCCATCTGTGCCGTTCCCATTTCCAGACTGAAAAACGCCACAGGGTGCGTTTTGGCGACTTCGAGGGCGACGCCAAAGGCGAAGGCAGTCTTGCCCATCCCGGGCCGGGCCCCAACCACGATCAGTTCGCCAGGGTAGAAACCGCCGCCAAGCTTTTTGTCCACCTGCTCCAAGTTCGTGCAGATGGGCTTGTAGGTGCCGTCTTGCATCGCATCAGCCTGCTCAATGGCCTGCAGCATCGCCTGTTTGAGCGTGAGCATGTCGGCATTTGCCCCGGTGTCGTTCGCCAGTCCAGCGATTTGGCCCTCGGCCTCGGCCAGCAGATCCGCGCCAGACTTTCTGGACGTGGATGCTTCAGCGATGAGCTTTTCGCATAGCGCAATCAGGCGCCCGGCATCCGTGCGGCGCTTGACGATGCCAGCGTAGTGGCGCAGGTTGCCCGTGGTGCCGGAGCCGGCTTGGGCGATGCCCACGAGCCCCGGCAAGCCGCCCACGGCATCGAATTGGCCCGCAGCCTTGAGCCAATCCGAGACGGTGAGGACGTTCACCGGCCGGCCCTCCATGTCGAGGCTGTTCACCGCAGCGTAAATAGGGCGCCATGCCGGGGAGAGATCGTCAGCAGTCAACACGTCCGCCACGAGTTCCAAGCCTCCATGCGTCAGCAGCGTGCCAAGCACCACGCGCTCTGCCTCTTGGGAAACTATCGTCTGAGCATCCAGGGTCAGCATACAGAACCCTTCAAATTCGCACCAGGATTGCCATGGCGCCCACGAACAACACTAACCCATACCAGCATATCACCCGGCATCATTTGTCGCCTCTAAACCTTTATTGTTGGGATTTTTCCGGGCGATTTTGGCGTGTGTATCGCAGTACCATGTGTGCCCGATGGACTCCAGCGACGGTGCTCCGCAGACCGAACAAGAGCGCCCTTTCAACGCAGGTAACGATGTCGTATGGTGCTTTTGCCAGTCCCATTCCGAGCTGAACCCCTGCCAATTTGCCTTGATGCAGACGCGAAGTCCGTCATCAATGGAAATCCCGGCCCTCCTGATCTCCTCCACGATGCCTTTCCACGCCGTCAAAGTGAGGGGGGCGCGCTTGGCTTTCCTTACGGCAAGGAAGTCAGCGGCGACCTGCTGATCCACGCCGCCTTGGGTGATTTCCTCAAGATTTACGATGTTGGACTTGGTACGCTTTTGCGTACTATGTTTTTCTTTTATATCTTCTCTTCTCTTCTCTTCTCTGGTAGACGCAGTTGTAGACGGTGTAGCGTCTACAGGAACGTCTACAGTTTTAGACCTCCATTTAGCCTGCCTATCGTTCTTAAGTGCCCGTTTTTTAGCGCTTTCTCCATTATGGCGACCAAAATTAGGAACCATGATTTGCTCTCTCTCCGCGTCACAGATCAGCCAATTGACTGCACACAGAGCAGCACTAAATCCAGTTTGGTGGCAAATTGAGTCAATGTCAGCGTCTACAACACCGTCTACAACACCGTCTACACACTGCACGTCTATCCAGGCCCAGAAACGGATTAGTTTCCCGAAAACCGCATCCCTATCAATTCCCAGCATTCTGGCCATTTTCAGCACTTCTGGCTTGTCTGCCGTTGATATTTCCACTTTTATCCACTCGCCCGACATTATGATAATCCCCGCTCTTTTTCCATTTTGGAGACTTGCTCGGGCGAGCGCTGACGTATCAGGGCGAAAAATTCATCCTGATATTTCCGGCGATCTTCAATGGTTCTGGAAAAAAGAAAGCGATGCTTCGCTTGCTCGATTTTTTCTTCAAGCTCTTGATCGTTCATGAAACCCTTTCAGGCGGCCCGGTTCAAGGTGGAAACCTGGGACTCGGCCGACATTGCGTCTAGTACAGGCAACCGGGCCGGCTCAAAGGGTATCAGTTGCCGAATCTCGCGCTTTCCACGGCGCTTCTCAATTCTGCTTCGTTTCAACACACTATTCAATTAAATTTACCTTAGCTATGAATAGTGTTTCAAAATTGAAAAAATCTCTCAAATATCCCTAACTTCCAACTCCAGCGCACCGTCAACGACTGGCGCAACGATCCGCGCGAGCACCGACACCACTTGGGAGTCGTCGTCATAGGCGATGCCGTTCAGCGCATCGAGCGCGACTTTTATGCAGTTGTCCAGGTCGATCCGGGTTTTGCTGGCCACACCCTTTACCGTAAGTTTCGGCGCGAGTCCGATCTCCACGTGCACAGGCCCGGCGCGAAGAGGGTAGCGCTTCTCTAGCCACAGGAGGCCCACCAGGCGCTTGTAAGTCCTGGCCTCGGCGCTGACCACCATGCTTTCGCCAAAACGCCGCCAATAGCGGTTCGCGCTGACGGGATACGGGGCGACGATCATCGCGAGCACCCACGCGCTAAATCAACGAGCCACTCACACAACGCTGGGGGAGTATGTTCGCGTTCCGCCTTCGTTATGTGCGGTCGGTAGTCCTCACGCTTGCGGCTCTGCACTACATGGGTCGCCTCTCCTAGCCGCAATGGCATCTGCGGAACTTCTCGCGGCTCTGTGCCGCAAATGTAAAGCCAGGTCTTCTTCTCCGCTTTGTGGCCCCACCACATCTGCGCAATCGGCAGCGTCCAGCCGCCGTGCTCGTCGCGCTTTCCTGGCAGCGGCAGCCCTCGGTCAGCCCACAGCGTCGATCCTGCTGGGTGCTCCAAAACCCCGCCCCACTTCCTCACCTGCTCAACCGCCCAGCGTGCCAGGTTTTTTTCATCCGGCCGCGGCCTCGCAAAAGTCCGCAGTCTTCCCCATGCTCTGCATGGAGGGTGAGCCACCACAGGCCACGGGCCATCATAGGTGCGCGCATCGCGCTCCATATCGAATACCTCAACGTCAGGCAGCGCCTTGTAGGTGCTGTCTGCGCGGGCGAACAAAACGGCGACGGTCATCGCAACACCTTTTCCGCGCTCTCATCGACCTCGATGGTGACGGGCTTGATGGGGTAGAACAGCGGCTCGAATTGGCGACCCTGCGCCGCGCCTCTGGCAGCCTCATAGGTCGAGTAGATGTGCCGCAGCAACGGCACCGGCTCATGGAGGCCGCCATCCGTGTCGCAGATGGCCCAGGCTTGGATTTTCATGCGAACATCCTTTGCTGTGCTGTAGCTAGTGATAGTCGTTCAAGCGCCTGCTGATAATAGACGGGGTCGCGCTCACATCCAACGAAATCAACCCCAATCAATGGCATATCAGCGCAAGCTACGGCGTGGGTTCCAGATCCTAGATGAGTGTCTAGGATGCGATATCCATCTTTGGCGAACTTAGAAAGCAACCACCGATAGAGAGCTGTAGGTTTTTGCGTAGGGTGCGTCTTTATCTCAGTATTCGCCCCACCAGTGTTTGAATAAGAGAACAACGCCGCCGGACGATCAAATGAAGTCCAGGCCATTTCCCATTGACTAAAATTCTCCCACGGTTGCCGCTTATCCCAACACAGTACACACCGGGTTGGCGGCAATCCAAAGTAATTACCACCCCAAATAATTTGATTTTTAGAGACTCTGAACAGCTCCTCAAAATATTCTGGAGTAGGCGCCTCATTGTCCCAATCAATTTCAGATCGGTTAAGCAGACGCTGCTTTAGCTTTCCGCCACCAGAATTAAGACGCCCCCTTTTTGATTTCTGCGCTGTCGATTTGGAACGATGCCACCCATCAGAGCGGTGCAAGTTTTGCCCCATCGACATGCCCACACTGTTGATTCCATAGGGAGGATCAACAATCGCCAGGTCAAAAGCGTCATCCTGCAGATTTGCCATGTATTCCATACAATCGACGAGAAGAATCTCAATGCTCATCGCTTCATCCCCTCCTCAACCTGCCGCGCGTACTTCTCCCCAAACCGCTCGCGCCAGTACGCCAAGCACGCGCGCCGAGATGCCGGCAGGATGAGTTGGCGCAGGTAGTGAGCGGCTTCGGGGATGGAGAGCACTACGCCAACCCCTCCCACTTCTCGATCAGCCCGCGCTCGCGCAGCGCGCGGTTTTCCAACTCAAGTTCCGCATTCCGCTGCCGCAGCTTGTCGTTTTCGTCCACTTGCCAGAAGCCGAAGGCAATCAGCGCCAACAGAAGAGCCAGGAGAGATGCAATCGCGTAGGTCATGGTGTCCTCAAAAAAATGCCCCGACCTTTCGGCCAGGGCGAACGAGGGGAGACTTCATGCAGCAGGCGTTTGGCCGAGCCTGCCAGTCGGTTAACCATGTTAGGGGGATCATCGGCCGCACCATCCGCCGTCGCAGAGAACAACCGGAAACATGTCGTCCATGTTTTTCTTGGCGTCCTCCACCACTTCAAGAATCCCAACAGCTCCGTTGTGTCTCGCTGGCGAGAACATCACTCGGTCATTGCCCTTGCTGTTCACGCCCATCTTCTGCTCAAGCAAAAACACTTTCTGCTGTGCATCGTCGCTCAAATGCCGAAGTTCTCCCTTCGTCGCATTCGCGCACGGGTAGCATTCTTTGGAGCGGTACGGCAGCACCGGGAACGGCGTCCTGTGAATCAACTCGTTTCTATCGGCCTCTGTGTGTCGCACCAGCGGCGCCCATAGCATGCGGCCTCCGTGGCGCTCGCTGCTTTCGGTCCATTCAGGGAACGTTGCCCGGTTCGCACTCTCTTCGCGCCGAACACCAATCACGCAAATTACGTCCTTCTGCCAGTCGAACGTTTCCAGCCAATCCAGCGCAGGTTTCTCTTTAAGCGCCTCGGTGCAAAACTGGTACTTTCCGCCCCCGCCACGCGGCCATGACTTCTTCTTCTCAATCAAACCCTGCATTCCCATGCTCGGTATCCGCGCCGTCCTGAAGTGCAGGCTATGCGCCCATTCTTCACCCTTGGCTACGCGCTCCATCCAGCCAGACGCTTGCCATCCCGTGTCGCTGAAGGCAACAAGAACATTAGAGCCGTAGCCTTGTTCGTGCATCCATTGAAGCAATGCAATGCTGTCGTTGCCGTAGCTTGCGAACACAACGTAGTCTGTTATTTCCATCCTCTGCCCCCTAACTCTCCAGTCGAGCGGACCGTCCGCAAGCGGCCGGCCGCTCACTTGCGTAGTTTCTTGCGGCTCTTGTGGACGCGGCGAAAATAGGCGTCAACGATTAATACGGTGCTTTCCCTGGGATCTAGGGCATCCCCGGAAATCAGCCTCGAAAGCACCGATTGGGTTAGCCCGGTGTTGGCCGCAATGTCCGTCTGTCGATAGCCGTGATCGACGAGCCATCTAAGTTTTTCTGCTGTATTCATGATGGGAAGTATACTCAATTTTTGGCTACGTCAACATGTTAACACGCAAAAAATATTTTCCGTAGAGCATTGACTATTGTTGCTCAAACGCATAGAGTTCAGTTGTGCCGCGTGATTGCGGCCAGCAGCAAACCCGCAGACCCAGCGGCCCGATACCCAGCGGGCGAATCTCGAAAGAGCCTGGCGAAGCGTAAAGCCGGGGAACCACGGTAGGCCGGCGCGGGAGGGGAAACTGATAGGAGATGGCATGGAAACGAAACTGGATGGACGTTATTGTATGGTTCGCACGTATTCGGCTGGAGTGTTTGCGGGCACCGTGAGAGAGCGTGAGGGAGAAGAAATATTCCTAATCAACGCTCGCCGAATCTGGTATTGGGAGGGCGCGGCATCGCTTTCGCAGCTCGCTAATAGCGGCACTAGCAAGCCCAACCAATGCAAATTCCCGGAGGCCGTTCCGGAGATCATGCTTCGGGGTGTGATTGAGATTATCCCAATCTCCGAACGCGCCAAACAGTCCATTGAAAGCGTGCCGGTATGGGAACGATAAATAACAGTTCCGACGACGGCGACGGCGACGGCTCCGGCTACGGCTGATTAACCAAGCCCACCACGGGCACTCAGGAGACAGCGATGCGAGTGAAGTTCATGGGAATTTTGTCGGTAGAAGCAGCA
>JAEHJW020002348.1_pt1 | contig 15563 bp, 30 predicted proteins | sample 9271431 | NCBI WGS metagenome assembly JAEHJW02
GGGGGGGTCCCCCAAAAGAAATTTCGCCAAAAACTTTTTTTCCCACGATTTTTCTTCCACAAACCTGCGCGATTCTTTTTCCGTGCTCAATTTTTCTCGCGCATTCTTTTTCTTCGTCTTTTGCGCGTCCCAACATGTTAGATGTTAGGTGTATGTTATGTGTTAGGTGTTAGTTTACCCTCTCCCTTCCCCTCTCCTTTCCCCTCTCCCTCGCGCCCCCTCCCGCATTATGGTAAATCCCGAGGCGCCCTTCCCCGGCTCCCACCAGGCACCCAAAATTGTGATCCATATCACTTGCAGAAAGCGAAAGAGAGGAGTAGCATCTAAAGCGTCGAGGCGATAGACAGAAACGAAAGCGGAGAGAAAAGATGATGGATAAAACAGTACACATTTTCGCGTGGCGCATGTTTCATCTTGCACGTGCTTATGGCGCGACAATTGAAGATGCACGTCAATATATTTTGAATACTCGTCCGGAGTGGATACCGGAAGGTACAGAATTGCGATATGTATGTAGTCGCGGACCGCTACTGCGCGGGAGTAACAAACCATGAATTATCCCCGTCTCACCCTCCCCGAAGCCGAAGCTCGCATTTGGCTGTACGGCAATCCGAATCGCACCATGAAACAAACGGATGCGTTGCTCAATCTTTCCCGTGCTGCCGATTCCCGCGATTACGATATCTTCCGATGGTCCATTCCGTGCGGAGCGGTCCGATCTAATGTATTCCGCATTCACGACATTATCCGCCGCGGCGCTGATCAGCTATCGCTTGCGGTTTACTAAGTCTAAAACGAATCGGCCCCGCCGGGCGGAGTGTACCCGGCGGGGCCTAGCCGTTTTAACTACGGGTACGGCTGGACCCGTCGATCCGAGTTTACTACAGCAGTCTTAATTGTACAGCAGCGGCTTTCGGTTCCCGCTGTCCAGATCTCCGAAGATCCGCTGTCGGTCTGATATCGACCGTAACGGGTTTCTCTCTGAAACAGAATGTTTCCCAATAAAGGTTTGCCGCTTTGATGGTTACTCTTTTTCTACGTGACATAAAACGTTCTCCATTTATCGTGTCACAAGAATTATACACCTAAAAAGAGAGCCGCAAAAGCGGCTCTAAAGCGCGTCATACGATGGGAGTATCAAGGCATCCCGGGCGGCAATTCCGGATCTCGCTCTGGAATAATTTCAATCGGTAAGTCTGTCGGATCACGTGACTTACACGCTTTCTTTGTTTCTCTCAAAAATTTTTCGTAATCTTCAAGATACTCATTACATTCATAATCTTCACAATTTTCGTTCATAACACCCTCCGCAACGAAAATTTTGATTTTTGCCAATCGAGTTGTGACACCATGAACCCGCACGCGCCGGGAGTAAGTCGCGTCAAAACTTGCCACGGGCGGCGGGCAATCCCGGCATCTATCAGTGCCGCCGCTGCCAGTTCATCACAAAACCACGCGGACGTAGGATGCGTCCAGCGAAACGGTTGAGTTAATCCTAACGCAAAATCTACGATTCCCTCGATATCGTATTTTTTGCCGATTTGCTTGTGTAGGAATTCATAAAATTTTGTGGATTCTGACACAGCGCATGTAATATCGATCCAATCAATCGGGGTTCCGGACAAGTAACCCACATTCCGTTTTTGTACTCCACCATTGAGACGTGCGTCAATGACGTGTTCACGGTCGGGTAACAGACTTGTAACATGCGAATACCCGCCCGCACCGAACCATTCAATTGCGCGTGAAAAGATCCCCCGGCTTCGGCAGAAACCGAGGGTTACAGTAGCGGGGTCATTAGCCGGCAGGTACACCAGCAGCCTTTGCGGCTTGAGTGAGCAAAGTTTGTACTTCGCCATTCACGAGTTGTGCCAGCGCAGTAAACGCGTCTGCTTCGAGACTGGGAGCGGCCGCGATAACTTCCACCTGAAACTTGTTCCACTGGAGCGCGAGATTGATCGGATCCGTATTTGCCGCATCCGCTGTCAGCATTTTGGCTAGCAACGGAAGCACCGCCACGAAAACGTCGTATTTCAGAAGCGCGAGAAATTTCTGCCAATTCATTATCTATTCCTCCACAAACTTGCAAAATCTTGCTTGGTTAAAAAATGCTCATACATATGCGAACGCATCTTTTCTACATCCGCTTTAATTTTCCATCCGATACCGGCTAGGGTAATTTGAATGAGAAACATGGAAACATCAATCATTGTATGAAAAGAAATCTGCATTATTTTGCCTCGTTTTCTTTTCGAGCTTCCGCAGATTTTTCAGCCATCCCTTCTACTCCATATTTCTTGTCACCTTCTTTAGCAGCAATCTTTGTAGCGGATTCTTTAGAGTAGCCTTCCGCCTGCAATTTCTTTACAAACTTTTGAAACTTTGACATGACGCCACCTATGCTGCAACGGTCGCCACCGTAGCCGCAGTATTCGCCGCCTTGCTCGCAGTGTCAACTGTGGTATTGACGGTTGTACTCGTTTTTGTCGCGCTCATGAGTGCAGAGATTACCATGATCACGCCGGCGATTATCAGCAAATAATCCCCGGCCGTTTTTTCGAACTCTCCTTGTAGTTTGGTTATTTCCTTGTCGATTCCGAACATCAGGCAAACCCTTCGCCTTGCGCGACACCGACAAAGCCGAACATGGGAATATACTGATTAGATAGCATGTTAAACCCGGGATTTTGAACTTGCAGCGATACGTTGCCGATTGTGGGCGGCGTGAACGCTTCCGGCGAGACTCCCGACATCGGCCAATTGAGATTTTGTATAGGCCCGCCTTCGGACGGCGGCAATTGCGTTGCCGGAATGCTGTTATGTTTTTCCCAAACCCACCAGAGAAACAGTGCAATCGCGGCGAAGATCACAAATAAATCGAATTGCTTGTCATTCATACAAACGTTCCCGTAGAGACATACCCGGATCTCGGCGCGACTGTCGTTCCCATTGTCGAGCCGATTCCGGCACCGATCGGTCCACCAAGCGCCGCGCCTGCTACCGTTCCGATTGTCCCCCAGATCGCCGCATTTTGCTCATTGGATGCCTGGATACTTGCGTTAGCTGCGCTGGCGCTCGCTCCGGCAGACTGTCCGAGTGACGTAGCCAAGGAGTTAAACGCTTGTGCGCCCCCGCTTGAGGATACAGCCTGTGCCACCGCGTCCCACGGCTGTTGAGCGGCCGTGAGTGCCATAGCCGCACCTTGTACGCTACCCGGTACTGCGGCGAGTCCCGCGGCCGCTACCTGCGCCGCGCTCTGTACCGTCGCGGCATTCTGTGCGGCTGCCGCATTGATCGTTGCTACGGGTAGCGCGGACTGTGCGCCGATGACGCTGGACAGCGTGCTGCCGGCCGCTTGGATTCCCGCCACTTCCTGCTGCATTTGTGTTGCGGCGAGTTGTGCATTGAGTTGGTTGGTCTGCTGCGCATACTGCATAGCTTGTGCGTTTTGTTGCAACGCGGCTTGGCTTGCCTGCGCGGCATACTGATTCTGCGCATTGAGACTCGCAGCATATTCGGATGCGAAAGATCCGGAACTCGATGAACTGGAACTACTCCCAAAATATTTATAGACAAGATAGATGCCGACAATCCCGCCGACAATCCACAAGCCATATTTTTTGAGAAAGTTTTTGGTATGCTCATCCATTTACGGATTCTCTTGTCGAATCGTGTAAATCATCCGGCGATAGATTCTGAATGCGTTCTCAGGTTGTTTCCATTCAATCGATAACAAAGCGGGCAGAATGAATCGAGTATAGAGACTCTGCAAATATTCGCGTGCATCGATGCGTACGCGGATCTTTTCGACTAGGCGGGGAGCGGTCTGATAATACTCTGCGATATACGCACGTCCGACTGCGAGCCGCGCGAGATAGGTATCACGAAATTCCCGCAATACCGCGAGAGTATGACAATCGTCCGGCAATCCAAATGTCTCACAGACAGCGGACGTGATATAACATCCTCCGCCGGCCGATGATGCAGCGGACTGTGACGATGCGATACTCGCCTGAGCGGCCTGTGATTCCGCTGCAATTGCGCCTTGTCCGATCTCGAAATTTTGATTCGCGAGATTCTGATAGAAACTTGGCAATTGTGTGTTGTCGAACTGTACTTGAGTCTGCGCCGAATTGATCAGCGGTTGCGTGAGATTAGTGACTAGTGAATTCGCCCCGACAATAGTCTGTCCCAAAAATGCGGCATCGTTGGAAAACGAGTTGTTGAGAAATTGTCCGGCCTGTGAGGCCAGCGTGCTCATGGAAGGGCCGAGATCGTAATTGACATTGACGCCACCTAAGTTCATCGAGAGCGTATTCCCGGCCGGCGCAGGCGTGTTCGACCCGACCGCGGGCGTGCTCGGCGTAGTGTTCGAGACGCTCTCCTGCGGTGGGTATCCAAAGGTCGGGAGTCCCGAATAACTTACCATCGGCTCGCCGCCGTACCCTGCAAAATTGCCGCCATAAATCCCTAACATGTCAGCCTCCAAACGGCGAGCGGCCGATACCCGGGATCAACATGTTGTAAATCGGCGCGCCGCCGGCATACGCGTTGTTGAATACCGGATTTGAGAATCCGAGTCCGAATACCGGCATTGCACCCAAACCCATTGCGCGAACTTGATAGATTACTGGCCAGACTCTCGGACAGTTTCCCTGATTTTCCAGGTTTGAGCGCGGGCCGGGAATACCGGGATTGAAAACTTGACCGCCCGCTTCAAAACGGCGGGGATTCTGCGGAATGAAACCGAGACCGTCCATTGTAGGATGCTCAGCCGTACTGTCCGCCATAGCTCATCGGCTGTCCGGCCGCGCCGCCCATCGCAACACCGAGCACGTTACCAAAGCCGCCCGTCACGGAATTAAATACCCCTACCGTATTATTCCGATTCGACACCAGCACAGCCACGATCGCCACGCCAATAATGGCCATTGCAACCGCGGTGATATCTTTCATCGTTTCGCTCATGATTTAACGTCCGGTATTTTAACGTTTGCAGGAAGAAAATAATTGAGTTGCGCCGAGATGGTTGACCAATTTTTGAGAACGAAAACAAGAACGGCAAGCGCAATGAACGGCTTCACTGCGGGGCGAATTGCTTTCACCCGATAAAGCGCAGCTAAAACGACAATAGCCAATATCCATACTAAAAAATCCTTACCGTTATCTTCAACAAACTTTAACAGTTTGTCGGAATTTCCGTAAATCCCGACAAGTACGAAATAAATTCCATAAAGTCCTACAAGCGCGGAAGACATCAGGAACCCGAAATGCCTGCAAGCGGTTTCACTGTGCTCGCTGATTGTGTAATCACACCGCTCTGTTTCCCAGTATGCGGAGGTACAAGCGGAGATTTTGTCGCAAGTGTAACAAACTCTACAAGTTTGTTATTGACTGCTAAATACAACAGCCATGCGAACGTAAGTAGAGGGAACGTTTTCACTCTACACCGATCATACCTTCCACAGATATTTTGTGCGCAAGAATGAGCATTACAATCGCGAACACAAAAACGATTTCAAGGAACTTCGGCGAGGCGCGCAAATTTTGCAGAAAGTTTTCCATGCAATCCTCAAATTAAAAGGGGCGCGAGTTCGAAAACCCGCGCCCCACGGTTGCGGGCAATTTGCCCTTTGACTTACTGCTGAATGACTCCCGGGAGCGGGGTACCTGACAAATACGTGCTCTCGAACTGGCTCTGAATGTAGGTATTCGCCGCCGCCGTGAGCACGTCCCACTTGGTCTGTACGTTACCGTAAAGCTGAGTCGTGATCGGCTGAGTACGTGCGCCGAGATAATAGACGCCGGACGGGAAATCCCATCCCATCATGTCACGCATCATGAGTCGCAGGAACGGCGGTGTCTGTTCACGGACATTGGTATTGCCATTGACTAGCAGCGTGATCCGCTGAAGATCCGTGCCGTTTAGCTGTCCTCCGGTCGCGCCCTGATTGAAAAGGTGCAACGCTGAGAGTACCGCGCGGTTATTTGGCCAATTGGTGTACTTCGGAAGACCCGCGGCGATGTTCGCGTTATCGAACAGGTTTCCCTGCAATTCGTAAATTGTAGAGAGATCGATCATCGGAATGTTGTTGGGTGCCACACCGCCCTGCGGCATGATGTAATGCTGGAACGCACTCACCCCGATGGTATCGCCGGCCGTCAACACAACAGTACCCGCCGTGTAGGGATACACAAATGGGTCTGCCCCAACAGCAGCATTGACGAAGGTGACATTGATATAATGCTCGCCGCGATCGGTCTGCGCGAGGACTGCGCCGCGAAGATCCGAGCTTGGATCGTAGGCGAGCGGAACGTACAGCGTGAAATATGCGGTTCCTTCCGCGACAGCGGTCGGAAGCGCAAGGAGATCCGTATCGATGCCAGTTTCGCTCGATACGTATCCCATCATCTTCTGCGAATTCGCCAAGGCGCGGCCTGCCTTGATGGAATTCAGCATATGAAGATGCGCGCCGGTAGTCTGAATGTGTCGAACGCCAGCGAAATCGACATACTCGATTTGCGAGACGAAATTCCACGGTCCAAATGGCGACTGAGTAGCCGCCGCCGTCACATCAACCGGCACCGAAAACATGAGTGTCACGCCGGTCGTGATACCGATTCGGTCAAGTGGAATGCGGACCTGCTGCCCAAGTATGGGGTTACCTTGAGTGATGCCGGGCAGGATCTTTGTGAATCGTAATCCCGTCTTGAGCAAAATCAGACGTGCGTCCATATTCTGCTGAGCGGGATTCTGAGTCTGAGCGGTTGCGGCCATGTTAGATTCTCACTTAAGCGGTTGCGATCACGCTTTGTACTGGCCGAGACCCGCCGCGGTAAGTCCGCGATTGATCACCCATACACCAATAAACGCGATAATCGCGATCTCAACCCAACGCACCAATCTATCCACGGCTTAAGCCTCCCAAGTTTGAAGGCCCGCATAGCGCAAGGCCCGATTGATCAGAAAAACCCCGAGAAAAGCAATCAGCGAAATCGTAATGATATTCGCGAGATCGATTCGAACCATCATGTTACTGGTACCGGCCCGTAGAGGATTATGTCATCTTGCGCATCGTTGTACCACAACCATTGATGGCCGCGCAAGTCCTGTGCAAATTCGGCTCTGCCGGTTTCCTGGATCATACGTTTGCGGTCATCCTCCCGCATCAATCGCATTGCGCCGACAAAATCGGACTCAGAAAAACAGAATCTTGAAATCCACGCGGGCCGTTGCGTCAATCCTAAAAAGGATTGCTTCAGTTCCCGACCGCGAGTAAGCCAGCCAATGAGTCCGTCGCCCGCGCGTCCGTTCGCGGAATGCAGCGTATAAAGTTCGTCGCAACACAATCCGATATTTTTAACGTCATTGTGAAGCCACGAAATAACGGCGTCTAAAAATTCTGAGTCCGCTTCTTCGTTCTTAAAATTTAGACTCAAATATTTATAGTGACGTAATTTTGCGCGAATCTTTTTAGCGTCAAATCGATTGAAGATAATCGAATCGGGTAATGCGCGGTATGCGGCTGTATGCTTCGGATTAAGGATCACCCACGTTTGCGGTGATCGCTCAAGCAACCATACCGCAAGCGTGGATTTTCCAGTGCCGGTTTTTCCCGCAATGATCGCGCGTTGCCCCGGCTCAATTGACGGCAGGTTCATGCGCAGGATTTTCGACTGGCTGCGCCTGTCCGTCAACCGTCACGGGTCGTTTTGCTTTTGTCGCCTTGACGCGGCGCGCAATTTGAATGACGCGCGGAACATATACGATACCCGCGACACCGATTAAATTAGCCGCGGCCATAATCTTCGGATTCGGCTCGAAGTCGAATTCACGCGCAAAGTCCGCGAACGCGCCGGCTAATTCCTCGGCTTCTTTGTCGGACAACATCAACTCGGGCGCGTTTAAGAAAAACGCAAGCGTCCCATGCGTACCTTTGACCGACCGCGCAAGCGCTTCTTTGTCGAATTCAATCGTTGGACCTTTGCGCGGACGCCCGCGCTTCGGGGCATCCCCAGGAATAGCGGTCGCATTCAACCCTTCCGCCTTCGGCGCGTTTTTCGAGCCGGGCGGTCGCCCCCGACGCTTCGGACTCTCGGGCGGGGGAACCTTGCCGTTCACAGTCGGCTGTATGGTTTCATCGTTCATATGTCACCTATCAAACGCGACCGAATACGCGGCGGGACTTCTTTGGGGATTCTCTCGGTTTGTCTTCCGTGATCGGAACTTCGGTAAGTTTCTTTTCCTCTTTACGCGGCTCCGGTTTTTCCTCTGTCGTTTCCGCCGCTGCCACTTCCGCCGTTTCTGCCGCTACCGTTTCTGTTTCCACGTCACTCGCCTCCGCTTCGGTTGCTTCCGCTACTTCCGCGACCGCTTCCGCCGCCGCTTCCACGGATTTTGCCGCGTCCGCAACAGATTCGGCGGCTTCCGCCAATTCTTCATCCTCTAAAGATGATATCCAACCCATGATAGCTGCGTGACGTTCGCTGAGCGTGTGATGCTCGGCGGCGAGATTCGCAAGCTCCGCCCGCAATTGCGCAACATCCTCTCGTGCGGCTTTGGTGTCAGCCTGAATGCTCGCGAGCATCGTTTGTGCGCTTTGCACAAAAGCGCTCAATTGCTCGCCCATTTTCGACAAATCAGGAAGCATATCCAAAAAACTCATATTTCTACCCCGCGTACCCGTTAACGTCCAAAATTCCAGTGGCGAGCGCAGTCCCTACTGTGACAACTAAACTCCCTGCGCCAAAATTCAAACCCAATTTTGTGAAGTCTAGTTCCCGTACCCAATAATTACCATTCACATTTTGTGCGGCCGCAGCCGGAATATAGACATGTTCCTGATAAATTGTTGTGTTATTCAAGACGACCGTAACGAGATTCAAACCTGCCGCCGCGAGCGTTACATTATCGCTCATGCTGAGAATGAGTTTTCTCAAATAGAGATTAGCCGCGGTCGGTGTTAAATCTCCTGTCGTCGTCGTTCCGCCCGTAATCGCGCCGGAATAAAGCGATTGAATCGTGGCGGGTACTTCCGTATTTTGATAAGGAGTACCACCGGAATTGACGCTCGGAACGGTAGAAATCGGTTGCCCGGTAATTGCTACATCGACAGTATCATCGACACTTACAACAGTGCCGGACGGTAATACCGGGAAATCGACAAAAATAACAGACGCCTGCCCGTTACCCGTAATACTCGCCGCATGACCATTTGGAGCAGGAAAACTTGTCGCCTGAACGGCGCCGGCAGGAATATCAACAGTCCAAAATACGTTCCCATTAACTCCGGTTAAAATCTCAATCGTGAGCGTTCCGGCGCCAGCCGAGTTATCAACAAAAACTCCTTGCGGCTGAAACGGAAAGGAATCGATACTAAATTGCGCCCAGTCTTGTACAAAGGGAACCGCAGAAAAAACGCCGACGATCGGGACAGCATGAGTTCCGCCGCCCGCAGGCACAAGATAATTGGAAACACCTTCACTTACTCCGACTCCCGGAGCGAGTTTTCGTGAAAAAATCAAATCTCTGATCATGATTTATATGCTCCGGTGACAGAAACAGGACGCACAGAATTTACAGCAAAATAAGCATTTTGACGATGCGCTGTTGATCCGATCAATGTACCGGGATTAGGTATCGCCACGATATGATCGATAGCAAAATTACCATCCCAAATCGCGAAGATGTTTTTTGCCGTGACAGCAACATTTGAATTTGATAAATCGACTATACCACCGATATATGGATTATAGACTTGCAAGTTAAGCAAATAAACTAAATTGGTTCCGAAAATTCTAAATTGCGGACCAAAAAACGCACCACCAAAGTACGGTATGGAAAAATCACAAAGTCCGTAATTTTGTCCGCTCGAAATATCACTGTACCAAATCGATGAATCACGTAATGTGACATAGGCACCATTTGGCGTTCCGTTACATGGTACGTTAATTCCAGGATTTATATTATAACTTTGCGAGCCGAGAGAATAGTTAGCATCATTAACATTTTTAAGTCCGGTTACTGTGACTACTCCGTTAGTTTGATAACCGACGCTTGATGAATACCATCCGGTATTGGAAGACGATGTTTTATCAAACGGATCCGCGCTACCGTTATTAGTCGATCCTACAAAACCGCCGGCGATCTGTTGAAGAACACCATTATTTTCATTAACCTTAAAACAATTAGAAAAAATATCTGTACCGGTTTGTCCTGCCGCTTGATAGTAACCGCCAATAAGATATTGAGATAATGGATCATAATAAGTCCGGATAGCCGGATCCGGAGTTAAAGCCGGACACGGACTGAAAAGTGGTGAATTTGACGGGAATATCGGAATTGGCGATGTATTATTTAATTTTAGATTTTGCAGTGTTAACCAATATGTTGCGCCGCTCGTGAGAGTCATTAAAAAAAGTTTTCTGGAAAATGGAATAATCTCAGAAATTTGATAATGATTTCCTCCCGGAGCCATTAACGATGGAAACGGCGGACTATAAAAAGTGTATGCTCCGCTTTTATCTACCACGTAAATATTGATATTAGATTGTGGTCCCGGCGGTATGTAAACGCCAAAATAAACGCATGAATCGTCATCCGGACCACAAAATAATCTACTCGGAGAAACGTTAGTGGACGCGCCTTGAGTTCCAAATCCCCCGGCGATCTGATTAAGTACAATCGTACCTAAATTTATTTCTAACACTATAAATTTCTCGCCGCTGTATACATCGAAGAAATATACTGAGATACGTTTGCCGGCCCATTATAGATTCGCGCAAATTTTTCGAGTTTTGTACGATCACCAAGCATTTCTCGCCAAGAAAAATTGATGTCGTTTCTTACGATGAACGCATCATAAATCGAACGTTGCACGAGTTCCGACTCCCAGAATTTCAAAATCGGATTATCAAATTCATAGCTATAGACATTGAACCCCATCATTTGCCATAACCCGAACGAGGACGAAAAAATTATTTTTGCGGTATCAATGTTGCACGCATTGAAACCGGCAATTTTTTCGATCAACGGAAGATTCGAGTCTAGCTGAGCAAGCGAGTTATGGATCCCCGGCTCAAATCGGACTGCACTCAACCGGCCGCTTGACTCAACATTGCGAATGATCGCGGCGAGTACATCGTCTGTTGACTGGGCGGAAGTATCAGGCATAGTCTCAAGCTCTTAGAGAGTGCCGGGGGCGTCTGACACCGCCCCCGGCGAATCCGGACAGATAAAGGTTAAATCCGCCCGTGGCAAAGAGGAATTTAACAAAATTAAACCTCTCGCGCAAGCGAGCAGATATAAAACAAGCGGCATACGAAAAAGCCGCGCGAGAGAAAAAACAAAAGCGTCAAGCCATTGAAAGAGATAAAGATCTCGTAGAGCGCTGGCGCGCACTACGAAGTATCGGTGCATATGATACTAAAGAGAATCCGGCACTCGACAAACTCACAAAATCGAGGCGCGCAGCAATACAGAAAAAATTTGAGCAAGTACAAAACTTAAACAAGTACGAAGACGGCGAGGCATTCCGACCGTTTCACAAAGTTGAAAAAATAAAGCCAGTAGTTATTAGAGACGAACTCGGACGCACTAAGAAAAAATATTACAGAAAATCGGAAGCGTATAAACTCGATGCGGATCACTTTCAGCTATTACGTTCAAAAACAAAAGCAAAGATTCCTAACAGCATTAAAACGGCGAAAGGAAAATTGATCGCCAAAGCGCCGGATGAAAAAATCAGAATTTCAAAATCGGGTAAGGTAGAAACCGTTAAAACGACTCCCGGAGCAAAAACTGTATTCACACGGTTACCTTTAGAAGGGCCGCTAGATTTTTTAACTCTCATGGAAGATATCAAACTCGGAAGACTAAAACTTAGAAAAAACGAGCGGCTGGAATTATCGTCTAACGGTAGAAAGCCAACATTTTACGGACAGAAAGATTTGAAATTTTTGTTAGAAAAACTCGAACGCTATTCGACTCCGGGAATTCTGATACGCGCGGATGGTTCAAAAGGAAACTTCGATGACTGGGCAAATAACGCGTCAATCACTAAGGTATATAGATAATGAGAATTGCAACCATCGATCTAGAAACGGATCCATTCCAATATCAAAGAGAGCCAGCGCCATTTGCGGCAGGATTTTATGATGGAGAAAACTATCAACAATTTTGGGGCGATGATTGTGTCAAACAATTGCTCACGTTCCTCAAATCGTATTCTAAAAGTCTGGTTATCTACGCGCATAACGGAGGAAAATTTGATTTCTGGTACTTGGCGCACGCATTGGCGGAGCCACTACTTTTCATCGATTCCCGTCTCGTTAAAGCAAAACTTTTTCATCACGAAGTCCGCGACTCACTCAAGATCCTGCCCGTCCCACTTGCAGCGATTCAAAAAGATGAAATCAACTATGAGCTAATGGAACGCGGCAAGCGCGAAAAACACAAAACAGAAATACTCAAATATTTAGAGTCGGATTGTCGATATTTATATGACGCGGTATCGGCATTTATCATGCGCTTCGGCGACGTGCTCACCGTAGGTGGAGCGGCGATCAAAGAACTTTCCAAGCATTACAAGATTCCAAGAATTTCACCTAACAACGATTCCTTGTATCGCTCCTTTTTTCACGGCGGCCGATGTGAAGTTTTTGAGATCGGCGAAATACGCTCGAAAAAGAAACTAAAACTCTATGATGTTAACTCTCTCTATCCCTATTGCGAAGCTAGCTTTGAGCATCCTATCGGCACACACGATGAAGAATTGACAGAGATACCGGACGCGCCTTTTTTCCTCGCACATATCTGCGCCCGGTCTAAAGGTGCGCTTCCCGTGCGAACGAAAAACGGACTCACGTTCCCGCACGGTCACGTCGAATCGTTTTGCACGTCGCATGAATTGCGCATGGCACAAAAACTCAAACTTGTAGAAATTACGCAAATCATCAAAGTCTACGCATGGAATGAAACGACGACGTTTGAAAAATTTGTCAATCAATGGTCTGATTATAAAATCGATGCGGAAAAACGCGGAGATTCTATCGGGCGCACAATAGGTAAATTGATTCCGAACAATGCGTATGGAAAATTTGCGCAAGATCCGAATCGATTCAAAGAATTCAAACTATTCGACTCGCTGCAATCTTGTATCGACGCACAACACAAACCCGAAGGCGCGTTAGCAGATAAAATAATCGGAAGCGTTCCCGCTACGATCACGCCACGGATGTATAAAAATGTTGCGGTGGCGGGAAGTATCACCGGGGCAGGGCGTGCGGTATGGCTGCACGCTTTCGCAAGTGCTGAGCGGCCGGTATGCGGGGATACGGACTCTTTATGGTGTGAGGATCTGCCGCTCGAATTGGATCAATACAAACTCGGCGCTTGGAAACTGGAAGCAACGGCCGATCGCCTTTATGTTGCGGGTAAGAAAATGTATGCGGCATGGAACGAGCAAACCGGCTTTTATAAATCTTGCGATGGAAAAATGCAAGCGATAAAAATGGCATCAAAAGGCGTGCGCATGAAACCGGAAGATATCGCGCGCGTGGCGAACGGTGAAATTCTCACAATTCCAATCGACGCCCCAAGTTTACGTATCGGACGAGAGGCACATTTTATTGCACGGAAGATTGCACGTACCGCTATTTTGTCGTAAGATATCTTGCCGTCTAAATTTGACGGTTCAATAATCAATCGGAGTATCGCATGGAAATCATTCCAAAAATCACCATGAAAACCATCGACGCGCAGCCGGCACCGCGAAGCGTCGAGGTAAAGAAAGACTTGGCACATATTTACGGGCGCGCGGATCGGGTCAACGAAGGTTCAACGACTTACGGAATCTTCCATAAATACAAGGGCATGTTTAAGGCGATGAATCTCGAAACCGGCGAAGTGTTCCAATCCAGCAATCTACTGCTGCCGGAGATCGCGGATTCGATCCTCCTTGAAGGGATGCTCGCCGCCGGCGCGACATTGGGCAAGGAAAAGACCGGCAAAGATGCCGAACAGGTGGGCGAGAAGGTCAAGGGAGATCCGGTGGAGTTCGCGCTCTGTATCGGTGTCATCCCCATGGACAGCAAAGATGGTACCGGACGCGGCTATCAGTTCACCGCCAAGCCACTCTTCGAGTCCAAGGCGGCAGATCCGCTGGCAGCCATTGAAGCGCGGCTCAAGACAATCCCGCAGATCGCGGCCGCTCCGAAGGCGGAACAGGTGAAGGTCGAGGATCACAAGGGGCAGAAAAAGAAGTAAGGGAATACAGCAACGCAAAAGAGACGCCCCCGGAAACGGGGGCGTTTTTTCTGTGGTTACATTTTAACCGCGCCGCAGACAAAGCATTTTATGGATGGTTTCTCGGCCGTAGGATAGGCAATAAAAACCGTACAATCCGGCTTTGCGATGTCGTGCTGGCAAGTGGGCGGCGGGATGTAAGATTCTAACGCACTACAAATCCGACACGCTACGTCTACCTTATATGCGGACGCAATAAAAACGCCGTCCTCTAAAATATCATACCGCCCTTTAACTTTGGTTTCGTCTATCAAATACTTTCTCATTTTCATTTGCTCCATACGTGACGGCCAAAGATCCAAGGAACGGAAAGAGAACAACTAAACAAATGGTATACATTATCCGTATCGAGTAATTGTGATTCTGGAGGATAATATTCAACCATCGTCTCGTTTGCGCCGACTATCTGATTTTTGATTTCCTGAAAGTCGTTCCAGTCGTGACACGGCTCGCCGTCACGGCGGCGGATACTGAGCCGTATTCCGTTCTTATCGGTCGAGCGTGTCACAATGTAAATATCATTCGCATAGGTCGCGGCATTCATGAAAAGCAAATGAAACAAGGCGACTAATTGCATGAATTCGTCCATCGACGGAGGACGTCCCTCTTTTGATATCACCTTTTCAATCCAGGATTGAAAATCAGCGTAGGAAACGGGTTTTGTTTTGACTGGGGCGAGAGGTTGCATTACAGCAGTCCTCCCAACAATCTCGGTAACGTCGTTCCCAAAGCACGCGCGATCAGCTCGCCACGATAAATCGATACGTCATTCTGGCCGGCTTCGATTCGCGAAAGCGTACTTACCGATAGACCAACATACAATGCGAGATCATGCTGATACATTCCCGCTTTGCGGCGCTTGTCGGCAATGCGCGCGCCGAGCGCGATCAGAAAATCGCGCGAGGATGTTTTTAACTCGATTCTCATTTTGATTGCTCCACTTTGTTCATTGCACACTCATATCCTCTCCGAAAGAATGCCCACGCGGTCATAACGTCCCAACATGCATTAAAATCCTCTTCATCAAGATCTTTCATGAATTCGCGGCGGACTTCGGCGTAGGTCGGATCTGTAAAGGTGGACATCATTGCAAGATCTTTGAAAAAATATTCTTTGAGCTGAAGTTTCATGGTGTATTTCTCCGCTTTCGTTTCTGTCTATCGCCTCGACGCTTTAGATGCTACTCCTCTCTTTCGCTTTCTGCAAGTGATATGGATCACAATTTTGGGTGCCTGGTGGGAGCCGGGGAAGGGCGCCT
>JAEHJW020006697.1_pt1 | contig 15548 bp, 11 predicted proteins | sample 9271431 | NCBI WGS metagenome assembly JAEHJW02
CAGCTGCAGCTGGTTCCCGTTGATGATGGAGGCTGCTGGACTAGATGCCCCATCCAGGAGGCCGGTGCCGCTGACGATGCTCCATGTCACCGCGCCGACGGCATTGGAGGTGGTGAGGGGCAGTGAGATGCTGACGGGGTAGGTTTCCGCTGCGGCGGCCTGCAGGCTGATCGAGGCGGAATTGGCGACGACCAGGGCCCCCACGTTGGTTGGATTCCCGAGGTACTTGACCGAACCTCGCATGGTCCCGGTAGGATTCCCTGCTCGTTCAAAATAGACGGCCGGGTTCACCCAGGTGGGGTCCACGTAGACGAGCCCGTAAATGGCCTCGGTGATCTCGTCGGAGTAGGTGTCCAGCTGGTTGTCGATGAGCTGGTTTGGCGCGCCATCCCTGGTGAGCCACGCCTGGATGGCGCACGCCACGGTCCCGGCCGCGCTCCCCTCCACCTTGTGGAACGCCTCGATCTCATAGAGACCCGGCTGCAGCAGGCTGATGCTGGTTTTCGTGGCAGCGTCCACATCCGAGACCGCTGTCCCGAAGACGGTGGTTTTGGTCATCGGAACCTTCGAAAATGTGGTGACGCTGCTTGTGATCGCCGTGCTTCCCCAGAAGCTCGTGGCGTTGATCTGGTTCTGGGTGATGGCAGTGATGGCGCCTCCCAGGCTGTTGAGCCGGGAGTTGAGGTCTGGGAAGGTGCTGCGGGCCGTGATGACTTCCTGGACCACCGCCCTCATCCCGAGAAGGCGGAGATCCGTCGCTGGATATGCGACCACCGTGGGAGTTCCGGTAGGAGGCACCGTCACCTGTGCCAGGATCACGGCGCGGTTGCCGGTGCCATCGTAGGGGTCTGCCACCACGGGCGCCACGGGGGTGGCAGCGGGGGTTCCTTTCACCACCACATAGGTGGCCTGCTGCGCGCTGGTGTACTGCCCAGTGGGCTCAAGCGTGCTCGGGTCGGTAGGGCCGGCCACCCACTTGTGGATGCCGATGATGAGGTCAATGCGTGGGTTCGTGGGGTCAGGGGCTGCGATGGGCACCTGAACCGCCGCATCCTCCTGGATCACATATCGGCCGGCGCTCGGGGAACCCGGGGTGCGCCAGTAGCTGAATCCGTCCGCATCGGGCGAGAGGCTGGCGGTCCATCCTGCCGATCCGCCGGCGCCGGTGATGGTCGGGTTCATGCCGGCGTAGACGCCAGCGGGAAGCGGGATGGAATGGGCGCGCCCGGCGTCGGTGAGGTATTCGCCAAAGAGAGGGTGAAGGGTTTGGGCCATGGGGTCACCTTTGGTTTCAGGGGGTCACGTCGAAGATGGTGTCGATGAAGTAGGAGGGGGCCGGCAATGTTCCACCCGAAGAGACCCAATTGCCGTAGTCCTCCATGAGCGTCATTCGGACGAAATACCTGCCCACCGCTTTGGGCTGGAAGGTGTCTATGTCAGAGCTGAACCCCGTTGGGAGCGTGGCACCCCCGGAGAGGACGACGACGTTGTATCCCGGGCGATGCTGGCCTGGGATAACTACAGGTTTTTTCATGCTCGTCAGAGCCATTGGTGCTCCAAGCACCAATGTGGGGTATGTCCCATCGAAATTGACGATCTGGGCGAGAGAGACCGCGACATGCGAATAGGTCATCAAGCCGTCCGGCCCGAGATTGAGCTGGATGGTGTCCACCGGAAGATTCAGGGGTGCCTGCGTAAACTGCCCGGTTTGCCTCGTTCCCGTGCATGTCTCGAGAGGCTTGTATGTGGTGGTTGCCGGGTTTCGGTAGAACGGGTGCAGCCACTGGTCGTATGGGTTCCCCGCCATGGGTCCAACTGGCCCCTGTGAGTTTGTGGAGTCCGAATAGGTCACCAATGCTGTCACGGCCTGATTCGTCCCGGCAGTGAGGAGGGCGTTCGGGCCGTAGGTCATGTAGGCGAACCTGGAGGCGTAGGCCACGCCCGGGGTTGGCCCAATTGGGTTCGTGCGGTCTGGTTTCCAGTAATACTGGAAGGATGTCGTATTGACCCATGTGTCGATGTTCCCCTGGTAGGGGAGCGCCGTGCCGATCGTGGTCCCACCGGCAATGAGATCGCATCGGATGGCCCCGCTATTCACGGGTGGGTCTATGGAGACAAGGAAGACCGTGTCGTTGGAAAGCGTGTAGGGAGCGATGGTGATGGGCTGTCCGTAGCCATTCCCTGTTGATGTGCTGCCCGTGTAGGAACTCGATACGGGGTAGGAGCGCATGTTCTTCGGGCAGCTGGCATCGGCCGCCTCCCAAAATTGGAGGGCCCAGGATGCACCCGTTCCAGCAACTTCTCCATTGTCGCTCCTGGCCATCGCCACCCATGCGAACGGAAGTGTGTTCCCCGTTTCGCTGGTGTCCAAGATGGTGATGTTGGGCCCAAACGGATAGACCGCCGGGTGGACACCTGAGACCATTAATGGGTTCGATGGCCCGTAGGCTAAAAAGTCTGGATAATCAGTGGTGCGTCCGGTTGGGACTCCGTAGGTGCTCAGAATTTCGCCTATGATCCCAGTGCCTGCATACCCGGTGGTCGCGGATATCAAGATGGGCCCGTTCGTAGTCCTGACGCGCCCTGGCGCCGAGAGGCTGTAGCTGCCTCCAGAGCAGGGTTGGCTTGCGTACTTCAGGTTGGTGGTGCTTCCGGATGTCAGCAGCGGGCACAGGGCGAATCGGCTGCCGTCCATGGTCGGGGTGGGGAAGGTCACGCTCCCGGTGATCGTGAATGTCTTGCCCATGGCGTCGGTCCCGGTGACCGTCACGTTCTTGGTGCCTCCGCCGATGATCCCGTTGTCGAACCTCCACACACCGAGCTGCAGGCTCTGGTATGCCCCTGCAGCGACCACCGCTGGTGTCGCCTCCAGCTGGTAGTAGACGCCAGAGGAGTGCTGCTGCAGGGTCACCCCGTCAGGGCTCGTGTAGGAGGTGACACCTGTTGGATTCCCGACCACACCAACCCCTGCTGTACCCGTGATGCTCATCGGGATGGGCGCGCCGTAGTCCCACACGGCCTGGGTTACCCCATCGACCGCCACCGTCATGGCCGTGATGTCCAGGTTGCTCTGGAACCCTTGAAGGGTCAGGACGGATCCCTGCTGGGGGAGGGAGGTCAGGGTGATGCCTTGCGCGCTCGGGGCCGGGTAGGAGGGTGCCAGCACCGTGAGGGGGATTGGATCCGTCTGGGAGACCATGTCGCCCTGTGTCTGGTGGATGACCATCCGTATGGCCAACGTGTGGCTGCCAGGCTGAAGCGTGCTGGGCGTCGTCCAGTCCGTGACCCAGGTGGGGTTCGTGAGGTTGGTGCTGCTGGGTTGCTGTGCGTAGGTGGAGTAGGTGGCGGGGTAGGCCACGCCATCGACAACTAAGTACGCCGACGCGGTTGGGTTCTGGCCATTCGCAATCGCTGGGATCTGGGCCCAATCCTGCCAGGTCATAGCCCCGATGATTTCCAGTGGCGCTCCGGGTGCCGTCACCGGTGAAGCTGCGGAAGTCCCCATGATGTAGGGCCGGCTGGTGTAGCTGGGGGCGCCGGATGCGTTGGGGTAAACCCCATAGAACCACCCCATGTAGAGCGCTGGCCCTGTGGTGGAGATCCCGTTGACGGTCGTGGTGGCCACGATCGGCAGGGTGGACATTCCAGCTCCATCCTTGGCGGAGACGACCACCTTGAGGGTCTGCGTCTGGCCCACGGGCACCTGCGTGGTGACGGTGAAGGAGTAGGCGGTGTCTCCATCCGTCGCAATCGGGCTCACGATCCCGACGGAGGCTGTCACCGTGATGTTCCCGATGGGCACAGGCGTGCTCGTGTTGGGGTGCTGGATGGTGAACACGAATGGGATGGTCACGCTGGTGCCATTGGCATCCACCGTGGTTGCTGGCGGTGCGGAGGCCCACTGGGCCAATGGGGTGATGGGAGCGATGCTGTAGCCTGCGCTCTGTGCGCCGTATCCAGCGACCACCCACGTCTGCGCGGGGCCACTCCCGTCTGGGACTCCAAATCGCGGCCATGTCTGTCCGGATGTGGGGCGATTGCGTGTGGCGTTTCCCCGCTCTTTGTAAATCGGGGGGAATGTGAGAAGTGCTTGGCGCCCCATAGGGGGAAGCGGGATCCGAGGTGTCATCAGCAAAGGTCTGGTCGCGGGGCCCTCCTGAAGCTGGATTTTCGTCTGCCACCGGAAGAAGGCGTGTGGAGCTTGAACCAGCGCTTTCCCGCATGCGATGACAATCTTTGGGATCGTCGGTGTGGGGATCGCCTGGCTGCCCAATTTACTGAGCATGGTCGGATCTTGAAAATTCTTTGCTGGTGCGCTCATGTTTTTAACTCGGCTTCACGTATCCAGCGAAGAGTGCGCCGCCCAGGATCTTGACCATCCACAGCCCTTGCCCGGTCATGTCGCCCACAAAATGGTTCGCGGGCGAGGTTCCGTAGAGTCCTCTTGTGCATCCCGTGAATGCTGTGGGTGTGATCCCTGTGTATCCGATGATCTCCGATTCAATAACAATATTGCCGGAGGTTTGGAACCCGGTAGTGCTCGCTACGGGAATGGTCGTGTCACTCGCCAACACATTTGTTGCCAACGGGGTAACCGCTTCGGTATCCGAAACCAAAAGCAGCGCTTCATCCGTGGCAGTCCCAACGAATTTGTACCAGTCTTGAACATCCATGATCGGAATCACCCATGTGGCCCAATTATTTGCGACTGTCTCGTTCGGGAGAGACATGCGGTGGATCTGGAAATCGTTGGATACATTTCCGCCGTTGAATAGATTCGACCCTAGCAAGGTGGCTCGGATTTGAGTCACTGGAGAATAGGGATAAGGCGCAATATAATCGTGAATTTTGGATCTAAAAGCTTGGCGACTAAATGGAGCCACGCTATTCATGTCATATATGGAGTTTATGCTCATACCTGGAAATGAAGTGTTTGTCGATTGGGCAATCCCCCATAGGTGGCTGGTTTGAGCCGTGCTCGTGGTGGTTGTGTTGTCATTGTCTGTGCCGATGAGAAGCTCAACCGGTGTTACCTTGGACAATCCAAATGCGGGCGGCATGGCGGCCAAGCTGACAGAGTTTGTGGCCCAGGACGCATGCACAGGGCCGCTATATGCCGAATTTGTTTTTGTGGCAAATGCAATTGATCTCGAACAGACTTGAATATAATAAATAAACCCGTTGATAAGGTCTATATTAAGCGTTCCCGCAACCACACCAGAAATACCCTCCTTAACGCCGGCTGGTGCGTATCTTCCAGCCATTGCCGCGTTGATGTTGGTCCCTGAGATTGTAATGTTCGGGCCTGGTGACTTTTGCCAAAAGTAGATATAATCATTATTGTCGTTTGCGTTCTGTGGTGCGGGTTTCTGGTATTCCCAGTTGAATGCTGTGAAATTCGGGTCATTGCTCCCACGAATGGCTTCATAGAGGGCCCGCAGATTTTGCTTTGCGGTGTTGGCGGCTGCTCCGACAGGCCCCGTCACAGTAGTCCCGTTGAGGGTGAGGGACGGCGCCACGGCTCCGGCTGCACCCTGCCAACATACTCCCGACATGGGGCGTGCGGTCACCGGGTAAAGGACTGGCTGGAACTGGATGGTGGTCCCGGCGCTTAGAACGGTGATCCGCAGCGCTTCATAGGCGTCACTGTTGCCGATGGTTTCAGTGGCTGGTGGGATTAGCTCGACCCATGCATTCGTACAGATGAAATTGTTTCCTGCATCTACCAGATCGACGCTGGAGACATATGGATTCCCGCCGTTCGCCGCGGTTATGTTAACCCGCCAAAAGGAATGGGCTGCTGCGCCTGCCACGGTATAGACCCTGCGTTCTTCGGGGATCCAATTGATCTCATTGGACCATGTGCTAAGGGTGGTCCAGGTGACACCATCATCGGAATAGTCGAGGGTGAATGCTTTTGGTCCCTGATTGGATGCGCCATTCTCTGAGACTATGTGTAGAGCGGTAGGGGTAAACGGGCTCGGTGTTTGGATCCCGGTCCAGCCTGCACCGCCGCCAGCCACGGTGCTAGAATCGCCATCCCACGCACTTCCGGTACTCCCGAATGTCCCAAGGACCGCCACTGGAATCACGGATTGGGAAACTACTTGGAACCCGCGGCTGGTAAATGTTGGGAGAATGGATGACAAGACTGTAGATGGGATGGCCCCTGGGTTGATAAGGAAAGTGTCGAATCCAAGAAAATTTGACATAGAAATCTCCTAGAACGTCCCGCTGGTGCGGGTTTCAGTGCGTGTAATGGTCACGTTCACGGGGGCGGTGATCGTGTCGAGGTTTGTGACGCTCACGTATGCGGTGAGCCCGCGTGGGGTGTCGCCATTGACTCCCTTCACGCCTGGGGCGGCCGGGATGGTGAGCATGGAGGCCGTGGTGATCCCTTCCCAGACGATGGCGGTGTTGGGGGATGGGTCGGTGGTGACAGTCCGTGCGGAATCGGCTGTGAGGTCCGCCATGGTGTTGTAGATGCGGACCCATGCCGGACGATCGGTCTGGATGCTGACGATGTCGTAGGCCCATCCAAGGGGCATCGTGAGGGTTTGGGAAGCGTTGGGGGGCAGAGTGGTGGTCGCAGCTGTTGCTGGGCTCGTGTATGGGATAACCTTGATGGTGATGGTGCTCGTCCCGGTCGCACCTGCGGCATTGGCGACAGCAACCGTGATGGTGGCTAGAGCCTGGGCTGGCCCAACATCGAAGGTGACGGTCGGCTGATCGTTGGCCCCGACGATATTCACGCCCGTGGCTGTCCACTTCAGCGTGGCGGCAGATCCATTCGGCATGGGTATTGAGGCGGTGACGCCAAGTGTTCCTGCGTATTGATAGAGCGCAGTGGAGACCGTTGGGGACACGCCGAGATAAGCCTGGACGGGCTTCCAGTAGGTGAGCATGCCTCCTGCTGGAGGGATGACCTTCACCGAAAGCCCGACGGCGCCAACATCTGCGGCCGAGAAGTTGATGATGTTCGTGCCCTGGCCGCTGGTGATGGTTCCGTTGGAGATGCTCCATGCGTACGAACCGCCAGTTATTGGGGCGATGTAGGCTGTGGCGGAAATGCCGACGGTGACAGCATTGGGTGCAATGATGGTTCCGGCGTTGGAGGTGTAGATGCCGGCGAGCCTAGTCCCAGCTGCCTTCGCGCGGTTGGCGATACGCGCGACGGTCTGATCGTCGTAGGGCGCCTGGGCTCCGCTCGGCAGCTGGATGACGAAGCACGCGGCCGTGGATGTGCCCTGGAATGAGCCGGCCATGTTCAGGCGTTTGGTGATGGCCGTGGTACTCGAGTTGCTTCGAATCCCTGGGCTATTCAGGCGATACATGATCAGGACGTCTGCAGCCTCGTGGACCTGGGTGCCAACTACGCCAAGCCCCTCATCCAAGGCTTGTGCGAGGCCAGTGTTCGTCTGGGTGGGGCGAAGGATCTCCGAGAGGATGCGTGGGCCATATAGGCCATCTGGCTCTCCGGGCTCCCGCGGCACGGCCAGGATGGTTCCCCACAGGTCAAGCCATTCGCCCTGGGCGCCTGTGTAGGTGGTGCCCGAGGGTGAGAAGGCCCAGGTGTATGGATTCGCCGTCCAGTCGGTGGGTGCGGTGTCGGTCCTCTGCAGGGTGGCCGGCATGAGCATCATGGCTTCGCCCGTCGAAGCCTGATCGTCGGTCGTCACGCCCAGGAATTCAGCCTCGATCCGCTGACGGGCGTAGCCCCAGCCGGAATCGGGGGCAGGCGGCGGCAGGAAGCGCCGCAGCTTGGCCCGGGCTGCATCGTACCGAGGATCTGCCATCTCCGCCTCTCGCGGAGGATGCGGGATGGGGGTTCAGTCCGGCGGCAAGGTGTGTCCAGGATGGGGCACCTAGGGCGCCAACCCCCGTCGTGGTGGTCCGTCTAGGTTGGACCCTCGGGGCGTGGCCGCTCAGTGGAATACCTACTTCCTGGAGCCCCTCGCCATTGGCGGGGCGGCTAGGCTATCGGCCTCTGTCGTGGATGCCGTTTCTGGGCTGCCGGCTGATGCGGTTCTCTGCTTCCTCGGCCCAGTGGCGGCGGTGAGCGCGCAGGACACCAACCCTGCTCTGGTTCTTGTCCCTCTTGGACCCTCCGCAGTGGGGGGCTGGAGCGGGAATGTTTTCGGCGCCCCGCGTGTCGCCGGGCAGGTGCTCTCGTGGTTCTGTGAATTCGGTGGGGTGTGGTCTGCGGGTCCGGTCGTGTCCGGCGTGGATCTCTCGTCCCCATCGCCCTTCCCAACCATCTCCTGGGTGTTGGATTGGATCGTGGATCGGTTGCAGGAGTTCGCTGCCGATAATCCCCTTTCGGCCAATCGGAATCTGGCCGTGAGGCGGACCTTCCCGAGGGACACCAACGGGTGGCCCATGATCTCCGTGCAGGTGGACCAAATTTCCCCATCGGGGTCCATCCTGGCTGAGTCGGAGGGTGCGCCGAATCCCACGGTTGGCTCCCCCCTCACAGAAGGCCGGGTGTTTGGCCTGTCGCTCTCCCTGGTGGGCTGGGCCTCCAACCCAGAGGATCGATCCCTCATTACCCCGTGGCTCGTATCGGCGCTCACGCCCCTGGTGGATGTCTGCGCCTTCGTTGGGATGTCTGAACCCTCCTTTTCTGTTTCGGAGTCGGAGGACTTCGAGACCATCGGCGTCCCCGCATTCATTTCAACCGCCACCTGGAATTGCCAGATCGAGTCCCGCTGGGCTCGGACTCTCCGGTCTGGCTACGGAAGCATCTCGCTCTAAGGAGGTCACATGCCTGGTCCCATTGGAATCAACGTCGGCGGCGTGAATGTTGTGCGTCCTGGCGTCATCACGACCATTGACGCCTCGGCCATGGTGCCAGACACCCTCGGAAATTTGGGTGTGGTTGGCGTGCTGGCCACCGCTGATGGCGGCGTGCCCGGGAAGGTGCTGGAATTCCGTTCCTTCTCTGAGGCTGCTGGTGTGCTTCGGGGTGGGCCGGTGCTCTCCTACCTGAGCCGCATCTTCAACCCGAGCGGGGATCCGACCGTGCCCGGGGCCGGCTTGGTCCGGTTCGTGCGAATCGGGGCCCCCACTCAGGCCACGGCCACCATTGACGGCCTGGTATTCACCAGCATCGACTACGGCCGCCACACCAACGGGATTTCCGTCCAGGTGGCCGTGGGCGCCTACGCTCCCTGGGATGTGACGGTCTACAAGCGCCTGGATGGTGTCCAGCGGACCTTCTCTGTGGGGAATGGCCTGCTCGTGAGTTCGACGGCCACCACGCCCAAGGTGGTGTTCGATCATGTGGCCCAGGTCGCCAGCCTCTACGCCAATGGCGCAGTCGTGGCCACGATGGCCTACCCGACCGACAGCGTCACGCTGGCCAACTTGGCTGCTTGGATCTCCACGCAGGCCGGGTGGACGGCGACCGTGTCGGGTGATCCTTCAATGCCTGTGCGCTACATGGACAACCCTGTCCTGGCCTCGGCGCCAGCCATCCTCGCCACCCCCACGGCCCTCCCAGCCTCTCAGGGTGCCCTAGTCTGGCAGTTGTCCAACGCTCAGTTCGAGGTGACGGCCGCGCTGCAGACGCCCGGAACCTATGCCACCCTCACGGTGGCTCCTGAGACGTATCTCTCCGGCGCCAACGGCACGAACGCCGACACGGTGTCCTCCACGGACTGGACCAACGGCCTGACCGTCCTCGCTTCGGCGGATGTTCAGTTCGTGTTCCTCTGCACCACTGACACCTCTGCCCAGGCGCTGGCCTACCAGCATGTCCTGGCGATGCGGACGGTCACGGCGAAGCGGAACCGGATCCTCGTGCTCGGAGGGCCTGTTGGCCAGACCGTCGCGCAGGCTGCGGCTGCGGCCCCGACCCTCCCTGGCCCGGTGGTCTATGTCTGGAACGGGTCCGTCAGCTACAACCCCCTCACTGGCCTCCAGGAGCAGCTGGGAGGTCACGGCTCTGCGGCGCAGGTGCTTGGCATTGCCGCTGGCTCCTACGTCTCCACGCCGGCCACCGGCAAGCCGCTGCTCTCGCTGGGCCTCGAGAACGCCACCCCCTCCGACACCGACATCAGCACGCTGCTGATTGCTGGTGTGACGCCCATCACGCTCAACCCTGTCACCGGGCAGGCCAGGGTGGAACAGGCGATCACGACGTGGCAGGGTGGGGCGAACGTCGCCTACCGGAAGCTCCTGGGGCTCCGGATTCAGGATGCCATCGCCGCAGGGTTCAACCAGGTGCTTTCCTCGTTCGTCGGCTATCCCCTCGACCTGTCCACCGGCCAGCTGATCAAGCTGGCTGCGGCCAAGTTCCTGGACCAGTCGGTTCGCTCGGCCCAGAACCCGGGCGGCTTCCTGACCCCTGGGTACCAGAACGGCCAGCAGACCGATGCCTGGACCAATCTCCAGGTCACGACCGACGGCATGGAGACCTGGGCCATCAGCGTGACCGCCAGTCCCGTTGGCGAATCCGACTACATCACCGTGGCGGTGAAGCTGGCGCCCGCCCAGATCTCTCTCTGATAGGAGGCTCCCGTGGCCAACATCTACGATGCAAAGGTGCTGGGCGGCCACGTCGCCCGGATCATGATCGACGGGGTGGACGCTGGGTGGTTCCAGGGCGTCTCCTGGTCCGTGGACATGGGGGTGCAGGATGTCCTCGTGGTCGGGTCCGTGGAGGTGCAGGAGCACCAGCAGACGCGCTACATGGTGTCTGGGGATATCCAGCGCTATTACGTCCGCGACATGCTCATTGAGAACAGCAAGTTGGGCGCGCGCACGGCCGCCGAAGTGATCCGCACCGGCACCTTCGACATGGTGGTCCTGGACGACATCACGAAGCAGCCGGTGATGGTCCTGGAAGCCTGTACTTTGGCCTCCCACGGATCCGGCATCCAGGCCGGCCAGCTGGTCACCCAGCGTTTCTCGTTCCGCGCGCTGCGGACTCGGTAGGAGGTAGCTCATGGGCCTCAAAGATCCCGTCCTCCGCGCGGCCGCTGGCATCGATCCTGCGCTTGAACCAGCCCTTTCCGCGCAGGAGGAGGTGGTGTTCTCCATCCCGGAGTTCACGACCGGCTTCAAGTCCATCGGCTTTCCTTCCCTGGACGGCCCGGTCACGATCCGCTATGCCACGGTGGCCGACACCCTGGCCATCGAGCGTGCCATGGGGCCTCTTGCGGGGTTCGTGGCCGAGGCCATCGCTTCCCTGCAGATCCTCATCACGAAGGCCCCCGCTTCCTGGTGGAAGGCCCCCGAGAAGGGCGGGAAGATCCCGACCCTCGATCTGGGGCGTCTGCCGGATGTGGAGGCCATCCTGGACCTCTACCGGGCCTACTCCCGTTGGAGGGCGGACTTTCGAAGCGGCGGCGCTGGAAGCTAACTGGCGTCAGCCGCGGGCCCTCACCAACCTGGTGTGGACTGGTTCGCGGGCCCTTGGGCTCCATCCTTGGCACCCAGACGTCCTCCGGCTGGCTCCCTACCAGCTTCACTGGGCGGCGATTCAAGGATCTGAGGCGGCAGGGAACACACCCCGCGTGGACCGGGCCTCCCGGGAGCAGGACCGGACGGATGCCGACGCCCTGGCCTTGATCGCTTGGTGTGATGCCCACTTCACCCGGAGGCCCTGATGCTTGCCGCGCCCTTCACGAACGTCCTCTCGGGATCCCTCGGCTCGCGCATGCAGTGGGAGAAGTGGCATCGGTGCCCATGCACCGGGGCTGAAGGATCCGCCCGGCACGATTGCCCCCTCTGCAACGGGGAGGGGGGCACCTTCGATCCCCCATCTGCCATCTTCCGGGCCGGCCTCACTGGCGTATCGGCCAAGCAATTGGAGGCCCTTCGGACCAAGCTGGGGCCTGGGCTCGTGGGGGATGCCTCGGTGAGCCTCCCCGCCAATGCGCCGGCCTACGGCCTGGTGTCCTCCGGGGATCGCTTCCTGGCGGTGGATGCCCTTGACCCCATTGAATGGGTTCTGACCCCCAACACGCCCGTCCGGTTGCCCTCTGGCGCGGTGGTGGGACAGGTGTTCGCCCTGGGGCCGCAGGGCGCCTCCTTGGTGGCCGCCACCCTCCCGGCGCCTGGCGCGGATGGTCGGATCAAGGTGAGCCAGAACCTGGTGGTTCGGATGCGGGCCCCCCGTCGGTTCCAGGTGGTGGCTGACATCGGGAAGCTGCGGTCCTGGATCACCGATCTGCCGCAGCCCTTCCTGCTCAAGCAGATCGACCTGACGACGAGGTAGGCCATGGGGATCGAGAAGAACATCAACGCCGAGGGGTTCTTCGGGAAGCTCCAGCAGGCCCTCCGGGACGGGTTGGGTCGGGAGATGGCCGGCGGGGCGAACCTCGGCACCATCACCCTGGACGTCAAGGACGTCAGGATGGACCGGGCGGAGGCTGGCATTGGACGGGCCGAGGCGCTTAACCGGTCCTTCAGCCAGCGGCCCTCCGGCGGCTACTCCGGGAACTGGGACCGCCCCGAGGACTATCCCGAGCGGGATCTCGGCCCGATGGGCTCCAGGCGATGGGCGGCCATCATGCAGGAGGGTGGCATCCACACACTTCGGAATGCTGGCACCTTCTACCAGCGGTGGGGTGGTACCCTCGGGGAGCAGGACCGAGGCGAGGCGAGCATGTGGGCTGCCATCGCCGGGAGCCCGTCGGGCCGGAAGGTGGAGGAGTCGTTCTCTGGCCTCGAGCGCGCCGGCAAGAAAATGGCGGAACTCATGACGGAGTACGAGCAGGCCGGCTCCGGCACGCCCGCAGCCATGCGAGCCACCGAGCAGATGGTGAAGCTCCACGAGGCCATCCAGGCCCTGGCAAAGTCAGGAGGCGAGGCTGCGGATGCCATTGGCGGAGATCATGGAGGCAAACTCCGCAAGGAATTAGAGGAGGTCACCCAGCTGGCCTCTGGGGGCAAGATGGCCCCAGGGGGTGGTGGTTCTGGAGGGCTCACGGGCGGCCTTGGGGATTTCATGCGCCTCGCGCATGGGGATCCGCTGGGTGCCGCGCAGGGTATCTTCGGCGCACGTTTCCTCCGGCGGCTCAATGCAGCCCTCATGGCGGATAGCCTGGGGGGTTCATTCGAGGCTCTCGGGGGAGGTGCAGGTGCGGCTGCGGGGATCGGCGCTGCGAGTCTTGCGGCCCTCTACGGGGGCTTCAAGTTTGGCTGGGGGTTGCAGGAATCCTCTGCCCAGGCCGCCATGGGGGACGCAGGGAAGGCCCTCGACGACTACCGCCTTTCGAACATGCTCGGGGCGGGCACCGACATTCGTGGCGCCCTCTACACCGGGGGCCCTGATGGCCGCCTGCATCTCAATGAGAAATCGTTCGCCTACCGGAACAACCTCAATACCGTCATGGCACGTCGGATGCTGGGGGCCATGGGGCTGGGCGCCGGGGGATGGGTGGGTGGCTTCGAGGACCAGTTCACCACCGGGGATACACTGTATCGGCGGGCCCTGGACTTCGGCGTGGATGATTCGGCTCTTGCGGGCTTCGTGGGCGCCAGTGTGCGAGGAGGCTTGACGCGCCGAGGAAGTGGGGGTGTGGAGCACCTGTTGTCCTGGATCGGCGGCCTCATTGCGGAAGGCAACAAGGTTGGTGTGTCCTCGAACGAGACCCTTGGAGTCATCGCCTCCTTGGGGCAGACCGAGCAGGCACGGATGGGGTTCGTCTCCCAATCCTCCATGCAGTACCTCTCGAACACCATGCGGGTGTTCAATTCCAGCGGCCTGGACGCATTGAAGGGCCAAGGTGGCCTTTCCACCCTGCAGAAGCTCGGGGACAACCAGAACCCTGTGTTCAACACTACGCTTGCTTTGGAATTCTTGAATCCAGATGGCACGCTCACGCGCGCTGGCTGGCAGCAGCTGACCGAGGCGATGGGTGGGGACCAGTCCAGGGCCCAGGAGATGGTGCGTCGGTTGGGCCCCCACTTTGTTGCCCAGTTGCTGGCGAATAACCCATCAAACAAGGTCGCATGGGCCCGGCACATGGTGGGGCAATTCGGGCCGGGGGCCGGGTATCAATTGAACCACTTCCTTTTTGGTGACCAGGGCAACCTAAAGGATTTTGCCGGCCTATTCGCGCTCGGGAAGCAGGATCCCGGGACGATGGGCTTCCCATATGCGGATGGCTCCAAGCGATCTGCTGCAGCTATTGACGAGGCGACCAAATATGAGAACATCGCCGCTCTTTCGCTGATGACCGACGAGGTGCGGAAGAGCACGATGGCCTTGAGCGACATGGTGACATTCCTCAATGCTAATTTCCCGAAGGTGATGCTGCAGGCTGGGGCGGCTTCTTCTGCTTGGGATGTCGCAAAGCACCCACTCGCTACTGCCTTCGCGCCATCTGTTTCCAGGGGCGGCCGAGCCCCGGTTGTCGATGCATCCAGTCTCGCTCGGGCAATGGCCGGAGATCCTTTCTGATGCCCCTTCTCGTTCCATAGGTGCCCGACTCTGCGCCAATCGGGATCCCGGGTTGGGTGTTTGCGCCTGATCCTCGGCGGTGAGGTGCCCTATGTCTACTCCCCTCTCCGAGCACTTCTGCCTCGAGGAAATGACGCGATCTCAGACTGCTCTCCGGCAAGGGATCGACAACACTCCAACCGAGGGCATCGTGGCGAATCTCACCAGGCTCTGCGAGACGCTGCTTGAGCCGGCGCGCGCGCTGCTGGGCGAGCCGTTCCATGTGGATTCCGGCTACCGCTGCGTGGCCCTGAATGAAGCTGTGGGAGGCGCCAAGAGCAGCGCCCACATGACCGGCCGGGCCGCGGACATCATCCCGCAGGGCCTCGACTTGCATGCGGCCTTCGACAAGCTGCGCCTCTCCGATCTCCCCTACGACCAGATCATCATCGAATGCGGTGCCTGGCTGCACCTGGCGGTGGCCGTGGAGGGCGAGCAGCCCCGCCGCATGGCCTTGACCGCCTCGGGGGGGCCGGGGGATTGGCACTACGTGGAGGTGCTCCAATGAGCGATTTCGACTGGAAGTCCTTCGTGAAAAAAGTGGCCCCGTTCATCGGGACCGCCTTGGGAGGTCCACTTGGAGGTGCTGCCGCTTCTGCTCTGGCTGGTGCGTTGGGTGGTGATCCCACCAAGACCACGGATCAGCAGTTGGCCGCTCTGGTCCAGAACGTCACTCCGGAGCAACTGCTGGCCCTCAAGCAGGCCGAGAACGACTTCGCACTCAAGATGCAGTCCCTCGGCTTCCAACACGAGACGGACCTGCTCCAGACAGCGGCCTCGGACAGGGCCTCTGCGCGGTCAAGGGAGATGTCCGTACGGGACTGGACGCCGCGAATCCTAGCCTATGGTGTGACCATCGGGTTTTTCGGTCTGCTGGGCTACATGCTGCGCCACGAGGTGCCTGCTGGATCCAAGGACATCCTTAACGTGATGCTGGGTTCCCTCGGGACGGCCTGGATTTCCATCGTGACCTACTACTTCGGCTCCAGTGCTGGGTCCGACCGCAAGACAGAGATCTTGGGTGGGGGGAAGCTGTGATTTCTGGATTCGACCGCGTGAGCACCGTTCCTGTCATCTCCCCGGTGGAGTGGCTGGC
>JAEHJW020002734.1_pt1 | contig 15523 bp, 21 predicted proteins | sample 9271431 | NCBI WGS metagenome assembly JAEHJW02
TTTCCGTGCTCTTTCAGGAGTTCATTGCAACAAAAATTCAATTTTTGAAAGGGATTTTTAGAGACTGGCTTAAAATATGGCGTCCCCAACGGGATTCGAACCCGTGTTACCGCCGTGAAAGGGCGATTTAAGCCCCTTGATATTGTTGGGTGTTTTTCTGTAATCCTTTATTTGCAAGGATTAAATGATGTACAGGTTTGTTCTGTTTTCCTTTGTTTTGATTTCTTATTGCAACGGAATTGCAACAAGAAATTGGGGCAAGAAATAATATAGAGGATGTATTTCAGAACTTGATAGTTTCTTGGTCAATTCTGTCTCTTCCTGTTTTTGTTTTTTAACATATCTGGATTTTTTGCCAATTACAGAGTGCGTCTTCCATAACTTCGGCCGGGATCCCAAGGTGTTTTTGGAGTTGTTCGATTTTCTCCTCAATTTCGTTGGTTACAGGTCCATTACTCTTTCCCGTAAGCATTTTCAGTGCGCCATTCTTTGGTCCGGTCGATCCGACAAGGTAGCAATGAGGGGGATAAACTGGCAAAATCTTCAAATTTCCCAGAAGGCAGAGAAAATCGAATTTTCCGGTCCTACCGAACTGCTTCAGAGAAATTTCGTGGTATGCTTTATCAAACTTATTTTCAGGCGTATCGGCTTGCGAAATGTTCAGTAACGCTCGATACGGACTTCCTTGACCCTTTTGATTGACCCACTCGACGAAAGATCTAATTACTTCCGCTGTTCCAATGGTCTTAGTTGGATCATTCGTCCTATATTTCCGGTGATTCCCGAATTTGAGACTTTTAACTTGCTCCTCGTTCACCACCATCCATTCCCGAACCGCATCGGGGTTTGCGTAGACGGATTGCCAATTCCAACAGCCGTTACCAAACTTTCCATAGAAATGACCGATCGATTCCGCGGCGTCTTGTCCGAAATGCGTGGTCAGAAAAATGAGCCACACTGCTTCATCAAAACGCTTCTCTTTAAAGATCTCCAAAATAGCCTTGAGCGGATGAAAATCAGCTTTAGAAGGATCGATCGAGCCGGAAAACTTATGCATCGACCGTGCGCGAAGACTTATCTGAGATTCCCTAATCTTTGCAATAAAGACACGGCGGGATTCCCCCGTTTCAAGCCCCGGCAATTCGTGTATTTTCTGAAATTCTATAAGGCGGTTGCCAAGCTCATCCTTCTTGATCATATGTCTGATATTCTCCGTTCTGTCTGGGATGAGGTTTCAGACTGTATCCCTTCCCGAAGTGTTTTCGGTTCCGTATGAAACGCTTGAAGAGCTCTTTTAAGCTGACGAATCTGTTCAAGGATGGAATGGAGGGTTGTCATTGGACGGGAGCCCCTTTCATTGCTTGAATGTCCAATCGAGCCGAATCAAGATTTTCATTGTCATCAACCCAGTTATGCGTCCTGATTCTTTGTAACTTTTTCGGACGAAAATTATGATTCAATTTTTGATTAAGATCTGAAAATTCTTTTGAATAAAATTAAGGATATATTAAGTATCAATCCCATAAATATTGGATATTTAAAATCTAATAAAGACTTGAATTCAAACTTAGCCCGACTTTCGATTTTTTGATTTTAAGTTGATGACAAACAAGAACTAAATTTAAAAAAACCGTGTTTTAGGTACTCAAGATTATGTCATTCGGTCAGGAGGATAGAGGGAGGGTGACCTCCTTTGGCGTTTTTTTTGTCCGTATTCGGGAGGTCGGATCCTTGATTCCCAAAAGACCGTAGATCTTTCGGTGTTCCGGCTCCGGCTGCGAGGACAGACGGAGAGCATGCTCGATTCTGGTATGCGGATCCTGGCCCGTGATACAAAGGCGCATATGGGTCGAAAGAGTCGCCCGAAGGGAGGACCACCGGCGGCAATCCTCCTTCTCCCTCATCCGGTATTCGATATCGGACAGAAGGTGGTAGGCCAAAACCGACAGAAAGAGATGAGACCGGGTTCGCTCTGCCGTCTGGTGATAGACCGGTCGCAGGCCCAGATCGGTTTTGAGGGACCGGAAGGCCTCCTCGACCTGGGTCAGGGTCATGTAAAGCGACCAGATCTCCGTCTCCGACAGCTCAATGTGCGTGGTTTCGATGACGTAGGTCCCCGTGGTCTGCTTGCGTGTCTCCCGTCCCGGCTTTTTCTCCCATTCGATTCGGGCCGCCAAGACCGGAGAAGGCGCTTTGGGCTTTTTCCGACGGACCTTCCCTTCGGGAGATCCGGAGGGCTCGGGAATGGGAGCCGGATGCACTGTGACCTTGTAGTACCTGGCAATCGACGGATAACGGCCCTCGAGGCGTCCCAGCCTCCGTGAGATCCGGTCCATCTGTGCCGCGGCTCCTCCCTGGGCAATGCGGGATTGGATCTCTGCGAGCTCTTCGATGAAACGGGTCTCTTTGAACGTGTCCATGCTCTCTTCCTTGGCTTTCCGGGCATCGGAAAGCACCAGAAGCTGGACCGTTCCGTTTTCGGGAGAACACTTGTGCAGGAAGACCCCTTCTTCGGGCGTCCTGGAATGCGGAGCAAACCAGGTGAAGGTCTCCCGGGCCTGTCTGAACATCCGGACATGGTCTTTCTCTGCCGCCCGTCGTTCAACGATGCAATACGGAAAGTTCCGCTCCCTGAGAAGGGCGATGTTTTCCCTGGTGGCAATGCCCCGGTCCATGATCAGGGTGGGTTTTCCGGGAAAAAGGGGTGACGAGGGAAGAGCCTCCAGTCGGTCCAGAACGGCCGGAAGGGTCTCCGGCTCGGACTGGTTTCCCGGAGCCACATGGCTCTGAATGGCAAAGCCGCGATGATCGACCACCAGGGAGAGGCCGATCAGGGGACAGTCGGTCCTCTTTTCCTTCGAGTGTCCCCGTTTGGCCAGCGTGTTTCCCATGGCGGATCCTTCCAGATACGTATTGGTCAGGTCGTAGAGAAAAACCAGACGATCGGCAGGGAAGTTCTCCTGGGCTTTCAGAAAGAGAGCCGTTTCGAGAGAGTCCTTGATCCCCCACAGGCGGTCTCCGATTTCATAGACGGCGTCTTTTCCCACCGTCTGGATCTGCTGTCCGAGAAGATCTCCGATGGCCGATCGGCCGGTGATCCAGCGATGGGTATGAAGCTCGCTTCCGGGGGAGACGAGACGGGCAATGACGACGGCCTCTGCCAGAGCCCGTTCTTTGGGGGAAAAGCCGGAGGCGATCAGAATGTCGTCGCCTCCCAGCCGTTCCCAGGCCTGGTGGCCGACCAGTTCAAGCCCCAGAGTCCGCAACTCCGAGGCCTCGACGCTCTCGGGAGAGATCACGGGGGTTCCCGTCGGCTTGGGAGCCGCTTTCCTTCCGGAGATCGGGCGGTTTTCCGGCCTGTTGGCCCGGATCGCTTCCTCCACCACCGCCTGGATCTCCGGTTCCGGAGGAAAAAGCGTCTTCCGGTTGTTCAGGCGGTTTTCGAGGGCTTCCGCCAGAACCTTGAAGGAGGACTTCGGAAGAGTGAGGCGTCCCAGATAGAGAAGGACGTTGTTCCGGGCTCCCTTCTCGGTCTGAATGGTCTCGACGAGCTGGTGGGAAATATAAACCTTTCCCGTCTTGGGATTTTTTGTCTTGCTCTCTCGGATATACATCGGACAAGGATACAGGAATTAACGAACATTGTAAAGCACATCATTGTTAATAATTATGTTGCTTTTTAGCTGTTTTCAGGAATCAGGAAAGAGACGTCCTTGTTTTAAAGGAACTTATGAAAAGGGAAATCGGAAAAAACAGGGGTTTTAAGGGAAAAAACCTCAAAAAAATCGAAAGTCGGGTTAGGAGAAAATGCGAACACAATGAACGGAGCAAAAAGAAGAAAGGTAGCCATCAAAATAGGATCGTTTTTAATTTCTATAATTAAATCAGGAAAAGTTCTTCCAATATTAGGAGTTAGAGGATTCCTTTCCAAGCTCGATTCAGGATTTACCCTTTCATATCAATGAAACTACCCGATGCATCGTGCCGAAGTTCAAAAATATGTTCTACTATCAAGATTTTTTCTCTTTCTTTAACCGGCATCAATTTGCTCCTTGTTATTTTTTGATTCCATTATTTCTCAATTTTTCGACTTTCTTTTGTTTTTCGGGTTCGTCAAGGATCATCCGGGCCTCAAGAAGAGTTAACTGTTCTCTGTCGGAGAGAATGGAATAATCATAGTCCACCCATTTTTCTATCGATGGTCTCCATTATCTCTAACATAGTCTGCGATAAAGGGTTATCGAAAGCTTGTCGGGATTGATCCGGGAATCCCCGGGAGTTTCCCTAATGCCTGAAGAGTTTCCTTCAGGTTCCGACTTCTACAAACTCCCAATTTCCCATCAACAATCCCGTCCCCCACCGCCTTGAGCAAACTTTCGTAATTTGCGATAGAAGTTATTGATAACCCCGTCTGTGAAATGGGCCAGGGCTGCCTTCCGGAAAAGGCCAGAAGAGAGAAACAGAGGATTCCCATACTGTATGTGGTGATGCTTGCAAGGATTCCAGTTCCCCCGACAAGACCTCGGTCGTCTCGAATGATTGATTGAAGATTCCTAAGAAATTTGATCATGTTTTTCCTCCCTCTATTTTGAATTTCTCCCATTTGTTACATCCAACATAGCGAAGACGTCTTCCGGACGAAGACCTCTTCGCTCCATTTCCCGATAGAAGTCTTCCCAGGTCATGGAGTCCTTACGGGGACTCTTTCCTTTCAGATGTTTTTCCCCCATCAATCCCAATATCTGCTCGAATTCCTCCAATGAAACCGGAGCGTCCGACATGAACTTATCGAAGAGATTTCTCGATATTCGAAGGAGAGGATTGGAAGTCAATTCATCCACTATCCCCGTACCTTTTGGAATATCAAACCATTTTAAGAACGGTAGGTTTGTGGGGTTAACCAAGGACCTCGCTCCCGCAGGGATCAGTGGGGAGATCTTTTGCCTCAAAAGAATCCGGATGGATTTTGAGGAAGAGTAAAGAAGAAAGAGGTTGGAGGTCGGAAACCAATCCTTGACCTGAATGTCCTGGGGGATAAGAACAACTTCTTCGAATTCTTCCCCAACCCAGGTCAAAATTTTTCGAAGCGGATCAAGATTCTGGTTGATGGTCCATCGGTGAACCATATGAGGGGAAAGCGTTCCCCCAGAAACTCCCAGAACTGATAAAAGCTTGTCCTGAGCCCGGGAACCTATTCCGACCCCCTTTTTGAGCCACTGTAGGACTCCTGAGCGCGATAGTCCTGCGTCTTCTGCAATCCGGGACGGAGATTTTCCTGAAAGCCCAATTAGATCTTTAATGATTTCGGCTTCGTTCATAGTCATGATTGACAGCCTTAAATTTATATGTATAGTAGAGTGAAGTAAACAAAATGCAACATTAGTTCAGTACTGTAAGACACATTATACATCACGGAGATACAAAATGGGAAAACTGATCAAGGAGCTTGAGCTCGCCGACTGGTTCCGCCAATCGATACTGACGGTTCGGAGGAACAGGACAGCGGCTCCCCACCGGCACCCACCATACAAAAAAGTTGGATCATCAGTGCTTTACGACGTAGATGAGGTCCAGCGATGGCTGGAAGCGCAGACGGTCAACGGCCCAAAAAACGAATCCGTAAAAAACGACTCCATTAAAACAACCATCCCCAAGAAGGACGGACGACCAGGACCTGGGCGACCACCAAAAGCCGAGACCGTCCAGAAAACCAAAAATGCTGGGTCTAATTGATATGTCGACGGCAATATCAGCAGAGATGATCACCCTAGGATTGGGCGGGAAACGGTCCGGATCCGGATGGATGGCCTTGTGTCCGGCCCACGACGACAGAAATCCCAGCCTGTCGCTATCCAATGGCGATAACGGCCCGCTTTGGTTTTGTCATGCGGGGTGCAGTCAGGATGCCGTTTCAGCCGCACTTCGGGAAAAAGGACTTTTCCCGTCCCAAAGTTCCAACCTCGTCGCCCCCTCCTCCAGATCCGGGTTCTCTACTCTTGACGAACTTGCGGCCTGGCTCGCCCGGAACGCGGGTGCCACCGTGTCGCGTGTCGATCTATATTCCCCGGATTTTGCTGAAATACGCATAGATAATCCAAACGAAAAAACCTATCGCCCGGTCCATCGGAGTCCGAACGGAACATGGAAAGTCGGGGATCTGCCGGGGAAGCTGCCTCTCTACCAAGCGGACCAACTGCCAATCAATCCAGAGATCCCGGTTCTGGTGCTCGAAGGCCCCAAATGCGCGGCCGCCGCAAGAACTCTCGGATTCCACGCAACGACCAGCCCGCACGGGGCGCAATCTGTCCGAAAAGCTGACTGGACGCCTCTCAAGGACAGGAGAGAGGTCGTCGTCTGGCCCGATTTCGACGAGCCAGGCCGAAAATACGCTTCGGATGTCCGGTCGATCCTGATATCTCTCGGGGTCCCCCGGGAGAAGATCCGGATCCTCGATCCGGAACGATTTGGTCTCGGAACAGGAGAGGACATCGTGGACTGGATTGAGCGCCATCCCGGGGAGACACCGGACCTCTCCGGGATCCCGATGATCAAAAACGAAGCGCCGAATATCGGGGTTGACGACCCGCACCCAACAGATCTCGGAAATTGTTTTCGGCTTGTCCGGAGGCATGGTGAGAATATTCGGTATGTCGGGGCGTGGAAAAAATGGCTTGTCTGGCAAGGAAACCACTGGGAAATCGACAATGCCGGAAACATTGAAAGGTTTGCTAAGGATACAGCCCTCCGAATTCCGGAAGAGATATTCGGTGAAACAGAACGGCTAATGCAGACAGTCGACGATACGGAATCCGAAAAAATCAGGAAAAAAATCAAAGAAATTTTGGGATGGGCACAGAAATCGGAGGCCGAAAACAGACTCGGGGCAATGATCAATCTCGCGAAGACAGAAGCGAAGATTGCGCGAGATCCGGAGGTTTTTGACAACGATCCATTTCTTTTTGGAGTCAAGAACGGGGTCATCGACCTCCGAACCGGTCAGCTTATCGAACCAAAACGAGATCAGTACATCACCAAAAATTCAGGGATCGAATACAGGCCGGGGTCAGAGGCCCCAGCCTGGAAAACTTTCCTTGAAAGAATCCAGCCTGATCCGGACGTACGATCGTTCCTCAAGAGGTGGTGTGGATACTGCCTTACCGGTGACACAAGTGAGCAGTGTTTCGCTATTTTTTACGGAACGGGGCGAAACGGGAAAACAACGCTTGTTGATACGGTTATGCACATTCTCGGTACATGGGCGCGGCAGGCGGATTTCCAGACCTTTGCGGTCAAAGATCACGACAGCATCAGTAATGACCTCGCAAGACTCGCGGGATGTCGTCTCGTCTCGGCTTCCGAGGGGGCAGACGGAGTTCGCCTGGATGAAGCAGAAGTCAAGAAGCTCACAGGCGGAGACCGAATCACTGCCCGGTTTCTCCATGCGGAATTTTTTGAGTACACACCTAGTTTCAAGATTGTTTTGTCGACGAATCATAAACCCCAAATCCGCGGGACCGACGAAGGGATCTGGAGCCGTATTCGCTTGGTCCCGTTTGGAATAACGATCCCAGAAAATGAGAGAGACCCGAATTTAAAGAAGAAGCTCTTCGTGGAGGCCCCGGGAATTCTGAATTGGATGATAGACGGTTGCCGAGAATGGCAACAAATCGGCCTCGGAACGCCGGAGGCAATCAAAGTAGCAACCGGAGAATATCGAGAATCATCGGACCTGATCGGGAGGTGGATTTCGGAGCGGACCGTAGTTACCCCCAAAGCAGAGGGAACGATCAAGGATTTATATCAGGATTTTTGTTCCTGGACGGACGAAGAAGGGATTGTTAGAGCCCCCGCGAAGAAAAAATTCTCAGAAGCTATTACAGAAAAAGGATTTTTGAAGGTACGTATAGGACATAAAGGTATGGCCGGATTCCGTGAAATTGGGTTAATTGCTGATTTTGCTGATTCTGCTGATCCAAAAACAGGAAAATCTCTATATGAAGAAGTTTCTATAGAGAAAAAACCGGAAACTGCGTCAGCAGGATCAGCAAAATCAGCAGACCTTATCGACCTCGACCATCCGGAAGAGGAGGGTGAAAATTGAATGTCCTCCTAGCCCGTAGAGTCAAATATACCGGGAAAATCTTCGAGCCTGGAACAATTCTCGATCTTCCAGAAGACAAGGCTTGGCGGCTGATCAACCAGTGCTGGGCCGAACCCGTCCAAAATTATAAGAATGCAGATCTGGAATCTTCTGATTTCTCGCGCCTTTTCTCGAACGGAAAATCAACAGGCGCCACACTCGCGGATCCGCCCCATATTCGGGTCTACGCCTGGTGCCTGGTCAATCTCCGTTTTGGTCCGATTCTTTCCCCTCCCACGGATCTGTCAAAGGCCGCTGAAGAATGTCGGATCTCTATTGGGGAGACTCGGGAGGCGTTCGGAAAGTTGCTTCATGACGGGGATCTATTGGTGGAACGGGACCGCCGTGCCCGAACGGACATTTTTTATGTTGCCCCAATCAAATGGTGAATGAAGGAGAACGCATGGACGACAGGAAGGCGACAAGAACGAACGTCAGGGTTCTTTTTCGAAAGAAACTGGCCCGGGACGGGATCGCAAAGTCTCTGGGGGATCTAGGGAAGGCCATCGTCAAAGTCTCCGGGAAAGCTCTAGTTCGAGCCGGGAAACGAGCATTCGACTTCCGTCAACCCTCTCTTCCGGGAGTCACCCCCGGACCGGGACAGGACCTCCCGGCACTGCCACCTCCCCGAAAAGAAAAGGGAAGGGCAAAGCATTCTATTCCGGAAAAGGCTCCCGTCCTCTCCGGAACGGAAAGCGCCCTTTCCCGCTCCACCGACTGGCGGAAACGCCCTCTCTGGATGTGGATCTCCGGAGGAGGCTGGAAAGGTCTCCTGGGTGCCAGGCGTTATTGGGCCTCCCTCACCCGACATGTCCTGGACGGGTTTGGGCGTATCGCATGGACATTCCGGGTTGGGGCCATCATGCCGCTCCAGTTTGTTCTTTCCCGGATGGCCCTTCTCCAGAAGACCGTCAAGGACCTGAATTTCGAGCCGGAAGCGTTCCGGGACGCCATGCGGGATTACCGCCTGTCCCGCACCCCCGCCGAAAGGAATCTGAACCTCTCACGGGTGCATTATCATTGGTGCGCCGTTCCAGCGAAAAAAATCTACTGGAAGATCTGGCGTGCGTTTTGTCTCCCCCCTCTTTTAGCTGGTGTCGCCGTGTTTCTGGAGGCTCTTTTTCTTGCCCCCGCCGGAGGATGGGAGCGGGTCGTCATGGCCGTCTACTCCCTCCTGGCCCTGGGCCTGGGGCTTTGGCCGTGGTATGTGCTCGTGCGGATTTCCGACCGTCTCCCGGAGGCTCCGGCGGATCTCCGAAAAATCCCGGGGTCGTCGGTCCTGGCAGGGTTCGCCATTCCCTCTTTCGTGCACTCGGCCCCGGCCTCGATCCCGGCCTGTGTTTTTTCGACCTTCTTCGGGAATGCCGGAGGAAGCTCCGGCTCCTGTTCCGGATCCCCCATCGGGAGTTTTATACAGGGGTCCCAGGTCCTCTCCAATATTGCACCGGCCCTCGCAGGCGTGGCCGGAATGGTCTCGGTTTTGGCGATGTTCTTGTTGACGGTGACCTACGGCTATTACGTGGTCCAGGCGATGCACACCGCCGCCCATACGGGCGACTGGACCCACCAGGGCGTGAATGCCGCCTGGGCACCGATCCGGGGCGCGGTCTCCTTGGGGATGATTGCGGCTCCCGGGGGATTGTCGATCCTCGCCTCCTTCGTCCTTTTCGTGGCTTCGACCGGGAACGGGATCGGAGATACCGCGGCGTCGAAAGTCTCGGCCACCCTCGTTGCCCCATCAATCGCGACGACCATCCCGCCGGGTCTCCAGGCCGAAGTCGACAATGCTCTATATTCTCTGGTCTGCGCCCATGTCCTGGACAACTTCGTGAATCCCCAGGGGACCATCCAGGCGGTAACGGCACAGCCGGACAACTTCGGCGGCCTCGGATTCTCGAACGTCACCGGCGTCGGGAGCTATGGGCCATCGGTGTGCGGTGATTACGCGATGCCGCCTGGATCCTCAACAACAATGGCAGCCAATCCGTCCTTTGGGGCATTGATTCGTCAGGGAGGACCGCTCGACCAGGTGGCGGTCGCCATTGCCAGCGGAGTCAATGGGTGCGGATCGATCGTGATCGGAACCGGTCTCTCTCCCTGTGCTCCGGCCGGAACTCCCTCGAACCGCTCCATATTCGGACAAGCAGGAGGAATGACCAATCCGGCGGGTGGAAATGTCGGGGCACTCACTCAAGTGACCCAACAATATGTGAATGTCCTTGTAACGCAGGGCCAATCCGCCGCCGGAACTCCGGTGTCCGAGGTCCAGACCGAGGGATGGGTCTCTCTCGGGGCGTTTTACCAGTACATGGGAGATACCGCAGCGACCTGGAATCAGATCGCCCAAAGTCTCCCGCAGAATATCGCGCCTGGAGGCTTCGGTGACTGGACAAGCTTGTCTCAGGACGTGACAGGAGAACTCCAGTCCGCCTTCCAGAATACTCAAATATTTATCGATCATTGGGGTTTTTCAGGGAATGCCGCTGGCCCGTCTTTACCCTTTTGGGCGGCTTATCCCCAGTCCCCTTCGGGAACGGGCCGGAACATGGCGGCCAGTTTGTCGGCCGTGGTGGATCCGACGACGGGATCCACCCTCTCCCTCCCGAACTACATGACTCAAAATCTCAATTCGGACCCTCTCTCTAAGCTTCAAAATGTGATTGAGTCGGCCGATACGGCCGCGGCCGTGGGCACGCTCGCGGTCGGGAACCCTTACGGCCGGGCCGCCATCGCCGCCGGAGCCGCCGCTGTCGGAGGCCCGACCGGGGCCGCTCTAGCTTATGCCGGCACGAAAAAGGCCAAGGAAATACTGGATCCGGTCACGGTCGTTCTGGGGATCTTGACAATCGTCGTCGGGAGTTATCTACCTTTGGTCGCCATGTTCGCCGCCGGATTCTATGCGCTGTTCTGGATTTTGGAGGTGACGATTTTGGCTCTGTTCGCCCCCTTGTGGGCACTGGCCGTGGGAATTCCCCAAGGGGAAGGATTTATCAGCCAACATGGAAAGGAAGGACTGTCCAGAGTCACGGACATTGCGCTCCGGCCGGTGTTGTTTACAGGGATGTTTGTCGTTTCGCTTGGGCTCTATTACCTGTCTTCGGACATGTTGATCGTCCTGACCTCGGAAGCCCTCGGGGCCAACAAGAACACCCCCACGGCCGGGATGTTTTTCTCCCTCGCGGGAGTCCTCGGATCGTATCTGGTCTATGCGTTGGTTCTCTGGCGGACCATTCACTTTTCATTCGAGATCCTGCACACAGGACCTTATTGGGCCATGAAGGTTCTCGGAATCGAATCCCGGGACGGTCGGGAGAGCCGCGCAATGGAGGCGGGGGGCCAGAACGTATGGCAGGGGATGCAGAGCGTAGTCACGGGTTTCCGGAACCCCATTCCACGCGGCGGCGGAAAAGGAGGTCAGGCGTGAACCGTCAGTTTGACGCCCAGCGCGTGCATCACCTTCATGATCGTTTCGAGGCGCGGTTTGGAGCCGGGAGTCAGGGCCTTGTAAAGACTTTCTCGCCCAAGCCCCGATTCCCGAGCTATCCGGGACATTCCGCGTGCTTTAGCCACGTTGGACAGAGCCGCCAGGAGAAGATCGGGATCGTTCTCCTCAAGGGTGACGGTCAGGTATTCGGCGATGGTCTCCTCGCTGTCGAGGTACACCGACGGATCGAATTCCAGAATTTTTTCTTTCATGGCTTCTTCTCCAGGGTTTTCGCCAATTCCTTGGCCCGCGAGATGTCGCAGTCTTGCGTCGATTTGTCCCCGCCACACAGCAGGAGAATCACCGTGTTCTCCTGGCGGAGGAAATACAGGCGGTATCCGGGTCCCGTATCGATCCGGATTTCAGAAACGCCCTCTCCTATCGGCTTTACGTCGCCAAAATTTCCCATCGCGATCCTGTCCAGACGGGACAGGATCCGGACCCGTCCGGCTCGATCCTTCAGAGAGGAAAGCCAATGCGCGAAGGTTTCTGTCTGCTGGACGGCAATCATGCAACAATCGTATCCGATTGGATACGATGAGTCAACCACTACAAGGAGGAACAAAATGGCAAAAATCATAAAAAACAAAAAAACCGGAATGTTAGGATGCGTCCTGATCGAGCTCGACGCTCTGGGGTGGGACGTGGTGAGCGAGGACGGGAGTTACGAGCGGTATTCGGCCGAGAATCTCGAAGTGATCGGGGAGACGGACCTATTGAGGATTCCGCCGCCGCCGGCGACCGAGACGACCCAACAGGAGGTTGTCGCATCTGCCCTGGCCGCCATCGACGCCTTCCGGAAAGGAGACAAAGCATGACCACGACATCGCTTGCACCCAACGATCCCGGGGGAGGAGGACTCCCCCGGAAAGGATCGTGGATCCGGTCCCTCAAAAAACCCGTCCTCACGGGAGCTGCTATCGGGTTGGCCGGTGCGGTGATCGTTGCCGGATTAGGAACTTGGGGGGACGACCTCACCCGGAAGCTGGTCAAGATGCAAGCCAGGGTGCTTTTCGCGCCGGGGCATGTGATGGAGGCCAAGGTCCTGCAAGGCGGCCCCCGGGATCCCTCTTGGATTTGCTGGGGGCCGGGGCACCCGGTCCATGCGTGCAGTCCGTATCGTCCGGATCCCGACATGCCGCCATCGTGCATCGAGCCGATGTCGTCTATTCCGGCTCCGATGAGGAAGATGGCCCGGGAAATATACGGCGGGACGGACAAGTGGGGATCTCCCCATCCGTGCCTGGGAATCCGGATTGCGGAAATTCCCCTTCATGAAGGGGCGGATCTTCCCCCCCGTTCGATTCCGGAGTGGGTTCTGCCGAATCCGGGAAAATGACTCCGGTCTCGGCAGGTCTTTTCCCTCCCGACGCCTGGGACCCGGACGACCGCTTTCTGGTCGATCCGGGAGGCGAAGGGAGGGAAAAGACCTCATAGCCACCACACCCGATGCACCTGTGGGTTTTTTTACGAAGTTTTACGAACATTTACGAATTTTTACGATTTTAGGCGAAGTTGGGTGAAAAAATGCGAACAATTACGAACGAACCCCCGGAAAAATCGCTTAATACGTTGATAGAAAACGTAAAAAACGATCATAAAAGCGTCACGAAAGAAGTGCGGAGGAACCTGAATCTTGTCGATGAAGCCCGGCAGGAGCGGATCCCTTGGTCAAAGATTGCCGATGCGCTTGGATTTCCAGGGAAATTTCGGGAAGTGGAGAAAGCCTATAGAAAGGAGAAACAAAACCAGAAAACGGAGAAAAAAATAGAGGAGGTGATGGCGGAAAAAAAGAAGGAGATTATGCCGGATGCGAAGGCGAAAATCCAAAAAGAATCAGTGGCTTTCAGCTCGGAAGAAAAAGCAAAGAGCGGCAGGATTGGGTCGCCGAAGCCGATCGGACGGGGCCGATTGGATCTTGGTGAAGATACCCCGGACGACGAACTCTAGAACAAAAAAGGAGAACGAAATGGAAAACGTGTACTGGATTGGCGGAGCAAAAGGCGGCGTCGGGAAATCCATGGTCTCGCTGGGGTTGATCGACTATTTGAGAAAGGAAGGTCGAGAGCCGGTACTGGTCGAAACGGATAAGAAGAATCCGGATGTCGGGAGGGCACACAAAAACGAGATCCGGACTGAAGGACTCGATCTGTCGGATCAGGACGGATGGGTCGAACTTCTGGATCTTTGCGGAAAAACGGAAAGTCCCGTCGTTATCAACTCCGCCGCCGGTGCGGACGAGACTCAAGGAATCGATGCCCTTGAGCAGTCACTTGAAGCATCAGAGAAAAAGCTTGTCGTCTTGTGGGTCATCAATCGGCAGCGAGACGGCGTGGAGCTTCTTCGGGAGTTTATGAAGTCTGTCCAGTCCGCCGAGGTTCATGTTGTCCGGAACCTGTATTTCGGAGGAGATCACAAGTTCGAGTTGTTTAACAATTCAAAAACAAGGAAGGAAATGGAAGAGCGTGGAGGAAGGGTCCTCGACTTCCCCGAGATCGCGGACAGGATCGCAAACGAGCTATACATCAAGCGGGTTTCAATCGCAACGTGTCTCGGCGGCGCGGAAACCGGGACGCGGTTTATCCTCGCGCGCTGGCAAAGTGCAGTTCACAAGATGTTTATGGAGGCGGGCCTGTAAGGGCCTGTTTCAAAATCATGGGGAGGCAATAAGGTGAATGTTGAACAGACTTTCAAAAATGTGGTTGGACGGGAGATGACGCCCGCCGAAGTGACACGATATCTCAAATTTCAGAAAGAATTCGAGATTCCTGATACGGACCCGACCTGGATGATGTTCATTTGGTTCGAGTTTTACCAACGGATTTTCGAAAAGTTTCCGGAGAATGCCACGGCTGAGACCGGAAAAGTGATCTCCGATCTCCGTTCTGCCTCCGTTGCCGTGACCGAGGCCACTCGTGATGAGGTCGTGGCATCTAGGAACAAAGCTAAAATTGAGATCGAAAAAATGCAAGAAGATGCCAAGAAAGATATTGCAGCCGCGTTGGGTACGACGCTCGAAACAGAAATCGGGAAGGCGGTTGACGGACTCAAGAGCCAGTCCAACCGGCCCCTGCACAAAAAATGGATGATTGCCATGGGCGTGGGTATTCTGATCGCCGCCGGCCTTGGGTCATGGGGAACTTATTCGATCCATAAAAAATGGGTTGCGGAAGGATGGGATAAGGGGGTCGAAGACGGGATTAGCATGGCGAACCCAACCGTCAAAAGTTTCCACAATCTGATCGACTGCGCTCTTCCGGGCGGAAAGGTTCAATGGTCGAGCGACGGAAAAAAAGCTTACTGCATTGCCTACCCCGATCCGAAAACCGGACAGCCTGCAAAATGGAGGATCAGATGAATTTGACTGTTACCCACATACACAGCGGCATCGACTTACAGACCGATACGATGATCCGACTGGACAATCTCGATGTCATGATCACGATCTTGCGTTCCGGAATTAAGGGAGATGGAGATAGTGTTCCTACGGAAACGACTATCAGAAACTATCTCTTCCATCTGGGGCAAGAGGTGGATCTGATCCGGCAAAATCTCGAAAAAGTCTCCTTTCAGGATATTTCGGAGACAATTGCCGTCAACTTGGCAAAATCTACCCAAGAAGAAAGGACTTTTCGATGAACATACACGAGACAGAGACAATCGAAGAGTTCGAAAAACTGGTAAGGCTACCGGAGATGCAGGCCCCGGAGGACCTTCAAGAGATATACCGGGCGGCCAACGCAATTGAGGCGGTAACATTTATCCTTCTTTCTCCCATTCCGGAAGCCCCTTTTTCTCCGGTAGTTAAAGAAGGGCTCGTTAATGCTGCCCGGTGCCTCAGCATGAAGATTGTGGATGATCTTGTTCACATGAAAAATTATCCAAGGAGATCCTCATGA
>JAEHJW020006851.1_pt1 | contig 15520 bp, 30 predicted proteins | sample 9271431 | NCBI WGS metagenome assembly JAEHJW02
GATGATGTAAGGCTATTACACGCCCCCTATTTTTAGACGCGCGCTATTAAACCGCGCCTAATTTTCGCGCAGTAGTTGGCATGAAACATGCTTAGATGTTTTACTGGCACGCTATTTGCTAGCGTGAATTATCCGACGAGCGGTAATTGTGGAGCGCTCGGATTGGGTATGATGGGGGTGTCTGGCGAGGAGGGTGTGAAGATGAATATCGTAGAAAAAACAATTCAAAACCGTATTATCAGCAATAGCGAAGCAATCATCAGGCTGCGAAAGTCGCAGAGTTATGATTTGCTCGTGATTGATTTTGTTTGCAATCTTCGCGCGCGTTGGTCGATAGGCGATGCTAAAACGCTTTTGATTTTGAGAGGGCAAGAAACATGACAATCACAACGCGCCGTGGCGTTTTCGAAGTCGAGCGAATCGGCAAGCTCTGCACAATAGTGCGTAACGTAAGGAATGGCATCCGCATTATTGGAACATATGAGGACGTTTATCGTTTCATTCAGCCCAAACCGGGGTATTTTCTATGAATAGACCCACAGTAGTAGAAGCCTGCGCACTCGCGGCAAAAGCAATCAAGCCGCCAAAGCGCACGCGGGAAGGCTGGTGCGCTCTGTTGCCTGGTCCCGAGGGCGAGCCGAATTATGTTCTGGCGGGTAGTGCGATTTATGGCTCAATTCTGGAGCAGATTACGCGGGCTCGTGTGATTTATGCCCTTGGGTTGATTACTGGTCTTAGTTATGGGGACTGCCAACATCTTGCATATGCGACGGGGTGCGCTGGTGACACGCGCGCCCGCGTCCGTGCAGCGCTTGAGTATAAAAAGGAAACGGCATGAACACTCTGACCGAAGCTGAAATTTACGCAAGCGCATGTGGAGAATATCGCGGCGCGCTTGAATGGGCATACGATCGTTTGACGGCAATCATTCGTCGTGCGCAAAATCAGGGGGGAATAGGCGCTAATTCATTGGCTTACGATTGTATGTCTTTACGCGATGCGATTTCGTTGTCAATCGAAAAGCGCGAAGAAAAGATAGCGCAGAAGCTCCGCGAACTCCACGAAACAATCCTGCAGGGAGAAATGCCGTTATGATGCCGAACGCGCCGACAAAGGAAGAATTATTTTATGCGGAGCTTGCGGGTAAGGCAGTGGGGGATATTGAATTATGGGGGAAAGCTATAGTTGAGGTTAACGCGCAGCTTGAAACAGGGCGGTGCGACTTAAATCAGTTTGTTGAGGCAATTAAACGAATGTCGGGATATATGCTGCAAAGGGCAAAAGATTACAGTTCACGGGCTGATGAATTCAGCAAAGCGGCTTTTCTCGAACGCTATGAGAATTCAGGGGAATCGCCTGCGGCCCCAAAATCGCAAGCAAACTAACGGAGTAAATCGCATGAAAATCAGCAAGCGCATTACCATTGCTTCAATCAACGGCGTCCGCAAGGGTTTTAAGGACGTCAAGACCCGCCGCAAGGTCGCGCGTATTTTCGGCATTGCACGCGAATCCGTCTTGAAAGTTTCGGAGACGATGAAAAACAGCTATGCCTTCGGCGGTGAGTTCAAGGCTATTAACGAAGCCGGCGAAGAGTTTATCGCGGCGGTTTGCTATATGCCGGAACCGGCGCAGGGATTGCTGCATAACGCAGTTGAAGGCGCGAAGGGGTCGCCCGTGGAGTTTGGCTTTGATTTTTACATTGTGCCGAACGAAAGCGCCGTGCTCGGATACGAGTTTGAAACCGAGTCGCTTATGGAGCATCGCGCCAGTAGCGCACTCGCGGAAATCGAGAGCCGCGTCACGCAGCCCGCGTTGACGCATGACAAGCCGAAGGCAGAGGCGGCAAAGCCGGCCCCGGCCCCGGCCAAACCGGCCAAGCGCTAAGGCGCTTAGAAGGTTTAGGCGAATCCAAAGCCCGCGTCTATGATGCGGGCTTTTTACATAGGGCCGGCCAATTGGAGAAAAAGACGGGCCGAGCGGACAATGGCGAGTGCGGCTCGCATCGACCGAGGAACTGGAAGCATGGCGATTCAGTGGCGAAACTGGACGCGCTCGGATTGGAAACGTGCGCCGGGGAAAGCTCGAAATTACGTCAATAAGCAAACCGGCGCGCGAATTTCGCGCCGCCAGTATGACGAGCATTACGGCAGCGCTGCCGCTTTTCGCACGTATGAGCGCAAAGCCGCGCACAAGGCATCCGAGTTTGAAGCGCCACTACGGCCTGCTAGGGGCAGGGCAAGCGCGTTAAAGCTATCTCAGAAAGAAAGAGAGCGTATCGCGCTCGATCGCCGTGAAGCTGCCGCGCAAAAGAAAATCACGGAAGCGATTTCGAGGAAACAGACGCGGAAGCTACGTGTACCAAAGTCGGTTTCGTCGAAAAGTTTCCCCGCGAAGCGCTTGGGCCGAACATTTCAGTTACCGATTGATCGCGGAGCCATCGAAGCGTTTCGGCAGACCGTGCAGCGCTGGGGAAACGCTCACGGTTATTTTGTCGGCGTCGATTTCATCGACACGCGCACCGGGCATGTTGGCGCTTTCGCCGTTTTCGGTTTGCGCTCACTTTCAAAATCGTTTAGTGAGCGGGATATGCATAATCTATTGCAATCGATCACATCGAAGAATTACATCGAAGCTTTCGGTGCATTCATGTACGTCGGCCTTAAAATCGAATACGCTCGCAGGCGCGGTTACAAGAAATGAAAGCCAAAAAACCGAAACCGTTTTGTCGTGACGCGGTTCGCGATGAATCGCTGCTGTTCCTTTCGTTCGACACCGAAACCGAGTGTCTGGGCGGAAAGCTCTTAATGATAACCGCATGCGATTTGACTAAAACGTACGTATTCGTTGGGGATTCGATGCTTGACGATTTCATGGCGCTAATTGCGACGATGCCTTATCCGGCAGTCTGGTATGCCCATCATGCGCAATATGATTGGCGATATATTCTGCCGTGGATTATCGACCATGAAATAGAATGTCAGATTTCGATGCGAACCGAAACGGATATTTACCAGATTACGCTAAAGCTCGACGGAAACAAGGTTGTAATGCGAGATTCACTCGCTTTGTTTCCTGCCAAGTTATTAGAGCTTGCGCAAACTTTTTGCCCTGAATTGCCCAAGGGCGAAATCGACATTGCCCATTTTGACCCGACCAATTCGGAGCACGTAGAATACGCCAAGCGTGACGCGGAGATTTTGCGGCGCGCTATGCCGCGAGTCGATATGTTGCTGCGCCATCATTTCGGAGTCGGTGCAGGTCATACATCGGCGGGGACCGCATTGAATGCGTGGCAGGCGACGATTCCGCAAGGCATTTTTTATGATCCGACTGAATACGGACCCCGCGAGACTTTCATACGCTCCGCCTATTACGGCGGCCTTGTCTTTCTCACGCGCAACGATTTAATTGAGAATCGCGGAGAAATAGCCGCAGAAACCTACGATATTAATTCGTGCTATCCGCACGTCATGGAAACGTTCGGCGTACCCTATGGGCGTCCCATTGAAACGGACGATTATGAAACGGGATTAATGGGTATCTATCGCGCGCGCGTCAAAGCGCCCGATAATCTGATCGTTCCAATACTTCCGAGCCGAAATGAACGCGGGCATATGCAATGGACACGCGGCAGTTTTGAAACGGTCGTGACAAGCGCGGAATTGATATTCGCCGCACAGCACGGTTACATTATCGAAGATATTCTGGAAGGCATTGCGTTCGAGCAAACCGTATTTCCTTTCAATGCTTTCATCACGCGATGCAAGGAATTGCGCAAGACTTACAAGGGCCAGCCGCAGGAAAAACTCGCAAAGCTAATGCAAAACTCGCTTTTCGGAAAGTTCGGGAGCCGGCGCGAACGAATGCGGATTTTCCACCCGGAGAAAGACGAGGATATGATCGGCGCAACGCCGGTTGATGTGCAGGGGTATTTCTGGCTGCGCAAAGAGTTTGAGGACAATTTGCGAGCACTGCCACAATGGGCCGTTTTCATTACGGCGCACGCAAGGCTAAAGCTTTTGCAGCAGATTTACAAACTCGGCGCAGAGCGCGTGATCTACGGCGACACAGACTCAATTACTTGCCTCGCGGGGCATCGCGACGCTTTTGACGTCGGCGACGATTATGGGCAGTTCAAGCTTGAACGCCAATGGCTAAGCTTCCGCGCCATCGCACCAAAGGTCTACGTCGGCACGCTGCCGGACGGCACCTTCAAGGGCGCGGCCAAAGGCATGCGCAAGGCGTCGATGGAGCAAGAGCATTGGCGAGCATTGCACGAGGGGCGCCGCATCCGCCTAGCTTATCCGTCGCTGCCGAGTCTGCGCATTGCGATGAAAAACGGAATGCGGCCGGCGCGCATTGCAGAGCGCAGCAGCACGTCGCTTGACAATTCCGCCCACTGGCAATTGACAACCGACGGAATCCGGCCTAAATTGGCCGCATGCAAAACAACGTCATCCCGTTCGGATTGATTCGCGCCCGGCTCGAAAAGTCGGCAGTGCCGTCAGTTCGCGCTCGCTATCTAACCGAAAAGGTGCGCCATGATTACAACGCTTTCGCAACTGATCGCGCAAGTCGAGTCGAGCGGGAACCCCTATGCGGTGCGTTTCGAGGCGAGCTATTCGCCCGGAAATAGTCAGATTATCAAGATGCAGAGCCTAGCCCGTTGCACGCTCGCGACAGCGGGCGTGCTGTGCAAAATATCATGGGGTCTTTTTCAGATCATGGGCGATAATCTCGTCGATTTAGGGTTGGACATGTCGCCAATTGCATATTGCTCAGAAAAAATTGAACAACTAAACATGTTCAATGCGTATTGCGTTGCGAATGATTGTGTTTATACTCTCGAAGATGTTATTAGCAATGCCAGCAAGCGCTTAGACTTCGCACGTAAATACAACGGCCCCGGCGACCCCGTAGCGTATGCGGCCGCGATGATGAACGCTTATCAGGATGCACAAAATGGCTAATCTTATCCCCGGCGGCAAGGCTTTATCTGGTTGGACTTCCCAATACGGAGGCTTGACGCTCGTAAATGGCGCATCGCCGACGGGTTTGCCTGCCTTCGAAATTGATGGCCCCATCAATGCCGATGTCAATAATCGAATGAATAGCTCCGCGTTCGGTGTTATTCCGGGGGGCATCTACTCGTTGCGCGCCTATTTGGATGCGACGTATATAGGGACTAATTATGCTGGCTTTCAGCTAGCCAACGCAAGCACGTTGGCCGTCTTAGGTGGATTTAATCAATATCAGGTCGTGAAGGGATATTACACGGTCAATGTCACGATACCCGCAGGCGTGACAAGCGCCCTTGTGCAGGCATACCTAGGCTTCACGACTGTAGGCGCCGGCACGATGCAATGGTCTGAACCCGACGTTGAGCTTGTCGGTTTTTCGATTTCGATGACAGAGGCCAGCTTCTCGCCGATTCCTTTTTTGAGTTTTTGGCAACAGGGCAGCGCTAATATCCCCGTTTTTTCGGACGGCAATTATTTATACATTCCGTTTGTCGGAGGCCCGGGCGACCCCGCATTCACTTATGAATGGTATGGTGTGCTTAAAATCAATGCTACAGGATGGTGCGCGTTTGTCACGCAAAACACGCCCAACTTTACGCCGGGGGCAGGTAACAGTAGCGTAGGGGGATATGGCATAACATTTGACGGGAGCAAGACGTTTACATTCAGCAACGGAAACTTTTTTGCGCGCTTTGCTGTGCCATCAGTGTTTCAGCCGGGGCGCGTTTTTCGGTTTCCTTTTGCGGGCACGCCGCCACCCGCGAACGCGTGCGGCGGAACGGGCTACTTTTCAAACATCTATTCAGCCGGCGGGAAAACAGTCCTCGAATACATTGAGGATTTCGCGCAGGACTCACATATCTGGGCGCAGGTTCTCGAATCAGGCATCAGCGCGGACCTGGGTTTCGTGGCGAACGGGCAGCCTGACCCGTTGTTCAATCCGCCGATCACGAGCGCGACGCAGGGCACGCTGTTCCCCAATCCGCCGCTTACCTACAATGGTGGTGGATTGAATATCACCATCGGACCGTCCGCAAAATATGGCGGATCCCTGTCATTGCTGCAAAGCTACAGCACGCAGCTTAACGCAAGCAATTCGGGCGGATGCTCGCTGAATAAAATCACTATTGAAACGTCGCAACAGGGCATCGTGGATTGCCTCGATATAGCAACAGGCTCCTTCGAGGCTTTTGCCTTGTTTGGTGATTCGCAATTGATCATGGCGTATGACGCAACTTACTCTACGCGCTTTGTCATGACGCGCGACTTTTCGCGGTTCTATTATTATAGCAGCAATTTTCCGGGAGGGGCCTACGGCCCCAAAGGTAACGGTATTCTTGGCGGCACGCTCTTTACGTTCGCAAACAACAATATTGGCCCCGTGCATGTTTTTACTGGCACCGTTCCTGCCTTCCCCACAAGCGCGACGGGCACCAGCATCAAAGCCGTTACGCTGACAAACTCAACCCGCCCCGTTTCACCAATCGGAGCATTTATCACGTGAACATCAATCCGAGCCAAGGCAGCGTTAATAATTATCTCGCACCCGCAGGCGGCACGATGCACGCCGTCACGTTCGAGGGTATCTTCGATGCGACGGGGCAGACAGTCGATTGGCGTCAATTCAAGATCGACAATTTTCCGTTTCAGCCGCAGGGCGTTTTCATCGACAACAGCGCGGGTACGGCGCCGCTTGTCATTGTTATTGGGCCGTTGAACTGGACGGTAAGCTGCCCCGCAGGCGCGACGACCCAGGCGCAATTTCCTGCGCCAAACGGACAGACTGCGACGATGACGGGCGCAGGGCAGGCGACGGTTGTGTTTGTCGATTTCCCCGTGTTGCCTGCGCAGAACTTGGTGACTATTGCAGGTATTACGAACGTCGCAATTACAGGACAGCCTATTGGCGTGAGCGTGCCGATCAATGATGGCGGCATTCCCTATGACGTGCAGGAAATCCCTACACCCATCAGCGCGGTATATGGCTCGATTGCGCCAGCCGCGACGACGGTGACGTTGATTCCGCCATCGGCCAATCTGAACTTGCGAAAGGCAGTTGTCACGTTCTCCGGCAACGCAGTGCAGGGCGTCGCAGGAACGATTCTCCTGACACTCACGCTAAACGGCAACGCGATCTACAAAGAAAACGTCTTTATTCCTGCGGCGGGGTTCAATGAGAACGCCTATCAGATCATTCTGGATTTCGCAAAGCTCGGATTGAGTGCGGGAGCGGGTAATCTTGTTGTAACGCTCGCAAGCGCGCTCACGGCGGGCATTGTGGACGTCAATGCGTATTTCGGCTGACAGGATAAAGGAGGAAGGCTATGATGGATTTTAGCGCAATGGCTAAATTAGGTGAGAAGCTAAACAGGCTTGTAGAAAACTACGATAGCCGTATGCAGACAGTGGAAGATCGTTTGCAGGCGATTCATAACAAGCTCGATTCTATCCTTATCATTTTGGAGACACTACGCGATGAATGAAGAAACCGAAGCCACAGCCCAGCCGGAAATCACGGTTGTCATTCCTGAAACGGCCACCGCGCCCGATCAAACGCTCGGCTATTTACGGGCCAAGGTCGAAGCGCTCGAAACACAGTCGCGCGAACTGGAGGCGCGCTACAAAGAGCTAAGCGAAACGCTGGAAGGATTCCGCGAGCGCGTGCGCACCGTTGACGCGACAGTGGCGGCGGTTGCGGAAGCAATGGAAAAGGAAGAGGAAGAGGAAGAGGAAGAGGAAGAAGAGGAAGAAGCGGCCAGCGTCATCGAAGCCGAGGCTGCGGCGGCCGCCACGGCGCCTGCCGAATCGGCAGAGCCTGTCCGTAAAAAGCGTAGCTTTATTTCGCTCACTTGAAGGGGAAGACCATGGCAAAAAAAGAAACCGCCGCTGTCGAGTCCGATGCGTCCGAAACGCCCGCAGTCGAGGCGCAACCGACCGTGCAGCCGGAACCCGTAGAGAGCACACCGCCGATCAAGCGCGGGCGCGGAAGACCGCCGAAAGCCGCCAATGGGGCGGCGTCCGAAGTCCCCGCCGATGCGGCCATCGCGCCGAAGCGGGGTAGGCCGCCGTCAAAAAACAAAGGGCTGTCTGCCGAGGCGCAGGCAAATCTGGCGAAACAGATTCAGGGCTTGCATTACATCGCCGCGAGCGCGACCGGCCTGGGCGAGCTTCAGCTATCCGATGCCGAAGCCGTCTTGCTCGCGGATGGCATTGCGGCAGTCTCGCGCGAATACGGCCTCAGCATCGACGGAAAAACGGGCGCGGCGCTGCAATTGCTCGCGGCGGCGGCGATTGTGTACACTCCGAGGCTCAGGGCCATCAATGCACGCCGGGCGCAGGCTCAGGCGCCGGATAATGGAGCCGTTCATGCTGCCGCGCCTTCCATCAATTGAAGCTGACAAGCGCGCTGTCATTGCGGGCCGGACAGGCTCGGGAAAAACAACGCTTGCTTGTTGGCTACTCGGGCGGTCACGGCAGCACTGGATTATTTTTAATCCGAAGCATACAAAGGGCTATAACAATCTGGAGGGAGCGGAAACGTTGCGCAGTTTTGTTCCGGGGCGCGTTGATAGTTCGATCATGCGCAATCGGTTCACCATCATCAACTTTCCCGGCAGCGAAGCGGATGCGGATTTCATGGACGATTGCGTAAATTATCTGCATCAGTCTTATAATAACATCGGCCTTTGCGCGGATGAACTTTATACGCTGCACAGTGCGGGAGGCAGGCAGGGACCGGGTTTGACAGGATGGCTTACTCGTGGCCGCGAACTCAAACAATCGTTTCTCGGCTTGACGCAGCGTCCCGCCTTCGTGTCGCGCTTTCTTTTCTCGGAAGCGGATTACATCGGCGGCATGAATCTAACGACGAAAGAAGATCGAAAGCGGATGTACGAGCATACGGGACAAGAACGCTTCGAGCGGCCCTTGCAACCGCGGCATTGGTTGTGGTATGACGTAGGCAGGGATCAGCTCGACCATTGGCAGCCGGTACCGATACACAAAACGGGAGTCTCAGAACATGGGTAATGTGCGCATTGATCTGGCCAATTTCATTACGATCAGCCTGATTGCTTTTGTGGGCGTTTGGATTATCAACCGCGGGCTGGATAAAGCCGGCTTTTCTCAATACAAGGCATGAAAACATGAACAATCTTGTGGACTACGCGAAGGTAGCTGTGATCGCTTTTGTCGGCGTTTGGATTATCAACAAGGTGCTGGACAAAGTGGGCCTGTCGGCTTACAAGGCTTAAAGGAAAAATACATGACTACCGCAGCGACGAATGCCCAGAATCAAGCGATGCTTAACTATCAGGCGCGAGCCGCGCTGATTTCAACCGGCTTGCATATGATCAAGCGCTTGCAGCCCGTCACTGCCGCCGCGCTGGGCGGCAGCATTCGCGTGCCGCTTGAGCGCATCGGCGTTTCGACAGGTGTTATGCTCGATTTCACGGTGCCCGTCAACGTCACCGTAGCCGCAACGCAATCCCCCTTCGGGCCGTACAATCTCGCGCAGCTTGTGACATACACCGATTATTCGGGCTTGCAGCGCGTTATCACAAACGGCTATCAGCTCCACGTCCTCAATTGCTTCAGAGGGCATCGCTTCCTTAATAACTCCCAAAAGCTGGGCGAGTTTTTGACAGGCTCAGAAACGGGCGTAGACACAAACTTGCTTGAGCTTCCTACCGCCGTCGCGGCTGCGAATATCTATTTTTCGCTATTCGTGCCGTTCGCGTATGACGCCATGTCGGACCTGCGCGGCGCGGTCTTGAGCCAGACGATTTACGGCGACCACTACATCACGATTCAGCTTGCCAACGCCCTTGTCGCAGCGGATGCGTTTACGGCTCCCTACACGGCGGGCACGGTCGCACTTCAAGCCGGCCAGAACATCACGGTGCAGGCTTATCAGCACTACATCATGCCGCAGAATGGCGTGGCGAATCTGCCGATGATTGACCTGTCAACGATTTACGCCATCGAAGGCAATTACACGGACAACACCAACATTGCGGCCAATCAGTCAAAGTATATCAATTGGCCGAATAACCGCGCGATCATGTCGGCATTGCACGTATTCGACAACGGCGGCAGTGGCGTTGCGAACGGAGCGGACCTTGCACTGATTACGCTGTTGGGCAACAGCAACACGAATATTCGCGAAATGTCGCCCGCCTATTTGCGACGCATGATGCGTTATCATATGGGCGCAGATTTTGCCAGCGGAGTTTACTACCTTTCGAGCCGGACGCAGCCGATCACTACGCAGCTTTACGGTAATGTTCAAACGAAGTTTGACATTCTTACCGCGAACGCGAATCCCTATTTTGTGTCGCAGTACGAATCGACTTATCTCAGTGGCACGCCGCTTCCCGGCGTGATTCAGTAACCGGAGAAGGCCTTCATGCAAAACTTTATCGCCAGCATGAAGGCCAATCCCGTGTTTTGGGAATTGGCCTTTATTTTCGCATTCGTGCTCTTGATCGGCGCGCACAAAATCAGCATCGAAGGGATGATTGAATGAATACCTTCGCGCTAATCTTGCTCGCGTTTCCGCTTTATCTGGCCGTGAACGGCAAGCTGGTGAAATACGTCGATCTCGCGAAAAAGAGTGCCCCATGAGTTACGGCCTTGTCGGCATCTACGCCATCTTCCTAATGTTTGTAGGCGTAAGGGGCAATGCGGGCGCGTTGTTCACCGACATTAGCGAGGATGCGCAGGGCTTCGCGCCGTGGCTAATCGCCATTTTGGTCCTGCGCGCCATGTATAACTCAGATGCGCTGCGACCCGTAGTCAAGCCGTTTATCGGACTCGCAATTCTGACGTTCATTTTGAAAAACTACGGCACGATTATCGGGCAGATCAATACGATAACCGGCCAGAAACTACCCGGAGCTACACCATGAACGAAATTTTCAAAGACATCACGGGCGTCGCGATGGCAATTGTCGGCGTTGCGATTCTGGCCGTGATCGTATCGCAGCGGAGCCAAACGGTAGCCGTCACGAATGCGGTTACGGGCGGATTCGCGCACGTCCTGGGCGTCGCTATGGGCGGAGCAAGCTCGGCCACACCCTACGGTGGCTAATCGGGAGCGGCCTATGTTTCGCATTCCGTACTACTCCCCCGGATTCGAGCCGGGCTTGCAGCTTGTCAACTTCGGACAGGGCGGCCCGGCCTCGCATATCGGACTGCTGGCGACGCAGCCGCGCAGCTATCCGTCCACCTATGGCGTGCGAACCTACGGCGTCGGCGCCATGCCGCGCCAGATTTTCCAGCCCTTGCCTTACGTTCAAGTCAACGCCTATTCGAACCCGCTTCCGATCAATAACCTGCAAATTTCCGGCATCATGAAAAACCCGGTAGGTGGCTAATGAATCCGTATAGCGGAGCCGCACAGATTACCGACCCAATCTTTAATCCGATGCCTGCGGCGGGCACGCCGGCCACTGCGCCCGTGCCCGGCACGACCACAAGCATCAGTTCCGGCTCTGGCAATTCAGCCGGTAGCCTGTCACTCAATATCCCCGGCCTCGACTTTGGCGGCGGCGCGGGCAGCGTCGGCGGCCTCGGGCTTAATTTCGACTTCGGCGCGAACCCGACGGCTGCGGCGGCGACCAGCTACCAATTCCTGCAAAGCACAAACGCGACCGATCAAGGATTTCTGGCACAGACGATTGCGGGCACTCAGGGATTTTTGGCGAATATAACCGGGCCGATTGTCGGCGCAGCGACCGCGCAGATCAATGCGAATACGGCGGCACTGCCGCAAATCTATAGCAATATGTTCACGCTCGGACAGCAAGGCATCGCGGGCGCCAATGCGACGGCGCAAAACGCCATTGCTGCGCAGCAAGCTACATCGCAGGCGTCCATCGCTTCAAGCAACGCCAGCGCGAACAGCGGCGGTTGCTATATCACGACGGCTGTTTGCGAATCGGAAGGCATGACGGATGATTGCGATATTCTTCAAACGCTCCGGGCATTCCGTGACCGCTACGTCTCACGCGAGAATATTGACGAATATTACAAGAAGTCCCCCTCCATCGTGGCGCGAATCAAGGCCATGCCGCACGCAAAGCGGCGACTGCGCCGTATTTACTTGCTCTATATCCTGCCGGCTTACTTCGCAATCAAGGCGGGTGACGACAAGCGCGCAATGCAGATTTACTCCGAAGGTGCGGCTTATGCGGAGCGCGTAGCGTATGAGTGAGACAACCGAAGCCGTCAAGAAATACTGGCCCTGGGCGCTTGGCGCCGTGGCGGTTTATTATCTCTACACGAAATATGCTGGCGGCTCGGCTACCAGTTCCAACACCGGCAGCGGATATGCAGCCGCACTCGCCGCACAAGCACAATATGCCTCGCAGGCCAATGCGCAGGCCTTACAGGCGCAGCAGGCGCAGGCGGCGGATGCCTTGCAGGCTGCGCAGCTACAAGCCCAGCAGCAGGCCGCCGCCGACGCCGCGCAGGTCGCGCAGATCAATGCGCTAGGCACGGCGGCGGGCAACGTCGGCAACGCCGTCGCCTCCGTCATTGGATCCGAGTCGATCATCCCCGCCTCGACGATCAATGCGGCGACAGCAGAGAATCAGACCGCGCTCGCCGCCGCCGCCAGCGTGGCAGCAGCGGGCGTAACAGCGATGCCCGGCGCACTGAACGCTGCGGCGAACCTCACGGCAGCAAGCTATCTGCCCGTCATGTCTTATGTCAAGGGCATCGGCGGCATCATATCAAGCGTCGGCGCGGCGAACTCGGGCGCCCTGGCCGGCCTCAGTTCGGCCAACAGCTCCGCAACGAATGCGGCGGCCAGTGCAGCGAGCGCAGCGTCGGGTAGCAATGCACAGACAACGGGCGCCGTTATCGGTACCGTCGGCACGGCGGCGATGTATGCCGCGATGTTTGCATAAGGGATCAGATAATGGACGACAAAAAATTCGATAGGCTTGTTGCGATAACGGCGCTTATTTTGGCGGTTTGGTGGATTATGCGGCCTAAAACTCAAGCCGCTAGTGCGCCGGCTGCCCCCGTCGATTTAGGCGGCATTCCTTCCCCTGAACTCGCAGCTTTCTCCGCAAATCCCGCAGCGTTCATGCCCCATAGCTTGGGTAACATCAATGTAAACATCGGCAATCAAGGCCTAGGATTTCTAAGCAATCAATACGTCCCGTTGTTCGGGTTTGTGGGCATGGCGCAAGGCGCGTTTTACGCGTAAGGGGTTATAATGTCCGCGCTGCCGCCCATTGTCATCATCCCTAATCCAAGCATGACGCCGACGGATTATTCTTCAATCTATAACAATGCGCTGAATATGGGCTATGCTCCCCAGCAGGTCGCCCCTATTGTGAGCGCCGCAATGCTGGGGCAGGGATTCACGCAAGCGCAAATTGGCGACGCAATCAGTATGCCCGGCTCAACTTCAAGCTCGCAAACGCTTAGTACGGAGCCGGGGGCGGCGTCGGCGGCGCCAAGCTCTTTTTGGTCCAATCCGTTTGTCGCGGGCGCAATGGCCGGCCTAGGCGTAGCCTCGCCTACAGCATCGGCGGGAGTGCAGGCCGCGCAGGCCGCTAAATCCGTCAAGCTATCCGGCCCGCTTGCTTGGATTGAAAGCCGCATAGGTAACTATGGGCTAGTTGCTTTCGGCGCGATTCTGGCTCTTGGTGCGCTTTTGATTAGTCAGAAAGGAACGATCGTAAAGGTAACTTCCACTGCCGCAAAAGCGGGAGCTTTACTGGGCTAATTCATGCAAAACTTTGATGTGCGCCTAATTTTTGAAGTGAGTCTCGCCGGAATTAATGTGCTAATTCTAGCGATGACGTGGAAAATCAGCGCAGCAGTGTCAGAGCTAAAGGCTCATATCTACGAGCATTTCGTAACGAACCGGCAGTTAAGGCAATACATGTCGCAATGGCGCAAGGGGGAATAATGCAAACTTCGACGCAACACTTGATTATTTCGCTTGCTTCAATGACGGCGCTAGTTTTGCTTGTTATCACGGGGCATGATCCGGCGCTACCAATCAATACGCTTTGCGTCATCATTGGCGCATCGGGGTACGGCTCGATTGTCAACGATATTGACGCCAAGCTACCGCCAATTTACAAGGAATGAAAATATGAAACTGTTAATCGTGGCAATGCTCGCTTTAACACTGCAAGGCTGCGCGACACTGGCTAGCTTGCTGGCTGGCCCTGCAACGCCGTATCAAACTCAGGTTATCCAGCTTTGCGCGTCGCCTGTTTTGAAACTCGATGCGAAACTTGCAACCGCGCTCTCGCCCCTTTGCGCCAGCCCGCCGACGCAAACGGCTACGGCTGCGCAGACTCAGGCGCTTGCTGCGGCGCTGCAAGCTGCGCTGAATAAGGGGAAGTAACATGATTCAAGCGATCAAACAGCGCGCGATTCTAGTCGCACTCGCGCCCGTGCTGGCCGTAGGCGCAGTGCTGTCCGTCCTGCGCTATGTCATCGCAATCCCCTTCAATCCGGGCCGGGCTTGGCGCGTCGCGCTCGCCGTCGATGATCTAGGCAACGTGGCAGGCAATGGCCACCTAGGCCAGTCCATCAGCTCCCGCGCCGCCTACGCAGCCAAGGCCGGCAAGCGCTGGGGCAAGATCGTATGCGGCGGCCTGAACGCCATCGACCCGGGCCACTGCACCCGAGCGCTGACGGCGCCGGATCAGAATTTGACGGCACATGTCCCCGCTGTCCGGCAATCATCGGGCAAATAACATGCACGTCGAAAAGATCAGGGGGGGAATTTTGGATACTTCGCGGAATCCAAAAAGTAGCCGGCCCATTTCAACTTCGTGATACAGCAATTGCTGAAATGCACAAGCTATCTAAACGGTTCTTTGTCTGAGACACGCGCCATGCCACTAATCCGATCGCGTTCGCCAAAAGCTTTTATTAAAAACTTTCGTACTGAAATGAAGGCCGGGCGCAGCAAGAAGCAAGCGCTGGCTATTGCATATGCGCAAAAATCGCTAGGGCGTAAACTAAAGACCAGGCGCTAGCATAGGTTAGCCGTTTACCTTCGCGGCGGCGTGCTCCCCTCACGATTTGCCCGCGGTCCAAAAACGGCAGCGCCGCCCCGAATAGGGGCGGCGTTTTATTTGCGCTAGCATTTAGCGTGCCAATTAATCCCCAAGCATAGAACATGCCAAGCACGTGCGAAAATAAGCGCGCGGTATTAACGCGTGGAAGAAAACTAACCCCCGCGAAATAGCTCTACATCATCAATTGACCTCTCAAGCTGGCCTTGTAGGCTATTTTTATCGTTCTTGTGCATGGGCATTCTCCTTTTGAGTCAGCAAAAAGGCATTCGCTATTCGAAGCGCTCCGCATTCGTTTTCCAATTCACGAACGCGCTTAATCAGCTCATCATGCCTATTATGCAAGTCAAAGAAAATAATATCCCAATTCAAAGCCCTATGAACAGCAGATTCTGTCCACATAGCAATATAATACATGCCGTTCTTTTCACAATTAGGCTTCTC
>JAEHJW020005606.1_pt1 | contig 15517 bp, 16 predicted proteins | sample 9271431 | NCBI WGS metagenome assembly JAEHJW02
TCCGATCTGCTACAAGGAGGGGTCAGATGGAGAAGAGTTATACGCGAACACGAGACTTTCAAATATCCAAGGATGCAATGGTCGAGAAACTTACTTCCGTGTTGCCTCACTACGCAGTGGTCACTCCATCTGAATCCAGCTCCGCAATCATTGAAGCAGTAGCCATGCCATCAGCTCTTATTCCTTTGGAATTCCCGTTTCGGGTAGAAGTGCAGCCGTTTCGCAATCACTATTCAAGGGTTATTCTTACGTGCTTGTCGCCAAGCACGGACAAGAAGGAGATCCTTGCTGCTAGATTGCTCTTCCCTGCGATTCTCAAAAGCCTAACCACTGGTGCCATCTATCCAGAACGATGGACCATGGATCGCATGCTCCAAACCCACCCACAACTTCCTTGGTTTGTCGGTCTTGGAGGTGTTATCGGCATCATTGTAGGGCAATTAGTCGAAAGTCGTTACTCGGTCCAGAATGCGTTGTGTGCTGGATATACTCCCGGTTCCGGTTCCGGCTGCGGCAATTACACCGCCTACTACGACATTGGAATGCTTCTATTCATCCTTGGCATTGTTGCGGTTGTCGCAGCGGTCGCCTTTGTCGTGGTCTCGCGCAAGAATAACTCAACGAGTACCAACACTTCCCCACCGTCGGGATCAGGGACCCAACGCGATGATCCAGACAGCTCCAGTTCTTAAATGGAGGCAGCTGTGATCACCGGCGAAAGGTTATCTCGATCGAGTTAAACGGTCACCGGCATGGCAGTAGGAAACATTGTTTCCACGGCATCCACTCGCGCATCAAAGAACTGATATAGACGTTGCAAGTGTTCTAACTTTCCCCGTTCTGCTTCGTTCTTGCCGAGGGTCATACTTAGCGGGATCACCGGGGTACAGTCTTCGCAGCCGACGCTGGCATAGTCCGTTGGCGAAACCCAGTACGTTATTTCCCCGACTCCGTTGCCGTACGTATCAATGAATTCGTCAAAGATGATCGATGGCCACGGCAACTCGTGTTCTACGACAAACCCATCGACTGAAGTCTGCTTGTTGTCACACCAACCCATATAGTCAGTATCTACGAGCACAACCATGCCTAGCCGTGTTTCCTCCTCGTCCATGGCCAACGCCTTTGCGTTGCGCTCCTTAAACCACGCCAACACGTCGGCAGGATAGACGGTCGTAAAGACCTGGATCAGCAACTCACGTTCCATCATTAATCCCCTCAATGCTTGTTGTATCGTATATTGCCACACTGCAATAACATTCGCGGGTTCTGTCATTGGACAGATGGTTTTGTTGAAGACGTTATGTAGACTGCGTGCATCAGAATAACACCACCCTCCGTGAGATACTTGCCACTCAGAGTTAACTTATCTTGAATAGTAGACGATAAGTCTAAAGAGACCCGATTGCATGGAGGCACACGACAGTGAAACGACCGATGAGGATAGTTGGTGGCGCCGTATTAGCAACAAGCACGATACTTGCCGTGGCGTTACCAGGAACAGCCGCGTTTGCAAGTAGCCAGACGCCCCACGCAGTCGCCTCGCAGTCCAGCGCTACAAGCTCGAGCGGAGGTTACCTCGCAATAGGTTCATCGGGACAGGTCGCTGCTGGTGGCGGTGCAACTTCTTACGGCTCAGCTACTTCAAGTGCAAAGATTGTTGGAGGAGCACCAACCATTGACGGCGGTGGTTATTACCTGGTGGCTGCAGATGGTAGTGTCTATACCTTTGGAGATGCCAAGTTCTACGGTTCCACGTTTTCCGATGGTCTTACCGGATTTGGAGGCAAGCACCCACTTAACGCACCGATTGTTGGTATGGCAGTCGTCCCTGGCGGCTACTACCTGGTTGCCGCCGATGGTGGTGTTTTCAACTTCGGCGCAGCTAAGTTCTTAGGATCCACCTATACCTACGGGATCACAGGGCTTTCCGGCTCACACCCTCTGAATGCTCCGATTGTTGGCATCGTGCCGACTCCTTCCGGTAATGGCTACTGGCTGGTCGCCAAGGACGGCGGGATCTTCGACTTCGGCGCGGCTCCGTTCCTTGGCTCTACCTACAGCTATGGCATCACCGGACTATCCGGCAAGCACCCACTAAACGCTCCGATTGTGGGGGCGATTGCCTCTCCATCAGGTCAGGGTTACTACATGGTGGCAGCCGACGGAGGCGTATTCAACTTTGGTGATGCGAAGTTCACCGGCTCAACTTACGATCTTGGCTATACCGGTCTTGGTGGCAAGAACCCATTGCCTGCAAAAGTCAGCAGCCTGATGGCTAATCCAAATGGACCCGGATACTACGCGATCTGTGCCAATGGGAAGATTCTCGCCATAGGTGGAGCTGCACCGTTGCCGGCGATAAAGCAGATGAGAGGGCCAATTGTTGCAGTCATCCCCCCTAAGGCTGTTGGACTTGCTCATAAATCGCAAACCCCGCAACCCTCGCCATCTCCATCTCCGACCCCGCAACCCTCGCCATCTCCATCTCCCTCCCCATCTCCCTCCCCATCTCCATCTCCATCTCCATCTCCGACGCCCTCGCCTTTGTCGATCACGTCTACAAGCGTTTCTATCTCTCCAACAGAAGCCCAGCTGCTGTCTGCTTCTGGAGGCAACGGAAGCTACACATGGTCTGAGGGCACAACTAGCGTTCCTGACATAAAGGTGGCACCAACAGGGCTAGTTAGTTTCTCATTTAACACGGCTGGCGTGTTCCCTGGAACAAAAACGATACCGGTTACCGTTACGTCAGATGGCGAGACCGCTAGTGCGAATATCACAGTCACTATCAAGCCGTACACGCTGTCTCAGTCATCCATCACAGTCAGCCCTAGCACGACCAACAGCATCCAGTTAGCACTCTCATCTACTGGCAACCCTCCTCCAGCTTCGTTTATAGGGTTCCAAGAGGCCAACCCTAGCGTCTGGAGCGCCGATGGATTGTCGTTGTCGAGTACGGGCTTAATCACCGGAACCCCAAGCTCTACGTTTAGCGCAACCACGCCGTTACAGGTTGGAATCTCAATGGAGGACGCGGCTGGTACGGGAATGCTACCCCTTGAGACGGTCAACCTTCCTGTTACCGAGACCACGTCCACCTCGCCATTGTCGATCACCAATTCAAGCATCACCATATCCCCTTCGGAAGGGTACGGTTTGAGCGCCACCGGAGGCAATGGAAGTTACACCTGGTCGGAAGGTGCGAGCAGCAGCACGACCGACATCACGGTGACATCTACAGGTTCTCTTTATTTTTCCTTAAACACATCTGGCGTGTTCCCTGGAACACACACGATACCCGTCACCGTCACGTCGGATGGCGAGAGTGCTAGTGCGAACATATCCGTTACCGTGACTCCTTATACACTTTCTAGCTCATCAGTCACCGTTTACACTGGAACCAATAACAGTATCCAACTATCGCTCTCATCAACCGGCAACCCACCTGCGTATCCATATATCAGCTTCGAGGCAGAAGGCACAACCTGGGCCACCGATGGTCTGTCGTTGTCAAGCACTGGCGTAATAACAGGAACGCCAAGCTCTAGCTTTGCGACCGGAACGCCACTACAGGTCGGCATTATGTTTGAGAACGGAGCGGACACAGGAAAGTTGCTCCTTGAGACCGTCAACCTTCCTGTTACCGAGACCACCGCGACAACGCCGACCATAACAAGCACGAACGTATCTATGTTCCCAGGAGGAACCACGCAGCTCACTGCTAGTGGTGGAGACAACTCCTACTCATGGTCGGCCACCGGCCTTCCTGTCGGCTTGCAATTAAGCTCCGCCGGAGTACTCAGCGTAGACAACAGTACCGTTGACAGTTCAACGTTTACATCTCCGGTCTCGTTCACCGCTAAGGTGACGAGCGCAGGATTGAGCAGCACATCAACATTGTCTTTAACGATCACACCACCGGCGCTTACGACCTCGACATTCGACGTTAGTGGTTCTTCGATTAGCAACCAACTTGCGATCCCGTCTGTTGATGGCACTGGTTATACCTTCGCAGAGAGCGCAGCAGGCACGGCGTGGCCTTCCACGCTTTCAGTGTCCAGCACTGGTCTGGTTACCGGATCGCTTTCGGCCTCTGTCAGTGGACTAGATGTTGAAGTGCTTTACGATGGCGAGCAAGTAGGCACTGTGCCGATCTCGTTCACCGTGTCATCTTCCACAGGCCCGACCGTAACCCAGAGCGCAGACTACAACTGGGCTGGTATGGTCGCAAACACAGCATCAAACACTAATGCGATCTCCCAAGTTAGCGGGACATACGTTGTTCCAACGCTGTCAAGCACCCAAAGCTCTTTGTGTAATGACTACGCGGCGTACTACGGATGCACGGTCGCGAACTGGGTCGGTATCGATGGGGAGTCTGATCAGCAGTTAATCCAGGCTGGAACCAACTCAACCCCTGGACACTCCGTTCAGGCGTGGGTAGAGTTCATCACACCAACCAACCCAGCTCCGCAAACCGATGTAACTCTCACGAAGGCCAACGGAACGGCAATCATTATCAACCCCGGTGATCAAATTTCGGTGTCGATCACAAAGAACAGCTCGCACAACTGGACAATGACGATCACCGACCTGACCCAGAACGCAAGCTACTCGATCACGCAAAACTTCGAGGCGTCTATTTACGGCACGCTTTCGGGCACTGGATACACTGGAGAGTCGGCAGAATGGATAGCCGAGTCTCCTGAGTATTATGCTGCAGCAGGGTCGCCCTTGGCCGGTCTGTGCGCGGTTACTCCTGCGAGCCCAAGCACAACGTCAGCGCCATGCACCGCCTTCTCGATCATGCCACAAATATCGGCCGGTGGTCAGTTCATATCACAATCACTAACGTCTACAGCTCTGTCGTCGGCGTTAGCCGTCTATCAGTATGGCACTTCAATGAGTAATTACAACCTGATTAGCGCTGGTGATGGACTGTTAACACCAACGGGATACTCGAGCAACTTTACTTTGGGAGGATTCGGCTTTACCCAGAATGGTGGAGGCACACCGACTAGCGGAGTTGACGTAACCGAGGGTACGCCTAGTGTGGCCTCTCGTCAGTAGCATTGAACGATTCCGGCACATTAATCGAGTAGTCCGTGTCTCTCTCCGTCCAAGAACGAAATGGCGTTAGCCAAACCAACATGATACATGCGTATCCTGGTCTCTTATGAACACGCGCACAATATGCTTATGCTAAAGTAGTAAGATATTACTAGACAGTTCTATCTTGGAGGTAGAAATGAGTACAACCCAGGATCGTTTGGGCAGCGCAGAACAGGCATTCGCAGACGCACTAGAGGAGTATCGCAAATACCTGCAACACCCAGATCTCGACCAGAAGACGCAACAGACACAGCTGCGACTTGCAGCACTAAGGTGCGAGGAGTCCTACAACCAATTCACGGAGATCTACAACAGCGTGGTAGATGCGCCGATCACCCCACTGCGCTGGCTCTACCTCTCTGACGAGGAACGTGAGCAAGTGCTTGATCGCTACGATCGAACACAAACAGGCCCATCCTACGCGATGGCTTGACGAAGGATTTAGGAATGCACAATCCACCTGAACCCGGCACCCCCGGATTTGAAGTACATCACTCGCGAACCGACTACCGGGCCATCATTGAACTCGATACCGAATCCGAAGAACCAGGCTGCATCGTATCGTTTTGCCGAGAAGACTATATACGTGACGATTTTCATTGCCTCACCGGAGAGACCGTAGCAGGGGTCTGGAAACTAGTCAATCAAGACGTGCTCGACTGCCAATATCGTTCATATCCACTAGATACTGGGTCACTAGATCCGGTAGACGATGACGAACGTGGATACTCACCCGATTGGGTGTTCGAGGACACGATTACTCCTCGTCCAACTGACGCGATCGCTCCTAGATTCTGACTAATTCCGAGTTGTTGGTCCTCTCCAGATTCGCATCTACGTCTCCTTACGGCATCGAGGTACAGTCCGCTGTTGATTGTGCTTGGCCATCTGCAAACACTCTATTGGTATTAGTATACTGCACAAAGTAAGCTGCTTTTGAGTTGTTATAGGGTGCGGTCAAAACAGAGGCCCCGTTATGGAGCTGTAACATGGCGTGGGGAACACAGGTTCCTGGCACCGTTGGGTACTTCGCCGGATTGTTGTCGGCCATCTTAGGAGTGATCGGGCCAACGGGTGACTCGACAATAGTCGCTTCGCTCGGTACATCTAGGGTAACACCACTAAAATGGGCGGCGGACTCAACACTTATATCTTTGGAGAGTGCAACTGGGGCTTGCGATGATGGCCACTGCCCGTATGCGCGATAGTTAAAACCATCAAGAATGGATGGATACGCGGTCGACTTTGCTTGAAATAGCGTAAGTATTTCTTTTAGATCTATAGCCAGAATCTTCGCGTCGCGGACCTGTCGGTAGGCGAGGCCCTTGGTGTATGGTCCTACAAAGATGTAGCGGCTGAAGGTCTTCGAATAGACCCAGTCTTGGGGGTTGATGATCTCCTTATAGAAGGAGTAATCCTTAGTGGCGAACTTGTCGATCGTCGGGCTAGCTAGGCCAGCATGAGGAAGCATAAGCTCTGGTAATCCGGTAGCAGGATCGGTCTTGGAATTGATCCATCCGTAGCTCGCTGTGCTAGCCTTCTTTTGGGCTGGCTTAGTTGATGCGTGGGACGCAGAACCGCATGCGGCAAGGGCCATACCGGCTGCCACTATCGCTCCTGCTGTCCGTGAAACTGTTTTCATATACTTATCTACTCGACAACCTAGGCTGATGCTTGAGGACTACAATCGAAGGCTCATCCACCTGCTGAGACGCTTGCATTACTCACCTGGCTCTGCACTGCTTTGACTGGCACAACTGGCGGAGCTAACAGTACAGGCCAGGTTTCATAGAGCGTAATTGGCTCTTGTCCGTTGCGAACGCGATAATCGTTGAACCCTGCGGCCCACGTCAGATACGCATCCGTTTGCAACGAGAGCAATTGAGAATTGGGTACGTCCTCTAACTCAGGATAACGTTCACACATGGCTTGCGCCACGTCAAGGCAGGCTTTAGAATCCGCAAGCGCGTCATGTGCGTTCTCGAAAGTTACCCCATACTCCTCGCATAGCGCGGTTAAGGTGCGCTTCCCCTTCCGGTAGCGGTCAAGGTGGCGATCCATAACTATAGTGTCAAAAATTGGCCCGTTCCAGCCAGCGTCCAGCAGACCTTTGCCAAAGTGGGTGTGAAGTTGCTGATCAAGAATGGTTAGGTCAAAACTAACGTTCATCCCCACCAAAATGTGCCCTTCTCGCGAGGCGCGAACAAGGGTGTTGCCTAGTGTCCGTAATGCGGTTGTGAGCTCAATGCCCCGCTCATCTACGTCAGCCTGAGTGATGCCGTGTACCGCGATCGCGTCATCGGCAATTGGCACGGTAGGCTGCACGAGTTGGTGTTCGCTGCGCGGTGTATCGGGGTCGTTGAAGTAGAGCGCATAGGACACTGGTTGATCATAAGCGAGATCGGTGCCAGTGGTCTCAAGGTCAAAAGCTATTGCGTTAACGAACCTATCCAAATCAACCCCTTTCGTGGCAGTTATTAGTTGGTGTGTCTCCCAGCGACTCTCCAGAGCAGCTTGTAAGATACGTCAGTTCGCTTTAGCAGTTGACCACTGATATTCGGGTTGTCATGCAGCAAGAGCAGATTCAACGCTTCTGGTGAGCATGCGGGATTGGCAGCCAGCGTTACACATGCAGGCAGATTGTCCGAGTCTGCAATTGCCAATTGCGCTTGTTCTGAACACGCGGAGTTGGATGCAAGAGCTGTTACAACTTCATCAACTGGATCTAGTGCGAGTTCGCGCTGCGCTGATCGAGGACATAATGGATGCGTTGCCACCATTGCTCGCACTTGAGGAGAGACATCGCAAGCAAGCTGAGTCAACAGTTCCTCTCCGCAAGCGGGGTGCATCGCAACATACATGCGAACCTGCGCATTTGGATGTTCTGCTAAGGCAGATATGATGTCCGCAGGCAACATTACGTTAAGTGCCAGGTTCGTCAATATGCGAATGTTGTTGCTGGTTAGGAATTCCAGCATTAGATCTACTGGGCATTTGGACGATCGTGCGACAGCACAGCGTACCGTTGTGTCAATGTCACAGGACAGACGATCAAATAAATGTTCCGCAATCTCTGGATTTTTGACTAACGCCGCCCTGACGTCAGGTGATGGATCTTCACAGAGCTGAAGGTGTGCAACGTCAGGCGAGCTGGGGTTTAAGGCAACTAGTTGGCGAACTTCGTCAATAGGGCTCATCGCCAACTCTGCCAGACGTTCTGGTGGAGTTGTGCTAAGACTAGCTTCGTCCAGTAATGCTATCGGTGTCGTTCGAGTAGTTAACATCACGCTACCTCCACTGTCGATGATGAGTTCGATGTCGTGGGTTCCTCTGTTACAAGAGAACGAAAACGGTCTAAACGTGGTGTGGGAATGGAGGACAGTCGCGTAAACACCTCTGTCCATACATCTAGAGCTCCTGGATCAGAGTCTATGCGTTGTCTATAAAATGCCGGGAATCCCCGTAAGATCGACATCGCAACGTCGCTCTCTGGCTGCTCTTCTAGCCATGTCGCAATCCGGACAATCCCGTCTATGTCGTCCCGGAACATTCCTTGTGATAGTCCGCCACTTATGGCTGCTGTTCTCTGATCTAGACGAGGGAGGGAATCCACAACGTGAGGATTGGCAAGAACTTCACTTGGATACGGGAGAACATCTCCACCAAGCACCGCTAAGGCTTGCGCGGCTGCTGTTCGACCAACGCGATAAGTCAACATGTTCTCAAGTTCGGTGACATCTGACAGCGGAATGTATGCAAGTTCATGGGCTGCCTGTTCCCAAGATCGAGGGCTATGGTAGGGTCCTCCTGATTCAATCAGATCGGAAGAAGCAATCACCAGCCCAGTACGCTCAATCACTGTAGCTATCATCCCGACGGCAGCAAAATCCTCTTCAGTTTCCATCCAGGAAAATGGGGTGCGACCGTCCCCCCAACCAAACCTAAAGCCATTGACGACTTCGGCTAAAGTTGGCTCGAATTCAAACAAAGAGACTCGGTTGATCATTGGCGCAGTAAGCTCACCATAACCGGCTGCTTGTGCTCCGGTATTGCCAGCTCCAATCACCCATGCGTCTCCTAGATCGAACGTATCTAGCCTGCGCTCAAGCACCAGCCGTAGCATTACCGCTTGTACGTTAGGACCAGCGGATGTTATCTCATCGAGAAACAAGATCCCATCACGCACGGCGCTGGCAAATTGAGGTGGAGACCACCGAACCTCGCCATTGTCTACGGACGACGAGTTATTGATGAACGGTAGTCCTTGAAGGTCAGTAGACGCATACGCACTGCCACTTAACACCACGCATGCCTTATTGTGTTGAGCAGCTATTGCTTTCACTAAGCCGGTTTTGCCCACTCCAGGGGCACCGAGCATGAATACCGAGCCTCGCATGCGATAAGCCCTATCCAGGGCCTTACGAGCACTTGCTGTATTCAGTTTTAGTATTCCGCTATCTGTAAATGCAGGCATTGTGTTTGTCCTCTACTTCCATTCTATCCAAGGTATTCCAACTTCTAGTGCAATTGATGTGCCCGTTAGCATGATGGCCTATTGATGTAGTCTATCATGAAGTAATACTCTGTGTGTGGAATTATGGTATCGCTTTCGCGCTCAAGCACTGGGCTAGGTCCTATTTGTTCAATACGCATGACCCATCGCCCACATCACTGTATTGCTATTACGTGCGTCGAAGGTGGTTCTGGCAGCGTTGGCGGTTGTGATGTCACTGTCTTTCGTTAAGAGGACAATAGTGGAGTCGGATGTATTAGGGTTCATCGCAACTCCTTGCCGAACTAGTGAAGATTCATCACGCGAGAGCTCGTCCAGGACTGATGCTGGTGTATCAGGGTGTTGGGCTACTCCGTATCGAACGGCAACATAGGCATCACGCGAGAGCTCGTCCAGGACTGATGCTGGTGTATCAGGGTGTTGGGCTACTCCGTATCGAACGGTAGGGGTGGTGTCGCGTGCTAACTCCACCAACCGTTCCGGTGTAGTTTCCGGATGTTGCGCCTCCTCAAGCTTGTCCATAACTAAACCCCCATCCCCACAACAAGGTTGGTGTAGAGGCTCGTGATGCCAGGGCTGCTTTGGCTGCTGTGACAACATCTGCATTGTCATCTTCGGTTAGCAGAATGAGAGTTCCGTCAGGCGCACTCGGGTTCTCCGCGACACCTCTGCGGACATCTGGTTTCCCATCCCGACTCAGATCAACAAGCACCTCTTGTGGAGTACTCGGGTTCCATGCGACCCAGTAGTGGACACGCCAATCCCTATCCCTCGCCAGCTCAGTAAGTACTTCGGGCGGTGTATTCGTGTTCTCGGCGACCCGATCTCGGACACTTGCATCCCCATCCCGACTCAGATCAACAAGCACCTCTTGTGGAGTACTCGGGTTCCATGCGACCCAATAACGGACCTTCCACTCCCTATCCCGACTTAACTCCACCAACCGTTCTGGTGTAGTTTCCGGATCTCGCGCCTCATCAAGCGTGCTCATCAGTTACCCTCCCATCCCCCATGCAAACGTTGACCGTGATCGAGTTGCTAACGTTTCCTGAGCAGTTTTGACAACATCCTCGTCTTCGTCCACGCTTAAGAGGGTTAGTAATGCAATTGTTGCATGAGGGTTTTGGGCAACTGCCATGCGAACCATCCAGTCTTTATCATGTACCAACTGACCTAAGTCGCACACTTGCGTATTTATATGGTTGGCGACACCAAGACGGACTTGGGAATAGTCATCTTTAGTAAGTTCTGATAGAACAATTGCCTGTGTGCTAGGGTTAGATGCAACTTGGGCACGAATCAAGAAGTTGTTGTGTTTAGCCAACATCGCTAAATCGTCGGCGGAAGTATTAGTGTTTCCAGCGACAAACTTCAAGATGGTCTCGTTCGCATCGTTTGCCAGCCTATGTAAGGTATCTCGTGATGTATGGATATTGCTGGCCACTGAATGACGAGTTATTTCGTATGCATCATTGACGAGCCTGTCTAAGGTGCTGGGAGCGGTATTCGGATTTCGAGCAACTCGCCACCGGATGTTCTTGTCGGAGTCGTATGAAAGTTGGTCCAAAATATCTGCAATCGCAGGATTAGCATTTTCAGCCACACTGTAGCGCACATTAGTTTCGTGGTCGATTGCCAATCGCATTAGGGTAGCAATTGCTGAATGTGGGTGTTTCGCCACCTCTCGGCGGACGTATGGATTCTCATCTTGCCCTAGTTCAACTAGTAGATCCGCAGGGGCAAATAGGTTCTCTGCAACCCCACGACGGACGTATGGATCGTCATCCCGACTCAACTCAGTAAGCACCTCTAGCGATGTGTTTATGTTGGATGCAACCCCACGACGGACGTATGGATCGTCATCCCTCGCCAACTTTGCCAACCGCTCTTGAGATGTCGCAGAATCTTGTGCTTGATCAAACTTCTTCACCATGCACCTCTCATGACCCATGGTATTGCTGATGACGGTCGTAGATCCAAGGTGGCGTGAGCGGTTTCTGCTACAGACGCATTGGGATCCCTAGTTAAAAGTGTCACGATTTCTGTAGACGCACTCGGATTGCTGGCAACTGCTAAGCGAAAGTTCCAATTGTCACTAATTGCTAAAGCAGCAAGTGTGGCGGTTGGTGCTTTGGGGTTCCGTAAGACTTCAATCACCACACCTTCGTTAGCATCATGCACTAAATGCGCTAATGGCGCACCAAAGGAAGCAGGATGCTGGGCAACGCCTTGTCGAACCCGCCAATTGGGGTCGAAGGACATCTGCTCCAATAACTCTGTTGCGGTATTAGGGTTTAGGGCAACACCCCACCGAACCATCCAGTCGTCATCTAGTGCCAGGTGAGATAAGGCAACATCTGTTGCATTAAGATTGAATGCAACAGCGCAACGGACACCCGACTGTGGATCTTGTTCTAACGCAACAAGCACATTCTTAGGCGCACTCGTGTTCCCCGCGACAGCTGCGCGGACCTCCCACTCCCCATCCCGCGCCAGATCCACCAACCGTTCCGGTGTAGTTTCCGGATCTCGCGCCTCATCAAGCGTGCTCATCAGTTACCCTCCCATCCCCCACACAAACGTTGACCGTGATCGAGTTGCTAACGTTTCCCGAGCGGCTCTGACAACATCATCGTCTTCGTCACCAGTCAGAAGCGTAAGTATCGAAGTGGACGTACTTGTGTTCCTCAATAGGGCTAAGGTGCTAGGGATTAGGGCTACGCCTTCGTGAATAGGTTGAATTACGCCTTGTATCAGCGTTCTAAGCCATGGCAAGATGTATGAGATACTGGATGATAGTGCGTGAGACAATTCAATTGGAGAACTCACTAGCCACTCTCTAGGTGTGGTATCGTCTGCTGTTGCCATCGTGTATCCAGTCGTGTTGAACCTGTTGGCGTTACTGAATTCTGTTAGAAGGCTAGTGTTGGCGACGGCGAGGACTTAACAGATGTCGTTGGCTTTGGTATATCTACCACTATGGTCTTGATCCACGAAGGAACATCATCTACCGGTGGGTTAGAGCCCACCAAACACGCTAATGTAGGCGTCTTTATCGGGCTGCTAGGCCATGGAGTAGCTCCGTCGGTCAAGACGACGATCATGGACGGTGTCGGATACACATCCAAAGCCATGTCGATCCCCACCCTCATGTCAGTACCTCCAGTACGACGTTGACCAAGCTCTGATATCGAGGAGATGTCGCGCACCTGAGATACTTCTGCATCGCAGCAAATCACAGTCGTCTTAACCTGGCGCTGCTTGAACAGTCCTTGCAGCTCGCTTAATGCTGAATCCATTGCATAATCCATATCCATGCTTCCGCTAGTGTCGAGCACGATTGCGATCGTTGTGTCGTTGTAGACTTCGCCAGGAAGAATGAATGGCTTCATCGAAGACGAGCGTCTATTGGCACGAGTCCAGGTTTCTTCACTGTATTGGGTGACCTGATCAACCATTCGACTTGCGTTTCCTCGTATAACTCGTTTCCAGTTCACTTGGGGCTGCAGCAACCGTTTAGACCACTCTTCCCAGTCGCCTGGCACGGTACCCGGAGGCAAGGCTTGAATGTTGTTAGCTGTGCGAACACGCAAACTTGCTTGTTGTATATCGGAAAGCGAGACCGCTCTAGAGTCAGAAGCGGACAGCTCACAATCAAGTGGGTCACCACCAGCGCCGCTCCCACAAGTTGGCTGCATCGCATCTTCTTTGTCATCCGCGATGCCCGCCCCCGAACTAGAGCTAGGAGAACCGCCGGCATTGCCACTCATTTTCTGTGATAAGTTAGACCGCCTCTGTTGCAGAAGCAATTGGTAATAGTCTTCTGCTAGCAAACCAACCGGGAACTCGCGGTCGCCGGGATGAACATGAGGTGGTAAAGGCAAAAAATCAAGATCATCATTGATCTCCATATCCGTGGCTATATTGGCGAGCTTTGGATCGATCTCAGGCGATGCCAATCGTTCCCCGTGTTGACGAAGCACATGGCCAACTTCGTGAATGAGAACGCTCCCTGCTTCCTCTCGGTTCCATTTCGTAGTCAGGGCATCAACACCGAGATAAAGACGTCCGTGTTTATCGACCGCAAAGGTGTCGAACCCGGAGACAAACACCGGTTGCATAGCGTAGATGGCTTCGGAGAAGTATGGACATTTTTGCACCGCCCATAGTCGTGCGAGATGGAAGGCGTCAATTTCATCCTGTAGTGGTTCAACTATTTCTGTATGCTGTGCCATAAGTGATGATTACCCTTCTTGTTGGGTTGTGTACTCGTTCTAGAAAGTCTGAGAAGCTTATTGCAAGCTTTCAATACTAGTGTAGTACAGATATCACATATGTGTGGGAAGAACGAGGATCAGGAGGCGGAACCCACATGGCCCCAGATGGTACTACCAATAACTGAGGCCATGCCAGGCACTGTTGGCGGGAGGACACACAGGATACTTTGCCAACACGCTACAGCATAACAGCATAACGAGTTAACACACCACAATGAGACAATTAATTATGACTCGCCTCACAACATATAGGTGTGCTTCTTGACTACGCAATCGCATCAAGCAAGAGAGCATGAAGTGAAGGGTCGTTCACCAGCTCGCGTGATGCTCTCTCGCGCAAGCGAGTGTGCTCTGATGGGCTGAGTGTGCCAAGCTCGTGTATCAGCCAAAGACAAGGGGTGGCGACATTAATAAATGAGTCGTTAGCCAGACATGCCTCAATCAAAGAGTGCAAATCCTGGGTCGTCAGAGTCCGTTGCTCGGTGCGCAGCTGAGAAGCTGCTTGCGCGATTAGCGAGGGGTCATCTGATAGTTGCAAGATGAGGATGACGGTCTCAAGTGGATCGAGACAATAAGGCTCAGGTAGGCCATCAAAGAGTTGTTGCAAGGAGGATAGTTCATCCATTGAGGGCAATCCTAGCAGCGACCGAATCAGTGGACGGACTAGGCATGACAGCTTACAGGTACTCGGTGTGGACGATATTATTGCTATCCAAGGTGTGTCACAATATGTACATGTAGGTAGACAATGTGACTCATAAACTAGGAAAGCTCAGATAGCCAAGCTGTAGAAGCTGTGGTTCTAGAAGCTGTGACTATTGTCTCACAAATAGCCGGGAGTCATGCAACACGGATCACGGGTTAGCTGGCAGGTGGGGTTTCTCAAAACGAGCATGTGTGAACATAATTGGAAGAAATATGGTGATTCGACCCCACATGAATGCCACTCTCTGTGGCAGAATGAAAGTATCACTATCATAGTCAAGTTCAGGGATGAAGGGTCGATGCAATCAGTTATGCACACACAGGACATACTTTGTAAAGTTAATTACATCGCTGAGGAAATATGTACCCACATTAACAATGGATGGGATTTGCTGACTCAGCTAGCAATAGAAACCGGGAACCAATGGCCGAATCTGCAAGTGGCGACTATGCCCATCGCAACCGCGAAGATGTTTACAGATACATTTAAGATCGAGTCAGTTAGCCCATTCGAAATCGCCTTGGGTTATAGTCTGTCAGTCTCACCAGTTCCTATCGAAATCGATCCTCAAATGGCTCCTGTTTTCCAAGAGGACTTTGGCAATGAGGATGTCCCTGTCGACCTTCTGGCTAGTTGGCCAATGCCTGCCTGCTATATCAAGGCAGATGGGGTATGGGGGTCCGAGATGGTCAAGGGAATCGCTGTGGTTCCAGATAGATGCGATGGTAAACTGCTGGTAGGGATAGATATCGGAGGCACGTTGCTTCCGTTTGTGATCCACCTTGATGAATTCTGCGTCTTTGGATATGAGCCAACTATTGACGGCATTCTCGCATGTACTGATGGCTGTGCCAGCAATGAGTTGGCTAGGGCGATAGTCACGTTCTTACTGCGGTTCGCGTCCAT
>JAEHJW020002438.1_pt1 | contig 15501 bp, 18 predicted proteins | sample 9271431 | NCBI WGS metagenome assembly JAEHJW02
CTCGAGGCTAAGGGAACGTTTTCGATTCAGAAAGTTGGAGATATGTGCTTGTTGAAAATCTGTAGCCCGGGCCAAGGTCGAACCGGTCAGAAGTCCGCGTTCAATGCGCCGTAGGATTTCCAGGCGAAGATTCTCGTGAAGAGTATTGAACGTCATATTCGTACCATAGCAATAAGATATATTAAATATCAATATATATCTTATAAAATATAGACATATGTGACTTTTTTTTACAAAATATCCCATATTGGAGTTAAAGAATATCTTTAAGATAATTTAATCTTGACAAATTTTATCTTGAATAGTATTACAGACAGACCTTCCAACTAGCGAAGAGATTGAACACCGTTGACCTCCCTCTCCCAAATCCAGGTCATTACGATGAAGTGTCACCGTTCCTCCACTGCTGCAACGCGGGGGCGAATGGCGGGTCACTTCCAGGCAGCCGATTGAATCACACATGGCTTCGACTCTGGCAAGAGACGTTTGCTAGCTTCGATCGAGGCGCTTTACGGACATGAAGCAGTCCGTAATTGCCGAGTGTTGGGTGTGTGAGATCAAAAAAGCCACAGTAGTTCACGTCGGGGACGTGCCCGCTGGGCCAAAACTGAACCATAGAGTTCATTGGCTAAGCAGTCTCCGCAACCGCTTCCTGGGACGAGGGTAAACCGCGTTTTCACGGGGAGATTGAATTTTTGCCTTGGAGAACATTTAGTCATGAGCCATTCCTGTCTGCACTTGAAGATCTGTGAGGGATGCGGCCGTCTCTGGCTCCGCGACCACACAGTAAAGGATGTTTACTGCCGTCAATGTACCGTTCATTTTTCAGACTTTCCGGCGCCGCGAAGCCGCCGGGCGAAAGGGCGTCCTAGAAAAGAACGACTTTCTACGGCAATTCTGGCAATCGAAGGGGGTCTGCGATGAGTGCTGCCGTCCCCTTGTACGATCTGCACGCTTGCGAACAAATCCGACTTGTCTCCTTGAAAGGCCGATCGACGCAAACATATGAAGAAGGACAATGCAAAGTTCAGCCCAAACCTGAGCTTGCTTTCTACAGGAAGTACACCGAAGCCATGTTGCGACGATATATGCGGCTATCCATGAGTGTCGGGAGAATGCCCGCACTTCTGGGTCACGATGCTTTTCGAGGAAAGATGAGTACTTACCGAGTGACGAGTTTTGAAGATTCTGTAATTTTTGTTTATGACGTGGAAAAATGCCTGAAGAGGCTCGACGGCTTCTCCCAGGAACTAATTCGACGTATAGCCCTGCAGGAATATACGCAAGGCGAAGCAGCGGGGTTATTGCGGGTCAGTCTAAGAACAATTGTACGAAGATATGGAGAAGCGGTCGATTCGCTAACGCAGATCTTCATGGAATACAGGTTACTAAACATAGATCCAATGAATGAGTCAAGCAAAACGCGATGATGGTTTCGATAAGTTGTTGATAAGGCGGAGCCTGGCAGGGGAGCGGAATGGCGTGCCATTGCGCTCTTCTCTGCTAACCTTAAGTCAAGATGAAAGCAAAATACAAGAGGGCAGATCGATCATGCCGTCGTAACTTAATGCGGCGATCGCTGGCTGCCTTCGCGCAGGCAATATCGTAGATTGGATTTGAAAGGAAAAGATAAAGCGCCGGCCAGCGATGGCCGTTTCTTTATCTTTTTCACGTTATGAGACAGGTGGAATGACGTGTCGAAGCAAAGGTCGAGCCGTAGCGCTTTTATAGTGAAAAGAGCCGCCCGGAAGCGAGCACAGTGTGCTAACGGTGAACAGACTGCGAATATACAAGTTCCTCCCCAGAAAAATGCCCAATATTGCGACGTGGCCAGATCGCATGTGCTTGCCGCGTGGCCACAAATTTTACAAGGACTGATCAAAAAGGCGATGAGTGGCGGATACCAGCAGACCAAACTGCTTTTGGATCTTTGCGAGTTAGCTGCGACGGAGCCGCTTCACTCAAGTCAACAGTCAAAAGAACAGCTCTGCGACGCGTTGCTTGATAGCTTGAGGCTACCATCGCCCGAATAAGTTGCGAGAGATTGCGGGGCAAGTAAGACATCAGAGGAAGGAACTGAGAGGAACAATGACGACAGAGACAAAAAGGCGCCGAATTCCATCCGTAAACGCAGGCTTAAAACGGCTGCGAGCAATATTCTTATGGCAATTCTCTGGCTTGGCTCTGTGCATCGCTGCTGCAACATTCACGTGCCTGGGGCAAGTGGCGACAACAGTCGTACAGGACACCGTTTACCATGCCGACGGCACCGCGGCGACGGGAACCATCCTGGTAACATGGCCCGCGTTTGTCACGGCGAAAGGAAATACTGTAGCTGCCGGGAACCTGACCGCTCAGATCGCTGCCGGTGGACAAGTGACCATGAACTTGGCACCGAACGTAGGAGCCACGCCCGCAGGAACTTATTATACCGCCGTGTATCACCTGGACGACGGTACAGTGAGTAAGGAGTACTGGTCAGTACCGAACGTACCGACTACGACGGTCGCCGCGATACGGAGTCTTGTGATGCCGGCAAGTGTGGCCGTGCAAACGGTTACCGCGACAGAAGTCAATTCGCTCCTTGGAAGTTATTTGCCACTCGACGGCGGAACACTGAATGGAGCATTGCAATTACAGGCTGACCCGCAAACTCCAATGCAGGCGGCTACGAAGAACTATGTAGACAACGCAGTTGCTCCTGTCGCCTTAGTTGCGGACCAAGCAATTTCATCGGTTCCAAAAGCAACTCAGGCTGTTCAGCAACCAGTTGGATCGAACCTGGCGGTGAATATCTTCCAGGGCGGATACTACGCTAGTCAGTTTCAAACCGGCGGCCTGAACAACGGCATCTCCAACCTGGTGAACGGTACAAATTGCGCGACAAATTCCCCGAATGGATTGAGCGGTTGCACAGTTTATGTTGACCCGACTTATAAGAACACAGAGAACCCACAGGGATACGGCGCGTACATCTTTGGCGGCAATACCGCAAATCTGGCGTGGCCTTTTGATACCCATGTGCATGACGAAAGGAATGGAGTCACCGCCGATTATTACGAGAACCCATTTTCGGTGGTTCCGCAGCAAACTGCCGGTCAGAGCATTACCACGGACTATACATTGGATTATCAGCTTTGGCCTTCCTATCAAGGGAACGAAGCCAGTTCTGAATACCTTTCTACAAACGATTATGCAGGCGGATATAACTTCGACAACTATTTTGGGGCTGGACAACCCCAGTATTTTTTTAAAACCTACTACAGCAATCTCAATCTAGCGACGACGAACTATAGCTCCGGCCAGCAAGAAGCGATTGAAAACGTTCTTAACTGTCATGGTACGGGCGATTGCCTCGCTATGACTACCCTTTTAACTTGCGACGGCGGCATGAATACAGCCAATGACGAAGGATGTCATGGCGGCGATTTCCAAGTAACGGAGGACCCGGTTGTTTATAAGGGAACTATGACGGCGACTGCTGCGGTCGGAGCAACCCTCGTCAGTACAAACGGAACAGCCGGGCAAGGAACCGAAGGGCAGGACCGACAACTTCTGGATACGAACCCAGCCGATATCATCTCGGGCAGTTCGATTGCAGGTTACGTAGGCGCACAGGCCACCGGGCCCTCCGGTTCGAGCGCCGTCAACCCCATCGTCGCCATCGATGGCAACGCGGCATTTCCTGTGTCGACAATGATCCAACTGTGTTACGGTGGAACGGACAATGTGGCTGGAGGGGCTGCTGGATGTACCGCTGGAAGTCAGCCGATAGGCGTGATACCGTCGGCGCCGAATAAAATCAATCCAGCCGCCTCGGTTGTGACGAGTGTAGTGTCGCCCTATACGGCAACCTCCCCGCAGACGGGCTTCCCATCTGGATTCTGCACGCCGAGTACGCTTCAATCCACAAATTCCGGTGCAGCGTGCTATTTGCCGTCGGCGGGGACAGCTTGCATCGCCGACCAAGAAGAGTATGAGACCGTCAATTACACCTACAACTCTTCGACGCAGCAAGTCACGCTTCTCAATTTGCGCTTTCCACACTTAAATGGAGTGTTTTTTGCGCACGGAGGCTTGTGCGGATACGGTGTTGAGTCGCAAGCAGACGTGTTTACAGGGGACGGCAATAACAACGGAATCAGTCAAGTGTTTCCAGTGGAAGGATCGCCGAATTCGACTTCGTTTTATTACATCAGTCAGCGGACAAATCTGGGATATACTCAACCCGTTCTTGGAGTCAGCAACGACATTGCAGGTGGAACCTCGGAGAATGGTGGAGAGTGCTTTACGCTGAATGCGTTTTTGGTGCAGCTTCAAAGTGACAATCATACCGTTGTGATGGCGACAAACGTTCCCTTTAATTCCGGCGAGGATTTGTCTCCGATCAATGGGATGACCCTAACCATCACGACACCAAACTCAACGTATAACGGGAATTATGTCGCGAGTTGGGGAGTTGTGAACGGCAATAGCAATGAATTTTCTTATTACCTGCCAACCACTCCTACTGGGACGGCCCCAACGTCGGGAACGGCATCTTTCTGCAATACGGGTTACAAGCTGTATCCGGCTGTTCGCGTTAACAGCGTATTGAATGCAAGCACGAATAGGGTCGATGGCACCATGACGACCATGCCGCTTCCGATTGCATTTGCCAGCGGGGACACCGTCATGGAGGCACATTACCCTTGGATTTTTACAGGCCACGATACCGGAAGAGCGGTGAACCAGTTTTTGCCGCGCATGTACAACGGTGGCCCGTTGTACGGCATGAATTATGGGTATTTGTTAAGCGGACTTCCATTTGACGGGTTTCAGATCAATAACGCGACGGACCAAAATCGTTATCTTGGGTATGGCGGTACGCACATCCCTCCTGGTGCAGCATACGAAACGAGCGGCGAATGGAACGATTCAATTTTTGTGGGACAGGCTCCCGACGAAGCCGTCATCCGAGTAGCGAACTGTAAGCCAGGTCCCATCGGCTGCAATAATTATAAAAGTAACTTCAATATTCTCTTGATGCCGAATGGTACTCAGGCGCTCAATTACGATTCAAACAGCCTGACGTGGACGTTTGGCTCTCAGTACAACCCTATCGCGAACCCCCAGATTAATCCGGTTGGCGCAGTGCAAGCGAACATTTTTAAGGCGGTTACAGCAGTTGGTATCAACGGGGCGTACTTCTTCAATGATGGCGGCGCCATTGGAATCACAACCAACCCGGCGAGTCCCACCTTTGGGAACTGGTTTGCAAATTACGCCTATGGATTTGGAGCCGAGAATACAAAGGTCATCGACGGGTACTTGTATCGAGGGGCCTCCGCGAATTCAATCGATTGCGGAACGGGCACGGGCGATACGAGTTGCACATTTACGCTAGGGACACTGAATGCCGGCAGTTCCATTAATTCTCCTAGCGTATTCGCATCGGCATCAATCACGACGCCAAGTCTAAATGTGGGAGGTGGGTCTCCGGTCTCGCGGATTGGATACTACACGACTGGGGCCATAACTCCGATCGCTGTGCCGGCCCAGTCTTGCAATGACCAGACCTTCGTAGTGAGTGGACTTATGGCGACGGACAATCTGGGCTCAATTCATCCGCCCGCAGCCCAAGGCAATGTAAGTATTGACGGCTACCCAAGTGCCGCCAATACTGTTCTGTTGCATTTCTGCAACGTAAGCGCGACCAGCGTGGTACCTCCTGCCGGAGCGTACACATTTCTCGCGATGCATTGATCGGAGCGATTTTTTTTAGGGACAGCAGAAAACAAGGACAAAGAGAGCATGTTGAAGAGCGCTGAAGGACGCCTAAATTGCGGCGCCTCGCAGTGCCGTCTTCGCTGCGCGAGGTATTGCCTCCAGTGGGGGGCATTTCCAGGGTGCAGCGAGAAACTGGAGAAGCGATGGATCTAGTCAATGGTTTAAATGCGATCAGTTCACAGGTATGGGCAGTGGTCTTGATACTGCTTGGAATTGCGGCATTCGGGATGGCATGCACATGCAGCGCTCCCGATGTTCGATCTGCTCTGATGAGTTCCGGTACTGGGATGATTGGCGGCGGTATCGCCATGTTTCAGCACCAGGAGAAAGACCAGGAGAAGCAACCATGAAATTTATTGCAACAGGGATTCTATCGCTGGCGTTGCTGACGGGATGCAAGACGGTGAACGCGACGGGGACGGCGACGGCCCCGACATTGACATTTGCGCAAGGCGCGAATGCGTGTCTCCAGGCTGCGCACAAGTTCGGGCTGGATATTGCCGCGAGCGCGCAGTCTGGCAAACTGGTATTGACGCCCGCGCAGAAGCAGGCGTTCGATGCGTTTGCAACCAGCTTGAATGCGACGGACGCGATCTACATTGCCTTCGAGAGCGGGACGGCGACCCAGGCGCAGGTAGCTGCAGCGCTGGCGAACACCACAGCACTTCAGACAAGCGCGCAGACCGCGCTGGGAGGCCAGTAATGGCGACGACCCCTGTAACTCCGACGGTACCAAGCTGGCTGGCGCTGGTGCAACTGTTTTCCAACGTGGCGCTGACAGGCCTGACGGCAAGCGGCGTTGTGCCGCCTGGGACATCGGTCCTTGCGAACGGCATTGAGACCGCGCTGCTTCCGTTACTGTCAAGCATTGCGAGCGGCAAGACGAAGACGCAGGACACTCTGGCGGCATTCGGCGCCATGGTGGGGATTCTTCAGGCCACCAGCAAGCAGACCGGGCTGAGCGCACAAACATCGAGCAACATTCAAGCATTGGAAACAGCGGTGAGCGACGCGATTGTGGCGTTCATGGCTGGCGAGAGTGGCGCACCGGATCTGGCAACGCTGGCTGTGCAGGTGCCGACGGTCTAACTAGCCAAGAAAAGAGAAAAGCCATGAGAAGACTGGTTGGGTTGGTGTTGTTCATTGCTCTAACATCCTACGCGTCTCCAAAACCGCTAGATCAAGTCCGTGCTTACGCAGGCAAACACAAGGTGACCGTGACACGCTGGCGCGGCAAGGTCTGGGTAGAAGCCGAAGGGTTAGACCCGTTTGGAGTTGGCGATACCCTAGATGGGGCTGCACAAAGCTTTCTCGACAGTGCAGGGATGATGGATCGGGAAAAGAATCATCCGCAACTGAAGAAAGCTCCCGGAGGCCAAGCGAAAGCACCCAATGCCGCGCCGTGGGTTTGTCCAGGCGGGGATGAGTGTATTTGACTACAGGGTCGGACAAAGACAAGGCCGCAGTCGAGGAAAGCGAACTTAATTCGTTGACCTGGGGCCTGCGGCCAACGATGCGGAGTTTCTCGCAGAATACTATCTCGGGTCTAGTTGGAAAGTATTTATAAGTGCGTGGAAGCAATGCGGAGGGAACGTGGCAAGTCACATCAATAGCGTTGCATCCTCGGACATTCCGCAAGTCACGAAGGATGAGTTTTACGAGCAAATTCGCTGGGGAGACATGCTGTTTTGTTCCGGGCGCGAGCCGGTGAGCCGAGCGATTCAATGCGTGACGCACTCGCCATTTAGCCATGTGCTGTTTGCGTGGCTACCGGCACATGCCGGCCAGTGGTTGACGCTGGAAGCAACCATGCAGCGCGGCGTACACGTCGGGAAGTTGAGCGATTACCTGGACGGCTACGACGGCGACCTGGTGCTGGCACGGCGATCCGCGATAACAGATGCGGAGAAGTTTGCGGAGCTGAATGCCGGGTTAAGCGTACTGGAAGACGCCTACGACTGGCAGCAAGAGCTCAGCTTCGTTGGGCACAAGTTGATTCGGACGTTGCCTGTAGTCAAGCCGAAAGGCGAGTACTACTGCTCCGGGTTGATGTGGCTGATGAGCTTGGCCAGCAATTGGCCGCTGCAGATGCCGGGGCCGGAGTTGCCGGCACCAGAAGACAACTGGACCGATCCGAGTGTGGAACCAGTTTGTGCGATGGTGAAGCTGGCGCAATCGAGCGAAGCTGCTTGCAACCGAATCAGATGTGCATGAGGGCCTTTGAGCAGGACGCACATTCGCCAGGAGACGCCGGGAGGCATGGCGGGAACAACTCGCAAACGATTCTGTGGAAATGGAATGGAAAATTCGTGGCAAGAAGAGGCAGCCCAATGGTGCACAGAACGAAGCGACCGGGAGCGCCTGTTGTGGCTGGGGAAACGGTTGGATTTTCGTTCTCCTGAACTTGGAGGGGGGACTTTGGCGATGGGGTTGGCACGGGTACTGTTGCGCGTTCGCGATCGAAAAGGGAGCATTATCCCCTTGGAAGCGAATCGAGCGCAGCAAGCGTTTGAGCAAAGGCGGGGCAGGCAAAACATCGTACTGAAGGCGCGGCAGATGGGCATCAGTACCTGGATCGCCGGCCGCTTCTTTCTCAAGACGATTACGCAGCCCGGAACCCTTACTGTAGAGGTGGCCCATAACCGGGAAGCTGCGGAACAAATCTTCCGCATCGTTCATCGATTTTATGAACTGTTGCCGGAGGGATTGCGTAGCGGAGTGTTGCGGGCTTCACGAGTGAATGCTCGGCAGATACAGTTTCCGGAACTGGATAGCGAGTACCGAGTGGAGAGCGCGGCGGATGGAAATGCCGGGCGGGGCATGACGATCCAGAACCTGCATTGCTCGGAGATAGCAAGGTGGAGCGGCGACGCAGCGGAGACGATGGCGAGCTTAGGCGCAGCCTTGGTGCCGAATGGAGAGCTGGTCCTGGAATCGACCCCCAATGGGGTGTACGGCTATTTCTACGACCAATGGCAGCGTACGGAAGAAACAGGAATGGTCCGGCACTTTTTTCCATGGTGGATGGAAGGTGCATACACAGGGCCTGCCGTACCGGAGGCCGATTGGACCTTAGAAGAGCGCGCGCTAGCAGAAAAGAACAGGCTGCTGCCGGAACAGATCGGTTTTCGGCGCCAACTACAGAACAATTTTCGGCAGATGGCGGCCCAAGAATATGCAGAAAGCCCGGAGGCTTGTTTCCTGGCAAGCGGCAACTGTGTCTTTGATCTGGATTGCATTGCGAAGCGCGCTGAGCAAGTCCATGCACCACCGGAAAAGCGGCACAATGGCCAGGTATGGATCTGGTATCCGCCACAACCGGGACGGACCTATGTCGTGGGCGTGGATCCGGCCGGGGGCGGTACGGACGGAGATTACGCCTCGATCCAAGTGGTTGAGCAACGGTCGGGACTGCAGTGTGCTGAATTGCGAGGACATATCGCACCGCCGGAATTGGCGAAACAGTGCGCGGAACTGGCAAGGGAGTATAACCAGGCATTGCTCGCGGTCGAACGAAACAACCATGGCATGGCCGTGCTGGCGTATTTGAACACGATCGAACGCTACCCTGCCATCTATGAACAACGTGGCCAGGCGGGATGGTTGACAACGGCCGTGTCGCGGCCGGCGATGATCGCGCAGCTAGGTGTCGCACTCGCAACCTGGCCCGAGATTTTCTCCAGTTCTCGCCTGCTGGCAGAATGCCGAACGTTTGTGCGGCAGAGCGATGGGCGCACCGGGGCGGCCGCAGGGATGCATGACGACTGTGTCATGGCCATGGCGCTTGCGTTACAGGTGCGGGCGGAAATTGCAGAACGACCCCGAGTGGAGCGATAAGGAAGCTGAGCATTTTCACTTTTGCCGTCTTGTTGTGAGAGCTGTTGCGGGCATCTTTATTTATCGGAAAAGCTGCGCCGGGGTCGTTGCTTCGGTCTACACCTACAGCGAAAATGTTCTAGGGGCCAGGGCAATACGTTGCCGGCCTGGAAAAAGATGGTTCCGCTGAGTTCCTCGATCTTGTCCGACGCCGGTTCCGATGTTGAGTCGGGTGAGGTCCTCTTCGAGTTACAATTCGGGAGCAGGCACCCTGTTGCCGGGCAAACTTGAACAAGCGTTGAAGGAGAGAAGCGTCCGGTGGCGGTGACGGCGGTACAGCAGATCCGGCGGATGCGAGGCGGCGCACAGAGTCATTTGATGCTGGGCTCGGACGGCCATCTATATGTGGTCAAGTTTCAGAACAATCCGCAGCATTTGAGGGTCCTGGCCAACGAGTTGTTTGCAACACGTCTGGCCGAGGCAGTCGGACTATCTGTTCCGGCAACGGAAGTGGTGGAAGTCAGCGAATGGCTGATTGGGAACACTCCGGAGCTGTATATGGATACCGGTCGTCAGCAAGAACGCTGTGCGACTGGATTGCAGTTCGGCTCTCGCTATGTTGGCGGGCTGATGCCGGGACAAGTGGTTGACTACCTGCCGGAAGAACAACTAGCCGAGGTACGGAACCTGACCGAGTTTGCCGGGATGCTGGCGCTGGACAAATGGACCTGCAATAGCAACGGCAGACAGGCTGTGTTCCATCGAAAGCCTCGAGAGAAGCGCTATGCGGCAAATTTTGTCGACCAAGGATATTGTTTCCACGCCGGCGAATGGAGCTTTCCCGACGCGCCGCTGCGAGGGGTCTACGGTCGAAATCGGGTGTACGCCGATGTGGCGGGTTGGGCAAGTTTTGGACCCTGGTTGAACCGTATTGAAAACCTGGAGCCGGATACAGTGTGGCAAATTGCGGAAACCGTTCCTCCGATCTGGTACGGAGGGGACCTGCGAGAGATGGAACGACTGACGGCAACTCTGCTGGCCCGGCGCGAACGGGTCCGGGATTTAATTGTGCAATTTCGGGATAGCATGCGGAGGCCATTTCCGAAATGGGTAGGGATGGAGAGTGGAAGCGGCCAGGGGCAGTTCCGGGAGCAGAAAAAGATAGAGAATGAGGAAGGCTTTACGGCGGGTTGAACGGGGCGGGGTCGGCCCCCCGCAACACTGCCCGGTGAATGAAAGGAACGCGACACAGACGTGAACGGCGATCGCATCCAGTGCGAATTCTTTCTGGTCCGGTATGTCCCGGATGCGGTGAAGAACGAGTTCATCAATATCGGCGTCGTGTTGCGGGAAGCCGGCCGGCCGGAGACGGCGCGGGTGCGGTTCACACGCGACTGGGGTCGGGTGCGATGCGTCGATCCAGAAGCTGACACTGGAATGCTGGAAGCGCTGGAGTATGAAGTGCGAGAGCGTTTTTCAAACGGCGCGGTCGAGACTGCCTTGATGATGAAAGCGCTGGAGGACAGCTTCTCCAACATGTTGCAGATCACCGAGCCGAAAGCGTGCCTGGCGGATTCGATCCCGGCTGAACTCGATCAGTTGAGCCGGATGTATATCGAGAGCAGGAAACAACGAGAGGCGCGGCGGGCAAGCGGACGACAGGCCATCTCGACGTCGATCCGGAGGCAATTTGAGGCGGTTGGAGTGTGGAATGCGATGCGCAAGCGAATTCAGGCGGCGATGTACACGCAGCCTGGAGATCCACTGCGGATCGACTGCGGGTATCGACCGAATGGAGTGATACGCATGTTCCATGCGGTCTCCTTGGAGGGGGATCTGGAGGCCGCGAAGGTGCTGGCCTTCAGCGCTCCGCAGATGGCGGCGGGAGTGGCACGGGTGGAAAATGCAGCGCTGGAGCTGACGGCCATCGTGGAACACCTGCGCGGTTTGCTGGGGAAAAACTCGGAAGAAATCCTTGTCAGTGGGGCGGAAGAGGATCGGATCGAGCAGTATAGGTTCGGGGTGGAAACGATGGAGCGGAATCAAATTCGGGTGATGACCGTGGCGGATTTACCGCGCATTGCCGAGCGGGCGCGGGAAGAATTGCGAATGTAAGAACAGGGAGAAGAGATTGATTGCAAGCAAAAGAGCGTGGCCTAAGGCCACGCTCTTTTGCTTGCAATCAATCCGAGATCGCAGCCCCATTTACATCGTCATGCGAACGACAGAAAAGAGAGGCGGAGACAGTGAGCTGGAAAACAATGCTCGAAAGAATTTGGAGCGATCAAGCAGCGCGCAGCGAAGGACAACCTGCTGCTGAACCTGCAATCGATGTGGCGGCTGCCAATGTCGATGGAGCTCAGCGCAAGACCGTGCCCCTTCCCTCCATCCTGGGGCCGGTGCGTCCACCGAATGCATTGCTGCCCAAAGGAACCCCCGCAAATTTGCGGCGTTTCGCAGAAAACCCTGTTCCACGAAGGGCGATCAATGTCATCAAAGACCGCATTGCAAGCATGGACTGGCAGATCCAGTTGCGGCGAGGATACACACTGGCCGACGTTCCCGATGCCCACGTCAGAATGGAAATACTTCGGAGGACATTGGAAGAGCCAAACAATGCAGACTCCTTCCGCTCCGTGGTGGAGCAGGCGCTGGAAGACGCGCTGGTAGGCGGCTTTGGCGCGATTGAAATGGAGCGAACGGACGATCCAGAGAGGCCCTTTGCCTTGTGGCCGGTGGATGGCGCAACGATCCAGCTGAATGCCAAGTGGGACGGAGACCAGAATTCGCCGCGCTATGCACAGAACACAAACCGCGTTGGACCGGGATCGCAGATTCCACTTTACGACAACGAACTGATGTACATCCGACTGAACCCACGCTCCCACACTCCATTTGGACTGGGGTCGTTGGAAGTGGCATTTGAAACGGTGAACAGTTTTTTGGCCGCGCATAGGTACGCTGGAAGGCTCGCGAGCAACAGTGTTGTGCAGTATGCACTGTGGTTGAATGAGACGACGCCGGACCATCACAATCGTCTGCTGCGCTGGTGGCAGGATGAGATCGAGGGCACGGGGCGGGTGCCGTTGCTGACGTGCGAGCAAAAGCCCGAGGTGTTGAAGTTTACGGGCGGCACCGATGCGGAGCTTCGACTGCAATGGCAGGAGTTTCTCATCCGCATGATCGCAAATGCTTTTGGCCTTCCTCCGATGTTGCTGGGACTGGAAAACGACGTGAACCGAAACACAGCCCAGGAACTTCTGGATGAAGCTTTTCGGAGCACGATTGCACCGATCGCGCGAATGTTGGCCGAGCATTTCACTCGAGACCTATTTTGCAAGCGTCTTGGCTGGCGAGAGTTTGAATTTGTTTTTAACGATCTCGATGTCGGGGATGAGATGGAAACAGTCCAGATTCAAACGGCATTGCTGAAGGCGGGGATCCTGACGGTGGACGAAGTACGGGCGCAGCGCGGATTACGTCCACTTGCGCCCACACTGCAGTTGGAAAGAGCGGCATCGGAGTCCGTCAGCACGGCCGGTGAACTGTAAGCGATGGCACCGGAACCGAACTGCGGGCTGCAACCACAGCCCACAGGGCAACAACATTACAAAAAGAACACGGAGAGCACATGAGACTAGACGCAATGGCGGTCGAATTCCCGGCCATCCAAGGGCATCCGAATCGGATGCCCTTTGAAGGAGTGCTGACGCTGGTCGACGTGCCCAGCGATCGCGCACCTAGCGGGTCACGTGGCCACCGCGTGACCCTGACCCGGACCGCAGCGGAGACGGCATTGCCCTCTTTACTGGGGATGGCGGTGGATTTTCGACCGGATTGGGACGGTCACGACGCGCGCAGCAAATGCGGGATTTTAACGTCTGCCGACATTGTCGGGAATCTGCTGATGGTTGGCGGATATCTTTATGCACGCGACTTTCCTGAGATCGAAGCGAAACTGCACGACCTCACGGCGGGAAGTATGGGCATGTCCTACGAACTGGCCGACGCGCACGTCGAAGATATGCGCGCGTCGATATGGAAGCTGAATCGCGTGACCTTTACCGGGGCTGCGATTCTGCTGCGCGACAAAGCGGCCTATCGACAGACCTCGTTTCGCTTGAAACCCCACGTAATGCGTCGTCACGGAGTCTCGCTGGCGGCGTATTGTGGCGCGGCCTGAGCCAGGCCCTATCAATTCTCAAGCCCGAACACAACCGAGTGCAGGCAGTCGCCTTCCGGCGGCAGTTCGGCACCTACATAAAAAGGAGCAATCAGTATGGAACAGGGAGCAGAACGTTCTCTTGAAACATTGGCATTGATGCTGGACCGGCTGGCGGGCGCAGCGAGCCTATTGGAGCAGACGGTGAGCCGCTTGGAGGAACAGCACCTCACGATGTCGGGGCAGGTACAGAAAATTGTTGCGACGGTGGAGCAGACGCCCAATACGTTGCATGCGGCGGGAAGTGAACGGATCTACGAGCTTGAGCGCAAGCTGCACGAAGCAGTGATGCAGATCGCGGAGTTGAGGGCACAAAGTTCTCCTTCCGCCGCGACGGGACGCAAGACTGTGACCGCAGCGACTGTATCTCTGCTAGCCAAGCAGGGGATTTCCTCGCTCGAATCGATCGAGGCCAGCTCGCTGGATGCAGCCCTGGCCGGACTTAGCATCGAGCAACGGATCGCAGTGAAATCGCAATTGCTTCGCGCCGGATTACTGAACTAAGGGCAAGAATACTTCGCCGGGAATACAAAGTGTCTGCAGACTTGCAGATCAACCCACCGCAACCACGGCCGAAGGGCCAGTGAAAGGACAGAATGAACGCCAATTTCCATGATATCCATGCCGCCGCAGACTACATCGGGCCGGGTGCAATTGAAGTCCCGATCTATCAGACAGAGATCACTGATATTGTCCGCCGTAGGGGACTTTTCGGCCAACGCATCAAGCAGGTACCGGCGACGGGCCATCCCTCGCGCTACTTTGAGGAAACCGCAATTCCAGAGCCGACCGCTGCGACCGGGTTTGTAGATCCCAGAAGTATTTCGGCGCCGATAGTAAGCCCAACACGAGTAGAGCGCGCTGTTCCTCTAAAGGCGCTGGTCGCGCAGATCAACTACAACCTGTTCGACATCGAACTCGGCAATCAGCAGAGCCAGTTTGCTTACTTGCAGGCGAAAGACCTTGCAGACACGATCGAAGGCGTGATGCACATTCACGATCTTGCATTGTGGAATGGGACCGACACCTCGCTGAGTACGCCGACTACGGCCCAGTATTTTGGGGCCGCGGCACAGATAGCCGCAAGCGGATTTACGACGACGATTACCACGACCGAACCGATCGTCGACAATCTGAAGGCAACCATTGCACTGATGGTTGCCAGCAGCAACTATGCTGTCCGTCCGACAGCCATCTATGCCAACCCGGTATTGCTCGACTTGATTGACCGCGAAATGAAGACCGAGTTCAACGTGGTTCTTCATACAAAAGAGATCAACGGCGGCTTCACCGTGAAAACACTGGTGACCCAGGCTGGGGAGCTTCCGCTCATTCCCGACTGGACCCTTGGGTACACGGGTGTACCTGGATCGGGCACAGCCCAATTGCCAGCGTACATTGTGACAGAAGACCTGATCGAATATCACTGGTTGAGCGATCCAAACCCTCGAGTATTTCAACTTGGCGTTCCGGGATCGCTGGCTTCGCAGTATGTGGTTGTGAAGTTCGGCGCGCCGGTGGTCAAGATGGCGGCCGCAGGCGCTCACTATCAGGTGATCGTCGACCGGTAATTCAGCGCTATAAGAGCAATTTGGACTCATTGTTGCAGCAAGGAAGGCTGGCCCCGTACCTGAGGCCGGCCTTCCTTTTCTGTCACCATTTCTTTGCTCAGTTTCCGCGCACCACGGAGTTGG
>JAEHJW020007208.1_pt1 | contig 15495 bp, 27 predicted proteins | sample 9271431 | NCBI WGS metagenome assembly JAEHJW02
GATATTTCACCGCGCGAGCAACGTAATACCCGAAAAGATACCGCCATGCTGGGCTATTAAACAGCGGTACGTTGCGGTTATCGAGTCTGTTGTCTTTGAAGGCTGGCATGATTGGGATGTTTTTCCGCGCGCGAAAACATGCGGGCACTCGCATAGTTCTTACGCGCGCGCCTATAGATGTCTAGAGGATAAGCGGCGTTGGCATTGCAGGCATGGACGAGTATCCGGCAGGCTGTGCGTGCGTTGCTTTCGTAGTCGCTTTGTGGCGTCGCGCGACATTGCAAGCTGTGAATGGCTTTTCGGTCAAATACACGATATCTATGGGCACCGTGTGTATAGCTAGGCCGCGCGCAATCAGCCATAAAAAAGGCCACCTTTTCAGGTGGCCTTTTTCGTGTTCGCGCCCTGTTCAGCGTTTTGTTTTCTTCTCCGTCTGCGGCGCCGGCAGCGCCTTGTGCTTTTCGACTGCGGTGCGCAGCGCCGCCAGCGGATCGGAGTCCTTGGCTTCGATGAGCGGGCGGAGCGTGAATTCATATCCGGCGCCGCCGGGCTTATCGGACTTGGTCTTGCGCAGGCCGATTTCGATTGCGAACTCGACCGGTGAGGTAGCGGGTTCGCCTGGCTCTTCCTGCGTGCTGGCAGTTTTCGCGGTGCCATGCTTCGCGCCGGCGGCGTGCAGCGCGGCGATCAGCAAGCCGCTGGCGATTTCCGGCAGCAGCAGGTTCTGTGAGCGGTAGGATTCACCGGTCGCGAGATTGACCGCTTCGAAGTCGCCGCGGAATTTCGTGAAAGTGCCGTAGTTCGACGAGCCGACCAAGTAATTGCGGGCAGAGCCGTAAACATGCGCGATCGGACCGTCGGTGATCGGCTGTCCGGCCTTGGGCTGGACGCCGATCGTTTTCATGGAAATTTTGTTCTCGAAGTACATGATTGCCTCCAAGCAGCGGAATGCTGCGTAGCGACTATATCGCTAGATTTCCGCGCGTGCAAGTGTTCGCGTGATAAACTTTTGCGGGCGGCCGATGCGAACGGATGGCGCATCGATAGCGGCGAGATGATGTTCACCGCGCGCGATGCGTGCGATGATTTCCGGCGCAACCGGCGCGCCTTTGCATGCACTTTTGATCGGCGCGCCGTCTGCCTTGTAGAATTGCCCGCGATGCTGCGCCGCGTAGATTTTTTTAGCGGCGATAAACAGCGTATCGACTTCTGCCTCGAGCTTCCATGCGCCAAGCTTGGATGGATGCTGTTCCGCTTCGGGACCGAGTGCGGCGCAGATAATGGAGTCCGTATCGCAATAGATAGGGCGCCTGGCTGCGCGCAAAGCGCGCAGCAGGATGGCGCGGGCAGCGCTTGTGATCGATGCGGCTGTTGCCACGTTGTGCCAGCCGTAGGCGGCGATGGCTGGGCGGCTGCCGATGACGCGATCGCCGAGCATGCCGGCGACTTCGTAACCCGCCGCCTCGCATTTATCGGCATCGAGAAAAAGCGCGAAGTCCTTGAACCGCTCGGGATTCTGCGCGAACTTGCCGAAGGCATTGTTCATGAGCAGCTTTGAAAAAAGCCTTCCGATTTTGTCACCAGATTTTTCTGCGGCGATTTTTTGAGCCGCAAAATAATCGACGAACGCATCAAACTTGACCAGCGTATTCCAGACATAGCACGTTTTAACGTCGTGAATCTTTAATATGCCTAGTTCCAGCCCGGCCAAAATTTCATGCGAACATGCATTAAAAATGTTTCTACCGTGCGGAAATGTCAATCCGTTTTTAGTCTTGAATGGCAGCGCGCCGCGCGATGTCGCGTCGACGGTCGCCATGAAAAAACCTTTTTTAGGTAGCCGGCTTGTCGCCGAAGCCGGCAAGCCCATCGGATGACTAGCGCCAGCCATCACGAATGGGTACATTGAATTAACATCGAATATTTTCCAATTTCCGCGCCGCTTGATTTCACCAACCTCGAATATTTCGCAGCGTCCGCCGTGAAAGAACGGCCTAAAATATTGATCTTCTGACGCTTTCAATTTCGGCAGCGTGTAGCGTTTTACTATTTCCTTCATCGCCGCGCCGCCGATTGTCAGCACGTCGCCGAATTGCTCGCGGAACGCATGGACAAGATCATAAAGATAGACGCAATCGCTGCGCAGGTAGTCTGTGATTTCGGCGCGGTGCGCATCGCGCTCGGCGCGCTCCATGATGCTGTAGTCTATGGCATCCTTTTTATAGGCCGACAATGGCGCCGGAATGATCTTATAGCTGTCACGCAATTCGTGCGGACCTAGTTTCGCTTTCACAAGGCGAGCGCCTATGAATTTTATAGGCGGCGTTATTGCATGCGATAAATACCAATAATCAAACTTTCCGCCATTATGCGCATAGATGATATGCGGGCGCCGTGTTTCGAGAAACGTCAGCAATTCCGCGACGCACGAATCGCCCCAGAATTGCATGTAGGTTTGTCCATCGTAAAAGCCCGCAGCGAATGGCATCGGTTCACGGCCATGCATGAACGGATCGGTTTCGAGATCGATGACTGCGAGCGTGCGTTTAATCGGGCGCGTGCCCATGATAGCGTCCCCAGTCTGGATTCAAAAGGCAACGACCGCGCGCGGCGGCGTGCGGAAAAGGGTAGCCCATGCAGTTGCAGGGCTTGATGAAACGTTCGACGCGCAGACGGTAGCGATCCGGTCGCAAGCTGCGGCGCCCGCATCGGCACGGCGGGACGTTCACATATTCGTCGGGAAAACGGCGCAGCGACTTGCGGCGCCCGCACACGGGGCAGCGGCACGGAATCATGGGCGGCGTTTCCCGCGCGCGGTCCTGGTCCTGGTCCTGGGCTTGGGCTTGGGCTTGGGCTTGGGCTTCGGTGCCGCGCTCCGGCTGGCGAGTGATTTGCCGCGATAAACCGTCGGGTTTTTAGTAATGACCCGGAACGTGACAAGTGCCGATTGATCCGCCCATGAATCAAAATCTTTGATGTCGCCGCTCATATAAGCACGCAGCATTGCGGCGAGCTTGTCCAGTTCGTGCGCGCCAAAAATTTTTGTGTGCGTTTGCGAGCCATTGCTATAAATTCTTATATTTTCATTCTTAGCGATCTTGAATGTTCCGTTTTCGATATCACGCAGCAGCTTTAAATAATCATCGCTTCCAATCAAAGGCTGCTCTTCAATGCGCAGCGTCTTGCGGGCAGATATTTTTTTATACGCGATGACTTTGCCGCGTTCTATTTTCAATGCCGTGCCCGGATTTTTCGCAACAATCGTTTTGGTGCGCGTGCGTATACTTCCTGCCGGCGCGCGCGGCTTGCCCGGCAACGCCTGGAATAATCCGCCAAGTCGATAGGAGGCGCGGCCTGCCCGCGTGACGTGGCGTTCAAGCGGGCGTATCACGTAGCCCTCTTTATAGATGGCGTGATCCTGAAACGCCGTATAGGCCTTGCGGATGGCTGCCGCGCGCTGCGGCGAAATGTCGGCGGCTCGCGCGCGTGTTTTGTTCGGCATGGCGCCAAGGCGCTGCAACGCGCGCCATTGTGCCGCAAGCTCGGTTTTTTCGGCGCGGCGCGCGCTTTCGACAAGCCGCGCGATGCCCTTGTTTTTCACGCTCGATTGTTTTATTGTGCGCATGTCCTATCCGCTGCCATCGGATCCGGACAGGCCGCGCACAGTGGGTGACTGTGCGCGGCCTATCTTTCGGGCAGACTACAACGGAGATCAGGCGATGACAAGCGGCCCTTCCCTAGCGTTCCCCAGCAGCAGCCCGCAGGCCTTGCAGACCGTGATCGCGCGGATCGAGTCGGGCGGGAATCCGCGCGCACTGCGATTCGAGCCGCGCGTCTATGCCGAGAATGTCGCGCCGGCCACGAGCGCGCGCATCGCCGACGTGCATGGCTGTGACTATGAGACCGGACGCATCATCGCGGCGACAAGCTGGGGACTTTTCCAGATCATGGGCTTCAATCTTTGGAGCGGCCCGCACGCCTATGATTCATCGGTTTTCGCATTTTGCGTGGATGTCGCCGAGCAGCGCGCATTTTTTCAGACGTTCCTAAGCGATCACGGACAGGATTTCACGCTCGCGGAATTGTTGGGCGATGAGCACAAGCTGCTGGCATTTGCAACGTTCTATAACGGCGACGGACCCCTTTACGCCAGCGCCATGCGCCGCGCTGCGGGCGCGCTGGGTTATGCCGCATGAGTGCGATCGCGCCGCCGCTTTCTTTTCAGCAATTGAATTTCAGCGCTTTCGGCGACGCGTTGCCGCTTATTACAGGTACAGGGAACCCGTCGAGAGCATTTTATACAGCATTATCCGGCACGGATATGCTGTTGTTTTCATTTTTATATTTTGTTCCGGGTTTCGCATGCATTCGGATCAAGCCAAATGGCCAATCGTGCATTTATATCAGCACGAATTATAAAACTAATTTTAATACTGAACCGCCGTTTTTGGCGAATTTTAGCGCGGTGCAGCAGATTAGTGGCACCAATTTCGTGCTGAACAACGGAAACGGTGGCGTCTATTATTTTGTGCTGCCGTCTTATTTTTCGTCCGGCGCGACGTTCATCGTTCCCGAAGTCGTCTTTACGCCGCCGCCGCCTTGCGGCGTCGGTTCGCTAATCAATAATTTTTATGATGGCGTGAGCGGCCTAAGCGCGTATGAATTCGCGCAGTCCTTCCCCGACGCCTCGAATATCTATGCCTCGATTTACAAAGGCGCCTATGGCGGCGCAACGCCGATCACCAGCGGCTTCATTGGCAATTTCCCGAATGGCAGCGACGGGTTCAACCGCACGTCCTTGGCGCTTCCGCCTTATGTATCCAATTGGAGCGGTATCAGCGATAGCTACTATTACACGCGCGGCGGAATCGCTTTTCAGAACATCGGCGCCGTAGCGCTCCCATTCGCGGCGCTAGGCTTTTCCGGTATCCGCATCCGCAATGGCGCGACGTTATCGTGTAGCGGCAATGGCACCGATCAAAGTTACGTCGAAACCGTCGGCGCTTATACAATCATGCTCGGTGATTATTCGTTGCTGCAATCCGGCACGCCTAATATTCTCGCATCGCAAAAAGCGACCAATTCAGGCAGCATCGATTCTCCTAATGCTGCGATGGTCTGCGGCGAATCGTGCGTATGGGCGTTTTCGCCGAATCAAATCATTCTGTTCTGGACCGGTGGTCTTGCCTATATCGCGGCGGCTTGGCTGGTCGGCGATTACCTGTACATCGCGGCTCAAAACAACGCCACGCCGATATTGACCTTATGGCGCGCGCCCGTGGTCACATTCATGCCATTCATGGGCAAGCTTCCGGGCCGACCCCTGTACAATTACGCACGCGGTGTTCCGATCAATCGCGCGGCGCCTTTTTTCAGCGGCTATAAAAAGAGCCGCATCATTCTGTGAGGTGCACATGAATCTTTCCAACCGTTCGACGTTTAATTTTTTGGTGCCTGCTGACGGTACGACGCATTGCGTGACGGCCACCGGTTTGCTGACCGGCGCGCCTTTTGAAATCGATTGGGCGGCGTTTGCGCTAAGCAATTTCAAGTTTTATCCGCAAGGCGCTTACGTCGACAACACGCAAGGCACGGGGCCGCTGGTCTTGAGTGTGCCGGAGATCAATTTTCAAACTGCGATCCCGAGCGGCGCGGCGCAATGGGTAACTTTTCCGAGTCCGACGCGCTGCGTGATGACGCTGACTGGCGCGAATGCGGCGGCCGTGGTCAATTTTGTTGATTTTCCCGTGTTCCCGACGGCGCCGCTGCTCGCAAGCGGTGTCCCGGCGGGCAGCGACGTGCAGATTACGAACACGCCATTGCCCACCAGTGATGAAGCATTGGACCCGATCGTGACCGCTGCCGGGACGCCGGCGGCTAATGCGCTCACGGTGCAAGGCGCGCCTGGTGCGCTCGTGGTCTCGACCCCGCTCAACGCAAGCACTGTGACGGGCATCAGCGGCGCGGTCGCGCTCGGCGCGGCATCATCCTCGCTGGCGTGTGTGCAGGGGACGGCGGCGGCGACCGTGGCGATTCAGGTCACGCCCGATAACGCCAACTGGTACACGGTCGAGACGCTGACCGAAACGGGCGCGTTTTCGGCGGTCGAGCCGCTGCCTGAAAATATCGTCGGCATGCGATTCAATGTGACCGCCAATAGCGGCGCGATTACCGCGCAGGTTTCGGCGCGCACTAACAACGGTATCCAAGTATGAGCGCGCTACAGAAAATGCTCGGCATCGATGGTGTCGACTTTGCGGCGATCGGGAAGGACGTACAGGCAGGCATCGATGGCTATAATCGCAAACTCGATGCCATCATCGAAACGCAGGAACGCATTCTTGAAACGCAAAAGCGTCTGCTGGCTTTGCTGGCACCTCATTTATTGAGCGGAGAATCACAGATATGAGCGTCGAACAAGAAATCACAGCAGCAGTGGACGCACGCATAGCGCCGCTGCGGGATGAACTGGAACGCTTGCGTGGCGAATGGTCCGCGCGAAAGGACGATGCGCGCGAAAACGAGCTTGTCGCGCTGCGCGAAGTCATCGCCCGCATTGAGAGCCAGATTGTCGCGCTGCGCGAGGCGGCCGAAGCCGCCCGCCAGGCGGCGACGGAATCGCGCGAGGAAGAGCGCGAGGAAGAGCGCGAGGAAGAGCGCGAGGAAGAGCGCGAGGAAGAGCGCGAGGAAGAGCGCGAGGAAGAGCGCGAGGAAGAGCGCGAGGAAGAGCGCGAGGAAGAGCGCGAGGAAGATTCATCGGGCGTGACCCTGATCGAATCGCCGCCGGTCCCTCTGGAACCGGAAACCGACGAGCCGCGCCGTCGGCGCAGCTTTTTTTCATTGTGAGGAATTGTGAGGATTAGATCATGAGCGATGACGCCGTAAACGCCGACGTGTCAGCAGACAATGCGCCATCCGCCGCGTTGCCGAAACGCAAACGCGGACGGCCGCCGCTCACGGATGCCGAAAAAAAAGCGCGCGCCGACGCGCGACGCGAGAAAACGGTGCGTGAGGCGCCGACGCCGCAGCGCAAACCGCTGCCGCGCGATGCGGCTAAAAATTACGCGCTGCCCGATGTTTCGGCCGAAAAGATCAAAGGCCTGTTGCTGGCGACGCATAAAATCGTCAGCATCGCAGCGCGCGTGCCCGAAATCGCATTGGATGATGACGAAGCCGGTGCGATGGCGGAAGCCATCCTGGCAGTACTGCGCGAATACAATATCCCGATTTCCGGCAAGGCTGCGGCTTTGATCGGCCTCGCGGGCACGTCCGCGATGGTGTACCTGCCGCGGCTGGTGCTGATCAAGGAACGCCGTGGCCGCGAACGCGGCGGTAAAGCGCGCGTGGTGAACATCGCGCAACCGGACGCATCGGCATGACAGCACGCTTGCCGCGCGTCGGCGCGGGCGAACGCTGCATGGTCATCGGGCGCACCGGCAGCGGCAAGACGACCGGCGCCGTCTGGCTGTTGTCGCGAGCACCCGGGCGCTGGCTGGTGATCAACAGCAAAGGCGATGCGCTGCTCGAGGCGCTCGGCCCTAGCGTGCCTTATGATGCGCGCTCGATTCTGGCGATGCCGGACGACGTGCGCGTCGCGGTCGCGACGCCGGCGACATTCGAGCCGGAGGATCTGGATCGCGTGCTGCTCGAACTGTGCGAGGCGCGCGCGCCGCTCGGGATCATGATCGATGAACTGCTCTATTTTCACAACGCCAGCGGGCGCGCCGGCCCCGGCCTCATGGGACTGCTGACGCGTGGCCGCTCGCGCGGGCAATCCTTCATCGGTTGCAGCCAGCGGCCGGCGGCGATTTCGCAGTTCTGCTACTCCGAGTGCGACTATTTCGCGGTCTACCGGCTCACGCTGCCGCAGGACTGGTCCAAGCTCATCGCGCTCACCTCGAAGCCGGCGATCCGGCAGGCGCGCGCGCCCTACTTCTGGGGATGGTACGATGTTCGCGCGGATCGCTTGAGCGAATACGGCCCCGTGCCGGCAGCCGACTTGCAGCGACGTTTCCTTTGACCGGCGCAGTTGACAAAGCGTTTTCTTCGCGCAACGCTGCCGGCACAGCATCCCCTTTTACTCACGCGAGGCAGCAGTGGACATGAAAAGCATCCTTTCGACGGCGGTCATCGCCTTTATCTCTGTCTGGCTGATCAACAAGGGTCTGTCCCTTGCCGGCCTATCGCAGTACAAGGCTTGATGTCATGGCGACTGCATCCGCTCCGACTCAAGCCCAGCTTTTGCAGCAGGACGCGCAGCTATCCGCGCTCTTGCAGCAGAATGCGACGGAATACTACATCCAAGGTCCATCGGTCAGCGGCGCGCTTGGCGATACGCTGAACATTCCGATGCCGAACAGCGGCATCATGCTGTCTGCGGACCTGGAAATTTCGATTCCAATCGACATCACGGCTGCTGCCACCGCGAACCCGATTGGCGCGCCCGGTGCCGTGACCAACGTCACGGTTACAGACTGGTACGGCAACACGCGCCACAGCGTCAGCGCCTCGCGCTTGCAGTCGCTAATCGGCTATCGCATGGGCCGCCCTTACAATCGCATCGCCGCCTCGCTGAACAATGATGCGGCCGATTTCATCGGGCAGCAGCTTCCGACCGCCGTTGGTAACAGTTTCGTGCGTTTCATGCTGCACGTGCCGATCGCGCAGGGCGGCGGTTCGCTGGTCGGCGCGCTGCTGACACAAACCAGCAATGGCACGTGCGCGATCAATCTGCAAACGCTGGCGAACTTGATTTCCGCCACGAATCCGCATGCGCCCTACAGCGCAGGCACGGCGACCTATGGCAACATCACGGTCACGCCGTCGTTCCGGTTCCTGATGCCGATCGCGTTCGCGCCGCAGACATTGCCGCTGTTGTCGCTCTCGACGGCCTACGCCGTGCAGGAAGTGCGCAATCAGGAAGCCCTCGTCGTAGGCGCGCAGAATTACACCAACTTCCCGCCCGCGCGCACGGTCTACTCGCAGATTCTGGACTTCGTCAACGGAAACCAAACGAATTTCGGTTCCGATCTCACCTCGGTCGCGGTCATCGTGTCCGGCGCCACGCCGCTGAAATTCTGGACGCCGCGCCGACGCCTGATCGAACAGCGCAACCTGTTGGGCGCCGATGACATTCCGGGCCGCTACTACTTTCCGTTCCGTTCGCGGCCGATCAACACCAACATCTACGGCAGTTTCCAGCTACAGGTCACGCCGGCCGTCGTCAACACGGGGGCGTACTTGACCATCGCGAGCGAAATGACGTACCCGATGGGTCAGCCGCTGCCTGGCTTGAGCGCGTGACATGCTGCCGACCGCGCAAAGCTATGGCCTTCCGCCATCAAGCATGACCGCCATGGCGGCGGGCACGTCGCCTTTGCGTCTGACATCGCCGGTCAAGATCGGCACGCCGGCATGGCATTTCGTGGTGCCTGCGTATGGCGTCGTGCTGCTGATCGTGGCGGCCCTGTATGCCTACAGCGCGTGGCGGCGAGGCTGACATGAGCCGCTACACGTCCATGCTCATCGATGCGCTGCTGATCGGGTTCGTGCTGTACACACTGATCCATGGCACGCTGGCGCGCTATCTGGCGTTCGCGGGCAGCGCATCCGGTACTGGCGGCGCAAGCACCGCCGCGCCGCTGACCTTGAGCGGTGCGGCGAACATCGCCGAACAAGTCACGCCGATCGGCCTCGCGCAGAACATTGCGCATGCGCTCGTGCCATGACACAGCTATTGATCCTGCTGGCCGGCATTTACGCGATCGCTGTGGGCTATCATGGCAACGGCGATGCTTTGTTCGCGCAGCTTGGACAGGATATGCCGACGTTCGCGCCATGGATCGTCGCAATCCTGGTCCTCTCCATGCTGGCCGTGAACGAGTACACCGAACAGCTAGGGCGGCCGTTGCTGCTGCTGATCCTGCTTGGGCTCGTATTGCGCGATTGGCCGAAAATCAAAGCCAGCGGCAATGCTGCCTACAACCAAATTACCGGAAAAGGTGCATGACATGTCCGATGCTATGAAAGACATCACCGCGATCGCAATGGCGATCATCGGATTGGCGATGCTGGCGGTTTTCATCAAGTCGCAAAACACAAGCAGCATTTTAAGTACGAGTTTTCAGGGCTTCGGGAACCTGATCAACAGCGCGTCGCAGGGCTGATATGGCCACGCCCGCGCTGCCGATCGCTCTGGCGCAATATGCGCCTGATTACGTACCGCGCGCGGAAGCCGCACGCGTGATTCCGCGCGTGTTCCAGCCAAGCTTCGGCATCCGTCCTAATGCGGTATTGCCCGGCGCGACCTTGGCGCAAAATGCGTTCTATAATCCGTCGCTTGCTTACTTCAACACGCAGCTTGTGCCGCTACCGCCGGTCAACATGCCGGCTAATCAATACCTCGGCTATCTGCCCGGCCTGTCGCGGGCGCCCGCACCATGAACCCTAGCGCATCGTTTCAAGGCGCCGATCCGGTCGCCGCCGGCGGTGGCATCAATGCGGTTGGAACCGTGCTGCTACCTTCGGTGCCGATGGACCCGACAACGTCCGGCGGCGGCGTCAGCAACAACACTGCCGCGGGTCTCTACGCGAGCATGACAGCACTCGACGCGAATACGCTCGCCAGCGTCGACGGCGTGCTACAGGGACTGCCGACGGTTTCCAGCATGGCGAACGGCGGTTATGGCTTTCTCGGCCAAGTCATCGATTCCGCGCAATCGGCGCAGGCCACGAACACCGCCAACGAAAACGCGTTCGTGACGCAAAACGTGACGACGCTTGTCCCCATCATGCAATCGATGGCCAACCTTGTCGGGCGCAATCAGGCCGCGACAATCAATGCGGCCGCGAATGCGGGCAGCAATTCGGGGAAAAAATGAACATTTCCGAATTGGACATCACGCCGCGTAATCGCTGGCTCTGGATCATCGGCGCCGCCGTGGTCATCGGGCTGCTCTACTGGTGGTATTCGCGCAGCGGCAGCTCGAGCGCCAGCGGATCCAGCGGCAATTCGTTGGCCGCAGCCATGTCGGCCGCCGCGAACGCGCAGGCCGCCTATCAGGCGCAACAGGCGCAGCAGACGATCGCCGCGCAGACGCTCGCCGATCAAACGCAAGTCGCATTAGGCTCGCAAAACGTGCAAGCCACGCAGGCGGCGGATGCGCTCGCGCTGGGCACCACGCAGGCCAACGATGCCCTTGCCTTGGGCACCACGCAGGCCAATAACGCGCTCGCCCTCGGTCAAGTCCAGACTTTCGGCGCGCTCGCAGCGAGCGAAGGCCAAAGTGCGTTCACCACGATCCTGAACGCTTATGACGCGAATTACGCCGCCGGCACCAGCATCGCCGACACCGCCTTGCAGCAGGCCGGGCAAGTCGCATCGACAGGCCTCGCGGCCAACGCGGCGACCGTGGTGTCGGCGAATCAGGCCGTCGGCGCCGGCCTGACCGGCATCAATCAAACAACCGCCACGATCGGCGGTGGCGTCAATCAAGCCGTCGCCAGCGTAGCCGGCGCCAATGCGCAAGCCGCGTCGGCCGGATCGTCCGCCTTCTCTTCGACGCTGGGCAGCGTCGCGACGTTGGGCGCGGCCTATCTCTTGGCGCCAGAAACCGGCGGCGCATCCTTGGCGCTCGCCGCATGAGCCGGACCGATAAAATCGCACTCACGGCGGGCGCTATCGCCGCGCTGCTGATCGTCCTATGGCTGCTCTGGAAGCGCGCCAAAGCCATAAGCGCGCCGCCGGCTGCGGTCATCCCGGCAGCCACGTCGAATCCACAAGGCCAAGGCGTCTATGCCGGGCCGACCGGCTTGCCCATCACGCCGCAGATTCAATACGGCGGACAAGGCGCGTTTCAGCTTAATCTCGGCACAATCACATTGCCGGGCTTCCATTACGCCGGCAATCAAGAGATTTACATGCCGATGTTCGGATTCGTGGGCTATTCCAACTACGCGCACGGCTAATGTCCATTCCCGCCAACGAAATTGGCGCGCTGCTGCAATCCGGCGCCGCCACCATGACGCCGGCTACGGCTGCCATCGCCGCCGAAAACGGCGTGCCCTTCGCATTCCCCGCAACGCCAGGCGCGCCGCAGGCATTCGCGCAGGCCATCGATGCGCAAGGTGGCACCATCCTGCCACCTGTCACGCCGGCCGGCATTAGTGGCACGCAAGCGCAGCAGCAATCCGATGCGCTGTTCAATCAATACTTGAGCAACAACGGCGGCGCGCAAAACGAGCAGAACGCCGGTATCGCGGCGCCAAAGCCGCAAACGCAATCGGCATCCGCTTTCTCATGGCTTGACCCGTGGCCGTGGCTGAAAAGCGAAGGTCTGAATATTCTGCTGATCATTGTCGGCGTGGTAACTGTGATCATCGTCGTTACGGCGCTATTCCGCGGCGCAGCGAATTCGGAGCCTGCGCGTTATGCCAAAGATAACGCTGGCGCCGCGCTGCGCGCCGCCAAGAAAGCCAAAGAAAGCGTTGCGGCAAGTGTCGCATCCGATGCAACCGATCTGGCGGTCCTCGCATGAACCCGCTCGCCTGGCTGAACCTTCTCAACCTGCTGATTATTCCCCTCGGCTACCTGATCCACAGATTGAGCGCGCAAATCGATGCGATTACGGAGCGCCTGCTGCGGCTTGAGCGCGATGCCATCACGAAGCCGGATGTTGAATTCTGGCAGCACGCGCGCACAAGCCATGTTCCGGCGCGCTCGCGTGAAAAGTAAGTGTTCCCGGCGTTGTCAGCCAGCGATCCGGTGCGAAACCGATGCGCAGATGTTGCCGCGCTGCGCATTCATTCGCGGGGCGACTGATCAATGTCAGCGGATACAGGCCAGGAAAATCAGGCGATGATTGCCACGCACGAAAAACGCTTGCTAGAAAAATAGGCGTCCGCGTCGCGATGCGCGCCATGTAAAGCCAATGCGATTTCTCTACAACGTGAATTTCGCCGCCCAGCCAGAGCACGGGCATGACATGTAGCCACGCCATCGTCGCCTCTTCCCCTTCGCGCACGAACAGGCTATGCTGCCCATGCGAAACACGCGGCGGGCAAGGCACGATCCGCCGCTCGAGAGCATCGATCCTCGGATCATCGAACCGTACACGCACCGCTTTCATGTCCAACACGCTCGCCCAATGGCTTCATTTCGCAGTATACCTTGTGGCGCTTGCCGCTTGGGTCATCCTGCAAGCGACCGGTCACGCGCAGGGCGGCGTCGATTCGATCCTGCCCGCGATCATCGGCACGGCTGCTGGCTCGGTCATCGGCTATCACGTGCGGGCGCCACTGGCGCCGGAGAACGAAAAATGAAAATGCGCTATTTTCTGACTTTGCTGCTACTCGCACCGCTCGGCGGATGCGCATCGCTGGCGTCATTCATCAATTTACCGGCATCACAATTCCAGGTCTCGACGATCCAATTCTGCAGCACAGCGCCCGCACTACTCGCCGCGCATGCCAACGATCCGAAACTCGCTGCGGCCGTGCAGACCTTGTGCGCCACGCCGCCAGGCATCGCGCCGACAGCGGCACAGACCGCTGCCCTGTCTACGGCGTTGCAGCGCTTGAGCGGCGGCTGATATGTTGGCCGCAATCAAGTCGCGCCTGATCCTCGCGGCGCTGACCCCAGTCCTCATCGCCGGCGCGGCCCTTAGCCTCGCGCGGTACATCGTGACCTTCCCCTTTGATCCGCATCGATCATGGCGCATCGCACTGGCCGTGGACGATCTCGGCAACGTGGCAGGCAACGGCCACCTAGGACAGTCCATATCTAGCCGCGCAGCGCATGCGGCCAAGGCAGGCAAGACTTGGGGCAAGATCGTTTGCAAAGGTCTCGACACGCTGGACCCCGGCCACTGCACCAAGGCCTTGACAGCGCCTGACCAAAACCTCAAAATGCCTTCGTGACCCCTAGCTAGGTCACGCACCGCCGTGAGGCGGCGCGCAGAAGGTAAGGCGGAATACCTTGGACTCCGCGCACGCCTCCCCTGGCCGGCTTAGTCCGAAATACCGTCAACCCGCAGGTCGCCATCGTCCGGCCTGCGGGTTTTTATGCTTCAGCGTCCGCGCCGCCATCATGACTTGGATCGCTGCCTCTTGCCGCTCCGCGCGTGGCAGATCTGCGATGCAGAGCGTGGTCATGGCGTGACCTCCACGGGCTTACCATCGCGCAGCACGTACCATGTGTGCGCCTTGATGCCGTGCTCGCCGATCTTCGAGGCGAACACGGCGACGATCTCGTAGAGAGCGTTGCGCTCGACTAGGAAGATTGCGCCGGTTTCGGCCGCACACGCGGCGCCGTTCCCTAGACTTGCCGCTACCGAGTGAGCACCTTTTGCTTCGCTGTTGGCGCGGGCACCGGTCGTGGCGCTGTTGGCGCGGGCGCCGTTCGTGGCGCTGTGGGCGCACTCGCCGTTCGTGGCGCTGTGGGCGCGCTCGCCGTTCGTGGCGCTGTGGGCGCGGGCGCCGTTCGTGGCGCTGTTGGCGCACTCGCCGTTCGTGGCGCTGTTGGCGTCGTTGCCGTTCGTGGCGCTGTGGGCGCGCTCGCCGTTCGTGGCGCTGTTGGCGCGGGCGCCGTTCGTGGCGCTGTGGGCGCACTCGCCGTTCGTGGCGCTGTTGGCGTCGTTGCCGTTCGTGGCGCTGTGGGCGTCGTCGCCGTTCGTGGCGCTGTTGGAGTACACGCCGTTCGTGGCGCTGTGGGCGCCGTAGCCGTTCGTGGCGCTGTGGGCGTCGGCACCGTTCGTGGCGCTGTTGGAGTACACGCCGTTCGTGGCGCTGTGGGCGCGGGCGCCGTTCGTGGCGCTGTGGGCGTCGTCGCCGTTCGTGGCGCTGTTGGAGTACACGCCGTTCGTGGCGCTGTGGGCGCGGGCGCCGTTCGTGGCGCTGTGGGCGTCGGCACCGTTCGTGGCGCTGTTGGCGTCGGCACCGTCCGTGGCGCTGTTGGCGCGGTCGCCGTTCGTGGCGCTCGAAGTGCTCTTGACTTTTTTAGCGCGACTAAAAGTGTGCTCGACCGCCGCCTGGATCAACTCCTGCAGAGTCAGCTCGGCAGTGATGGCGATGATGCTGCTGGCGATCTTGGAATCATCGACACGCTGCGCCAGATCGCCCATTTGCGTGACGACGGCATACCGCGAACTCAAAGGCGGGTAATACCCAAAAACAGCCAGCGGATACTGGCAGGCATGGAAGCCGCTCTTGCATATCTCGACCGGACCCGTGTGCGTGTAAGTCTTGCCGACCTCAAACTGATGACCGCGGCAGCGCAGTTGTCGATCAAAGCCTTTGTAGGACGTAATGGGCTTAATGGTCATTGTACTATCCTCTCGCGCGCCACAGCGCGCGCAGGTAATTGCCATGCACGCGGCGCTTTTGCAGGTCGGCCGCCATCATGCGTTGTATATCGACGCGCTGAAAGCGCGCGAAAAAACGCCGCAGGTTTATCTGATACTGCTGCCGGCGGTCGGTAATGGTGGGTAATTGCATCAT
>JAEHJW020001277.1_pt1 | contig 15475 bp, 13 predicted proteins | sample 9271431 | NCBI WGS metagenome assembly JAEHJW02
GCACGCGACCTCGCGAGCGGGGTCATCGAGCGGGTGCAGGGGAGCTTCGAGAAGCTGGAGGCGAAGAGCGAGGCCGCGACGCACGCGGTGCAGTCCTCCTTCGCCCGGTTCGGCGAGGGGCTGGCGGTCTTCGCCGCCGGCGCCGCCGCGGTGGGTAGCGCCTTCGAGCTGGCCCAGGGAGCGGACCGCTTTCAGAACGCGCTCGAGCAGGCCGGCGCGGTCGCCCGGGCGAGCGAACAGGAGCTGGCGAAGCTCCGCGAGGCCGCGCTGGACGTCGGGCTGAAAGGCGCTGGCGACTCCGCGACAGAGGCGGCCGAGGCCCTGCGCCAGCTCGCCGAGAAGGGGCTCGCGGCGAACGAGGCCGCGCAGGCGCTCGCACCGTCGCTGCTCCTCGTCGACCTCTCCATGGGGCGAATGACGAGGGAGCAGTCGGCGGGGCTGCTCGTCGATACCCTGCACCAGTTCCACCTCGGTGCGGCCCAGGCCGGACAGACGGTCGACCAGCTCGCGGTGGCCATGCGGACCTTCGGCATCCGAGCGCACGAACTCGAGCCTGCGCTGCGCGGGGTGGCGAGCGGCGTCGCGCTGACCGGCGCGAGCTTCGACGACACGCTCATCGCGCTGGGGCTCACGAAGAGCGCGTTCCCGTCGGCCGAGTACGCCGCCCGCTCGGTCAACCTCGCCTTCCAGCAGCTCGCGAGCAAGACCACCCGCCGCGAGCTGGCCGCGCTCGGCGTGACCATCACCGACCAGGCCGGGCGGATGCGGCCGCTGGTCGATCTCCTCGGCGACCTCAACGCCCGCACCGCGCACCTGACCGAGGGGCAGCGGGCTGCGGCGCTCTCGACCATCTTCTCGGCGCGCGCTGGAGGCGGCCTCACGGTCATCATGGACGCCCTGCGCCACGGCGTGCGCGACGCCTCTGGACAGGTACTCAAGGGCGCCGCAGCCGTAGCGATGCTGCGCCAGAGCCTGGCCTCGGCAGGCGGCGCCGCGCAGGCGTTCAAGGACCGGCTCCTCGACACCTTCTCGGGCCAGAAGAAGGCGCTCGAGGGGGTGCTCTCGACGCTCGCCACGGTCGTCGGCGAGCCCTTCGCCGAGGTCTTCAATCCCATCGTCGCGGCGCTGCGGGACCTGTTCCTCGGCATCGCGCGATTCGTCGCCGCGCTCCCAGCGCCGGTCAAGCGCTTCGTCGCGGTGCTGGTCGTCGCCGGCGGCGCGATCGTCGCCCTCGGGGGTGGTCTCATCGCGGCCCAGGCCGGGGCGGCTCTTCTCGGAACGGCGCTCGGTGCGGTCGGCCTCAGCGTGGGCGGGCTCGCCACGGCGCTGCTCCCGGCGCTTGGCTGGGTCGCGCTCGCTGGCGTCGCCATCGCCGGCCTCGTCTATGCGGTAAAGCACGACCTCGGCGGCCTGGGGAGCGCCTTCGCCAATGTCTGGAGGGAACTGAAGCTCGGCTTCCTGGCGGTGGTGCGGCTCTTTACGCAGGGCGGCTTCTCGGGCGCGGTGCGTGAGGAGCTCGACAAGGCCGGAAACGGCGGGCTGAAACGCTTCGCCATCGAGTTCTACCAGGCCGGCTACCGGGTCGAACGGTTCTTCCACGGCCTCGCCGAAGGCTTCGAGGCGGCCATCGCCGAGGCCCGGCCGGTCTTTGTGGCGTTCACCGGCGCGCTTCGGGAGCTGGGCCAGGCCTTCGGTGGTCTCGGCCAGTCGGCGCTCGGCGCGGCGGCGGCGATCCCCTCTGATCGCTTCGCGGCCAAGGGTGCGGCCATCGGCGAGGCGCTGGCCAAGGTGGTGACCGTGGTGGCTGACGCCTTGACCGATCTGGTCCACCTCTCCGCGGGCATCATCGCCGGCCTCCGACAGGCGCTCACGACGTTCCAGCCGGTCTTCGGCTTCGTTGGCCAGGCGCTGGGCTTCCTCGCCGAATCGATCCGCGGCCTCATCGCGGACGTCACGGGCCTCACGGGCCAGGCGCGCGGCGGAGCCTCCGTCTGGACCGACCTCGGCGAGGTGCTCGGCTGGGTGGCGGGGACGGCCATCACCGCGCTCGCAGCGGCGCTCAGCGTGGTGGCGATCGCGCTGCGCACCGTGGTGGCGCTGGTGCGCGGCGTCGTCGAGGCCTTCGTCTGGCTCGGCACCACCATCGGCGAGACCGCCGCCCGGCTGTATCTCTTCTTTGCAGAGACGCTGCCCCGGGCCTTCCACCAGGTCGCCACCGCGGTGCGCGCCTTCTTCCAGCCGGTCGTGGCCTTCATTGAGGGCGTGGCCGACAGCATCCGGACCGCCCTCGACCGGCTCATCGCCTACGTGGGCCACCTCGCCTCGAAGATCCCCGAGCGCTTTCGGCCAGCGCTGCTCGACTCGGTGGTCGCCGCCGGCGAAGCGGCCCAGGTCCGGCTCGATGCGCGGACCACGCCCGGGGCGCTCGGGGTTGCAGCTCCACTCGATGCGTCGGCCGCCACCGCGACGCCGCTGCCGTGGCCCACCGGCGCGACCACGCCGTTGCCGGCCGCGACGGAGCTCTCGGTGCGGCGCGAGCTGTCGGACCAGACCGAGGACGCACTCCTCGCGCAGAGCACCGCGACCGCCGACCGGCCGATCGACGCCCATGTGACGCTCACCGTCGATGGCGAGACGCTGGCCCGCGCCACCGCCCGCGCCCAGCGCGGCCTGGCCGTCCGCTCCTTCGTCCCGGTGATGCCATGAGCCTCGCCATCACAGGCCAGCGCCCGCCGCGCCTCACGCTCGCCAACCTCGCGACGGGCGACTCCATCGAGGCGCAGTTCAACCCGGCAGGCTTCGAGGAGGCGATCGAGGTCAACTGGGCGCGCCTCAAGATCCCCGGTCTCTCGCACGAGCGGCTCCACTTCGTCCACACCGGCAACCTCAAGCTCTCCCTGGAGCTGACCTTCGACGCGCTCGACCCCGCGACCACCCTCGACACCATCCTGCAGGCGCGGCGCTTCCTGATGAGCCTCTGCTACCCGCTCGCGGGCGAGGACGTGGCGTCCACGAGCCCCCCACGGGTACTGGTGGTCTGGCCCGCGACCGTGAGCCTCACCTGCGTGGTCGGCAGTCTCTCCTTCAAGTACGCCCGCTTCAACATCCAGGGCGTGCCGGTGCAGTTCACCGCCAAGCTCGCGCTGGAGGAGATCCGCGACGTGCGCCTCACCTCCGATGAGGTGCTCGCCGAGGGCAGCCAGCGGCCGAGCGCGGCTCCGGAGGGCGTCTGATGCCGCCGCGCCGCTGGTCTCGCTTCACGTTCTGTACCGCGCTCAAAGACGCGGACGGGACCCTCTTTCTCACAGACCCAGAGCCCTTCGGCTACCAGCTCTTCACCGACAACCGGCTCCACGTCGTCAAGGAAGGCGAGTCGCTCTTCACGCTGGCCGGCCGCTACTTCGCGCCGCTGCCGCGCCCCGCGGGGCTCTGGTGGGTGCTCGCCGACTTCCAGCCAGAGCCGATCCTCGATCCCACGCTTGCGCTCACCCCGGGGACGACGCTGGTGGTCCCGTCGCTACGGACCGTCCAGGAGGAGATCTTCAACGAGCGCCGCAGGGAGGCTTCATGAACCGCGATGCTCCGCTCTTTGTCGTGAAGGTGGCGCCTGAAGGTGAGGGCGCGCAGCGGCTCGACCTCTCCGAGCGCGTGCTGTCGTTCGAGTACGAGGACTCGGACACCAAGGTCGACCGGCTGGTCCTCACCCTCGACAACTTCGACCTCGCCGCCTTCGACGAACCCTGGACACGCAAGGGCAACCTGCTCGAGGTCGCCTGGGGCTATCCCGGAAACCTCGCCCCGACGCGCGAGGTGGTCATCCAGAAGGTGACCGGCTTTCAGCTGCTCTCGGTCGAGGGCCACGGCCGGGCGATGCTGCTCCACCGCGTGGTCAAGTCCCGCGCCTTCGAGAACCTCACCCGCTCGGAGGTGGCTCAGCAGGTGGCCAAGGAGAACGGCTACGACGCCGTCCATCAGGAGATCGCGGAGACAGAAGAGCGCATCGCGGTCCTGTCTCAGGCGCGGGAGAGCGACGCGCAGCTCCTCGCCCGCCTCGCTCGCAAGGAGGGCTTCGCCTTCTACGTCGATGGCGCCGCGCTCCACTGGCACCCGCGGCGCCTGGGCCAGGCGCCCATCAAGACTTTCCGCTGGTACTCGGACCCGAACGCCGGCGAGGTCCTCTCGGTCCACGTCGAGAACGACCTCTCCGGCAAGCCCGGCGCGGTCCGGCTCAAGGGCCGCGACCCGTTGCAGAAGCAGGACATCGACGTCCAGGGCTCGAACGCGAAGACGAAGCGCGACGTGCTCGCACCGGTCGTCGAGCTCGTGGATCCGGAATCGGGCAAGACCCACCTCGAGGCGCGGGCGGCGAGCGAGGAGACCCGGCCAACCGCGGCGCCGACCGACGGCCTCGCCAAGCGCGAGGCTGACGCCGACTACGTCGACACCCAGCGAACGACGGTCGAGCTGACGCTGACCGTGGTCGGAGATCCGGACCTGGTCGCCAAGTCAGTGATCGAGCTCCAGGGCCTCGGCCAACGGCTCTCGGGGAAGTACTTCGTCAAGGAGGCGCGCCACCAGCTCGGCTCCTCGGGCTACACCGTCGCGCTGCGGCTCTTTCGAGACGGCCACGGCGAGGCCGGCGTCACCTCGAAGGGCCGGCTCAACCAGACGAAGGCGGCGGACAGCGATCCGGCGGCGCTCCAGCAGGTCGAGACCGTCGACCCCGAGACCGGCGCAACGCACGTCACGTACCGCGACAGCTGCGGTCGCGAGACGGGAGGCTGAGCCGATGGACGGCTGCGTCGGTCTCTACATCGGCTCCGTAGTCGACCGCGACGACCCGGAGCAGCTCGGCCGCGTCCGGGTGCGTGTACCCGGGCTGCTCGAGCCGGCGAGCGCCTGGGCCTTCCCGCTCGGCACCTCCAACGGCGGCAGCAAGGACCGTGGGCTGTTCGCGGTGCCCGAGGTCGGTGCCGAGGTGGGCCTCCTCTTCCACCAGGGCGACGTCGACCAGCCCTACTACCTCGCGGGCCACTGGGGGAAGCCCGGCGGCGAGAGCGAGGTCCCGAAGGAGGCGCAGCGGGAGAAGCCCACGAACCGCGTGCTCGCCACCGAGACCTTCCGCATCGAGCTGGACGAGGAGCCGGGCAGCCGCGCCTTGCGGATCACCAACCTCAAGACCCAGGACGTGATCGAGCTCGACGCGGAGAGCAACGCGGTGCGCATCAAGGGGACGGCCGCGCTGGTGCTCGAGGCGACGGGTCTCGTCGACATCCGCGGCGCCATCATCCAGCTCAACGGCCGACGCATTCTCGGCGGGAAGAAGCCGATCGCATGAGCATCGTGATTCCAGACTGTCCCGACCTCGCCGCGGTGCCCAGCCCGCTCACCCTCACGCTGCCCGGCGGAGTGAGCCTCGCGAGCCTGGTGCAGTCGGCCCAGGGCATCCCGAACCAGCTCGACCTGGTGCAGAGCCTCATGGCCCAGGCGAGCCCGGCGCTCGCGCCCCTCAAGCCGGTCTTCGACATCATCGACACGGTGGTCGCGGTCTTCGGTTGCCTGAAGGCCATCCCCGCGGCCTTCGGTCCGCCGCCCGACCCGTCGAAGCTCGTGCAGGCGATCGAGGACCTCGCGAAGAAGGTCGACAACCTCCTGCACCTCGTGCCGCAGCTCTCCATACCGCTGCTCGCGAAGGACCTCATCGACGCCATCCTCGCGCTGCTCGAAGGGATGCGCGACGCGCTCGACGGCCTGGCCGAGGAGCTGAAGAGCCTCGAGGGCGCCGCCAGCCGCGCGGCCGAGCTGAACGACCCGGGCCTCGCCGGCATCGTCGCCTGCGCGCAGGCAGGAATCACCGCGCAGGCCGCGAGCCTCGGGGCTTCCATGGCCAGCCTCGGAAGCCTCATCGGCCTCGCCAACATCCTCCTCGGCATGGTCGGCCTGCCGCAGATCCCCGACCTCTCGCACCTCGGCTCGCTGCCGCTCGACCAGGTCGTGAAGCCCCTCGACGCGCTGGTCAAGGAGTTGCGCGCCGTGCGCCAGGCGATCCCGATATGAGCGCTCCAGATATGATCGGATACGGCCTCTTGCGGCCGTTTCAGCGCGGCGCTCGGGACTTCGTTGCCGGTGGCGATGTGGAGGCCATCGAGAGCGCCGTGGGGCAGATCCTCGGCACGCTCGGTGGTAGCGAGTACACGCAGGGGGAGATCCCGTGGCGACCGGAGCTGGGAGCACTGCTGCACCTGCTCCGGCACCAGAAGAACGACGCCGCGCTGCAGGAACTGGCGCGCGTCTACGTGACCGACACGCTCCAACGGTGGGAGCCACGAGTGCGCGTGACGGGGGTGAAGGTCACGCGCGAGCGGCAGGAGGGGAAGGACGTGCTGGCGATCCGAGTCCACTACAGCGTCATCTCGACCAACGTGCCGGGGAAGAGCGGCATCTTCGCGGGAGAGGAGACGGGTCTACTCTTGACCCTCAACCCCACCTGACCGGAGCCGCCACGACGTCTGGAGATGCTCCTCGCGGGCCCGCACTGCTTCCTTGAGCGACGAGGCCAGTGAGTCCCATCGTTCCTTCGCGGCTGGTCCCTGAGCGTCGAAGCGATCCAGGGCGCGTTTCAGAGCCTCAGCTACCGCACCCCAGGCATCAGCCTTCTGTTGCTCAGGGAGGCCGGCCCACTCACTGTCGGTGTAGGTCCACACTGGGTGTCCCATCCTCCATTTCTCCAGGCCGCCCGCCGTGTCTCAGCGCCGATCCTTCTCGGGATCCTCTACAAACTCGGCGACTTCGATCACACCACCATCCTGATACGCATCGAGTCGCTCAGCTGGGCGAAGAACGAGTTCGTTAATCAGCGGTGCGAGATCGTGGTCCGTGGCCCCGAGCTGACGAGCGATTTCAATACGTTCCTTCACCACCTTGTTTTCTAGCAACTTGTTCTCCAGTTCGAGACGGCGCTTCTCCGCTGGTTCCTTGTACTCTCGATCCTTGCGACGTTCGTGGCGATCGACGAGGTACTGACGAATAACCTCAAGCGGATTCAGCTTGCCGATGAAGTCCCAGAAGCCCGGTGACTCCAAGCGTACCGCATGCAGGATCAGACGCTCGCGTGTCGTAATGTAGGATGCGATCTCCGCTGCCCCAGGTGGCCACGATGCCGGCCCCACTCGAATCCGACCGCGGAGGCCAACGCCGACCGGGAAGAAAGGCCAGAAAGGCCCCGGTCCCATGTCGCGAGCGGCGCGTTGCGCACCATCGATGCTGGACTCGAAATAGGCAACCGCGTTGTAGGCTTCCTCGAATACCCCGAGGAACCCACGCACGTCCGTGACGCGCACGCCTCCAAAGGCGTGAACGCGCAGCTGTCCTCTTTTCGTCGACGGCATGACGGAGTTTCCTATCACGGACCACCCTGGGTCGTCTCGCATCCCGGAGCGTCGGTCCGGCCGCCTTGCACCTCACTGCCCAGCGCGGAGACAGAATGCGATGATCGTAGGCCGATCCATGGAACTCTCGCCTCACCGTACCCGACGGGTGATTCCGCTCGGCTGGGGTGCCCACGAACGCTGAAACACCGAACCGCGCTTGACGTTCATCTCTGGAGCGCATAGAGTAGCGCCAGACTAGCTTCGGGTCGTCGAGCCACTCGAGCCCCGGTGCGGAAGGGAAGCCCCTTCCGGCCGGGGCTTTTCGTTTTGGAGCCGTCGGATGCCGCTGTTGGCGCGGTCGCAGGACTTCACGTCGAAGGACTTCGACGCCCTCCGTCTGCGCCTCATCCGCCTCGTCCAGTCGGTCTTCCCCGAGTGGACCGACTTCCATGTCGCCTCGTTCGGCAACCTCCTCGTCGAACTCTACGCCTTCGTCGGCGACGTGGTCACCTACTACCAGGACGCGCAGGCGCGCGAGAGCCGCATCACGACGGCCACGCAGCGCAAGAACCTGCTCGCGCTCGTCAAGCTCCTGGGCTACCGGCCCGCGGGTGCCCAGGCCGCCACGGCCGACGTGGTCTTCGCGCTCGCGAGCCCGCCTGGCGCGGACGTGCTCATCTCGAAGGGCACGGTGGTCTCGACGACGGCCGTCGCGAACCCACTGCACTTCGAGCTGCTCGGCGACGTGACCATCCCCGCGGGCGGGAGCCCCGCGCAGGCGACGGGGACCGTGGAGCACTCCGAGGCTCAGGAGGAGCGCTTTGCCTCGACGGGGCTCCCCAACCAGCAGTTCGCGCTGCACGAGACGCCGTTCCTCGATGGCTCGGCTGTGGTGACCGCGGCGGACGGCTCCTATCTGGAGGTGCCCAACTTCCTCTCGTCCCGCGCGAGCGACCGGCACTTCACGGTGCTCGTCGACCAGAGCGACCGGGCGACGCTTCGCTTCGGCAACGGCGTCGAGGGCGCGGTCCCCTCGGGCACGGTCGTGGTCGCCTACAAGACCGGCGGCGGCGCGCAAGGGAACGTCGACGCCGCCACGCTGCGGAAGGTCGAAGGCAGCTTCACGGACGCGGCCGGACGCCCGGTCACCGTCGCGGTCACGAACCCCGCGCCGGCGAGCGGCGGTGTGGACCGCGAGAGCCTGGCGCAGATCCGCAGGCTCGCGCCGGCCTCCATCCGCGTCCTCACCCGGACCGTCGCGCGCGAGGACTTCGAGATCCACGCGCTGGGCATCCCCGGCGTGGCCCGCGCGCTGATGCTCACCTCGAACGAGGATGCGGCCATCGAGGAGAACTCCGGCATCCTCTTCCTGGTCCCGCAGGGCGGCGGCCTGCCGGCGGCCGCGCTGAAGCAACATGTGCTCGAGCAGGTCACGGTCGTCTACCCCTGCACGCTCACCTTCGACGTCTCTGTCCAGGACCCGGTCTACCGGGTGATCGATATCCGCGCCGAGGTGGCGCTGCGCCAGGGCGCGAACCCCACGGCCGTCGCGGCTGCCATCCGAAGGGCGCTCGCCTCGCTCTTCGCGGTCTCGCTCCCCGACGGCACCCCCAACCCGCAGGTCGACTTCGGCTTCAACTTGAAGAAGGCCTCGGGCGACGTGGCCGCGGAGATCCCCTTCTCGGAGCTGTTCGACGCGGTGGCCGAGGCGCCGGGCGTGCGCAAGGTCCATGAGCAGAGCTTCCTGCCCGCGGACGACGTGAAGCTCGACGTGCGGGAGTTCCCGGTGCTGGGGAAGGTCTCGCTCTTCGACCTCGACAGCGGGAGGGCGCTCTGATGCCGGCGGGCTCCGTAGCCCCGATGGGCGAGGTCTACAACGGCGGCTTCGAGCTGGCGGGCGCAGCGCCCGGCCTCGCCGACGGCTGGACGCTGCGCGTCCGCTCGACCGCGGAGGAGCTCGCCACCTATCCGGCGGCTCCGTACGACGGCTTCGAGGCCGGGTGGGCGAACGACCACTTCCACGGGGCCTTCGCGCCGGGCGAGGCGCAGCCGGCGAGCTACGGCGCGCTTGCGCTCCTCTCGGAGGGCTTCGAGACCGGCTGGGATCACAACGAGACCTACCTCGTCGCGCTCGGCGACATCGAGGCAGCGGACTTCGGTCCGGCGAAGCCGGTCGAGGACTTCGAGGACGGCTGGGCGGGTGTGCCTCATCCGGCGCCGGCCTTCGCCGCGGCCGTGCCGGACTCGTTCGAGACCGGCTGGAAGAACGGTTCCTACCTGACCGCCTTCGCCGCGGCTGACCTCGCCGCCGGCATCACCGAGGACTTCTCCGGGACCTGGGCCGCCGCCGCGACCCTGTGAGACAACCCATGGCGCAGACCGACTGGACCTACCTGAACGATGGCCTCGACGCGGCGACGGTGGACCGCGGCGTCACGAGCGGCATCGCCACGCCGAACGGCGGCGGCTCGTTCCTCTTCGGCTTCAACTCGCTCGCGGCCGACGCGGGCGCGGTGGGCCTCTTCACCAACCAGGTCTCCTTCGCGCCGCTGGCGAAGGGCGGCTCCGTCCGCGCCGCGATTCAGCGCGGTCCGAGCGGCGGGCCGATCGGCTTCGCGCCGCTCTTGTTTCTCGGGCTGCAAGGCAAGTCGGTCAACGACTCGGGCTACCTGCTCGGCCTGGAGGACGACGACCCGCACCACATCGTCCTGCGCAAGGGCGCGCTGGTGCAGGGGCTGCCGTCCACGCCGGGCGCGGCGCTGCGCCGCTCGACCGACACGTTCGCGGTCGGGACCTGGCTGCACCTGCGCCTCGACATGGTGGTCAACGACAACGGCGACGTGATCCTCCAGTGCTTCGCGAGCGACCTCACCAAGAACCCGGTGACGGCGCCTGACTGGCAGCCCATCGTCGGCATGGACGACTTCACCGACGACGCGCTGGCCATCAACTCCGGCACCCAGCCCTTCACCTCCGGCTACGCGGGCTTCGGCTTCGCGGTGAGCGACGTGACCCGGCGAGCCTTCTTCGACCAGCTCGAGGTCTACCGGCAGCGTGCGCCGTGAGGCGCAGGAGGAACCGATGACGTAGCACACAATCATCCTCGGCCGGGTCGAGCCGGCCGCAGAAGGGGGCCGCGAACGTCGCCAGAGATTGGGCTGGTGACCTGCAACAGCCGAGCGGCCTTAACTGCTCGCAACGACGCTCCGGCGTCCGAGGCGGGCTACCGAAGGTGCCATGGTGAACGTGAATGGGTGACTGCCCATGAAAGTGAAGTCGGCGTTGGAAGCCTCTGTATGGAAAGACACCTCGTCCTCGACGAGGACGTCGCCAGAGCGCGGTCGCGAATTGCCAGCGACTGCGTGCGCCCGAAATGGGTGCGCCGCCTCCGAGTCTCGAATCGGCGGGCGGTCCGCGCGGCCAGGGGTAAAGCCGGCCACCTACAGCACCGAGGGTTCCTCCTGTGAACACGGGAACCTCTCCTGGGACGCCGCGCCCGCGAAGCCCGGCAAGCCGCCAAGTCCGGCGATGTCCCAGGGAAGGGGCGGAGTCCCCGTAGTAGTCCGAGCGCGGGAGAGCCGCGCACACGGCGAAGGGAGACAGTAGATGAGTGCGACTTCCGAGCCGCTGGGGAAAGCCATGTATGTGGCGTCCACGCTCGATAAGAGCTGGCTCCAGACCGAGCGAAAGAAGTTGTACGAACGGAGTCTGAAGGCACCCGACTACGTGTTCCAAAAGCTGTGGGGGTTGATCACCGACCCTCACAACCTGCGGATGGCCGTCGCGCGCGTAGCTCAGAACAAGGGTCGCCGCACGGCGGGCGTGGACGGGGTCACGGTGAGAGCAGTCCTGGGCAGCACGGGAGCAGACGCTTTCGTCGCAGCGGTACGTGCCGAACTGCGTTCTGGAGCCTACCGACCAAGTCCGGTTCGGCGGGTGCTCATTCCCAAGCCAGGGCAGCCTGGGAAGTTTCGCCCCCTGGGCATTCCCACCGTGAAAGACCGGGTAGTTCAGGCAGCGGTGAAGAACATCCTGGAGCCGATTTTCGAGGCGGATTTCTTTCCCGTCTCCTATGGCTTCAGGCTCGGCAAGTCCGCCCACGGAGCGTTGGAGCATCTTCGGATGCTGTTGCGGCCAAGGGAGGTGCGAACCGAGACGGGTACTGTTCGGCGGCTCCCCTACCAGTGGGCCGTCGAAGGGGACATCAAGGGTTGCTTCGACAACATCGACCATCACGCGTTGATGGTCAGGGTCCGCCGGCGCATCGGTGATGCAAAGGTGAACCGGGTTGTTCTGGCATTCTTGAAGTCCGGCATCCTGTCGGAGGAGCAGTTCCTCCGGACGGACACCGGCACGCCCCAGGGAGGAATTCTCTCTCCCCTGCTTGCCAATATCGCGCTGAGTGCGATTGAGGAACGGTACGAACGCCACGTGTGGCCTCGCCGCACGCCGACGCTGCTGACCGATGCAGGAGCGATTGGGAAGCGGGCGTTGGAAGCCCGCACGACGGACAGGCGGCGCGGCCTCGTCGTGTTCTTTCCGATCCGGTACGCCGATGACTTCATCATCCTGGTGAGCGTGCTTCCGGGTCCCGAGCAGGACCGGCGGGCGAAGGAAGCCGCACTCCAGGAGAAGGCCGCTCTGGCGAAGGCTCTGAAGGATGGCCTCGGACTGGAACTCTCGGAGACGAAGACGCTCGTCACTCCGGTGACCGAGCAGCTTCGATATCTGGGACACCACGTCCGCGTGCGCGTCCATCCGTCCAACGGGCGGCTGGTCAGCACGGCGGTCATCCCGAAGGACCGGAGCCAACGGCTTCGCGAACTCATCAAGGACTATTTCGGGCGTGCCACGCTCGGAAGCTCCCTTGCTGAGCGCCTGACTCGGCTCAATCCGGTGCTGCGCGGATGGAGCAACTTCTACCGCCATGCGTGGGGAGCGAAGCACGTTTTCGACTCCCTGGACCATTACGTGTGGTGGACCATCTTGCGATGGCTACGGAAGAAGCACCTCCGCGCCTCGATGAAGTCTGTGCGGGCTCGGTACGGCTGGCGCAAGCCAGGCGGACGCGCTCTCCGCTGGCGGGACGAGGGGGTTGTTCCCTTCGAGCTCGCTCGGGTGCCCGTGCACCACTTCAAGCTCGGATGGCTGAGAACCCCTGACTTCGTTTCAACACCTACGGAGAGCCCGGTGCACAACGAAAGGTGCACGCCGGGTTCGGCGGGGGGCGCTCGGAAACCGCCTGGCGCAAGCCAGGGACGGCGCCGAGCGCCCACCCAACTCTGATGGCGACGACCCTCTTCCAGCGCGACCTGGGGCGGACTCAGGGACGGATAGAGCCGGCGGCCTTCGCGCCCGTCGAGGGGGCGTTCGCCTTCGTGCTGGGGAGCGACGCGCCCGGCGTCTTCGGCAGGTTCATGCCGGGCGACTTCGCCGAGGTCGCGCAGACCGTCGATCTCACCGGGATGAGCTTCATCCGGTTCGCCGCGGCCCTGCGGGGACCGAGCGTTGCGCCTGCGCATGGAGCCTGGCGCTTCGCGGTGCTGCTCGATGGCGTCGAGCAGTACGGCGAGTTGCTGCCGATCGGAAGACTCCAGACCCGCTTCGACCGGGTGATCGACGTCTCGTCGCGCTCGGGCGTCGCCGATCTCTCGTTCCGGATGGAGCTGACAGACAACGGTACGGATCCCATCGAGAGCGAGCTGCCGGCGGTCTACCTGGACCGCATCCTCGGCGACGTGAGCTTGGCGCGGCCGGTGCTCGCCGACCGCGTGCCGGAGCCGGGCGACCTGGCGGCGCCGCGCGGCGGCCCGATCACCTTCGACCTCGTCGACGTGGGCCACGACGGCATCGACCCGTCGTCGGTGCGGGTACTGGTCAACGGCGTGGTCGCGATAGTGGCCGGCGTGCCTCAGCCGGGCTTCGACGGCCCGGGCGCGGGATTCGCGGTCAGCGGCGATGTGCTCTCGGTCGCGCTCGTGCCGACGGCCGACTTCCCGAGCCGTGCGGCGGTCGCCGTCCACGTCGAGGCGGCCACGCGCTCGGGCCTCGCGGGCAGCTTCGACTACGCCTTCACGGTCGAGGACTACGCGCGGCCGCACCTCGCCGGCGCGCAGGCGAGGGCTCCGAAGACGGTCCAGGCCTCCTTCGATGATGCCGTCCGGCAGCAAGGCGATGGGGACCCGACCGACGCGCTGACGCCGGGCAACTACGCCATCGCCGCCGTGAGTGCGCCGGCCATGCCGGTCGAGGTCGTGAGCGCCGATGCCATCTCGCCTTCGTCGGTCCTGCTCCACCTCGACACCGAGCTGAGCGCGGGCGCGACCTACGAGGTCTCGGCCACTGGCCTCACGAGCGCCGCCGGGCAGGAGGTCGCGGGAGACGCGGCGTCCTTCACCGGGTTTTCGCCCGCCATCCCCGCGGGCCGGCGGTTCGATCTCTATCGCCTCCTGCCCCAGATGAACCGCGACGAGGACACGGGCGACCTGAAGAAGCTCACGGGCGCGCTGCAGGACGTGACGGACCTGTTGCTCGCCGACGTCGACCGCTTCCCCGACATCCTCGACCCGGACCTCGCGCCGCAGCCCTTCCTGGGCCGGATGCTCGACGACCTCGGGAACCCGTTCCCCTTCGACCTCGAGGACCTCGACCAGCGGCGGCTCCTCTCGGTGCTCGTCTCGCTCTACCGAGAGAAGGGGACTGCCCAGGGCATCCGCGACGCCATCCGCTTCTTCCTCGGGATCGAGGTCGACTCTATCGACTCCTTCCATGGCACGACGCTCATCCTCGGCGAGTCGGCGCTGGGCGTGGACTGGGAGCTGGGACCCGACAAGCGCTTCGACCTCTACGCCTTCGACGTGACCGTCGGTCGGGCGCTCAGCGACACCGAGCGGCGGCGCATCCGCTTCCTCGTCGATTACCTCAAGCCAGCGCACACCCACTTCATCGACCTCATCGAGCCCGTCCCGCCCGAGGTGATCGACCATCTCGAGCTCGGCCTCTCGGAGCTGGGCGTCAACTGGAGGCTCCACTGATGGCCGACCGGGTGGACTATTTTTTCCGAGAGAAGGTCAGTGCCGACGAGCTGAACCTCGGCTTCGAGTTGCTCGAGGAGGCGGACGAGAAGCGGGCCACGGACCTGGGCGTGGTCGGCGTGGTCACGGGCCTGGCGGTCACGCCGCACGCGCCGGTCGCGAACCTCACCGTCGACCTCACGGCGCCGGGCATCGCCTACGACCCCTCCGGCCAGCGCATCTTCGTCGCCACGCCGCAGACGGCGGACCTGTCCGTCGACGAGAACGGCGTCTCGACGGCCGTCTCCGCGACCGGCAAGGAGAAGGTCGTCTCGGTCTACGCGAAGTTCGACCGGGCGCTCTCCGACCCGCGCATCGACGGCAACTCGATGGAGGTCTTCTTCCGGCGCGACGAGTCCTTCAAGCTGGTGGTCGACCAGGGAGCGGAGGCGCCCGCCGGGACCGCGATGCCGCCCGGGCTGCGGCCCGACGCGATTCTCCTGTGCGACGCGACCCGCCGCTTCGGACAGACGCAGATCCTCGCCGCCGACCTCTCCTTCGCTCGGCGGCAGAACTACGTCCTCGGCCTCGCCTCGACGCTTGCGGTGGACGACGACTTCGTTCACTTCCACCCGGCGGCACGGACGGCGCAGGCGACGTTCGAGGCTATCGACGGCGAGCTCGGCGCCCACTACGGCGGGGTCGACGGCCGGCACGCGGCCCAGGACGTGGACGCGGCGCCGCTGACGGGCGCGCCGAACAGCCATCCTGCGGGAACCGTCCAAGCCGGGCTGCAGGCGGTCGAGGACGATCTCAATGCGCAGGTCGCCAACCTCGCGGCGCCCGCCGGCGCGGGGCTCATCGGCAGCGCGGCGTTGACCGGCGCAGCGAAGAGCCATCCAGCGGGCACCGTCGCCCAGGTACTCCAGGGGCTCGAGGACGACGTAAACGGCGTCATCGCCGACCTGGCCTCGCAGGCCGCTGGCAAGGGAACCGCGCTCGTCGGCCATCAGGGCTCGCCGGGCGCCCCCGACTCGCTCCCAGCCGCCACGCTCCAGAGCTCCCTCGATGCGCTCGTGACCTTCATCAACG
>JAEHJW020003120.1_pt1 | contig 15456 bp, 15 predicted proteins | sample 9271431 | NCBI WGS metagenome assembly JAEHJW02
CATCAATAAACCGGGTGCTGCGTGGCTGGTTCGGATACTTCCAGCACAGCTACCGCACCACGTTCAAGACAATCGATTCGTGGATACGCATGCGATTGCGAAGCATATTGCGAAAGCGACGCGGCGGCCGCGGACGAGGGCGGGGACGGGATCATCAGCGTTGGCCAAATGCCTACTTCAAGGACTTGGGCTTATATTCACTTGTAGAAGCCCATCGTCTGGCGTGTGAGTCTCTGAGGAGAGTCCAACGACCGGAGAGCCGGATGCGTTAATTGCGCCCGTCCGGTTCGGAGGGAGGGGAGACCGCAATAAAAGCGGTCTTCCCTACCCCTATTATGTAAAGCACCGAAAATAAAACATCACACAACTGACGATTATATTATACAACGTCGGAAAAAAAATCATCACAAAGCCGCCGGCTTTGCCGGTGGTGCGGCGCGGAATGGCATATTGCGGTGCCATTCTCGCGCATGTCCCACCTTCCTGGTACACCGCCTGTCTGCCATGCCGAAGGTTGGATAATCAAACCATCATCCAACCCTGCGGTGAGTGTGCGCGTGTCCGCACCGGGCCGGTAAATCTTGCGTTGGGTCACTGAGATTGAGTTCCACCGCCGGCAGAGCCGGCGGCTTTGTAGCGCTGCGGGGAAAACAAAGACATCACATGGGACCGGCGGTTGTACGACGCAGCGTTGAAAACATCACAAAGCCGCCGGCTTTGCCGGTGGTGGAACGCACCATAAATGCATCCCGACGCGCCGGGAACAAATCCGGGAAATTCCGACTCTACAATACGTCCACGCCGCAATGATCCGCCGCGCGAGCCAAATCCTGGTCATTGGTCGCCAGTGATGTGCCAAGGCGTATTGCCAGTTCCAGATACGCGGCATCGTACACGGTCAACTTGTATCGTGCTGCCAGACGGTAGGTGCTGGTGAACGCGACAATATGTGTCAATGAATCATATTGAATGGGAAGCGACATAAGCAGTTCGGCCCGCTGCAACGCTTACGCTTCGGTGAGGCGGCCTTTGCGCGCGGCACTGCGCAATCTGCCATAATGCGGGTGCAATGACCACGCTTTGCGCAGCCAGTGCAAACTGTTCTGCCGCCCGGATGGAAGCTTCATCAGGAAGGAAAAGTGTCGCCGCAAATGAAGCGTCGATGACCGCACCCATTTATTTCCGCCCCTGTCGCACCCAGCTCGAAACTTCCTTTCGAGTGATTTTGATTTTCCGCCCGGCAATAGCATCACGGATCTGTTTGCACTCCGCTAAAGCGCCAGCGACCGATTCTGAATCTGACTCGGCAGCTGGCCCCAGCTTCGCTACCGGGTGCCCGTGGCGTATATCACATAATATGCTCGATCAGCCAATCCAGATTACACGCGGCGCGATGGTCATCGCCCATGGCGCCGCTGGACTGGGAAATTAAAAACCGTCGCGAAGCCCCGATCAAATCTGCAGCCTTATCCAGCCGTTGCATATCCGTAATGCCCGGGGCGGTGGTAAGTTTGATTTCAAACGCCCGCTTTTCGCCGTCCATTTCCAGCACCAGATCAATTTCATAGCCGTCGCTGCTGCGGAACCAATACGGTTGAAACTGCCGGCCACGGGCCGAGAGTTCCGCCAGCAATTGTTCAATAACATAGCCTTCCCAGCTTGCTCCTACCCATGGCTGGGCAAAAAGCGATGCGGCATCGGGAGTGTTTAACAGGGCATGCAATAACCCCGTGTCACGCCAATACATTTTTGGACTTTTTAGCAGACGCTTGCGGATGGTGCTCTGACACCCAACGATCGTGCCAAGGTGGTTTTGCCACACTGCCGCGGCCCCAGCAGCGCCACGGCCGGATATTCGCTAAGACGTTGTAAAACCAGCGGTTGTATGGCGCGTCTAAGCATGTATTGTGTTATAGGATTTGATTCCTGTTTTGCAAATATGTATTCTGTCAGGGATTGTTTCTGGCCGCACCCAGATTCCCGCTCCGCTTCATGAATTCGTCAAACAGCGGCCAACGCGAGCCGGCATCGGGGGGAAAATGGATTGGTAAGACTGTCCATAATTCTCATTTATAACAATTTATAAGCAAGTATACAAGGTTTCCTTTATACATCCTTATACTTGAGTATAAATTGTTATAAATGGCAGACCGTTGGTAAGCCAATGGGCGAGCCTCTGGCGGTTTTGCTACCGCAGCAGCCCCGCCCGGCGGTCAAAGGCGGCATCTACAAGGCGGCTCATATCTATCGCCCGCAGGTTCGCTACGATATGCCGGGCAATTTCCTCACGGGTCAGTAACCGCATTGATTTGGATTTCTCCGCGGTTGGTGCACCGGCAACCGCAGCGGCGGGTGGCGCAAGGTTCGCGACTAAACTTTCCGGCAAGCCTTCCCCGGCAGGCGGCAGGTTTGTACCGCTTACGATAGTCCGCTGCAAAATCGCCCAGGTTTCCGGGGCAACTTTTTTGCTGATGGCCAGCATGGTAGCTTCCGGATTTGCCGGTATGCCCACCAGGCTGAATTCCAGCAATTCCCATTTCCGATAAATGCGCCGGGCCTTTTTCAGTTCCGGCCGGCGGGCGATTTCTTCCGGCGTCGGGTTGGAAAATTCCCCGGGCAAAAAGCCAACGCTGTAGCTGTTTAATACCCCATCCTGAGCCAGGGCAAACATATCGCGGCCAAATTGTGTCTTATCGGTGCAGCGGTATTTCGCCAGTACACGATCACCACTTTTCTTCACCCATTGTGCAGCACCCAGCGGCAACGCGGTGTCATGGTTATAAAACACTGTCAGGCCGGAATAATTTTTCCGCACCAGCCCTTCGGGCAATACCACATCACCATCCCGATCCACCGCGGATGTGGAAATGCACGCCACAATTTCTCTCCGCCCGGCTTGCACTTCGATAAGTTGCCCTTCAAACGCTTTGCGCAACATGGACATAAAATTTCCCCTTGCTGGGTTGGTAAGGAATGGGACCCAAATAACTTACCCAAAATCCGGATTTCCGCCTGCCCACAAAGCCGCCGGCTACGCCGGTGGTATCGTTTCCGGCTGCACCATAAATCAGGAATTTATTTTGGCCCTGTTCCCAAGCGCGGACCTGCCGAAATATAATTTATGGCACCGCCTGATCCGTCGGTGCATTCGTAACGGCATCCGCGGCAATCGCCGCTGTGCTGCTGTATTCTTCCGGCGGCGTATCCGAAAAGCCCATGGCACGGCGAATTTCCGTTTTGCTCAACACACCGGCTCGAATCGCAATCTGGGTTTTTTCCAGTTCAAATGCCTCATCCGCCGGTACCGGATTTTCCGCTGCCAGAAAAAGGCGATCGCCATACAGCGGCGTGAGCATTTCATTGAGTTTCTGTTCCAGAATCAGCACGCGCGGCAAAATGGTTTGCCGGGCATAAAGCGTCAGGCTCGCCTGCATGTTGGCGTAGGTGGCGTCTTTGCTTAACAGTGCCTCCGGTACACCAAAGGCGTGCGCTAAACGCTTCAAGGTTTCGCGGCTGATTTCCAGCGGCCCCAAATCCGTGGGCGGATACCGCGCCGGCACAAACGTTCCCGCCTGCTGCGCCACAAGCACCCGGCCGTTGCCCTCGCCGCCGAACTTCTGATTCCATAACAGTTCCGCTCGTTCCGCCTGGGATTTGGTCAGTTGGTCTTTTGGAATAAAGGTCCCATCCACGCGGGCGCGATTGTCCATTAACGCGTTTTCATACATGGCAAATTTCGCGGCCAATTCCGCCTGCATGTACGCACTGCGCAGCGGTGCATGTCGCCCGCCATAAGGATCCTCCACCGCCGGAAAACGGAAGTCCAATACATTCTGTTTATCCAACTGAATCCACGCGCCGGTGAGGGCAGGCATATATTTATAACCCACCACCGCCAAATCATTATTCCGCAGCGGCAGCAGGCGTTGCGTGGGCAACACCTTAATACGCCGCACGGGTTCAAACGCCCCCGGCTCCAAAAGCCAATACGCCCCGCCAAATACTTCCATATATACGCCGGTCATATACCGCAACTGATACCCATTTAGCCCGTCGTTATCTTTTTCCAGCAGGTTCAACAGAGGATGATCGGTAATTTCCTGCACCTCGGCAGCGCGGGAAAGCGTGTGGGAAAAATTCGGATTGCCCTTGAGTTGTGCCAGTGTTTTGGCCGTTACAGCTTGGGTGGAAAAATCGCTGATCACTTTCTGACCGGTGCGCCGAATGGCATAGAGCCGAAACGGCACCTGCGCCACGGCGGCAGCATTCCAATTAGCGCAGGTATAAACCAGATCATTGGTAAGATATTCGAGCATAAGCTGGGCATCAGTGGGAATACAGCGGCCCGCGGTGCTGGTCAACATAGGCGAGCCGACAGAAACCCAGAAATCACCCGCCGATTTATCAATCTGTTCCATGGGGGCGTTATAGGCCTCAATGACATTGAGATAATCAATAAAAAGTTCAGGACGCCACTATGGCCAGCGAAATGTGCAATCCATAGGTGCAATCCACAAGTGTTGACAAGTCTAAAGTTCAACTTTAGAATTGCCAACATGAAATACCGGTTGCGAGAATTAGAGCCGCAGGTGCGCAAGGGAGTGCGGCACTTCCCCGCGTTGCTGCTGACCGGGCCGAGACGATCCGGCAAAACCACGTTGTTGCGCCACTTGTTTCCCGGTGCCACCTATTGCCTGCTGGAAGAAGCGGATGTAGTCGCGCGCGTGCGGGCCGATCCGCGGTCATTTCTGGAAAGCCTGAAATTGCCAGCCATTCTGGATGAAATTCAGAATGCACCCGAATTATTGACCTATATCCGCGCCCGCATTGATGCTGATCCCTCAAAAAAAGGCCAATGGCTCCTCACCGGCTCGCAGGAGGCACCGCTGATGCAGGGTGTCACGGAATCCATGGCGGGCCGCGTGGCGATTTTCTCACTGTTGCCGCTAAGTGCGGAAGAGGCACCGGATATGACGTTATTAACCGGCGGATTCCCCGAAGTCCTGGCAACGCCGGAAGTGAGGGATATCTGGTTTCGATCTTACATGCAAACCTACCTCGAACGTGATGTGCGGGCAGCCGCATCTATCCGTGATCTGGCGGTATTTCGGCGCTTCATCGGTCTGCTGGCCAGCCGCTGTGGACAAATGCTCAACAAAACTGACCTCGCGGCTCCGTTGGGCGTCAGCGTACCCACAATCACACATTGGTTAAGTATTCTCGAAATTACCGGGCAGATTCTGTTGATTCAGCCATTCTTTGAAAATTTCGGCAAGCGTCTGGTAAAAACGCCCAAGCTTTATTTCGCCGATTCCGGCCTGGCGTGCCACCTTCTGGGTGTGCGGGATCAGCAATCGCTGGAGCAATCTCCATTTCTCGGAGGATTGTTTGAAGGCCTCGTGGCGTCGGAAATTGTCAAGCACCGTCTGAATCGCGGAGAAGATCGCAGCTTATATTATTTCCGAGACCGGCAGGGTCTGGAGGTGGATTTTGTCATCGACAACGGCAATCGGCAGCTGAGTTTAATTGAAGCCAAAGCCACGCGCACGCCCATGCCCGGCGACGCACGGTCTTTATCACGTCTTGCCGATGCAATAAAAGTCTACCGCTGCTCCTCTTTCGTAGTATGCCTCGGCTCATCAAAAGCCACCGCCGCATTGCCGCTGTCCCCCGATGTTAAGGCCATCACCTGGAACAACCTGCACCCATGTTTTCATCCGGCCGCGGCTGCTTCGCACGCGGCTGCTTCGCAACTGGCATCAGACGGCGGCCTCGGTTAATCTACGCGACATCGCAGGTGCCAGTGCACCAAGCCCGGTCACAGGGGAAAGTGCGTGAAACAGGTAGTCATCGAGAACGCAATCATCAATTCGCCATGTGACGAATCATGCTATGGATGGCCGAACGTGAAATGAAATGCCAGTCGCGCACTGTGTGGAGTCTTGACCGTGAAGATTGAAAAGAACAAACCGTTTAAAAATGCCTGCGGACGCTCGCGAACCATTGGCACCGACACTCAACACATTGGGAACGAAAACCTACAGATATATAGCATAAAGAGGCTATATATTAAAAATATAGCGCATTGTTGATATATGCATAGTGCGACAGCCGCAGCTCCTCGGATTCGCGCAAGGAGCGGCAGCAAATAATCATCGGCACATCGCTAAGTCACGCCGGGGTGGTTCCCGTATCCGTAGCCGCGATTCATATTCACCCGTAACGCATAAATTGATCCGTGATCCGTGATCCATAGTCATTAAAAATATCTCTACCTTCATTTCCATATCGCCGCATCACCGCGCCTAAAGCCAGCGCATGATAAATGACATTTCACCGGCAACTCTGGTTCCGATTGATTCACTTACCCCCGATCCCGCCAATGTGCGGCGGCATCCGGATAATAATTTGGAGGCTATCAAGGCCAGCCTCAAACGCTTTGGCCAGCAGAAGCCTATTGTGGTGGATTCTGCGGATATCATCCGCGCCGGCAACGGCACCTGGGCTGCAGCCAAAGCTTTGGGTTGGCAGCGGATCTGGGTTATTAAAACCGCGCTTACCGGCGGGGATGCCATCGCTTATGCAATCGCGGATAATCGCACCGCTGAACTGGCACAGTGGGACTCGCCGGCTTTGGCGGACCAACTGGCCGCACTGGATTCGCATTTACAACTTGCCGCTGGATTTACCCCTGAGGAAATGGCGGCCCTGACCGCTGACATCGACAAAATAACCGCCGACGATGATAGTGAAATTCCTCTGCGGCAAGTTTTTGAAGTGGCTGTGGAATGCCGGGATGAAGACGATCAACGCGACATTTATAACCGCCTCACCGACGAAGGGCGAAAGTGCCGCGTGCTGACGATTTGATCCGGCCGAGGGCTGTGGCCTTATGCACCGCTCGGCCACGGCTGATATTTGGTTGCAAGCACAGCACATGTAACGCAGGCGTCCCGCCTGCCTTCGTCGCTCCTGCAATGCAGGCAAGATGCCTGCGGTATCAGGGATTCCGTCGCCTATATGCCCCATTGAGAGGCGATCGGAGCATAAACGAAGAGCTTGTCTGCATAGCTGTCCCCGTTAATTCGCCGTCAATCATCTATTCGGAGTTCCCTTTATGCGTATCGATACCACGGTTTCCTGTGCCATTACAGAAAGCTTTCGGGTGCAACAGGTCCGCGGCATGTTTGATCTGCCCGCGGCTGTGGGTTCTATCCAACGCTTTTCTGTGGATGTGCCAACACTCCAGGACCCCTGGCAAATTGGTTTAATCGTCGGCCCCAGCGGCAGCGGCAAAACCAGTATCGCCCGGCATGTTTATGGTAATGCGGCGCTGCTTAATTCTTCCCCGTGGCCCGCCAATGCGGCCATTATTGATGGCTTTGGTGATGCGGATATTCGCAGCATCACACAGATGCTTTCTGCGGTGGGCTTTAGTTCACCGCCGGCGTGGTTGCGGCCTTATCATGTTTTGAGCACTGGGGAAAAATTCCGCGTGGATCTCGCTCGGCTGCTGCTGGCACCGGATAAAACCGTTGCTGTTATGGATGAATTTACATCCGTGGTGGATCGCACGGTAGCGCAGGTGGGTTCGGCGGCGGTGGCTCGGGCCATTCGCACAGGTGCCGTGAAAAAGCGTTTTGTGGCCGTGAGTTGTCATTATGACATTGCCCGGTGGTTATGCCCGGATTGGATTGTGGATATGGCCGATCAGACTCTGGCACGGGGGTGTCTTCAGCGACCCCAATTACGCGTTGAAATCCGCCGGTGTGAACGCCAATTATGGCGAATGTTTGAACGCCATCATTATTTAAGCTCCAAGCTGCCCGGTGGTGATTATTACTGTGGCTTGCTTGCCGGCCGCCCCATTGCATTTGCTGGCATTACGCAGGTGACTGGATTTACTGGTTACAAACGCTTTTCCCGCATTGTGGTACTGCCTGATTATCAGGGCATAGGCGTAGGTGGAAAATTCCGTGATGCCGTTGAGGAAATCGCCATCCGCAAGGCAGCCTGTAAACGCCTGAGTCTGATTACTTCTCATCCCGCCATGATCCGTTCCTGCCGGGCAGGTGGAAAATGGAAATTAAAGGCTGTCACCTATTCGGATTCCAAGGCCGGCCTGAAACAACGCAGTTGCGGCACCGGCACCGCCGCTGCCCACGCGCGGCGGATTTGTTCATTCCAATACGTCAGCAGGAAGGATCACGACTCAGAGGCCAGAACTGTATGTTAGCCGGCACATTCAATGTGCCGTCGCCGCGTCGCCATTTATTTTGCCCATCGTTAACAGTGGACTGTAAGATGTCAAAAAAATCGCAAAAAGCAGATCCGCCGACCAGCGCTCCTGTGCCGGACAGTGCGTCGCCCAAGGCGGTAGCACGCACGTTGCGGGGCGAGGAGTTTTTGCACGATGCAGACGCAGCCGAACAAATCGCCTCTTTGGCTCATACCGGCGCTACCGATGGAGAAATTGCCGATCATCTGGAATTACCGGTTTCTGCCGTGCGTGGCAAATTTGGCAAACAGTTAAAACGCGGTCGAGCCTCCATGCATATTGGCCTGCGAAAAAAGCAGATTCACCTGGCGATTGGCGAAGAAGGAGATGTCCGTCTGCTGCAATTTCTCGGCAAGCATTATCTGGGCCAGTCGGATGCAACCGGTGAAGCCGGAAACGCCGAGCCGGTAAAAACCTATCAGAATGTACGCATTGAGGACGTATGAGTAGCCGCAAAAATTCCCGCCGGGAATCTGTTTTCCGGGACCCCTCAATATGACAATGTGAAATGCCCCGCCGTACCCTTGAAAATAAATACGTCGTCAATAAGAGGGTCATTGTGTGTCATACTTAGGCTTGGCATGGTCCAATGTCACGACTAAAACTGGGTACCCGCTCACGACTATACTCATTAGCCAATACGCCAACGGCCCACCGCGTTGAAATTTACGTTTTGGGAGAGTCTCGCATTGTGGTGCAGGCTTCCCAGCCCGCCCGGATCTCCGTGAACGGTTACCTATCATGGTGCCGGTTTGAGAACCAACGCATTAAGTCCGAACATGTATCCCGCCGATTTTGGATTTTTTCCCGTCATTTCAATCCGCAACGGGTTTCGGCCGGCGTGTAGATGAATTCTACCCAGTGTGATTGGACCGCTTGGCTGCACGTGCCCGGCGTAACAATCAATCTTTGGGCCGATTTTGTGGCCATGTGATGTGATCTGGAAAATGCCGTAGTCTGGTGCCTTGGTGAAATATCCCAGCAGCAGATAGTTGCCTGTTTTTGGCGCAGGTAGTTGGAGCAAAAGGCGGGATCCCACTGACTGCCCATGCCACCATAACTGTGTGCCTTTGCTCCACGACCCCGTGAATCCGGCCATTTTCTGCACGATCACGGTGCCGGTGCCGGCTTTGGCATCAGGTACCAGATGCTGGCCGGTAATGGCGTTTGCAATGCTAAATCTAAATCTTCCCGGCGGCGGGAGGAGAGCAGCGGCTGACGGAAGTTCCGGATAAATCGGATGCGGCTGAGTCTGATACCAGTAGGCCACCGAGGCGTAATCCGCTTTGACGTTGTCGTCCGGCCCGACCTGAATGGTAAAACGAATCGACTTTTTGAAAGGAATTGGATCCGCAATGTACCACCGATAGGCGCTGATATATCCCGGTTGTTTGATCAGACAGCCATGATACGGGGCAGAATAGGTACCGCTGTCAAAATACCATCCGCTGTCAAAATAGTCCTCGGTTCCCGTGTCTTCAATCGCCGGCATGATCTGGCCCGGCTTTGGCGCGCCGATCCCCTGATAATAATTATGTTTTCCATGGCCATCGTCAATGTAGACCATGGCATTACCTTCGAGAAACTCAAAGGTATTGGGCTGCTTATGCAGAATGTGCATAAACAGCGCCGTGCCGACATATTGTCCCCGGCCAGTGGTTTTGAGGATGACATAGTTTTGGCCGGCCGGAACTGGTTTTTCGTTGCGCCAAAGCGCATGAAACTCTAACATTTTCTTACTGACGTGGGGGTAGGCATCAAAGCCGATATTCCAGTAAAAGCCGTTCACCGCTTTTCGACTTTCATTGGTGATCGTCCAGTAGGCGGATTTATGGAACGGCATGGGCCACCAGCAGTTATAACCACCACTGGTTTCCTCCAGAGGTGCTGATTGATAGTTTACTTTTTGTCCGAAGCCTACTGCGAAAAACGCCCCCAGGGGAACACGCACGCTGGGATGTTTTTCTCCGTCCCAATACATGCGTAGAATCAACTGGCACCGCGCCGTGGTATTGCCGGGAAATGTACACCAGAAGTGCCGAATAATTCCACTTCCGTGGTACTTCAGCAGCACCAGGGTCTTGCCGGGCGCGATGCTCCGGTAATCCGCATTCCTCCCGGTGCGATCCCAACTTCCCGCGTGCATGGCGGTGCCGCTACGCTCCCGCGGTAATGAGCCTAGCGAGCTACGCGCCCCCATTGTGCCACCCACTGCCTGTCCGCTGGCCACGGACGCTAAAAGAAGCACCCCTGCAACCGTGGATAATGTCTTTAAGGATGAACGCCGCACCAATGCAGGATACGAATGCAAGGATGGTCCTACACGATCCTGATAATTCTTCACGTTCAACTCCATAAAAAAGTCCAAACCGCCGGTATAACCGTTCACGGATTTCGACGGGCCAAGATCGCCAGTCAAACCAGAGGTAAAGGTAACCGTTCACGGCCCCGATGGGAACAGGGCCGGCGCTGGCGGCCCGGCGGAGGGGTCGCCGACGGTTTGGTGCAGGAATTCAAAGATACTGCGGTGTTGCTGGCCGGCAGGTGGCAATGGCCGACCCGTGAATGGCTGAAAAAATTTCACATTTTCCGCGGCGATTATTTGGTTTGCCAGAAATAGCTTTGCAATCCCGAAATGCCCGCATCTTTCCTGTGAGTAATGGCCGGTAGAAAAGATACGTGCTGCGCTTATCTCCGGCACTCGATTCCTATAACGCCTGCCGGAACTTAGCCTGCTTTCGCGGCCCGCGAAGGCGGCGGCCCCTAAAACATTGAACCGCGAAAAAGCAAACTCACTTGGCCTTCAAGGAAGAAGGATATCTACGCCTGCCGGAATATCTCAGCCAGCCGAATTAAATCGGTGAAGTGGAAAATATCGCGGCGGTAAAAACCTATCAGAATGTGCGCATTGAGGACATATGAGCAAACGCAGGCGTGTGGCGAAAAACAGCGACGGGGGAATTGAGGCCCAGGCGTATGAGCCGGTGGGCGCGGCGGAGGAATTGTTTTACACGCACGAGCGGGAAGTGCTGCTGGCCGGGCCGGCAGGTACGGGGAAAACCCGTGCCGCGTTGGAAAAAATGTTTCTCTGTATGCAAAAATACAGCTCCATGCGTTGTCTTCTGGCTCGGAAAACGCGTGTGAGCCTCACGCAATCCGCTCTGGTTACATTGGAGGAAAAAGTATTGCCTGCGGGGCATTCCATTAGTCGTGGCGCTACGCGGGGCCGCCGCACGGGGTATGTGCTGGAAAACGGCTCGGAACTTGTACTGGGTGGGCTGGATAACGCGGATCGGGTCATGTCCAGTGAATACGATATGATTCTGGCATGTGAAGCCACGGAATTAACACTTTCAGATTGGGAAAAACTTCTCACCCGTCTGCGCCACGGCATTATGCCGTACCACCAGGCGGTGGCGGAATGCAACCCGTCGCATCCGGGGCATTGGCTTAATGTGCGGGCCAACGCGGGCCTCATGCGCCGTTTGGTCAGTCGGCATGAAGACAATCCGATTTTCTTTGATCGCCAAACCGGGTTGTACACACTGGCCGGCCAGACCTACCGCGCTACGCTCGAGCGGCTTTCCGGGGTGCGCCGGAAGCGCCTGCTGGACGGGCTTTGGGCGGCCCCCGAAGGCCTGGTATATGAGACGTTTGCGGATCATATTATTTCCGGCTCCGGCGCGGATGAGAAAGAATTTGATAACGCCCCGCTGGCTTGTGCAGGTCTGGACTGGGGTTGGCGCGATCCTACCGCCGTAGTGGTGGGGGTGCTGCGCCCGGATCAGCGGCTATATGTCGTGGAGGAATTTTACGCTCGGCGGTTGCCGCTGGATGAACTTGCGGAAAAAATTGCCGCACTACTGAAACGGTGGAACGTGGAACGCTGCTTTGCCGACCGCTCACGCCCGGATTTAATTGACCACGTGCGCCGCCATGATGCGCCCTGCGAAATGGCCCCTCTGGCTTCTATTGCCGCCGGCATTTCCGTGGTGGAATCGCGGCTTATGGCGGATAAGCTTAAAATATATTCATCCTGTCACCATTTAATTCAGGAAGCCTCGGAATATCAGTATGCCGCAGATGAAAGTCAAAAAGCTGGTGCCGCCGTACAACCCGGCAGCGATCATGCCATGGATGCACTAAGGTACATGCTCACAGGTATGGAAATCATGATGCCATCGGATCCTGCCGGCAATTCGCAAGACCCGAATCTGCCGCCCGATGCAGCACCATCGCGCGATGCGCATGGGCGGACATTTGTGGATGTGTGGGGCCGGTGACCGCAGAGGTTGCGGGTTACAGGGAACGGGTTACATTTGGGAGCTAGAAGGCTTTGGAATCACTATCAAACAGCATGCGCGATCCTGGTGCGGATCTCCTTTAAGTAAGCGGTCACGTCGGCCATATCCGCACGATCGGCCCACATACCAAACGAACGATGATCTTTTACACTGCCCGAAGCCTTGGATGTTTTTTTTGCGATAGGACGCATAATCGCCTTCGGCCTGCCGCGATAATAAACGGTAACGACCTCATTACGGTTCAGGGCATCAATGATGTCACCGGAACGTTTTCGCAAGTCGACAAATGTTGCTTTCATGGCCGAGCCTCTTAGACATAACACTTCAAGTATACACATGGCGGACCGTTATGACAGGCCGGCGAACCTTGGTTTGCCGCACTCCACAAAGCCGCCGGCTCTGCCGTTGGTGCGGCGTGCGAGGGCAGCGCGGCCCGGGAAATTATGCTGGTACAGTGCCTGCCAATGGAATTTTCATGGCAAAAAATCGAAGGGGTTTTTTATGGGGCTTTCGAGTTTGGCCAAGAGTTTTTCGCCCATGGCTAGAAGTTTTTGCAGTGTGCCACCCTGCCTTGCCCCTGCGGCGGTACTGTCCGCTGCTGATGCTGCACCCGTGCCGGCCAACGCCCAGGGATCTACGATCGGGGCGTCGGTTGTGGCGGTGGAGCTGCGTTGGTGTTCCCGGCTGCTGCGGAGCAATTCTTCCGCATGGCGTTGCAGCAGTTCCAGAATGTCTGCCGGCAACGCGGATTGCGCGCGTGAATCATGCGTGCCTGTATCATGGCCAGGCAGCATGTGCTCCGGGGCGGTGTTAAATGGATGGGGCGATTCTTTGTGATGCGTCATGATTGAATCCAAGTTTTGCTGTAGGGGCCGACGGATGAAACTTCTGCGGTAAAAATACTGATCTGTCCCACCCGCAAACGCAGGCGCAGGCGGGTGATATTAAATGTGCCGGTGATTATGCAGCCGGTGGCGGCAGTAAAAATTATCGGCACATCGGCGTGATAAGCCGCCATGCCGGGATCGCTTTGCGTCAGCCAACCCACCACCACACCATGCAATCGCTGGCCAGTAAGAATTCCCGAACCAAAACCTGCATCGGCAAAGGCTTCGGAATCTTTTTCACGAAACTCTTCATCAAGCCGCGCATCATAAATGTTGGCAGTAACGCCCGGCGGAAGTGTTACCGCAGCGGACAGGCCGGAAAGGGGCAAGGACGTTGGCATGGGTAAAATCTCCAAATAATCTCAGACAGGCTTCTGGTAAACATTGCTTTATGCCGCGTTAAACACCTGGCATTCCAGGTGCACATTGGCGGTGTAAAGGGCATAAAGCAGGGAATTAAAGCCCGGCATGGCAGCTTGAATATCCGCCGTGCGGGTGCAGATTAACAGGCTCCCGGTGGATAAATTCAGCGTTGCCTGATCCAGCAAATCGCCAACACGTTCCGCTCCGGTAAGCGCTATGTTTATATCCGCCGCGATAATCTGAAGTTGCACAGGCACAATGGTGATGCGGTCGCCCGAAAAATCATGGCTCACGCGCCCTGCACCAAGCCGCAAAACCACCAGGGGCATAGCCGCCGATGGCGGCGCTTCGGTTAAGTAAACCGTGGCCGCAGTGCCGAAAATGGCCGCCAGCGGCGCATCGCCGGTAATTTTACTGATCAATGCCTGCAGCAACGCCTGCATAAAATTCGCTCAACTTTCTGTAATGGCATCCTGCGGGTCGAGTTGATCGGTGTAAATGGCCCACGCCTGATCGCGATCGCCTAAATTAATGACATACAGCACCCGGTAAAACAATACGCCGTCAAAAAGTCGATCGCCAAATTGCGCAGCGGTATTCTGCGGCGTGATAATCACATGCGTAATATTCATGGTGCGGCGTGCCGCGACCTTCCATTGGTGCGCGTGAAAAGTCAGAATGCTGGCGGAAACAGCGGTCAACACCGTTTGCCAGGACCGGAGAATTTCGCCGCTTGGCCCCGGTGTTGTTACCGCGCGCTGCAGCGTAAGCGTTCGGCGGGTTAATAATTGCAACGTCATACCACAGTGTCTCGATAGCGATCTAAAATATTGGTTATTTCGGGGGTGAAAATCAGATCACCGGCCCGCACCAGATATTCATATCCGATGGTTTTTCCCTGCGATTCACGTTGTTTGGTTAAGTCCGGCTGATTGAATATATTCCCTATGGCCAGTGCACTGGCAAAGGCGATATCTTCCGGAATTTGCACACCGCAGATCGCCGCACCGACGGCGTGCGGCTGGGCAAACAGTGCCGTAAATGTGTTGCCTGTCACCGCGCTGACTGTCACCGTTTCCTGTACCGCTGTGCCAGGATCAATGACCAGCGTTGCTCCCGCCTCTATGGCCCACGGTTGATTGATATTAGCACCGACCATCGCAGCCGGTGTTACGATCTGCTCTCCGGGCAGCACTGATACTGTGCTGGTCGTGGTAAAGCCGAAGCCAGCAATATAATTAACTTCCACCGCATCGAGGCAGCGGAATCCGAGCCTCCACGGAAACGGCACCGCCAACGATTGCGCCGCCTGCGGCTTAAAGGAGATGCGGCCAATTTCGGGCCGCAGATCAAATTGATCCGATGTGCAAACCAGTGGATACAGGCCGGTGGGATACAAGGTGACGGAATTAAGCAGAAGAACGGGCGTTTGCCGCAACATTAAATATGGCCGGTTGGGAGAATCATAAAGTTCGGTATAGGCGGCGGGGGTAAAATTGCGGCGGCAATATCGCTGAACAGCATCACTGACGGCTGAAATAACCGCCGCCAGGGTGGCAGCATTTACATTGGCGGTTCCGGGCACAATCGTGGAACAATATGCAGCAGTAATCAAATCAGCCAT
>JAEHJW020000399.1_pt1 | contig 15451 bp, 25 predicted proteins | sample 9271431 | NCBI WGS metagenome assembly JAEHJW02
GTGCAAGGAATTGGAACGCCTACAGCCCCTACAGACGAGAGAGTGTGGAGCTATATGGACTGCGTAGCTGTCCCCGGCTGGTGGCCTGTGGCGAATAGCCCCAACAATCCGGCAAAGCGCCACCTCCCTCATAGCACACTCGATATGGTTGTGGCACATAACATAGGCACACCACAAGAGTGTGAAATAAGGCTAAAGCCTACAGGGGACATAGACATTACAACACCAACAACAGTGAATGTTAAGGCTCCCGCTGTCTCTGTTACATCGGACACTATCACCGTCAACACAACTCCTGCCGCCGGTACGTTGCTCCTGAATGGCGTTGATTGGAGTACACATACGCACACTGTCACAGCGGTAGGAAGCCCAACAGGCGTCCCAATTTAAGGAGGCAATCGTGGACATTCTTTTAGACCAAACAACAGGGGACGCTGTTTTCTATAACGGCGCAGCCAGTGGGGCGGTTGTGTCCGACTTTAATGATGTTGTTGTGCAGAGAATCTACATAAGACTTGCATCCTTCCAGGGAGAATGGTGGGTGGATACCACCTATGGCGTCCCCTATTTACAACAGATATATACCAAAGTAAAGAACAAAACGAATGTGGATATTATAATTCAAGAGCAGATTTTGTCAGTAGAAGGTGTGCAGACCATTCTCTCCTTCACAAGCACCATAGACAATGCGGCAAGACGCTATTCGTGTTCTTTTAATGTTCTCACGACACAAAACACAGCAACTGGAGTAATCACATTATGACCACTTTTGGTATGAGTCCTACTGGCTTTACTCCAAAACAGTTGCCAGATGTTATTAGTACGCTGCAAGCAAATGCACAAACAGTCTTTGGAGACTTGGTGCAACTGGGGGACACTGTTGACACGTCCTCGGATAGCCTTCTCGGGCGCCTAATCGCCCTTGTCTCGCCTAGTATTGCAGACTTGTGGAGCGTAGCGCAGAGCGTGAACGACAGTTTCAACCCTTATGCAGCTACAGGGATAGCAGAGGACAATTTGTTCACCATTGCAGGCGTCACACGAAAGCCCGCTATTGCGTCTACTGTTGATGTCCTTCTCGGAGGGATTCCGGGGACGCTTATTCCGGCTGGTAGCTTGGTTCACGCCACGGTGACATCACAGGACTACGCCACGCCAGCGGATATTACGCTAAGTCCTGCCTTGGCAGAACAAGTGTCCGTCTATCTCCTTGGGGCACCTGTGACAGGGCATGTTTATACAATTTCCTTCTATCCCAATCCGACATCGTCGGGTGTCCCTGTCACTCTGGCTAATATCACATATACAGCCTTGTCAACAGACACGGCTTTTAATGTTGTAACAGGGCTTGCCGCGAATTGTAATTCGCTCTACTCGTCGCAGTTTAGAGCTACAGTAGGAACAGCGCAGCAAGGTGGCAACTCTGTCAATACTCTTAGTATTGAGAGCAGCAACTACTCCACTACCTATACATTTACCGCCGACAGCACAATGGCTTTCCTTTCTTGTCAGACACCTGTCACGGTACAATGTGTGGCCACTGGTCCCTATAGTGATCCTATAGGAAGTTTGACACAGATCAAGACGCCTGTGTACGGCTGGAGCAGCGTCAATAATGTCTTTGCTGGCGTGGTTGGGCAAGCCTTAGAGGATGACGTTACGTATCGAAATAGATTCTTATCGTCTGCTTCAGGGTCGTCTAGCAATATGATTGACAGCCTGACAGCGGCGCTTCTGGCGATTCCAAATGTCAGCTCAGCGAAGGTCTATGAAAACACAGCAGATACACCAAGCGTATCTCCCGCAATGCCTCCGCACAGTATGTATGCTATTGTGACAGGAGGGGCGAGCAGCGCGATTGCCCAAGCCATATGGGACAACCATCCGGCAGGGATAGCCACCGTTGGAAGTCTCACTGGGACTGCCTACGACCTTGCAGGCAATCCCCACACTATGTACTATGATACGCCGGTGGCTGTCCCCATTTATATCTCGCTCAATATCACGCTCCTTCCTGGGTTTCCGACCACAGGGAATGCTGACATTGAGGCTGCACTTGTAGCATGGGGCACAGCAAATCTCACTGTTGGAACAGTTGTCCAATACTCAAGGCTTTTTACGCCTATCAACAGTGTCCCTGGCTTCTATGTGAATAGCCTTACGATTGGGACAACAGCGTCCCCAACAGGGACAGTTAATATCCCTATTGCTTATAATCAAATGGGTGTTATAAGTACAGCCAACATCACCATTATTTCGTAAGGAATGAAAATGGCCATTAACCCTTATGTTTTGAAAGACTACTATGCAGAGGCAGTGAGCCGTTATCCAAACTTACAGGTGGACAAGTCTGTCTTTGATAGGTATGTAAAGTTGCTCTTGAGTGGGCTTACACCGATTGCAGGCGTAACATCGGGTGATACAGTAAACGACGTTCTTGCAAATCTCATGCAAATTCGTTCAATAGATACTGCTGTTGGGTATGCCCTTGATAACATCGGGGCGATTGTAGGGGAGCCAAGAGGGACACTTCCTACGAGTGTTGTCAATGGGACATACTTTGTCTTTGCTGGAACACTCTCGGGTGGTGGCTTTAGTGACGGCAGTAGTTCTCTTCCCCCTACGGGCGGTATCTTTGCCGACCAAGGCGCTTTGGGGATGCTCTACCAGACATGGAGTGATGCCACCTACCGGATCTTTCTGAAAGCCAAGGTTCTCCGAAATTCGGCACACGGAACACCACAAGACATTCTTAACTCTTTGGCTATCCTGTTGGGCAACTCTAACGCTTTGCTAATGGAGGGGCCAGATCCTGCAACAATTACTCTCGCTTTCTCGCAACCCAATAGCCCTGTTGCACAATATCTGATCACAGGGCTTGACGCTGAGCACCCAATTCTCCCAATACCGTTAGGTGTGGGCGTTAACTACATCACTTTCAAGATGCCTGTCTTTGCTTTTTATGGTGTGACTGGAGCCGCAGGCTTTGGTGAGTTTGTCGCAAATACGGCAGGATATGGGATAGCTTATGGTGTTGCCTACGGAACAGGGGCCAGTGGTGGCCTTGTTCCCGGAGTTGGCGGCTACTTCTCTCAATTTGTTAATTAAAGGTAAAAGCATGACAAGCGTAGTTGAGCCGTTCAGCTCCATTCTGAACTATGGATGGGCCTACGGGGAAAATGGCTGGAACACCGGCATGGACTCCAACATGGTGAATTTAGGGTTAATGCAACATATCTCTGTTGTCTCTGATACACTAACAGCGCCGCCCACTCTTGTCAATGGACAAAGGTTTATTGTAGGCGCTGGCGCTACAGGGGCTTGGCTAGGACAAGACCACAACCTTGCAGGCGCTGTTGGGGGTGTCTGGACATTCCTCCCTCCACAAGAGGGGTGGAGATATAAGGTAACAGGGACTAATGGTCTCTGGAAGGTGTATGTGGGCGGCGCTTGGGTGCAAGCTCCAGAGCAAGGGGCTGTTCAGTGGCAGCAAAGTGGGACTAATGTTGGGACTGCCGGTGGTGTTTCTACAGTCAACCTAACAGGATCTGGTGTAAGCACCAGTCTCACAGGCTCTGACCTCACAGTCACAATTACAGGGGGAGGCGGTGGCAGTATTACATCTTATAACACAGCCCAAGTGTTTGCTGTCCCCGGAACATATGCCACACTGACAGCGGCGATTACTGCTTTCGAGGATGCTGTGTGGCTGAACGGAGCTACTTGCCAAATTCAGATTGCACAAGGCACAACACTGTCAGAACAAATAACGTTGACACATGGGGACTACTCCGCTTTGTCTATTGTTGCCCTTGGGACGGGGATCACTGTCAACAACAGTGCTTTTACATCAAACACACCCTATGGTGCTGCATTCTTGGGGTTTTTGGGTATTAGTTCCCCAAATGTGGTGGGCACAATTAACCTAACAGCCCCTACCAGCGCATTGACTGTTATATGCTCCGGCGGCCTAGCAAACATCAACCCTATCACAGGGACAACGGGTTTGACAACGAATGCTCCAGTGACCTTCATTTGCAATGGATCTATCTCTTATGTGGTAGCTGGCAGCGGGTCAGGCCTTATGAAGGTGATCGCCTCATCTTGCACACTGCCGTCTGCAAGCCTCAGTGGGGCTACCACGCGGATGTGTACGCTTTTATCTCCTAGCATGATCAACAATCACTACTCGTATGCGGATACGATTGTTGCGGGCACGACTGCGGGCACATCAGCACTTACATCCGGCGGCGCGTATCTGTCGAGTGTGAATTTTAATCTTGCAGCATCAACAGGCACACCGGCGATTAATTGTACAGGGGGCACAACGAATATCGTGAGTCTTGGCACTATCACAATGCCAACAACGGCACAGACATTTGAGTTTCTGAACATGAGTGGCGGCACATGTATTGTCGGCAACGCCTCCCCAACATGGACTGGCGTTGCCAGCACAGGAAAGCGATACAACTTAGGCCCATTGTCGGGGTCTCTTGTCCAGAGCAATGACCTAGCATCACTCTCAACATGGTTTACTGGAGGAGATAGCCAAACTATCAATACTATTTCTGCTAACGGCCTAATCTTGGGAGCATAAGGGGAGCAACATGACAAACGCAGTAAAGCCAGATACAACCTATGCTTGGGCACAAAGCGGGGCAATCCTTCCTCCAATCTATACTAAAATCCAAGAAGGGTGGATTGATGAATACCCGTCTTTTCAATACTTTAACTGGATCGACAACAGGCAGGATCTCTACCTACAGCACATAAACCAGCAAGGGATACCTCAGTGGGATGTCAACACTTCATATGTCCCTTCCGGCAGTTTCACCAATAGAAATGGTGTTATTTACCAGTGTGTTGCTCCTACAGTGGGACAAGATCCTGCAACAGACGTAGCAAATACATATTGGACACTAGCCTTTCAGAGCGCCAATGGCCAAGTAGTGAGGGAATTAGGGTCTACAACCGCCCCTACATATTCCTTCAATGGCTATACAGGCACCGGCACTTATGCTACAGCCACCACTCTTGGCTTGGCTGTTAATGGCACAACAGCGGTTACAGTGACAAGCGGCGGCATCAGTGTTAATACACTAACAGCCAATAGTGCCACCATTTCTTCGCTGACTGTAAACAGCGCCTTTACCGCCAATGGCTCTGTCACAGGAACGGGGTTCTACTTTGCAGGGACTGGTGGCACAGGGTTCTCCCTTGGGTATGGTGTTATCAATTTTGAAGGTGGCGGAGTGCAAACCGGCTGGATTGGCGTAGACGGGACGTATCATGCCAACGGCGGTGTGAGCGCGGTTGGCGCTCTTAGTGGGAGTGCTCTTACAGTAACGGGGGCTGCTACTAGCGGCAGCGTTGCAACAGGGCCACTCTCGGCCACTGGTGGCACTTTCTCGGGGGCCGTGACGGGGCCATCCCTCTTGAACGGAATGGCTCTTAATGTCCTCTCTGTGCCATCTCCGCGCAACTTTGGCGGGACTTATACCAACAATGCCTTGCGCCCAATGTTTGTTTCTGTAGTCTATCAGGCAGGGGGATCTCCTGCAACAGTGGTAGCTTATGTCAATGGACACCAAGTAGCCGGATTCTCTACGCCTGCGCTCTACGCTAATACCGTATTCTTCGTTGTACCTGTTGGGGCCACATACACCATCACAGAGGTAAGTTCTCCAACCATCACAGCATGGAATGAGTGGGTATAACAGGAGAATTTATGAACATATTACAAGCCATAAAAGCGGTAGCACCTTTGTGTAGAGAGCCTGACGCTTGGGCCTTGGCTCTCTCCCCTTTGTTTGAAAAGAACAGTATGACATCTCCTAGAGAGATTGCATACTTCCTTGGAGAATTTGCATATGAGTCAGACCAATTCTGTCGCCTCAGTGAAAACCTTAACTATACCAGCCCTAACAGGCTCGTTAGCATCTTCCCAAGTCATTTCAAGGATGTTGAGGAAGCCAAACAATACGCCGGACAACCAGAGAAAATTGCTAATCGAGTGTATGCGAATCGAATGGGCAATGGTGAAGAGGCGTCTGGAGATGGCTGGAAATTCAGAGGGAGGGGTCTCCCCCAACTGACAGGAAGGGACAACTATACAGAGGCATCTAAGGACTTAGGCATAGATATTGTTGCCAACCCCGATTTCCTCTTGTCTATTGCAGGCGCTGCGCTTATAGGTGTCTGGTTTTGGAAGAAGCACAACCTCAGTCAGTGGGCCTTGGCGCACAATCCCCAAAAGGTGACAGAGATAATCACAGGCTGCGAGATTGGGTATGAAGCCCGTTTGTCTCTTATTGAGAAAGCCCTAGCAGTCCTTGGATAAGGGCATAGGCATTGAACACTTAGCGAGGAACAAATGGATACACAAAAGATATTGACATGGGCAAAAGGTTTCTTTGAGGAGCCTAATGGTACGGTGAGTAGCAAGAGACTCATTAACATATTGGCTAGCTTCGTCACATTGTCTGTTGTCTTGGCGGCATCAGGTGTTTTTCTTGGGATTGTATATACAGAGAGAAACTCAACACAGGCAGTTTCGCTCTTGGGGCAACTCTCTGACCTTATCAAGTGGCTGAGTGGTTTTGCTGTCGGTGGTGGAACGATGGGCTACACTATGGGCCTGAAACAGGAGGCGTCTAAGAATGACTCTACTCAGTGATGTTATCAAGGCATCCCCGATAGGTGGTTATATCGCGTCTATAAGGCTTGTAGGCGAGGGACTACTCCTTGTGGCTACCCTAGCACTAGGAATGGCTCTACACCATGCCTATGAGGCCGAGGGAAGCCTTAAAGCGTCTGTAGCCCAAGAGTATGCCACTGTCTCTGCCTATCAGAAGCAGGCAGAACAGCAAAGAGCAAGTTGTGCAGCAACAGATGCCATCTTAAACAAAACAGACATGACAAAGGACACTATTAGCCATGAGACAGACAACAGCTTACGAGAAGTGGCGCAAATTGCCGCTGAGTTTGAGGGACATACTCCAAAACAACATCCGGCAATCTCCGGCGCTTCGCCAAGTGGACAAGGTACAAATCCCACGGATGCTCGGCCTGACAGTGCTGCTAGGGATGCTGCTTTGCTCGGCGTGCTCAACACAGCCTATTGCCAAGCCAGTCACTACGGTGATAATGCCACCTGCGTCCCTCCTCGATGATTGCAAGGTAGTGGCCCCTTACGGTGCAGATCAGATGAGTGTTATCAAAACTCTTATTGAGAATTATGAGAGCCTTGGTAACTGTAATGCAGACAAGAGAGGCTTGCGAGAATGGGTGCAAGCACAGCAGGCGATATACAAACAGGGAAAATAAGATGCTGCCGATTGAGGTACAAGAGATTTTGTCTTTTATTGCGTTAGGAATTTTGCCTGTTGTTGGCTTTCTGTGGACAGAGATTCGGGATGTTAGAAACCGAGCGTCTGTTGTGGAAAGACAGATGGTGACGCAAGAAGAACTAAGAAATGTGGAACATCGTATCACAACCAACTTAAAGGGCTTGTTACAAGCCGTAGACGATAAATTGCAGTTCCTTATCAGTATGGAAGGAATGCGTAGAAAAGGGGATGAGTAATGGCTCTTAATAACACAGTAGCAGATATGGTATTAACTGGAGCATGGGCAGATGCCTATGCAGCAACAGGAATTACCGTAGGAACAGCAGTAACAATCAATAACAAAACATCCAACGATATTTTTGTAGCTTTGGCCACAAGCGCCCCATCTGGCCCAACAGCGGGATACCAAGTGGCATCAAAGGGATATTTGTCAATAGGCGCTGGCGCTGCTGGCCTTTGGGTCAATGGGAATGGGAACATTCTTGTCCAAGACTAATAGGAGACACTCATGACTACAGTGACAAAGCCTGAGATGACAACAGCGTGGGGGACTACAGGCTCTATCAGCACCCCTACGACTGCCAAGCAGTCACAGGGATGGGTAAGCGAGATTCCGCCTCTTGAGTATTTCAACTGGCTTGATAACAGGCAAGACACTTATTTGCAGCATATTGACCAAGGAGGTGTCCCAGAATGGGACGCTACCGTAAGCTATGTTGCAAATTATAGTTATACGAAGCGTAATGGTGTTGTCTATGGGTGCATCGTTAGCAATACAGGAAGTGATCCCTCCACCACCCCTTCGGATTGGGTGGCAATGCCATCTCCGACAACCGCAGGACACCTTGTTACAGCCAGAAACACTCTTGACGATGGAAGCGGAAACACCACAGTAGCTTCTCTAACTTCCACAAACGGCGTAACACTAGGGTCATCGACCGATAGTGTTTATCTTTATGATGGCGGCAGCAATTCTTTTGCTGTCAGAGTGGGGCCACCAACAGCTTTTCAGTTCTTTACGGTTCGTGGCTCTGATGGTACTGTTTTGGTAGATGGCAGCGGTTTGCCCGTTCTCCCTGCCACGGCATCTAATCACGCAGTTCAGCTAGGGCAGCTTCAAAATCATGGACGTGCGTGGACACTAATGCTCTGGACGGGTGTCTCACAATGGACGGCAACAGGCCCGCTTACAAACCAGCAAATGAGCTTAAATGTACTGTCAGCGCCATCAGAGCTTGGGATAACAAAGATAAGGCTACAGCTTTCAATTGCTGTTAATACGGCAGTAGCTGGCGGCACTGTAACATGGTCTTTAGCAGGCTTCCCTGAAGTGTCTGGTAGTATATCCACAGCAACAGCAGGGTGGCAGAATGTTGATACAGGGCCAGTCACGCTGACAAGCCCCCTGACAAATGTCATAGGACACGTCACTATGACAACAAGCGTAGCAACATCCGTATCAAACGGGGACGGCCAGTTGATGCTCTATTAGTAATACCATAAAAGCACAAGAGATAGTTGATATGAGCTTAATACTCTCGGTTTCTTTATTCTTGGGTGCGTTGTTTATCGCTCTAGGAATACTTCAGAAACTAAACATTAGCCCAAAATTTATTTTCCCTATTGTCTGCATCACACTCGGCTTCAAGGAGAACGGCAAGTGGAAACTCGGCTGGATCAAGTGGGGGCATAGCGCAGACCAATCCTTATTTTATAATGGGATTTTCTGTTTGCGCCTGATGGCCCCTTTTTGTGTTGGTGTAGGTATCCGGTGGGCGGGGAGCGATCCTGCGGCCCGCGAGTTTTTGCATGTCGTTGCAGGCTGGAAGCTCAATGGAGAACTGACGCTTGAGTTTAGAGTGCAGTCAGATATGGCAAGTAGTGCAGGAGCTACAGCCCCTAATGTCGGACAGGCGTGGGGATGGGACGCAGGCACAAAATGAAAGAGGCTATGCCCAAAGGAACAAGCATAGCTTCATACAATGCCTATTTAGATAGGAAGCGGCGCTTCCACTAGAAGAAATAACAACAATAAGAAGTAGGTTCCTCGCACTGCCCCACCTAATGGTGGGGCTTTTTATTGTGCGAAGGACTCTAAGGGTACACAGGGATACACACTTCAACTGCCAAAGTGAAAGCGCCAAGTGGCGATGAGATCCCCTCAGATGCTCCAAGCAATCTGCCTTGTTTGTCAAAACTCAGACAGATAGGCTTTACAAGCACCCTTTGTGTACCCAAACCCTCCGGCGCCTTCCGGTACTCAAGAAGAGGGCTAAACAGAGGGAATTCGTCGTTTTCCTGAAGGAATATTGCAGACTCTAAAGGACACCACTCGGCGCCCTCCTCGGGATCACGAAACTCTACCGAACCCCCGTCTGCCCATGCTTTGATGACATCTGCGTGACAGTGTGGTACTTCAAATCTTTGGGGATGGCGCCCAAGGCGGTACTCTTTCCCAAGCAGGAACTTTGGGGATTCCTCGGTGTGCCACAGCCCCTCTTCAAACACTTGGACAGAAACACCTTCTGCCCAAGCCTTGATAATCTCTGCATGTTTATGGGCGCCTTTCATTTGTCTCTCCTACACGATGGCTTCAGTAATCCAGTTGAGAATGCGCGAGAGCAAACTAGGTTTGACCTGCGGTAAGGCCACATTATAATCAATCAACCACGCATAAGTCAAGCATGAATGATTGCCAATAAGACCAGGAGGCTCTGGGGCAAGAACAGTGTACAAAGGGTGTTCTGGCCGTGTAAGTGTCTTGACATATCTTGTGACTTGTGTATAGGGGGACGGAGGGAGCGAAGGAACTACATCACTGGTGTTGATGTATATTCTGCTCTGAGGGCGAAGGCACAGCGTAGCGTAAGCCTCCCATTGAGCAGTCCCCACAGCAGGACTCCCAAAGGTCACAAGAGTGGCATACGCCTTGTACGCAAGGAGCGTGGCCAAAGCCCCTCCTAGACTATGACCTGTGTAGAGCGTATCCCTAGACACGAAAGAAGGGGATGCTGGCGTACACACAAGAGTCTGTGCCAAGCTCCAAAACCCTTCCTCTACGTCGAGACCGCCTCCAAGGCTCTTCTCCTCTGTGTTAATGTCCTCTGACCACTCAAGAAGGCTCTCGGTTCCTCTTAGGGCCACCACTTTCTGCCTGTCAGCCTCTCTCTCGCACAAGACTCCCATAAACACGTCTTTCTCCCCAAGAGAAATGTGCTTGTCTCCAAACAAGGCTTCCTTGCCAGAGATATAGCTGACAATCTTGAACTGCTGTGCCATCTCAGGATGCACCCATCTCGGAGTGAGGCTGTTGGGGGAAGCTAGATACATCTGCTCTAGCTCCCACACCAAAAGGGCCAACTGGGCGTCCATCTCTTGTTCAGAGAGGGGCATGGGCGATCTCCTCTGGAGTGGCATCAGGAAGCACCACAGTGGTCTCCTGCTCTAATGCAGAGGCTTGTGGCGTGAGAGCCTCTGGAGACCAAGCCGGAATTTTATGATCCTTCTGTACCCACACTGCCACTTCGCTGCTTGTGTCAACATATGCCTTTTTCTCTGTGTCAAAGATCCCCCATACCTGCGTGGGCATCTCATCATGAAGGTCAGGGAGCCATGCCTGAGCACCCTCTAGTGTATTGCTAATCCCATACACTTGTGGGTTTACGGCGTTTGGGCTGCTATAGTGCAATGCAAACATATATTTCTCCTCGTGTTAATTTAGAATTGGATAAGATGTGACGGAGCGAGTTTCCACCACTTTAGTACATTCGACAGCCTCCGGCGTGACGTAGAACCAGCCGGTAGGCTGAAAGCGCCGGTAAAGGCGCCTCTGGCTCATGATTGAGTAGTATTTCTCATCTACAGTGTCATAAATGATACAAGATGAAAACTGGTATTTACCGTCTTGCTCAAAAGCAGACGCCTTCTCCAAGACAAACCTGTCCTCCTCTGCGATGGCGGAATTAAGGTCGTCTACATCAAAGCATGATTCATAAAAATGCTTCTTAAGGATAACATTCAAGTCTTGTGCATTCATTCTTCCTCCTTATAAGGGGCAATAAATTGCTTCATTGCCCCGTTTGTTTTATAAACTACCCTATTAGAGTATTTCGCAAGAGCCACCAGAGCAAGCATATTGCTGACTGCTCACTGTGGTATCCTCTTCCTCGTACTTACTCAACTGAGTCCAATCTACCACAGGGATAGGGTGCTTGTCAACCCACTCGTGCCGCTCCTGCTCTGTCACTTCCTGATAAGGTGCCTGTTGGTAGGTTCCTCCGTCATACGGCAAGAAGCTAACACCACTCACTTCGTCAAAGTGCTCATACACCCATCCACCCACCGTAGGCCACTCATCGTCCTTAACGCTGATTGTAACAGAGGGTTTGTGGTGACACCAATGTCTCTGGTATATAAGCCACAACTCTAAGGCTTCAATAGCGTTTTGTTCATGGCGCGTGATGCTCCCTTCTGGACTCTTAATCGGGAAGTAGGCCACAGCGGTGCTATCGGGCCTAAAGGCTTCATCTTCCATGTACAACCCTTGGTCTGACAACAGCGCATACAAGGGATCTTTCTTATCAATTCGGACAGATCGAATGTAATAAGGCGAGTGTCTTGTATGAAGCCCACTGGCTGCATCTGTCAGTTGGCTCACTGTTCCAGATGGCTTATTGCAGGTTATTGCAGCACTAGGACTAATACCGAGTTTTTCCGCATATTCTGCATTCACTTCTGTTGCATAATCCCGTAATTCCTCAAGAACTGCGGAAAGATTGTGTGTAGGGGATCGCCCTGATGTTATCAGATTATCCATTACACCAGTCATGGAAACACCAAGGAGTCTTTCTTCCTCCGTGTTCTTTTTCCATTTATCAGAGAGGAAATGGAAGTCTGTGAATGTGCTCTGGATAGTGCCAATAATAGTAGCAATCCTCACTTTCTCTTTCAGAGATTCTACATTATCTGTGCTCCTCACCACTACTTCTGTTAAATTACAGAATTGTCCATCTCTTAGAATTATCTCACTGCCTCACACAACAAGGATATATTGGTCTACCTGTCGTGCGCTGGACTATCGCATATACTAAATGTGTTTCCAATTTTTACCTTTACGGATAAAGTATATTACATGTTTCTTAACACCAAACATAGCGGCAATATCAAGATCTGGTATCCCTTGTGGTATTAAATTATACTTAATCTCTCTTACAGATGCTTCTGAAAGTAAGGCTCTAGGGTTCTTTTCGCCTTTCATAGCTCCTTTGTAGGATTCTTTGTGGTCGATGTGGGCTTGTTTTTGCCTTGCACTTCTCGCTGCTGCTGTGTCTTTTAATCTAATGCCTTCTTTGGTCTTTTCTGCTGTAATCTTCCTATGCCTCTCGGCATTCTCATCATCAGCGTACCAATCTTTTGAGACACCAACATCGCCACCAGCTAAGATATTCCAACCAATTCTTCCCACAGGGCGCAAATTCTTCTCAATCTTGAGTGCTCCTTCCTTTGTATCAACTTCATAAATGATTTCTTTAATTAAGTTATCCCATCCATGGAGTTTAATAGCACTCATCAAAATGCTCTTTCTCTTGTTTTTCTTATGTTCTCGCATTCTTTTTGAAAATTTGCTGCAATCCCTACATATCCTTCTTTCATCACATCTGTATGCCTTTCGGCATGTATCCAGTAAACACAATACATTTAGTATCCTCCTCGCTTAGTCTCTCACGCTGCACACTTGTTAGTTGCTTGCGCCCTGTCGCTGTACCACCAGCTTCCAAGTCAATCAGAGGAGGTTTTACATCCCCACACATTTTAGGGATTAACGCCATAATTCAATGACTTATCTCTTTTTCCCCACTTTGATGCTTGCTTTTGCAAGGCTTGGCGGTTGATAATTCCACGTTCTCCGCTTCCACTTCTCACCAAAGAAAGCCATTCAGCAAGGAATGTCTTAGCATCTGGCTTCTCTGTATACACAGCAGAATTATTTGCTAAAGACCTCCAAGGTGTCTCAAGCCACCATTGTCCACTCTTAGCGTCTGCCATTCGTGTATCTGACAGATTACTCAGAGAAATCAAGGCACTTCTTCGTCACATTACTGTGTGGACTATATCATCACGCATAAATATGCGTGTCGGGCGCTATTTCCGGTCATTAAGAGGACTTTACCTCTCCGGTAGTCTCTGAACCTTCCAAGGATGTATCCTTGGCTTGGCTGCTGATTGTCCTTATGGATTTTCCAGCAATTCACCCGACTTTTGGGGCACAAAGTATTGGTACAAATAGTCATCTACTATGCGAGCCTTTTGTAAATTGTAAAAAGGAAGATGAATAGAAAATATCTGCTTCAAGAACACTTTATTTAATTCCGTGTTTTGAGCACAAAGTCTCCATACATTGTCTCCGTGTTGCCTGATTGTTGTGGGAAGCATCCATGTATCATAAATAGCTCTTTGCAAATCAATCAAGTATCTTTCACTGCCGTGAGTTATAAACCAACGAAGCCTTGGTGTTCTACAGTCCTTTCGGTGGCCTACAGTGATAAACCCATCAGCATCAATTACTCCACGAATATATGCTCCTAAACACTTCTTAGGAACACCAACCAACCTTCTTTCCTTTTTGTACGAAAACACACCATACTTATTAAAGACGGGATTCATTTTAGTAGTAAAACGAACAGCAATAACAGGATTATTTGCCTTTACTTTTTCACTACTCTTTGTTCCTTCCTCAATAACACTTGCATCAGGGACATACTCATCCCTAAATCCATAGATTATCTGATGCTCTGTGCTGTTTACAGACATATAGGATGACTTTCCTTTATTAAAGATGAAAGCCCCATCACATGCCATATAGCCTATAAAATAAGCATCTGTGTTAGTCGTCAATTTCTCAAAAGCATAGTAACGCTTCATTGTACCTTTATCGTTGTACTCAGCATATTGCTTTTCCATGAGGTTGTCCTCCTATACGATTATATCTTTGAGACACTTAGATTTTTGTGTCTACCCCGCCAACAATAACTACCTCTCCAATCATACACATAATATCATGTACTTCTAGAGATGTCAGTTTACGGCCTTGTGCTCCCTTCAATTTACTGATTGTGAAGTCAAATAGGCGCTTTAGAGGCTCAGGCCCACTAGCCCTACCACCAAACACTTTCAGGGGCTTTCCTGCGGCTCTAATGCGGCTATAATCAATCTTTGGAACCTCGCCATTGTACAGTGCAGCGACTAGCTTCTTGTATGCCTTAGCCCATCCCTCCTTGCTATCCCCTACGACGATCACATCATCAGTGTCCACGATATTGTCTGGCACTACAGGGAGTTGATTCACTTCTTGGCGCTCACAAGAGAAGCCAACACCTGTTCCGCACATGAGAATATAAAGTGTTTCGCTAAATGCCCTCTTATTGCTTACAGCCACATAAGCACAATTATACATGGCAATGTTTTCTCTTTCTGCTGCTATTCCTGCTGTCATCATGCTACGCATAGAAGGCATAACATTCAGAGAGTAAACAGCATCAAAAAGCTCCTGAAACAATTTGTCGTCCCTGCTTCCTGTCAACTTCTCCCATTTCTTGTGATAGAAAGAAATCAGACGCTCTACGGTTTCTTTCCACGTTTCTCGCCGCTTTTCCTCTGGTAGCCATCTGGCATACCGCGAGATGTGTATAAACTGCTGGTATTGATCCAATCATTCTTCTCCTATTTCAAACAACGTATCACAGCCTTCTGTAGTAAGCTGTCCCTTTCTCATAGAGGTTAGCTCCTCCACCATTGACCAGTCCCCCTTGGCGGCGATCTTGGCCTCAAGGGAGGCATAGCCACTGCGGAGCCATGCCTTGTCGGTTCTCTCTACTCCAACGTAGCGTGTTCCTGTGTACAAAGACTTGTCCCATAGGCGATGTGTCGTCCCATGCTGCACTTCAATAGGGAAGGCTATATCCATTCCTAAGTTGTGCAGCAGTTTCTTGAGTATCTCCTTGTTTTCAGGGCTGTCTCTTAGTGTTTCAGGGTGTTCCACAACAAGAGCTAAGTCCCCATCACTTATAATATGCACCGCTTGCATTCCTTTCTCCTTAAGATCG